>Ga0136642_1000060_pt1 | contig 72327 bp, 59 predicted proteins | sample LowCatLa1302831Y_FD_115313 | JGI IMG/M metagenome (GOLD analysis project Ga0136642, IMG submission 115313) | Freshwater microbial communities from Lower Cathedral Lake, Yosemite National Park, California, USA - 13028-31Y | ecosystem: Environmental > Aquatic > Freshwater > Lake ... | reverse complement strand
GGGCACGTTGCTTCATCGCACTAGGTTTCCGCTTAAAACGTGGTTTGATGCTGCTTGGCACGTTTGTGAGCAGAAAAATGGTATGAGTGCTCTTGGACTTCAGCGGGCGATGGGCTTTGGCAGTTACCACACTGCGTGGGAGTGGCTGCATCGGATGCGGCAGGCCATGGTGTTACCTAGGCGGAACAAGTTGAACGGCGAGGTCGAAATCCACGAGACGTTTATCGGTGGCGTGAAACCCGGTAAGCGGGGGCGGGGCGCCGCCGGTAAGACTTTGGTTTTGATTGCTGCTGAAGTGCGAGGGCGTGCCATTGGCCGGATTCGACTCCAGGTAATCCCGGACGCAACTGCGGACACGCTCTTAGATCAGGTCGACCTACTGGTCGAACGCGGCAGTAATGTGGTCACTGACGGTCTTGCGAGTTATTCCGCGCTCACCGGTCGAGGATTTGATCACACGGTGGCCCGGCACATGCCGGAGGTTGGCCTTAATTTGTTGCCGAAGGCCCATCGGGTGGCATCCCTTTTGAAGAGGTGGATGCTTGGCACCCATCAAGGAGCGATTGGTAAACAGCACCTTCAGCCGTATCTCGACGAGTTTGTTTTCCGGTTTAACCGGAGAGCCTCCGGTTCACGGGGACTGTTGTTTTACCGGCTGCTTCAGCAGGCGGTGGCGCATGGTCCAATCCCTAAAGATAAGTTAACGTTCTCCCCGGGTTGAACTACCTGCACCAGAAGGCGGCTCTGGGTCTTTTTTCGCAGTATTGATCGTTTGGATTGTGTCTGCTAATTCGGCCGCTGAGGGAAATTTGAGTTCTACCCCACGGGCAATTATCCTGCTTAGCGTCGATGTTGGCCGATGAATTTGGGCCAGTAGTTCGAGCGTTGGGTTTGCATAAAGCTTGCCGATAATTTCCTCGAAGTTGGTTGTTCTGGCTAAATGCTCGGTGAGAATTTGGATGACAGAAGGAAGGTGGTTTTTAGCCACGTCCCAGAGTATTTCTATGTTAACGTCTTCTTAGCTATGAGCGATAACGTTGCGCATTCCACGGATTTTGCGGAAAGGAATTGCGGCAAGTTGGGCTTTGATTTCGTCGCTGAGTTTGAGGGTGTTCTCGCCCATAGAGGAGAGCCGCATGGCAATGGCGTCCTGCACAATGGGTTGTTCGGAAAACGCAGTTTCATCGATCCCTTCGATGTAACCTGCCGCAATGATTGCGGCGTTGAGTATATCGAATAGAATCTTGGGATCTTCTTTGGCTGGCATTTCAGGTTCGGAGAAGGGTAAACCGATCTTTATCCATGCTGATTAGCAGGAATGGATTTCCAATCCGTTGATAATCGTCGGTTGTCATGATTTGGACAGTAACGCCGGCTGCGTCCGAGAGATCTTCCTGTATTTCACAAAGATCGAATGCGGAGGTCGTTTTCTTACGTGGGTCCAATTCGATGATTAGATCAACGTCGCTTCCTGCTTTTGCTTCTCCCCGAGCTACAGAGCCGAAGACTTCTACGCCCAAGATCCCATGCTTGAGGCAGACAGGCAGAAGCCGCTGCCGCAATTCATTGATTGTCGGCGGTAGCGGTGAGGTGATGGTTGTCATCTTGAAGAAATAACAGGGAATGAGCGGCTTGAATCAAGTGCATACCCAGTTAATTGAAAGCCTGTCCAAGGTTCCATAAATCGGGGTATCGCAAGTGTTTTCACTCACAAGATTCGATTCGATTGCGAGTGTTAGCAAACCCCGATAAAGCTAAAGGGTGTGCTTTATAAGTCGCGTTTGGACTAAACCAATTACGCTGTGACTACCCTAGCTTTTACGTTTGGATCAGCACTACTGCGTCGCATAAAAAATCGCTGCAGATCACGATTATCACTCCACATGGACCGATCTGCACCTAAATTCTCGCTTTAATTACGGCATTTGGGTTGATCCTAATTAGTAATCGTGGCGGTGGGGCATACAAACGCTTGTATTTCAACTTTTACACCCGCTGATTTTACACCGAACATCCGCGCAGCATGTCAAATCTGCCTCCGCCCGCCGCCCCCGTTTTATCGGCGATCCCTACCCCTGCGCCCCGCGCAATTCTGGTCCTGCTGTTTCTCTCGCTTGCCATCTACGCCGTTTTCCTAGCGCGCAATTCTACTAATGTTGCCGGGGGCTCCGATTCTTCCGGCTACCTCAATAGTGCACACTTGATCGCTTCCGGTCGCTTACAGAGTGAGTTGAGGATTCCCGCTGAGTTCGGTCCACAGTCCCGGATCGATCGCATTTTTTTTACTCCGTTCGGTTTCTATCCGTTTCTTGAGCACAAGCTGGTCCCTCCAACTTATCCCGTCGGGTTACCGCTGCTCTTCGCCGCCGCCAGTAAGATAGTAGGCTGGCAGTTCGCGACATACCTCGTCGAGATCAGCGGCGCGGTGGCGGCGATTTTGCTTTGTTACCTGATTGCCCGCGAACTCGGAGTGAGTCCCGGCCTCGCTCTGGCGGGTGCAACAGCCTTCGGCGCCTGCCCGATTGTCATATTCATATCGATCCAGCCGCTGAGTGACACGCTCGCAGCCACGTGGACTTTGGCTTCGGTGTACACCGCCCTCCGTGCGAGACGTCACCTCGGCTGGGCCGTAGCTTGCGGAGTAGTGTTCTCTATGGCCGTGCTCGTGCGTTCCACCAACGCGGTCCTGCTTCCGGCTCTAGTCATCTTCCTCGGTTTCAACTGGCGCCGCCTGACACTCTTCGTCGCGGGCGGCATCCCTGGTGCTCTATGGTTCGGCTACTACAACCATACGCTCTTTGGCAGCGCACTGACCACTGGTTACGGTAGCATCTACGAAGACTTCTCCCGAGTCTATGTACTCGGAGCACTCGTGGATTTCGCCAAGTGGCTCTCATTACTGTTACCCGCTGTACTGTTAGTGCTTCCGCTGGCCGTGCCCTTTGCTCAAAAATTTCGGAACCGCTTTCTCCTGGCGCTGCTCGCTTGGTTCACAGCCGGCATCTCGTTTTTTGCCTGCGTCGCCTTCTCGCATGAAGCATGGTGGAGCCTTCGCTACCTACTGCCGACAATTCCGGCGATCATCCTCACTGGCTTGCTCGGTGTGGAGACACTGGCTCTTCGCTTTCCTTTGCCGCGACGCTCTACTCTTCTTAACGCCGCGGCCGCAGTCCTAGCGATCTGGGCAATCGCGGGGTCCATTTACTGGACTAAGAAATACGGGGTGCTGTTCATTCCTAATCAGGAACAAGCCTACGCCGATTCGACCCTAGCCGCCCGTGAAACTTTCCCTAAAGACTCGCTAGTCGTCAGCGGTACAACCTGCGGCGCACTGTACGCCTACACGGATTTCGCGATTCTACGCGCCGATATTATCAATGCGCCGCGCTTCACCGAGTATGTCGCTCTCGCACATGCCGCCGGCCGTCCGGTTTGCGCGCTTCTTTTTGAAGACGAGGAGAAATCTTTTCACGAACACTGTCCCGGGGATTGGAAACGGGTGCGCACGGTCAGAAATCTTGGCCTTTGGCGCCTCAATCCGCCCTCGCGTACATCTTCGAACACGCCGACTCCCGTTAAATGAGCACTGAGCAGAAGAAGCCCCGCGCGCTGATATTCATCGTAGCCTACTACGCTGAATCGACGATCATCGAGGTTCTCCGACGCATTCCTCCACTCAAGGACTACGAAGTTGAGGTCTTAATCATCGACGATTGTTCCAGCGACCAGACTTTCTCGAGTTCCGAGCAACTCCGCCAATCCGGCAGCTATCAGCACCCACTAACCGTGCTCTCCAATCCCGCCAACCAAGGCTACGGAGGCAATCAGAAGCTCGGCTACCACTACGCCATTGAACACAAGTTCGACTTTGTGGCGTTGCTGCACGGCGACGGTCAATATGCTCCCGAAATCTTACCCGAACTGCTCGCCCCCCTAGCTCGTGGTGAGGCCGACGTGGTGCTCGGCTCTCGTATGCTTCGTCCAACCGGTGCCCTCAAAGGGGGCATGCCGTTCTATAAGTTCGTCGGCAACCGCCTCCTAACCTGGTATCAAAACCTCATTCTGCGCACGCGACTGAGTGAATTTCACACTGGCTATAAGGCCTGCAAGGTCGACTCACTCCGGAGCATTCCTTTCGAACTGAACTCGAATGTCTTTCACTTCGACACCGAGATTATTATTCAATTTTTGCGCGCCCATAGTCGTATTGCAGAGATTCCGATTCCGACACACTACGGCGAGGAAATCTGCCGCGTGAATGGCCTCCGTTACGCCTGGGATGTCGTCAACGCCTCCACCGTCGCCCGACTTCAAAGCTACGGCCTAGTCTACCGACGCAACTTTGACGTCGAGTCCGTCGTACCTGACAACAAGCACTACCTCTCCAAGCTCGATTTCCTTAGCACACATTCGGAAGCCCTTCGCGTCGTACCCGCCGGTTCGGTTGTGATCGACATCGGTTGCGGTCCAGGGCACCTGTGCGCCGCGCTCCACGCCAAGGGCTGCCGGGTGATCGGCATCGATCAATTCCCTCCGGAGGATCCCACGGTATTCGACGAATTTTGCTCAGCCGATCTTAACGGTACGCTCCCGCGCACCTTACAAGATGTGCAGACCGTGCTATTACTCGATGTGATTGAGCACCTCAATTCGCCGGAAAAATTCTGCGATCATCTCCGCCAACTCGCCCAGGAAAACCTGAACGTTCGTGTGGTAATTTCGACTGGTAACATCGGTTTCTTAGTAACGCGCCTCATGCTTTTACTAGGCCAGTTCAACTACAACAAGCGGGGCATTCTGGATCTAACGCATACCCGTCTTTTCACCTTTTCATCCCTGCGTCGCCTGCTGCAGGAAACCGGCTTTGTGGTGGAACGCGAAATTGGTATCCCAGCCCCCGTGCCACTCGTGTTACAGAGTCCTTTTTGGCAAAAAATCCTGCTGCGTATTCAGGTCTTTTTTATGAAAATTTCTCGGGGCCTTTTTTCTTACCAGATGCTCATGGTCGTGCGTCCGCTACCCACTCTCGCGACCTTGTCCATGCAAACGCGTCGACACTCCGGAGCAAAATCCGCCACGCTCGGGTCCCACGCTCATCCATAAGTAATACGCGAGTTTCTTGTACGCGGTTTACGCACCAGCGGCGCACATTAGTTTAGGTTTATTTTTTTTCCATCCGCGCTACGGCGATGTCCATGTCGTAAACGGCGAACGCCAGTACGCGCTCATCACCGTTAAAAAAAGGCTCACCCGGCTGGTCGGACTGGAATTCCAACGAAGCCGTACCGCCTGGGGGTACGACAAATTCAGTCGCGCGCCAAGCGATGCGCTTTGAATCAACAATCCCAGTCCAGACCGTCTGGTTCCCAGCGCGGATCGTCAGCCGCCCTGACTTCACCGCCGCGATTTCACCGTGCAGCCGGACGATCGCAGGTTCTGTCGAGCGATTAATCAGTTGCAGCCGTCCCGTCCCGCTACTCCAACGCCACTGCCGGCGCCCATCACCTTCCGCCACATACCAACCGCCACCACGCTCAAGTTGAACTTGTGTGCGCACCGCACGTTCACCGCTCACCACAAAACTTTCATGCGGAGGCGCGTTGAATTCATTCACCCCAACAATGGCCGATAGATTACCGAGCGCCAACACCACCCACCAGCGCCGGCCGCGCGGCACGAGCAGATTAAAGGCAAGCATCATTGGCAGCAGCACCCGACTTGCAGCGCCTGGAAAGCCTTCCCATACCGGCTGCGCGATGAACAGCATCAGCACGGCAAAGCTCGCCCCGATTCGCCACCACGTTTTTGAAGGCTCACGATATAGGAGAAAAAACGCCGCCTGCGTTACTAACGCAATCAGCACAAGCAAGCTGCCTAGGTGCTCCGGTCCGGTATGCCCCGCGAACATTGCGCTTAGAACGACGGACCCTTTCTCGGCCAGCCCGACTAGGGGCAGCGCAAAATTACCCAGGCCTGCGTCGTGATTGGCTCCAAGCTGCCAGCGCACATAACTGAGCCACGCGGCAAAGGGTAAGACCGCCAAGGCGCCCCAACCCCACGCTGCTATCCACGCCCGTCGCCCACTCTCACGTGCGGGAATCAACGCTGTGCCCGCGAGCAGGCTCGTCTCTTTAGTCAAAAGGGCCGCGCCAAGTGCGATCACTGCATTGAGTTTACGCCCTCGCTCAAGGGCCACGACCATCAAGACCACAAGCAACAGGCCCGGTGCATCCGCGAGTGAATTACGGACACTCATGCACATGCCGTGAGAAAATAAAATTCCGGCCCAGCGCAGCAAATTACTCGCGCTGTCCGGTGGCAACCAGCGCAACAGCACCCAAGCCAGAGCGAGCCACACACCGACATTTAAAAGTGCAAAAATCTGCACGATCCACTCTGCGCGTCCGAGACCCAGCGTCCAAGCCACCCAGCTAGGCAACATCCGGCGTGCACGGTAGGAAGGATTATCAATCGATTGTTTTAATTGCTCGGGTTGATCGAGCCAAGGATGCAACGCGAGTTGCACATAATAAGTTCCGTCATAGCCCCATGAATTTTCGATCGCGTAATGAGGCACAGCGCGCAATCGGGGCACGGCTCGTTCGTCTGATTTAGCCCCAATCGACAAGAGGCTGGTAAAGCCTGTACCAGGAACATTGAAGCGCGCCACCAAGCCCAAAAACGTCAGAGCCAATAGTAGATACGCCAATCGAAACCGCCAGTGCCAGAGAGCCATCAGAGTCCCTTTCATGCGTGCATGACGCGCTGCAATGCGCGCTTAAGGGTTGTCCGGTTCGTAAACAATCTATCGCATCACAAAACCACCTTCCGGCATGTCAAATCCGAACCCCGCCAACCCTCCTGCCCCTCGCTGGTTCGCGTGGCTCGCGGTGTTCGTACTGCTCGGGTATGGGACGTTTCTCAGTGTGTATTTCAGCTCGGTCGCAGCTGGATCTGACTCCTCCGGCTATCTCAACGCGGCGCACCTGCTCGCCCATGGCCAACTCACAGCCCCACAGCGCGATTTCTCCGGCCTCACCGCCAGCTCAGCCACCCAATTTCAACCGCTGGGTTTTATCGCCGAGCCTAACCGCGCTCGTCTTGTACCGACCTATCCGCTTGGACTGCCCGCCCATATGGCGATCGCCAGTACGTTCTTTGGCTGGACGATCGGACCGCTTCTGGTAGGCGTCGGATCCACCTTAGTTGCGATATTTTTGATGTACGTTATCGCCCGCGAATTAGCGATCGCTTGGCCCCTCGCCGCCACGGGAGCAGTGATACTAGGGGCGTTTCCGGTCACAATTTTTATCGCGGTCCAACCGCTCAGCGATGTTCTGGCGACCACCTGGGTGCTTGCTACGATCTTCGGGGCACTTCGCGCCCGGAGCTCGCAGCGTTGGGCCATCGCCACCGGAGTTGCGCTGTCGATCGCAGTCCTGGTTCGTCCGACAAATATCCTGATTTTCCCTGCCGTTGTGGTCTTACTTAGCGCCGGCTGGCGTGCGATCACAGCCGTTGCGCTCGGCGGGCTGCCCGGTGCTCTCGTGCTACTCGCCTGCAACGCCCAACTTTACGGATCGCCGTGGCGCATGGGCTATGGTTCCATCTTCGAAGCCTTTGAAGCCAGCTACTTTGGACCGACGATGGTACACTTTGGAAAATGGCTCGGGTTGTTGCTACCTGGGCTTAGTCTAGTTTTTGGCGCGATCACTATTGGGCTTCGGCGTGTCGGTATCCGTATACGTCTCGCGTTCGCGTTCTGGTTTCTCACGCCTGTTATTTTTTACGCATACTACGAAGTGTCCGGTCAAACGTGGTGGTGCCTCCGCTTTATTTTACCCGCGGTACCTGCTTTGATTTTATCCTCCCTGTTTTCTCTGGATTATTTTTTAGCACCCCGACCTCGCTGGTTAAGAATCGCGGCTACTGTAATCGCGTTATGGGCCATCGGCCTTTCAACGTTCTGGACCCGCGAGTTTCATACGCTCCTTAGTAAAACCTACGAGCAAGCCTACGCTGAGTTAGGCCACTGGTCGCACGATCATTTACCGGCTAACACTGTACTAATGGCTAACAACGAAAGTGGCGCCCTTTATTATTACACGTCGTTTCCCATCCTCCGTTGGGACCAGATGAGCGCCACTGAATTCACTCAACATGCCGCGAGCCTCGCCCGCTTGGGCCGGCCGCTACACCTCATCACCTCCACGGAAGAGGAAAAACAGGTACTCATTGAGCGCACGCCCGCGCGTTGGGAAAAAATCGCGGTCGTAGCCCAACGCAGCATCTGGCGTTACATTGGCCCCGCCACCCCGCCATGAGTACCAAACCCATCAGCTGGCCTCTGCGCGGCGCCGCCTGGTTGGCCGTCGGGCTCTTACTCGGACTCGTCGCGCGTTTCTGGCACCCAGTATATGGCCTGAGCGCCCTCATTCAACTCGATGCGTCCAACGACGAAGTCAAAATCTCCGCTTTCCGGGCGCAGCCGGTCTACGTACACCGCGATACGGGCGGTTACGACGGCCTGTATTACGCGCAAATTGCCTACGATCCCACCCTGCGTTCACCCGAGCTACCGCGCGCGATGGATAATTTTTCCTATAGAGCCCGGCGCATCCTTCCACCGGCGCTATCGTGGTGCTTAGCAGCCGGCCAACCGAGCGCTATCGTCCATATTTATTCGTTTCTCAATGTTGCGGCCTGGCTACTCTTAGCTGCGCTGCTCTGGCGCCTTTTGAGTGTCACCGATTTTCGGGGCTGGCTCGCTTGGGCCGGCGTACTCTTTTCCGCCGGTGCCCTTAGCAGCGTGCGCCTTGCGCTCACCGATTTACCGATGCTCGTTTTGCTCACACTCGCTGTGATTGCGACCGAACGCGCCCGCCTCTGTACAGCCATCACCTGGCTCGCCTCAGCCGCTCTCGCTCGAGAGACGGCGTTACTCGGCGCTGCTGGGATCATCACACGTCCCTGGTTTTCAATTAAAAATCTGTTCACCGGCGCCCTCGTGACCGCCCCGCTCTTTGGCTGGCTCACGTACATTCGATGGCGCCTCGGTCCTGCTGATTCAGGCTGGGGTAATTTCACCCTCCCACTAGCTGGGTACTTAGAAAAATTCAGCACCACCGTCGTTGATCTATTCCACCTCAACGACACGCTACTAGCTTGGACCACGTTTCTGGCTGTCGTAGGACTTACCGTCCAAGCGCTATTCATCGCCTTCCGTTGGCGTCAGTTTAATGACGCTTGGTGGCGAATCGGCGCGGCCTATACCGCCTTGTTAGCCATGATCGGGACCGCGGTCTGGGAAGGTTACCCTGGCGCCTGCACGCGCGTACTTCTTCCCCTAACGCTCGCCTTTAATATACTCGCCCACCGTACCCGCGCCGCCCTCGTCTGGCTCATTCTCGGCAACCTCGGTGTAGGCGCAGGCTTTCTCGTGCTACGTGATTTCCCTGTAAGCACCCACGAGCTCTTCGCGAACCGCAGCGGTGGAGTCTGCAGCGTCATCCAAATCGACACCGGTTGGTTTGGCGTGGAACACGCTTCAAAGCACGTCTGGTCTTGGAGTTCCGGGCGCTCCAAGCTCACCCTCCACACCTGGTCTAATGCTCCGGTCACGGTTCAATTCGACTTCGGCCTGCGTAGCCTCGCGCCCCGTACGGTTATCCTCCGATCGGCCGAACGGGAGCTCTGGCGAGGTCAAGTCACTGACAAGATCCAGCGTTTTTCTGTACCATTGCAACTCGCGCCTGGAGACACGAATATACAATTTTCAAGCGACTCACCCGCGACTCCCGAAAGCCCTAACGCCGATGCCCGCGCCCTTGCGTTTGCGCTTTATGATCCGCGCCTGAGTGTCACGAATCCTTAGCGTCGCCCATGTCCGCTCCGCTCCTCCTCGATCTCTCGCATACCAGTCACACCTCGGCCCGTACCGGCATCCAGCGTGTGACCCGCTCGCTGTGGCGCGAACTGGGCGAATCCGCCCGAGCGATCACGTACGATCCCCACCAACGCACGTGGCGCGCCCTTGATTCCTGGGAAAAAGACAACCTCGCAGCGGATTCATTCAGCAGCAAGCGTGGCGCCACTTGGCCGCTCCCCGCGCGCTTACGCGGCTACTGCCGCCGACTCTTTTCAAGCACGCAATCTAGGCTTCATGCTTCGGCCCTCGAACCCCACTCCGGCTTGCTCATTTCCGAGCTATTCACGCCGAAAGTGGCCGCGATGCTACCAACCCTATTCGCGGCGACCACCGGCGCGCGTGCCGCTGTATTCCACGATGCCATCGCTCTGAAATTTCCTGAGCTCACGCCCGCGAAAACGGTCGCACGTTTCCCCGGTTACCTGCGCGAGCTACTCGCCTTCGATGGTATCGCCGCCAATTCTGAGGACTCTCGGATTACGCTCATTACTTACTGGGATTGGCTGGGAGTGCCCGCAGCAGCCCGCCCCATCGTCGTCACGATTCCTCTCGGTATCGATCACCCTTCGGCCGTTGATACGCCGCGCTCATTCACGTCGTCTTCATTACCTGTCGTTCTCTGCGTCGGCTCACTGGAAGGTCGTAAAAACCACCTCGAGTTACTCGAAGCGTGCGAAACGCTTTGGTCCACTGGTATCCGTTTCGAACTTCATCTTATAGGTCTCGCACATCCGCAAACTGGCCGCGCCGCGCTTGCTCGCATCCAATCGCTCCAAGCCGCTGGACGCCCACTTCGCTACTCTGGACCCGTGAATGAAGCCACCCTCTCCGACGCCTATGCGGCTTGCGCGTTCACAGTTTATCCTTCGCTAATCGAAGGGTTTGGTCTGCCTATCTTAGAAAGTCTGGCTCGCGGCAAAGCGTGCATTTGTTCCGCGCGAGGCGCACTCGGTGAAGCCGCCCGAGGCGGCGGGTGTATCACGCTTGATCGGGTCGATGCTCCCGCACTCGCGGCCGCAGTGGCCCGATTGATTGCCCATCCGGCCGAACTCACTGCGCTCGCCACAGCCGCCCGCGGTCGCACATTTCGTACTTGGAGCGACTACGCCCGCGAACTCACCACTTGGCTTCCCACGCTCTCCCGCCGCCCATGAAGATCCCACTACTGATCCTCGCTGTTGCTCTCGGCTCGCCCCTAATCGGTAGCGATACTCCCCACCGCCCGCGTATCACGGGCATCGCTCATGCGGCATTTTACGTTACCGACATGGCTAAAGCCCGTGCGTTTTACGAGGGCTACCTTGGTTTCGATTCTCCGTTTTCAATCCCCAGAAAAACTCCCGGCGAGAGCCTCGTATGGATCAAGATCAATGATCGCCAAAGCGTAGAGCTTTTTCCCGCGTCCGAAGTTTCACCCAACTCTGACCGACTTTATCATATTGCCATTGAGACTGACGATGCCGAAGGGATGCGCGTTTACCTCCAAGCCAAAGGCATCGCCGTCCCGCCTAAAACGGCCATCGGCCGAATCGGCAATAAGAACTATTTTATCAAAGACCCTAATGGCAACACGGTAGAGATTGTCGAATACCTGCCGGAAGGCTGGACACGACGCGAACAAGGCAAATTTCTCCCTGACACCCGCATCTCTACCCGGATGAGTCACGTCGGCATCATGGTCGGCCAACTCGACGCCTCCTTGAAATTCTATGGGGACATCCTCGGCTTCACCGAGATTTGGCGCGGGGGTGGCGGCAAACTATTAAGCTGGGTCAATCTCAAGGTCCCCGACGGTGCCGACTACGTCGAATTCATGCTCTACGACAAGCCACCGACGCGCGAAGGCTTGCTCACTAAACACCATATTTGTCTCGAGGTCGCCGACGTCGCCCAAGCCGGAGAGCTTCTCAAAACGCGTAAGCTCCCCCCGGGCTCTAAATCGCCTGAAGCCATGAAGACTGGCGTGAACGGCAAACGCCAAATTAACACCTTCGACCCCGATGGTACACGCGTTGAAATCATGGAGCCGCGCACTTTCGATGGGAAACCCGTACCGCCCTCCGTGGCACCGCCCCCTCCTGCCCTTCCGCCTTATCAACCGCTAGCTCGGGCGAAAGCGGCAAACTGAACCGGCTACCCGAAAAAGCGGTCATTCTTTCCCCGCCCTAGCAGGACCAAAAACTTCCTCCGGCCAGAGCGTCTTTCCATTTGCCAACCTGCCTACACTGCTCAGCGTTTTGCACTTAGACATGGCGCTCTCATTTTTTAGCAAAAGCAAAAAGGCCGTTCAAAACCGCTTCCGCGATGATTACGCGACGAAGATGCGGTTAAAATACGATCCCTATTACCACGCCATGGAGTCGCAGCAAGGCACGACTGTACGCCTGGACGGACGCGACATGATCATGCTTTCTAGCAACGATTACCTTGGGTTGTCTTTCCACCCCAAGGTCATTGAGGCCGGCCGCGCGGCGCTGCTTAAATGGGGCACGTCCACCACAGGAGCCCGCATTTCCAACGGTTCCCGCGCTTTCCACATCGAGCTGGAAGAGAAACTCGCCGCATTTCTCGGCCGCGAAGCCTGCCACGTCCACGCTGCCGGCTACCTTTCCTGTCTATCCAGCGTCGCTGCCTTCGCCCAAAAAGGAGACATCATTTTCGCCGACAAAAACATCCACTCTTGTCTCTGGGAAGGCATTCAGCTCTCACGCGCCACCGTTGAACGTTTCTCACACAATAGCCCCGACGACTTCCGTGATGTCGCCGCCGCCGCCGCCGGCAGTGACGCTCCGAAACTCCTCGTGATCGAGGGGGTATACTCGATGGAAGGCCATGTCGCCCGCCTTCCCGAACTGACTGAGATCGCCGAAGAGCATGGCTGCTTTACGGTGCTAGACGATGCCCATGGTTTTGGTGTCCTCGGCCGCAATGGCCGCGGTACGGTCGATCACTTTGGCCTGAACGACAAAGTCGACGTCATCTGCGGTAGCCTCTCTAAATCCCTCGCGAGTACAGGCGGCTTCGTGGCGGCCTCCCGCGAAGCCATCGAATATCTGCGCACCAGTTCGAAACAGACCGTTTTCAGTGCTGCCCTGAGCCCAAGTCAAGCGGCATGCGCGCAAGCCTCACTTGAGCTGATGCAGCACGAGAGCGAGCACCATGAGCGCCTGTGGGCTAATACGAAAAAATACCGTGCTATCCTAAAAAATCTAGGCCTCGACACTTGGGGCAGTGAAACGCCGGCAACCCCCATCGTGCTTGGCTCCAAAGAGCGGGTATATCCTTTCTGGAAAGCTCTCCTCGAAAAAGGGGTCTTCACCGTGATGTCGATTGCTCCAGCGGTGCCTATCGGCAAAGATCTTATCCGCACCGCCATCTCAGCGATGCATACTGACGAGCAGCTCGACAAGATTGCGGACGCGATGGCCTACGCCGTCAAAAAGCTCTGAGCCTTCAGCTCAGAACCGAACGCAACTGACTCGCGGCCTCGGCCCAGATCGGCAACGATCGAGTCGCCACCTCGAGTTCCAACTGGGCCACCCGTAAGTCCTCCGTCAACAAGTGACGCAGCGCCTCCGTCCAAGCGAACAGATCGTTCGTAGCCACAGCCCAACACCCACCCGCCGCAGCGTTTTCCCGCAATACCGGCAAATCGCTGCACAGGCACGGGACGCCTTGCCAGAGCGATTCGAGTAACGGCAACCCACAACCTTCCGCGATCGTCGGAAATATGCTCGCCCGGGCCCGCGCGTAAAGGGTCGCAACCGCCGCATCGTCGGCCGCAGCGTGATAACAAAGACCTTGAAAACGTTTTTTTAGCGCTCGTATGCGAGCGAGAATCGGTGCACCGAAATGGGGATTCACCCGACCCACTATATTCAATTCAAAGACCAGCCCTTCGCTCCACAACGTCTCGGAGGCGTTGAGTAATAGCATCTGATTTTTACGTGGCTCCAATATCCCCACCGATACAAGTGACGCGGCGCGGCGGGCACCGTCCATTCGCCTGGACCGCGCCGAACGATTAAAATCCGCACCAAGCGAAAGCACTTCAACGGGAGGCATTTTATCCAAACCCTGCCAGCCCCAAAAACCGAGCAATTCGTCGCGACTGGCCGCCGAGACTGCCCACACCCGAGCAAATTTCGCGAGTAATTTCAGATATGAAGGATGCCGCGCTACACTCTGGGGCCAGGTGATGTGAGGGTGTTTTAGAGGAATAGCGTCGTGAAATATTGCCGCGGTCTGGCGCGAGTGCGCCGCAAGAAATTCTGTGAGCCCAGGACGCTCCTCTTCGGAAAACAACTCGCTAGTGAGAAACCAATCGCCCGCATCCATGCGCCGATCCCAAGTCGCCCAGCTCACCGGCTGCGCCGCCGGCCCCAATTCCTCGGCCAGTCGAGCACTCACGCGCATCAATCCGGAACGATGTCCGGAGCGGCCGGTCTTGGTGAGGTCGAAAAAAATCATGGTCGAAGCGGCTTAGTGATCGTCGCCTCAAACTGCTGCAGCAGACGCGCGGCGTTTTTGTGGGCATCAAAATTCTCCTCTACCCAGCGCCGCGCTGCGACGCGAAAACTTTCCGCAAGTGCGTCGTCCAAAGCCAAGCGGCGCAAGGCGGCGACCCAAAGCGCAGGCTGATCTACGGGTACGACAATACCACACACCCCATCGGCGATCGCCTCAGTCGTACCCGCCGTCGGCGAGGTCACAACCATCACTCCGCACGACATCGCCTCGGGAATCACGTTAGGCAGACCATCGCGATCCCCGCTCGGCGCGATCACGCCGGTGTGTAACAATACATCCGCCCAGTCAAATTGCTCCCACACTTCATGCTGCGCGAGGTGGCCGCAAAACGTCAGATCGGCCGCGATCCCTAATAAACCCGCCATTTTTTCCAACGCAGGCCGCAGAGGGCCATCGCCAACGATGCGCGCTTGGAACGGTACACCCGCCGCATGCAACGCGGCGTAAATGCGGAGCTGATAATCGAGGCCTTTTTTCTCCACTAAGCGTGCGACGCAAATCAGATGAAGGGGCTCTCGCGAGGAACGCAGACGTTTCAACTTCGGCAGTCGATCGAGCCCGCGTCGGATCGGTAAAATCTTATCCGCTGCTATGCCCCGAGCCACCAATGCCGCGCGGCCCATTTCGGTCGAGGTATGGATGAAAGCGGCGTGTTCAAGTTTATCATTGAGCCACCAATCGCCGCCGTGTTCGTAAATATCGTACGCGTGGGCCGCGGCACTGAATCGATGGGCATCGAGCCGCCAGAGAAGCCACGCGGCCGTGGCCGGCGCTCCGCCCCAGGCTGCGTGGACAAGTGCCGGCGGATTTTTGCGAAAACTACCCGCAAACAAACACGCGAATCCAGCGCCGAGCATATTCTCCCAAAAATTAATCCACGAGGGCGGCCGCCGCGTGCACAGTCCATGCAGGACTTGTTTCAAGACTTGCGGTCGCCGCCAGCCTTCATACGGGATCATCCAAACTAGCGTAAGCAGACGCCACTTGTTAAACCGCGTCACGGGTAGGCCGCGAAAGGAATCTAAGCCACCCCAGAGGGAATAAAGGCGCACATTTACGCCATGGGCACGCATAGCGATAATTTCCCTTTGGAGAAAAGTCTCCGTGCTTTTGGGAAACGTGGTGAAAAAGTAGGCGATGACGGGCTTCGAGGCGGACAAGATGAGGCAAAACTAGAGCGGGGAGCGCACTGCGGCCAAGCGGATTGCGCGGGCCGAAGTCATTCTATCATTTAGACAGAGGCTGCTTGGCCATTGGCCGGAGGGAAGGCAAGGCGTTGCAACTTGGCTTGGGCAACGTCGTTGGCGAGCTCTACGATTTCATCGATCAAGAGCGTCGGATCTTCATCATAGCGGAGTTTAAGAAAATTTTCCTTCACCCGCGCGTAGGTCGAAGGATCAGCCATCCAGGTATCGATGATGCGAGCGAAGTCGGCCGCATTCTCGATTTTATTCGAAGCCGCGCCGTTACGGAAAAATTTCCAAGTGAGCTCTTCCTGAGGCATAATGCCGTGGAAGGCATCAAAAATGATCGGGCAACGGAAATGCAGCGCCTTGGCACAGGTGGTGGTGCCACCGCGGGTGACGATCGCGTCGCTAGCCTGCATGAGCAGGTGGACAACTTCGGAATACCCCTCGAGGTAGCAGTTAAATTCGGGGTTGTTGGCCCGCCAGTGTACGAGCTCGTTATAGGACTGCTTATTTTTACCGCAGATGACGATGGCCTGTACACGGTCAGCGTATTTCACGAGCGTGGGCAAGAGCTCGAGGTGGTGGTTGGCGCCATTGCCGCCCGTCGCTAAAAATACGGTAAACAAATCTGGCCGTAGCCCAAGACGTTTGACGCGAAATTTACCGCGCTCAGCCGGGTTCACGGTCTCAAGGAGCGCGCGGGGCAACATAAGATTACCGCGCACGCGCGATTTCTCGGGCGTGATACCAGATTTAACCGCAAAATCTCGCGCCGTAGGCGTGCGCGAAAAATAAAGGTCTACAGAGGGCTCGATCCAATTGCGCGAGTAACCCCAGCCGCCGGAAAATTCGCCGCAGTAGGTAACGCAGCGCACGCGATTGAGCCCGAGCGTCTCGCGGGCAAGTTGGAAATATCCGCGGTTCAGGCAATCGTGAACGCTAAGAATGAGGTGCGGCTGATACTCGCGCAGAACCTCGATGAAATAGCTGCGACCAAAGGTAACATCGCGACTGTTTATGTAGGACAACAGCTCGACAAAAGTATAAAATGCTGTGTGCAGCCATGGCGCCGCTTTTTGAATACGATTGTAGAAGCTGACTCCCGCCCGGTTTAACACCGAGGACTTTTCCAGCATCTGCTCGATGCGGACATCGACCTCGTGACGGTAAAGCTGGAAGCACCATTCCGCAAAGGCTTCTGCTCGGGCATCATGCCCGCCGCCCGTAGAGGAAGTTAGGATAAGGATGCGGACTTTGGACATGAAGCGGCGGGAAAATTAAATGACTGCGCGAGGCGCGGTGGAGGCCGATTGCTGGAGCACTGCAGCGCGAAGTAAAAACACGTTCAACGAGCTTGCTTGAAGACGATACTGACGTTGGCCCCACCGAAGCCGCTCACGTTGTTGAGGGCGACCTTGGGCTGCTGAGAAAGGGTGGTGCGGATGATGTTCAACCCTTCGCAATCGGGATCGAGTTGGTTAATGTGTGCGGATCCGGGCATAAACCCGTCGCGGACTGCGAGGGCGCAGAAACCGCTCTCCATCGCGCCGGCAAGCGACAGGCCGTGGCCGGTGAGCGCTTTGGTGCTGCTAATCGCCGGACGTGAGCCACTGGGTTGAAATATCGAACGCAAGGCCCTCGCTTCGGAGGCGTCACCGATTGGCGTCGAAGTAGCATGTGCGTTGATGTAGTCGATGGCTTCGGGAGAGGTGCCGGTCGCGCGTAGGGCATGAGACATGGCGGCGCGCAGACCGAGCCCATCGGGGTGGGAGATCGCGACGTTGTGCCCATCTGATGCCTGCCCCCAGCCCGCGACTTCGCAGTAAGGGGTCACGCCGCGACGGATAACTTCATCCTCGGTTTCGAGCACGAGCACGACGCCACCGCCGGTACCAACAAAACCATCTCGCCCAGTATCAAAAGGGCGCGAAGCCGTCGCTGGATCGGCGGATAACGAGAGTGCCCTCATGCCAGCAAACGGCAAAATCGCATCCATATTTCCATCCTCGGCGCCGACAACGAACATGCGTTTCTGGCGACCCAAGACGAGATCATCGTAGGCAAAGCCCAACGCGTGAGACGAGGAAGCACACGCCGAGGCAAAGCCGCAGGATGAGCCCCTGATCTTGAAATGGGCGACGAGGTTAAATTGCACCGCGCCTGAGATTGAGGCGACGATCCCAAGCGGCGAACAACGCATGACTCCAAGCTTATGCATGCGCTCCAACATATGGCCCATGAGGTAGGGCGATCCACCCGAAGCAGCATACAGCCCAGTGGCGTCATTGGAGACATCGGAATCATCCAGTTTAGCATCAGCGATGGCCTGTTGCATCGCGCACCAAGCGTACACCACATGAGGGGACATGCCGCGAAGGATTTCGCGCTTAATCGATATACCCGCCGGAAACGTCCAATCCTCCGGGTCCGTGGATTCGGTGTTAAATCCGCGAACAGGAGCGGCTACCTTAACTGGGATTTCTGGAGTCTGGAAGGGCGGATAAAGTTCTAGGCCGTGTCGCAGTTCCCGCAGGCTCTGCGTGACCGAAACCGCATCATTGCCTATGCTAGTGATGAAACCGAGACCGGTGATAAAAACTCTGGGCATGCGAAGTGCAGGATGTAAAAAGCGCTGAAACTAAGGCCCAAAAGCCGGACCTCACCTTCAAGATTATTGATATATTATTGGATAAAATCTACGCCGAAGTCGCCGTGGTCAACGCGGGAGATGGCCTGGTCTGAAGTGACAATTAAACCACCGAGTCCCTCCATCGCTCCTAATAATTAAACAAAAAAACGGCGGTCAGGGCGACCGCCGTTTCAAAATCTATAAAACTGATGACCTCGTTACGTCTTAAGCATTAACCGCCGCACGGAGGGGAGTCGCAGTCGCGCCCGGGGCCACAGGCTTAATCGGCGCAGCGCTATTAAGCTCAGTCGCAGGCGAGGCCGGTGGTGGCACAACGGCTTCGGCGTAACCGAAGGTGAGCGTGATTTCCTCGGCAATGGCGGCCTTTTCCTGGCCGACGCGAATCGAACCCTCGAACGTGGCCAAGGGCATTTTCATGCGCTTCGGCTTGATCGAAAGGGTCAAAATATCACCTGGGCGGCACACCCGATGGGCGCGCACCCCTTCACAGCCGGTGAAATAGATCATCGAAGAGCTGATCACCTTACCGGGTTCGGGCGTCGCGCCTTCGAGCAAGAACAACACCGCGAGTTGGCCCAGCGCTTCCAACATAATGGAGGCTGGCATTACGGGATTATTCTTAAAGTGGCCTTGGAGGAATAATTCCTGTCCTGAAATCTTATATTTGCCGTTGGCTCCACTGGAGCTCACCGAGGCTTCATTAAGAAACAAGAACGGAGGCTGGATCGGCATGACCGCAGCGATTTGTTCAATCGGAAGAAACTTCGTGGGCTTGGGCAGAGCGAGACCGCGAATTTTACAATCGATAAACATCTTTACATCACCCACGGTGCGAAGGTTACGCAACTCGTCGTTATTGATCGACATCTGCAAGACGTCTTCGACCAAAATGACGATTTCCATCATCGTCAGCGAATCGATACCGAGGTCTTCAATGAGACGCAGATCGTCATCAGCATCCTTGAGCTTGATGCGAAGATCCGGCTCAACGAATCGCTCGATGATACCGATGACAACGGCGGGCACATGCTCGGGATTACCGGTTTTACGGTACTGTACCGCCGATTCAAAAGCCGAGGGTGAACAACGTTTAAGTGCTTCACGAAGCGCGGCTTCGTCTTCCGGAGCAAACGGTTTTGGTGTGGCCAAAAACGGTTTATTGTTACCGGGGTTGGATGTAGCTACATCTGGCATTATGGGTCTGTTCTAGGTCTGAGCGCTTGAAAAGTAAACCCAATTTCTCGGTCCCAAGTTAGACGGAGACCAAATTAAATCCGACGCTCTGCTCTTCTACAGAGTCAAATGAGCCTGAGCCACGGTCCGGCCCAACCCCCATTCTCATCGCCATGCTTGCCACGCCCGACTAAGAGACCTAGGTCACTGCGTCGCTGGAGGCATCTGCCTTTAACGCAGCTCTATTAATCAACGCATGAACGTCACCACCAACGCCGTTCCCACCGTTTACCTCATTACCCATGAGTTTTATCCGGTGCGAGGGGGCATTGCGACGTTCGCTGAGGAAATAGCTAAAGCCTCTGCCTGCTTGGGCTACAAAATCGAGGTCTGGGCCCAATCTGCCCGACCGCACGAGGAGAAGTCATGGCCGTTCCGCCTGCGCCGGTTGTCCCTGAAAGGCACTCATGGTCTGTGGTGCCAGCTTCAACTCGCCCGCGAGCTCATTCGCGAGCGCCGCCAACTGCGGTACGCGACCGTTTATCTACCCGAGCCAGGGCCAATGTTAACGATGATGTTACTTCAGTTTTTCCACGCGTTTCGGCCCCGCCAACTCGTGCTGACGTTTCACGGCTCGGAAATCCTAAAATTCGCCGAAAGCCCATGGCGTCGCGGCCTCGCTCGCCGGCTAATCCGCCACGCCAGCCGCATTAGTACCCTTACAAATTACACCCAGGAGCTGCTGCTCAGCCATTTCCCCGAAGCAGCTGAAAAGATCTTCCTTACACCCGGTGCTCTGCGTTCAGACTTTGCCGTGGTTCCGCCGAAATCCACCACGCTCAAAAATAAAATCGTTATCCTCACCGTTGGCCGACTGCATCCACGCAAAGGCCAACTCCACACCCTCGAGGCGCTCCAACTTCTCGCTCCAGACGATCGTGCGCGCCTCGAATACTGGGTAGTTGGCGGCCAAAGCAAAGAAGGCTACGAAGAAGCTCTCCGTAAGGCCGCCGCTAGCACCTCCGACCTCACGGTACGTTTCCTGGGTAACATTCCCGACCACGAGCTCTCGGCGGTGTACGAAAGCGCAGATATTTTTGCGATGACGAGCATCAACCATGGCCACAGCGTTGAGGGCTTTGGTCTGGTATATTTAGAGGCCTCTGCTCATGGCCTGCCAGTGGTCGCACATGACGTCGGGGGCGTCGCGGAAGCAGTCCAAGACAATGTCACCGGCCTAATCGTGCCGCCAAACCGCCCGGCGCAACTCGCTGCCGCCTTCGAAAAACTCATCCACGACGACACGCTTCGCAACCGCCTAGGCGCCGCCGGTCGCGAGTGGGCCGTGCAAAACCGTTGGGAAAAATCCGCCGTCGCCCTGTTCCAACCCGGCGACAGTCCATGATCCAATCTCGCGCTCAGGTTACGGTCCGCTACGCTGAGACCGACATGATGGGTATCGTCTACCATGCGAACTATCTGCCGTGGTTCGAGATTGGCCGCACGCAGCTACTCAAAGAACTCGGCCTGCCCTATCGCCAGCTTGAGAGCGAAGGTTACCGGCTGCCCGTCCTCGAGATCTCCGCCAAGTACTCCCGTCCGGCTCTCTACGACGACGTCCTCACGATCGCAACTTATTTGCGTGAGAAGCCCCTCATTCGCATCCGGCTCGACTACGAAATTTTTCGGGGTGAAGAACTTCTTGCCACCGGCGAAAGCGTTCACGCCTTTGTTGATCTCGCGGGCCGACCCATTCGCCCGCCGGCCAGCGTCATTGCGGTGATGAGCGCGGCGTTTAAAGGGTAGCCACCGGCGCAGCGTATTCCGCGAGTACCGCCGCATCCGTCTCCGCCATCCGCCGGCTGGTGAGTGTCGTCTCGCCGCCCAATTTTCGCACTGCCCACACCGCATGCGCCCGAACCAAAGCCGACTCATGTGACGCCAATCGCACCAACGGCTCCAATAAACTTACATCGCCAGAATTACCTGCCACGATACACGCATTGCGCAACAATCCCGCCAACTTGACGCGCTTGATCGGAGTCTTACGAAACACCTCCGCAAAGCGCGCCGGCGTCAGCGCCAACACCTCGCGCACCGTCAAACCCGCCAGCTCACCCCGAGCCACCAGCAATACGGAACGCCCCGCCTGCGCGAATCGGTTCCAAGGACATACGTCCAGACAGACGTCGCATCCGTAAATACGATCACCGATCCCCGCCCGCAGCTCCCGTGGGATAACCCCTTTGTTTTCAATCGTCTGATACGAAATGCAGCGCCTTGCATCGACCACACCTGGAGCGGCGAAGGCCTGAGTCGGGCACGCCTCAAGACAACGCGTACATTTACCGCACAATAACCCGGTATCCGCAAAGTTGCTCACCTGCTGACGCACCGGCGCATCCGGCAAAAATTCCTGCCGCGTCAATATCGTCGCCAGAAACAACCAGTTGCCGTGCCGTCGTGAGATCAGCATCGCGTTTTTACCGATAAACCCGAGCCCTGCCTTTGCGGCCCAACCGCGCTCAAGCACCGGACCGGTGTCAACGTACGCACGATAATCTTCCCGCGTTGCGCCATACATCTGCTCCAGAACTTTTCCGGCCGCGATCAACCCGACTTTAATTGTGTCGTGATAATCCTCGTGTAACGCGTAGCGGGCCCAGGTTGCGCGAGTCTGGCCCGTCGGATTCGGCAGCGCATGCGCCGCATTGCTCGAGTAATTAACGCCGAGCATAATCACCGAACGGGCCTCGCTCAACACGAGCTCGGGCTTCAAGCGCTTGGCTGCGGTCCGCTCCATCCATTGCATATCCGCGTGCCGACCCGCAGCGATCCATGCGTTTAAGCGCTCACCGCCCAACTCGGCCAAGGTCGCAAAACGCACCTCATCGAAACCAAGCGCCATGATTCGCGCGCGCAAGAGCTCCTGCTGCGTGCGCGGAGCCGCCTGGTCCATCGCATTCACTGAGCCGCACCCGCCGCGCGGGCAAAGTCCACTGACTCACGCCGCCACGTGCGCACCACATGGGCGATGATGTCATTCATTGGCCGGCCATCCGTCAAAATCACGCTACCCGCACTCCGGTAAATCGGATCACGCTCAGCAAATAATTTCCGGATCCGCGCCTCCGGATCCTCCACGTTGAGAAGCGGACGGTTATTCTGCCGCGAAGTTCGCGCCAAGATCGTTTCCACTGACGCATGCAAACACACCACCACGCCGCGAGACTGCACGCGGGCCAACATTCCTGGTTGCACCACTAGGCCACCGCCGCAAGCGAGCACGGTCCGCCTCGCCGGATGCCCACTTTCGATGAACACTCGCTCCATTTCGCGAAACGCAGGTTCCCCGAGATTAGCAAAAATTGCAGGGATCGTTTTACCCTCTACGCGCTCAATCTCGTGGTCGCTATCGATACAGGTGAAACCGAGCCGCTGGGCCACGGCGCGGCCCACGGTACTTTTGCCCGTGCCCATGAAACCCACCAGATAAAGATTAACGTCGTCGGCCTTCATCGCGTCTGCGCGCGAGGCAAGCGCCCGACGCGCCCTATGCCAACGTTGAAAATGCTGTCGCCCTTCAGCACCCCAAGTGCGACGCTTACTTCTATGTCCGCCCGCCACGACCTCACGTTTGCTAGCGACAACACCGCTGGCATCTGCCCCGAAGCCCTCGCCGCTTTAAACGCCGCCAACGAAGCCTGCGCGCCCAGCTACGGCGAAGACGCTACCACGGCCCGAGCGCGCGAGCTTTTCTGCGATCTCTTTGCCACTGACTGTGAAACTTTCTTTGTCTTCAATGGCACCGCAGCCAACGCCCTCGCGCTCTCCGCCCTCTGCGCCCGCCATCAAAGCGTGCTCTGCCATGAAATTGCCCACATCGATACCGACGAATGCGGCGCCCCGGAATTCTTCACCGGAGGCAGTAAGCTCCTCCCGCTTTCTGGCCTTTCCGGCCAACTGACCCCCGAAACCGTCGCTGCCGCGCTCACCCGTGGGCACGGTGTACATTTTCCCAAGCCCGGCGCACTTTCGCTCACGCAGTCGACCGAACATGGCACGCTCTATTCACCCGCGGCCATTCGCGCCCTCGCCGATCTCGCCCACGCCCACGGCCTGGCCGTGCACATGGACGGAGCCCGCTTCGCCAATGCCTGCGCGGCTGCCGCCACCCAAGGCCACAGCCCCGCCGATCTCACATGGCGCGCGGGCGTTGATGTGCTTAGTTTCGGTGGCACCAAAAACGGCCTACTCACCACTGAAGCCGTCGTCTTCTTCAACAAAACGCTCACCCGCGATTTCGCCTATCGCGTGAAACAAGCCGGGCAACTCGCCTCCAAACAGCGTTTCGCAAGCGCCCAATGGTGCGCGATTCTCGAATCCGGCGCCTGGCTCCGCCACGCCGGCCATGCCAATACTCAGGCCCAAAAACTCGCCGCCGCCCTGCGCCTAATCCCCGGCGTCAAGCTGCTGCACGAACCTGCCGTCAACGGCGTCTTCGCCGCGCTTCCGCCCGCCGCCGCCCAGGCGCTCTTCGCGCAGGGTTGGCACTTTCACCCGTTTATCGGCGAACAAGGTTATCGGCTGATGTGCTCCTGGGCCACGAACGACGCGATCATCAATAATTTTGTGACAGATATAAAATCTGCGTTAAACGGCACTCTTTGAGCTAAGAGCTAGCGTCATCTCGACGTCTGCTCCCGCATGTTTCTCCGCGCCACCCACCTTACTCGCTACTCGTATTCACAGCCGGTGTCATTCGCGCCCCACGCCCTCTACCTGAGGCCGCGAGAGACGGCGCGTCAGCGGCTACATCAATTTAGCCTCTCCCTCACGCCCGACGCGAAACTCGTCTCCACCGGCGACCCCTCCGGCAACGCTCTAGATTGGGCTTATTACCCACCCGCGACGGTTTGCGATGTCCTCGAAATCAGCACTGAATTTCTCGTCGAGACGCTTGATAGCAATCCCTTCGATTTCTTCCTCGCTCCGATCGCTAGTGCGTTTCCTTTTGCCTACTCGGCCAATGAGCGTTTCGCCCTGGCCCCCGCGCTCACCCCGCCTGCACCCACGGCGCTTCCATTGCTCCAAAACTGGCTCGCGCAACACCTCCCCGCCGTACCCTACGACACCCTCGCTCTTCTGTCCGCGCTCAATACCGGGGTCCAAAAATCTCTGAATTACAACCGACGCGATGAGCCCGGCATACAGCCGGCTGCTACCACCCTAGCCCTTGGCTCTGGCTCATGTCGCGACTACGCCGTCGTCTTGATCGAACTGTGCCGCCACCTCGGCCTAGCCGCTCGTTTCGTGAGCGGCTATCTGTATGAAACGCCGCCCGCAGATGGTTCAGCCCCGTTTGCTCCCGCGATGCACGCTTGGGCCGAAGTATATCTCCCCGGCGCCGGCTGGCGCGGCCTGGATCCCACCCGCGGCATTTTCTGTGACGATGCATTTATCCCCGTCGCGCACGCCGCCCTAGCGGAAACCGTTAACCCGGTTCAAGGGGGGTTCTACGCTACCGGCTCTGTCACCTCGCAACTTCACAACGAAATCACCTTGGTTAAACTCTGATCGCTGAGCGCTTCCTTCCACCTATCTCTTCGATGAACTCCGCCCCGTTCTCTGCCTCCACTTGGAAAAAAATCCATGCCTGTGGCCAAGCTGTGGAAGCCTCGCTCGCGCGCAGTGGCGTTAAGCTCACCATGGGCGGCGAACCCACGTTCGTACCGATCGATCCCTTCGGCGCCGAGTGGCAAACCGCCGCGCTCGGCCCCACCAAACTCGCCTACGCCCGCCGCTTCGCCCATGCTTACGTACGTTCAGCCCACCCCGGAGCTGTTATCCTAGAAACCTCCGGTAAACATTATCCTGGGGAACCTCTCCCGCGCTGGACGCTACTCGTGCAACGGCGCGCCGACGGCGTCCCTGCCTGGCGCAACCTCGCGCTGCTCGCCGCCGATATCAACGCCGGCACGCACACACCGCCCGACGCGAAAAAATTCATCACGGTGCTGGCGCGCAGCCTAGATCTGAAAATCACCCGCGTGCTCCCACTCGCAGAACCCGCCGCACCCACCGACCCTATTGGCTACGTGCTCCCGCTCGACCATAGCGAGGGCCAGTGGATCACAGACGACTGGCACCCCACCTTCCCCGGCCCCACACCTGTTCCGCTTTTTCCCGGTGAAAGTCCCGCCGGCCTCCGCCTACCCCTCGGCCAACTGCCGGAGACCAGCCTGCGCCGCGCCCTGAGCGCGGAGATCCGCGACGGCACGCTCGTTATTTTTATCCCGCCGTTACTGCTCGATTCCTATCTTAGGCTACTAAGCCACATCGAAGCAGCGCTGGTCGCGGCGAAACTAGCCGATGTCGTCCTGGCGGGCTACGCTCCAGCATCCGATGCCTCGTTGCCCACCGTGGGCCTCGCTAGCGACCCCGGCGTACTCGAAATCAATGTCGCCCCATGCGCCACCTGGGCCGATTACGACCACCAACTCTCGCAACTTTACACCGCCGCATCGTCCGTTGGACTCTGCGCGCGCAAACTTCAGCTGAACGGCCGCGAAGTCGGCACTGGCGGCGGTGCCCACTTGGTGTTCGGCGCGCCGCCCGGACTTACATCGCCGTTCTTCGCCTTTCCCGCGCTACTGCCGTCGGTTATTCGCTATTTTCAACAGCACCCCGCGCTCAGCTACGCTTTTACAGGGGCCTACATGGGACCCAGCTCACAAGCGCCGCGGATCGACGAATCCACCTACGAAGCACTCTACGAGTTGGAGATCGCCTGCGCCGCGGCCGAGACGCTCGGAACCCCGCAAAACCTCGCGCTCTACGACCTGCTTTTCCGGGATCTACTGATGGATCGCAGCGGCAACACCCACCGCGCCGAGATTAGTGTGGATAAACTCTGGAATCCTTTTTCACCCAATGGCCGTCTGGGTCTGGTCGAATTCCGCGCCTTTGAGACGCACCCGCATCCGTCCGTCCAATCCGTTATCGGCCTGTTCATCCGCGCACTCCTCGCCCGACTTGCTGCGGCGCCCGCTCAAGGCCCCTTCATCCGTTGGGCGGGCGAACTGCACGACCGTTTCTTTTTACCCGCCTTCGCTTGGAAAGACCTGACCGCGATCTGTGAAGACCTCAAAAAATACCATATTCCCTTTGAGCTTGAATGGCTCCGGCCGGCTTGGGAATTCCGATTCCCTAAAATTGGCGTACTCGAGGTCAAGACCCACGACGAAGCTACAAAGACCACCAAGAAAACCACCATCGAATTCCGTCAAGCGCTCGAAGCGTGGCCGCTCCTCGGTGAATCGCCTAATGCGGGAACCGTCGCCCGCACCGTGGATGCCTCGCTCGATCGCCTGGAGGCACGGGTCTCCGATCCCGCGGTGCTCGAGACTGGCCTACTTCTGGTCAACGGCCTGCCTTGCGAATTCCGGCCAACCGCACCACTTGGCGCGGCCACGGGGATCCGCTACCGGGCGTTCTACCTCACGCCTGCTTTGCAACCGCACGTGCCCGTTCATGCTCCGCTTTTACTAGAATGGGTAGACCGCACCAATCTTCAAGTGGTAGCCGCCGCCCGCTGGCACATTTGGAACCGCCATAATTCTCCCTATACTTCATCGCCCGTAGACGAAACCGAAGCCGCTCACCGCCGGGCCGAGCGCTGGGAAAGCTGGCCACACACCGAAGGCCAAGCGCGTTTTATCCCGAAAATAGATTTCCCGCCCGAGGGTCGCCACACGCTGGATCTGCGTCGTTACCCCGCGCAAACGCGTTAAAACTCGATTTCGAGTAAGTCGGGGCCACGCTCGCAAACATCGCTATTTAGTAAGTGCGCAATTGAAGCTTAATGATATAACCATTAATTAGCTTTAAATACGCATGCATAATAAAAGTAGTGTGTGAGACGATACCCCAATGCCATGCCCAAGGAGCGCTTGCAGCCGGATGGCTAAACCCTACTGTTTCCGACCACACCAAACCCTACAATGAATCGATCCCTGTCTACTAAATCCCTGCTCGCGATTACCGCCGCGCTGTTGCTTGCCGCTCTGCCGGGCGCGTTTGCTCAAACCGCCCCCACGCCCGCACCGCAAAAAAACGCTGGTGAAGTGATCCAGCTTTCCGAGTTTTCCGTCAAAGCTGACCCAAACCGCGGCTATGCCCCTTCCGAAACGATGACGGGTTCGCGCGTCGCGACCAAGATCGTAGACTTGCCCTACACGGTGAACATGCTCACCAGCGAGTTCCTAGAGGACTTCGGTATTTTCGAATTGGCTGACAACATCGTTCAGATCGGTAGTTTCACTGGCCTCGACATCGGTGGCAGCTTCAATCTCCGCGGTTTCGCCTCCACCTACCAGCTCCGCGACGGCTTCTTTCGTCTCGGTCGCTACGGCTCGAGCAACATCGATCGCATGGAAATCATTAAGGGCTCCAACGCTGCCATCTATGGCCGTAGCTCCCCTGGCGGCATGGTTAACATGATCTCCAAAGCCCCGAGGGACCGTCAGTCCGAAAAACTCAGCTATAACTTCGGTGATTACGGCACTCAACGCATCACCTTGGAAGCCACCGGCCCGGTTCCGGTTCAAATTCTGCCTAAGACCTACTACATTTTGACCCTCAGCCAATATCAGCGCGACTTTGGCCAGCCTTACGCTCGTAACCGCAACTTCGAATACTACGCGGCCGTGAAGCATAATTTCAACAACGGCGGCAATCTACTCGTATCTGCCGAATATCTTCTGCAGCAGCGCCACTCACCTAACAGCGTCGCCCCACTCATTAACAACCAAAAAGGCACCGCGGACACCACCGACGACCAGATCGTCGGCTACGCGCGCAACCTCGCTCGTAATTACAACGCCTACGGCCCGAACAGCGAACTGAACCGTGGCGCTAGCAGCTATACCGCCAACTACGACATTCGCCTGAACGACATCTTCAGTGTCCGCGCCTCGGGCAACTACTACCTCGCTCGCCGCTGGGATTTTAACTCCAACAACAGTTGGCCGACGGTTAACATCAATCCCGCTGTAGCCGGCACACCGATCACCGTCGCGCGCGGCGCAGTCCCCAGCAAAGGCCAGATCATCGAAGACGGTGGTGGCTTGCAAAGCGACCTACTTGCCCACTACTGGACCAACAACCGCAAGATCGAACACCGCACCCTCGCGGCCATCGACTTCAACGATTACTACCGCTGGGACCCCTCCCGCAGCTACGCTGCCGCCACCGATCCAGACCTGCTGGCTTGGAGCACGGCAGTCCGCACCGTCACCCTCGATCCCAACACGCTTGAACCTATCAGCCCAATCAACTATTTCCTCAAGCAATTCGATGGCTCTAAGGCCATCTCCACACGTATCCGCAAACAACGCGTTTCAGTCGTTGGCGGCCTGATCCGGCAACAAACCGCGCTTTTTAATGGCGACCTACTTGCGTACGCCGGCACTCGCCTGGACTCAGTTCGTTTCCGCCACCGCGACTTCACTGCGCCTCCCGCGGGCTATGCCCCAGGTCAATTGTTGGATAAATCCATGCAGTCTGGCGCGAAGCCTAACTTGGGCGTTAATTACAAACTCACCCAAAATTTGCGCATCTTCGCCAATTACAGCGAAAGCTATTTCGTCCCCCAATCCGACGCCACGGCCACGGTCGCGCTGCCAGACTATGCCGCCGAAACGGCCAAGGGCTACGACTACGGTTTCAAGGGATCCCTGCTTGATGAACGCCTGAGCTTCACGGTCAGCGGCTTCTACGCCACGCGTAAAAACGTCTCCGTGAGTGACTCCGTCGAAACCCCTCCGGGTTCCGGCAGTTACGTCTCCGTTACCCGTCGTGACGGCGACCAACTCGTCCGCGGCTACGAGATGGACATCAACTACAACATCACGAGCGAAATCAACGCCGGCGGTAGCTGGGGCAATGTTTACTCCATCTACACCAACTTCGGCTCCGCGTTTCCCGAAGCGATCGGTCGTCGCGTCAACGGCATCTCGCCAGAAAACGGGGGGGCTTATCTAAAATACACCCCCTCACACGCCGCACTCAAGGGCTTCTCCACCAACGTGAATTTCACTTATGTCGCCTCTACCCCGACAGAAGCCCCGAACGCGGGTGACACCCTCGCCCGCGTCAATGGCGAGCTCGTAGTCACGCGCTCCACCAACCAGTGGCACTTGCGCACGCCGTCCTACACGCTGTGGAATTGGGGTGCTCGCTACCGTTATGCCGGAGCCGGTTCGCGCTTCGACCATACCTTCGCGATCAACATCAACAACGCGTTCAACTTGGATTACCTCCGTGCTAACAAGATCCCAGGCGACCTGCGCTCGGTATTCTTTACCTACACCATCAATCATAGCGGCGGCAAACGCTAAGCGCTAAGCCAGACCAAACCCTCAACCCGCCGGCTCAAACCGGCGGGTTTTTTATGTCGGGCTTTCGCCCCCTCGCCCGCGTCCCATGCTTGCTCGGCGCTAATTTAGTGGGACACCGTACCTACTCGCACCTGAGAACCCCATTCCCATGTCGCCCACTTACCGCCTCGCCACGTTCAGAGATATTCCCGCGCTCGAGACACTCATCCCGTTATCCGCGCGCCTCCTCCAGCAGGCGCATTATAGTGCAGCCCAGATTGAGAGCGCCATCGGCCCGGTCTTCGGTGTCGATCGCCAACTCATCCAGGACCGCACCTATTTCGTCGCTGAGACGGCAAACCAACTCGTCGGCTGCGGCGGGTGGAGTCGGAGGAAAACCCTTTATGGCGGGGATCATGGTCAAATGGAGCCAGATGCCTTGCGCGACCCTGCAGTGGATCCGGCCATGATCCGCGCCTTCTTTGTTCACCCCGACTATGCTTGGCGCGGCATCGCTCGGCGCCTGATGGAACTCTCTGAAGCCGGGGCGACCGCGGCTGGCTTCCAACGCATCGAAATCGTCGCCACGCTGCCTGGGGTCCCGCTCTACGCCGCGTTTAATTACGCCAGCGTTGAAAGATTCGATATCCCATTACCCAACGGGGAAAAAATGCCGGTCGAGCGCATGCGAAAAATCGGCTCCCTTTAAAATTCATCCTGTAATGGGCGGCCAAAATTTGTTGCCGCCAGCCATCACACCTAACACACGAAAAGAATGCCTTCGCCGCCCCGCGTCACCCCATGCGCCCTGCACCTCGCCCGTATCCTGGTTCCACTGCTCGCCTGCCTGCTCGTAAACTCCCCTGCCCAAGTCCCCACCGATAACACGCCGCTGAGGCTCGCGGATTTTGTCGTCGCGCCGAGTCGTTTCGGTGTCGGCGAGCACGTGGGTTCTGTCGGCGCCACGCTGACCCAAAGCGAGCTCGCGACATTGCCTCAAATCGGAGAAGATGTGTACCGAACCCTCGTGCGCCTTCCCGGAGTCGCCGCTGATGATTTCACCGCCAAATTTTGGGTCCGCGGGGCTGCCAACGGCAAACTGCTCGCTCGCCTGGACGGAGTTACGCTCATCGAACCGTTTCACCTCAAAGACATCGACGGCGCCCTGGCTATCGTCGATCTGCCCGCCGTCAGCCGCCTGGATTTGCTCACGGGTGGTTTCACCGCCGAATACGGCAATCGCACCGCCGCTGTGCTCAACCTCGAGACTGACTTTCCCGCTTCAGCGCAGCCCGCAACCTCCCTGGGCCTCAGCCTGAGTGGTGTCCGCGCCGCCCACATCGGCCACTTCGCGGGTGAGCGCGGCCGCTGGCGCCTCACTGCCCGCCGGGGCTATCCCGACCTCGCCCTCCGCCTCGAAGGTCGCGAAGACGAACTCTTCCCTCGGTATTACGACGCCTCCTTTCGGGCCGACTACATTTTAACTTCACAAAACACCCTTTCTATCCACGCCCTACACGCGGGCGACACCCTCAAGGTTAAAGAAAAAAACAACCCCGAGCTCAACAGCGACTACACCAGCAACTACCTCTGGGCCCGCTGGCGCACCACGCCCAATGAACGCTTGGCGGGTGAAACGGTCCTTTCCTTCGCCCGACTAGACTCCGATCGCCGCGGGGATGGGGCCTTCGACTCTACTCTCGCCCTCAAACTCAGTGATCAACGCCAACTTAACACCACCGTCCTCCGCAGCGATTGGTCCCTGGAGCTCAATCCGCAAACGCTCCTGCATACCGGCTTCGAAGCCTCTGACCAGACCTCCGCCTACGATTACCAACTCCTCCGGGACAGTTACGTCGTGCAAAACGGAGTACTCACAATCGCCCGCCGCTCCGCCGCTATACACCTGCGTCCCTCCGGCGACCGCTTCGGCGCCTTCCTCACCATGCGCTTCCAAGCCCCCGGCACCCTCATCCTAGAGCCGGGCCTGCGGTTCGACCATGACTCCGCCACCGGCGAAGACCAAGTCAGCCCCCGTCTGGCTGCCGCGCTACCGCTGAGCGAGCGCACTACTCTCCGCGCCTCTTGGGGAAATTACACCCAATCCCAAGGGCTCCACGAACTCTCCGTGCCCGACGGCGAGACCCGACTCAACCGCGCCGAAGTGGCCGAACACCGCATCATAGGACTCGAACACCGCCTTACGACCAGCCTCAGCTTGCGCCTTGAGGCCTACGAGCGCCTCACGACCCACGTACGACCGCGCTGGGACAATACCGCCAACCTCTACAATATCTTCCCCGAGGTTCAATCTGACCGCACTTACCTCGCCCCCGCCTCCGCCCGCGCGCGCGGCCTAGAAGTGCTTCTCGATCGCCGGGCCCTGCGAGGCTTCGGCTGGACGGCGAGCTACGCCTTGGCCCGCGCTGAAGAAACACTCAACGGCCGCGCAGTTCCAGCCGCCCGCGACCAGCGCAATACCCTGCGGCTCGAAGCTTCCTACGCGTGGAACACCCACTGGAATTTCAGCGCGTCCTGGCACTACCACAGCGGCTGGCCGACAACCGATGTTAGCTACATCCTCATCCCGCTCAATAACGGCAAGCGCTACGCCCAACGCGTCGTCGGCCCCGCCTACGCCGCCCAACTGCCCGACTACCACCGTTTGGATCTCCGTGCCACCCGCCGCTGGGAATTCGGCCGCAGTAACCTCATCGCCTTCATCGACTTGTTCAACGCCTACAACCGCACCAACCTTGTCGGTTATTCGTACTCCCCCGTGGTCTCTGGCAATACCGTCAATACGACCCGTGAAGCACGCGACTTATTACCGCTCATGCCGAGCGTGGGTGTAACTTGGGAATTTTAAGCCGCCTTAAGCTACTGCCCGAGCGAGCTCCGCGGCGCGAAACACCCGTAGGGTATTGCCGCCCCAAATTTTTGCGAGATCGGCTGCCTTCAACCCCGCAGCCAGCAAGGCCTGAGTGATCGCTGGATAAGACGCTACGTCGCGTAATCCCTCAAATCCGCCCCCGCCGTCGAGGTCGCAACCGATTCCGACATGATCCACCCCGGCCACCCGCACCGCGTGCAGAACATGATCCACATAATCATGCATCGAGGCCTGTGGCTGCGGAAATTTTCCTTCAAATGCGCGCCATGCTTTACTGACCTCAGCGCGCACTTCAGGAGTAAGCACCGCATCACGAAATTGCGTCATGATCGCATCCACCGCAGCCGAGAGCAGCTCATTGTCCGCGCGCCGCACCATGGCTACCGGCAACGCATTAATTTGAATCACTCCGTCTCGCGCCGCCAGCTGTCGCAATAAATCGTCACCGATATTACGTGGATGATCGCACACCGCCCGACAGCCCGTGTGCGACAAGATGACCGGCGCACGCGAGAGCTCGATCATCTGCTCTAGCGCCGCATCCGAAGTGTGCGATGCATCGAGTACGATCCCGAGGCGATTGCATTCCACAACCACCGCACGCCCGAATGGACTCAAGCCTCCCCACTCCGCGCCGCGCGGATCCGTCGATGAATCCGCCGCCTCATTGTTAAGCATATGTGTAAAACCCACCATGCGCACCCCGAGTTCATAAAATGTCCGTAACGCGGCCAGATCCGTGCCGAGCGAATATGCGTTTTCTGTGCTCAAGAAGATCGCGCGCTTGCCCTCGGCTTTCAGTCGTAACGCATCCTCTGCGCTCGAGGCCAACCCGCAACGCGCCCCGTGCGCGGTGATCACCGCGCGGGTGTTTTTTAAAATTTCGCATACCATCGCATGAGCCAGCGCGTGACCAGCACTCGTGCGCGCGCCCTGCATAAAATACACCGCAAACACCACGGCATCCAACCCTCCCGAGACCATGCGCGGCAGATCGCATTGCGTACCATCAAGGGCGTAGTCATGCCGCGCGCCAAAATCCCAACCCGCGCGCGGCAAACTGGCGGTCGGGGTGTCGAGGTGCGTATCGATCGTGAAAAGGCGCTCGTGCAGCGCCGCCGCCTCGGAATTGATTTCAACCTGCATACTGGTCAGCAAGAGGCCCGCGCGGTCCGCGCGCAAGCCGACGCACTGATTCACTCGCGTTTAACCCGCGCGCTTCGCGGTCATAAACGCATTCTACGTTATCTAGTCCGGAAAAAAGATCTGACCCGCAGCCCAATTTGAGCACGAGCCGAGGTAAAGAAACATTAGCTCTTAGTGGCGGTGGCTGCCGGTGTAGACTTAGTAGCAGCGTCCGCTTCGATTTTGACTTTAGCGGCATAGGCTTCGGCTGCGCGGAGGAGCCGAAGGGTGTTACCGCTCCACATTTTCGCACAATCAGCTTCCGTGTAACCGGCCGCAAGCAGGCTCGAGGTGATTTTATGGTAGCTAGCGACATCTTCCATTCCGGTCACGCCGCCACCACCGTCCCAATCCGCACCAAATCCGACATGGTCGGGACCAACCACCTTAAGCGCGTGCAACACGTGCTTCATAAAGTCCTCAAAGGTGGCCATCGGCACGGGGTATTGCTCCTCAAGCGCTCGCCGCGCTATAGCCATCTCCTTCATCTGCTCGGCGCCGAGATTGCGCCGGCCGCCATATTTTGCCATAAGGCCTTGCATGGCTTTGTTGCGCTCAGGATTGGGCGGCGTGGGGATCAGGTAGGCGCTGAGAGAGTTCATCTGGATCACACCTCCCATGGCGGCGAGTTTTTTCATGCGTTCGTCGTCAATGTTGCGCGGGTGATCACAGATAGCTTTAGCGCCGGAATGAGAGAGTATAATCGGTGTTTTGGAGAGCGCGATCATCTGATCGAAGACCTCGTCAGAGGCATGTGAAGCATCGAGGATAATACCAAGCCGGTTACATTCAGTGATGAGTTCGCGGCCAAGCGGGCTGAGACCGTTCCATTGTTTACCGGTCGTATCAGTCGCGGAATCGGCGAGGTCGTTGTTGGCGAAATGTACCGTGCTAAGCATACGCACACCGAGGTCGTAGAAGGTCTTAACCAAAGTGAGGTCGTGACCGATCGGATAGGCATTTTCGATGGAGAGATAAACGATCCGTTTACCTGTAGCGGCAATCGCAGCAGCGTCATCGGCGGTGGTGGCCAACGCGAAATACGCAGGATTCGCGGCGAGCATTTTGTGGATATTTAGGGCAATTTGGAGTGCGTTATCGCGTGCGTCGGCGTGGCCGGCGGGCGTACGGGGACCTTGGGGGGTGTAAATTACCCAGAACCCCCCATCGAGCCCGCCTTCGACCATGCGGGGTTGGTCTACCTGCGTGAAATCGTCTTTCAAGTTGTGACGCTCCATGATGTTCCAGCCGGGTCGACGTAGGCTTGAAGGCGTGTCGAGGTGGGTATCGAAGGTGATGAGGCGCTCGTGAATCGCACGGGCCTCGTCGGCGGCGGAAAGCGAGAGCGGATAAATGGCCAGAGAAAGAGCGAGGAAAAGGAGGTGGCGTTGCATGATTTATACTATTTTAAATGCGAACAATGGGGAATTGAAGCCGCAAAGCTGGCTTATTTTTGCTTCGCTTGAACCTCAAGAAACACCTTGCCGACCGCCAGCAAGCGCCGGGCGTTCGCAATCGCCAAATCGGAGGTGAACCCGGCCAGCCGATCCAAGTCGCCGCCGAGCGCCTTCGCCCACCGCTGCGCCTCATTGCGCCCGACCGCTTCATTGGCCCACTCGATCGCCCGTGTCTCTGGTTCGCCCTGTTTAATCGCACGGAAAGCGATTTCCTGCCACAAGGTTTCAGTTTGGTTTTTGATCGCGGCCAGCGCCGCCACGCTATGTTCACCGTTGGCTTCACAATGGGCGGCGAGACTTTGATAAGTCTGTTGGGCTAGCCATTCGGCCCGCACCTTGCCCCGCTGCCTGGCGCGGAGGCGACTCTCGTGTTTTGCGAGCTTGCGCGCCTCGCGCACCGCGAGGAACCCCGCCAACGCCTGCGCCGCCCACTGCTCCGCCGAAGCCCGATCGCCAAAACCGGTCTGCTCCCGCTCGATGGTGGTTCCGCGCGAGGTTCCACGGCGGATGACTTGCGCGGTGTAACCGCTCGAACTTTTGATCACTGAGCAGGAAATTTTTTTTGGCCGGCTCATAAATCACATTAAATATGCGGGGAAGCTGGGAAAATCAAAGTGCTGGCCGGAGCTACGCGAGCGAATTTTTCTCGGCTTCTCCGAGATCAACCCAGCGCCACTAGTCGAGATTGTTCAGGACCAATTAAATTAATTAAAATCACTAGTGTCCGCAATTAAAGCGCTTAAGGCTAGAGAGCTATAATCATCAAAGGTGAATTCTGTAGTGAGCGAGTCCCGATCAATTCGCGTAAATAGCTTTGGGATAGAGATTTTCTCGAAATTAGTGATGAAGAAAACTTGAAAGATTTTTTGGCGGCGTCGCCGCTATAGCGTTCAACGCAGCGCCTCAGCGTGCTCGGGGTGAGCCCACGAGCGCCCGATTGAATACGGCGGGGTCGCCATACCGGTGAAGATTGAGGATACCTTGGCTCGAAAAGAACGCGAGAACGCTCAATATTTAGATTTAAAATCAAATAGGGCGGCGCGAAAACCCAGCCCTAAACGGCCGGGTTTTCGCGAGAGTCTCTGAACTAAAATGGAGGATACTTGGCGGTGCCGTCCTCGCGATTACGCAGAGAGCGTGCAGCACGCATCTCGTTCAATACGAAAATTGGCCTTTTGGCTCACGCTTCGATTCTAAATAGGATGCATGAAATCCCTTGTCGCCCTCGCGCATTTGCCGCTCTGTCGCTACTTAATCCTATGTCGTCCCCCCACGTCGAAAACGTCGTCATCGTAGGCACCGGCTGCGCCGGCCTCACCGCCGCGATCTATACTGGCCGCGCCAGTCTCAATCCGCTCGTGCTTGAAGGTCCACTTCCTGGCGGGCAACTCACCACGACAAGTGAAGTGGAGAATTTCCCTGGTTTCCCGCATGGGGTCGATGGTTTTCAACTCACGCAAAACATGCGCGAGCAAGCCACGCGCTTTGGCACGCGTTTCGAGCAGACACTGGTTGATAAAGTCGATTTCACCTCGATGCCGCGCAAATTATTCTGCGGCGACCGGATCATTTTGGCCAAGACCGTGATCATCGCCACCGGGGCCTCCCCGCGGCTCACGGGTATACCCGGTGAAAAAGAACTCTATGGCGGCAAGGGCGTGACGACGTGTGCCACCTGCGACGGCGCGTTTTACCGCAAAATGGAAGTCGCTGTGCTGGGTGGGGGTGACAGCGCCGCCGAGGAGGCATTGTTCCTCACTCGTTTCGCGAGCAAGGTTTACCTCGTGCATCGCCGCGACTCACTACGCGCCTCGAAAATCATGGCTGATCGCGCTACCTCGCACGAAAAAATCCAGATGGTCTGGGACAGCGTGCCGGTCGAAGTTCTTGGCGTGCCCGAAGGTGCGGTCAGCGGCTTGAAGATTAAAAACGTGAAGACGGGCGCCGAGTCCGTACTGCCCGTCAAAGGCATCTTCGTTGCCATCGGCCATATCCCCAACACTGGACCGTTTGCGCCGCCGCTTGAGGTGGATGAGGGTGGCTACTTTAAACCTCTAGCCGGCTCTCAGGTGCAGACCAACGTCCCGGGCATCTACGTTGCGGGCGATTGCTCAGATCATGTTTTCCGCCAAGCTATCACGGCAGCCGGCATGGGTTGTCAGGCTGCGATCGAGGCCGAACGTTGGCTAGCCGAGCATCACAGCTGAGTCGACGCGGCGCGCATTGATCTACGAGGACCCTCACTCAAACAATGCGTACTGCTGGGTCCGCCTCGCTCGCTGAACTGCACCGTTCCCTCGGGCTTCCGGACGATTACGCGCAAAGCCGTAGGCTCATATATCAAGCTGAAGCAGAACCTGACTCACTTATCACCATCGCGCACACCGACGACGGGCGCACGATCCAACTAGCTCGGCCCGCCGCCGCCGCTTGGAGGGGACTCAAAAATGCCGCTGATGAGGCTGCGATTAAACTCATACCGATATCCGGTTTTCGCAGTATTGCCCGCCAGAGCGAAATCATCCGCGACCACCTCGCTTCCGGCCGTCGGCTTGATGAACTGCTGCGCCTAGTCGCCGCCCCAGGCTACAGCGAGCACCACACCGGCTGCGCCCTCGATTTCACCACCCCTGATGATCCGCCCCTCGTCGCCGGCTTCGCCCTGACCCCGGCTTTTGCATGGCTTAACACCCATGCTGATAATTTCGGCTTTCATCTCTCTTTTCCTAAAGACAACCCCCACGGCATCGCATACGAGCCTTGGCACTGGTGCTGGAAGCTTTAATTAGCAGCCATTTAGAGCCTAATCTGCGGTCGCACCAAGAGCCCTGAGCGGCCAAGCCCGCCTGCCATCGGGAGAGCAAGCCCACGATCTTCTTTGGAATAGTTCTAATTATCGCTTGCACCTTAGAATGATTACAATTTGTTGCCCCTTCCTCAAAAACCCATGGCCACCGCAACACAATCACCCCGTCACCCCGCCGGGCTCGCGCAAAAACTCGCCGACAGCGGCCTGCGCTCCACCCCCCAACGCGAATTGGTTTACGACGTCCTGCTTGACAAACGCGATCACCCCACGGCCGACGAAGTGTTTGCCCGCGTGAAGCCCGAACTGCCCGGCATTTCTTTGGCCACCGTTTACAACTGTCTGGAGACGCTGGTGCAGTGCGACCTCGTGCGTGCGGTCAATTTCGAGCGCGGCCCCACTCGCTACTGCCCCAACCTGCGCCCACACGCCCATTTCCATGACGAAGTCACTGGCCAGACCCATGACGTCGACCTGCCTGAAACGCTGTTCTCCAAACTCAAATCTGAACTCCCGGCCGGCTTTGATGCTAACGCCGTCGAGATCACCTTTCGTGGCAAAGCTAAATCTTGCGCCAACTGACCTGCACCGGGCCCGTTTTCTCGCTACAATTTTACCGACTCCTCCATGAGCCAACTCGAAATCAAAAACCTCCATGTCTCCATCGGAGACAAGGAAATCGTCAAAGGTCTCTCGCTCACTATCAAAGGTGGCGAAGTTCACGCCATCATGGGGCCCAATGGCACCGGTAAATCCACGCTCTCCAAAGCCATCGCCGGCCACCCTGATTACAAGATCACGAGCGGCGAGGTCCTCCTCGACGGCGTTTCCATATTAGAGAAAGAAGCCGATGAACGCGCCCGCGCCGGTATCTTCCTCGCCTTCCAATATCCTAGCGAAATTCCCGGTGTCTCCATCGCGAATTTTCTCCGCGCTGCCCTCCAAGCCCGGCTCGCCGATGGCGAAGAAATCGACGCCTCGGGTTACTACAAACGACTCTACGCTAAGATGGATCTACTTAAAATCGACCGGAAGTTCACTTCTCGCGCCGTCAACGATGGCTTCTCGGGTGGCGAAAAGAAACGCTGTGAAATTCTCCAGATGGCCATGTTAGAGCCCAAGGTGGCGCTCATGGACGAAACCGATTCCGGTCTTGATATCGACGCCCTGCGTATTGTCGCCGATGGCGTCAACACCATGCGAGGGCCGGGCCTCGGCGTGCTCCTGATCACCCATTACCAACGTCTCCTCGATTATATCGTGCCGGACTACGTCCACGTCATGTATGACGGCCGCATCGTGAAAAGCGGCGACAAAACGCTCGCCCACGAACTCGAAGCTAAGGGGTACGACTGGATCAAAAAAGAACTCGCCACCGCCCAAGCCTAACCGGCTCAGCGTCCACCCGCCACTTTAGAACCGCCCGTCCGTTGCCATGAAGCCACCCACCGAAACCGACATCTTGCCCGATCCAGCCGAAACTGCCGTCATGGATAATCCTGCCGTCGGCATCGACCAATCCGCCGGCAATTTCTCCTACAACATGGAGTACGCCTTCGACGCTGGCACCGGCCTGAGCGAAGACACGATCCGCTACATCAGCTCCGTTAAGAAGGAGGCACCATGGATTCTTGAGTTTCGGCTCAAGGCCCTGAAGAAGTTTTTCTCCATGCCCATGCCCACTCACTGGGCTACGAAGGACCTTAAGAATATCGATTTTCAAAAAATCCGCTACTATCTCTCGCAAGGTCAGAAACCCAAACGCACTTGGGACGAGGTACCTGACGACATTAAAAAAACTTTCGAGCGCCTTGGTATTCCCGAGCAGGAGCGCAAATTTCTCGCCGGTGTTGAAGCCCAATTCGATTCTGAAGCCGCCTACTCCAACATCAAAGAAATCGTCTCCAAGCAGGGCGTAATCTTCGTTAACTCCACTGAGGGCCTCCGCGAACACCCCGAGCTTTTCAAAAAATTCTTCGGCAAAGTGATCCCGACCGGAGACAATAAATTCTCCGCGCTCAACAGCGCCGTATTCTCCGGCGGCTCGTTCATCTATGTGCCGCCCGGTGTAAAAGTCGCCCAACCCCTCCAGGCCTACTTCCGCATCAACGCCGAAAATTTCGGTCAGTTTGAGCGGACCCTTATCATCGCCGACGAAGGCTCCGAAGTCGTCTACATGGAGGGCTGCACCGCGCCAAAATTCTCTACCTCGACCTTGCATAGCGCGGTCGTTGAACTCGTGGCCCTAAAAGGGGCCAAAATTCAGTACATTACCGTCCAAAATTGGGCCAACAACGTCTTCAATCTCGTGACCAAACGAGGCATCGCTCACGAAGACGCCGAGATCAAGTGGATTGATTGCAATATTGGTAGTCGCCTCACCATGAAATACCCCGGCGTCGTCCTTAAAGGCGAACGCGCCCGCGGCGAGGTTATCTCCATCGCGTTGGCTAACGATGGCCAGCACCAAGATACCGGCGCCAAGATGGTCCACGCCGCGAACAATACGACCTCCAACATCGTAGCCAAATCGATCTCCGTCGGCCAGGGCCGCAGTACTTACCGCGGTGTTGTCCATATCCCCAAGCACCTCAAGGGTTGCAAAAACAACACTGAGTGCGACGCCCTTCTGATCAACACTAACAGCCGTACCGACACCTACCCGGCCATTAGTGTGCGCGGCGACAAAAACTCCACGCAACACGAGGCCTCGGTCTCCAAGGTCTCGGAGGACATGATTTTCTACATGCAGCAGCGCGGCCTGACCGAGGGCCAGGCAATGAGCCTTGCCGTCAATGGCTTCATTAACGACCTCGCCCGCCAATTCCCAATGGAGTACTCGGTCGAACTCAAACGCCTCATCGATCTAGAAATGGAAGGCAGCGTCGGCTAATGCCCACTGCTGATCGCACTAACGCCATGTCCGCCTCTACTCTATCCGTTGCCGCGCCTTTGGTCGGCGGTTTCACCGCTGAAGCCTTCGCCGCGCACCTCGCGAGCCTCCCGCCTTCGCTCCCCGATTGGTGGATCGCACGCAAGCGCGCCGCTTATGAAAAATTCTCGGCGCTTCCGCTTCCCGCGCGCACCGACGAATCTTGGCGCTTTAGCAGCATAAGCACGCTCACGCTCGACGGCTTTACGTTGCCTGCGGCTGCGACCCAAATTTCCCACGCCTCTATTGATGTCAAAATAGCGGCCAAACTCGTGTTCGCCAACGGCCGCCTCTTCTCGCAAGAGCCGTTGTCGGCCGAACTCTCCGCGCGCGGCGTGATCGTCACCACGCTCCATCATGCGCTCGTTCACCACGAGGCCTTAGTGCGGGAGCATCTCCTCGCACAAGCGCCCAAGCTCGGCTCGGCCAAATTCATGGCGCTGCACGAGGCATTCCTGCACGATGGCGCGTTCATTCACATTCCTCGCGGGGTCACGCTTGAGCAGCCCATTGGCATTTTCTCGTATGCACTTGGATCCACTGCAGCGGTTTTCCCGCACACGCTGGTCGTAGCCGGAGAAAACTCCCGCGCCACGATCGTCGAATATTTTGGCTCGAGTAACGACACCGAGACGCAATTCGCCGCCGGTGCCAACGACCTCTACGCGAGCCACGGTGCGCACCTGACCTACATCGGCAAACAAGACTGGAGCCACCGCGCCCTTTCCTTCCAATCCAACAGCACCGTCGTCCGCCGAGACGCGCGCGTCCAATCTCTCAACGTGCACCTTGGTGGTCGCCAAGCCCGCCACGAATCCCTGTCACAGTTGCAAGCACCCGGCGCCTTTTCCGAGATGCTCGCCCTTACCGTCGCCGAGAGCAACCAGGAGTTCGATCAACGTACGCTTCAGATTCACCAGGCGCCCAACACCAAGTCTGATCTGCTTTACAAAAATGCCCTACGCGGCACCGCGAAGACGATCTTCTCCGGCCTGATTGTCGTCGATTCCGACGCACAGAAAACCGACGCCTACCAGAGTAACCGCAACTTAATGTTGAGCGACGAAGCCGAGGCCAACTCGCTGCCCGGGCTCGAGATCCAAGCCAACGACGTGCGTTGTACACACGGCGCAACGTCCTCCCGCATCGACCCCGAGCAAGAGTTTTACCTCCAAGCCCGCGGTATCGCCAAAGCCGCCGCTGACGAACTCCTGACCTTCGGCTTTTTTGAAGAAGTTCTCAATAGGCTCACCGCCGACGACCTGCACGAAGCCCTGCGCGTGCTCATTCAGACTAAGTTTAAAAAGTAAGACTACTACAACTCCCATGGCCACCACCGACCGCATCCTCGCTCGCGACGTCACCGGCACGCAGATCCCCAGCGGTGACCGCCAGACGCTCGTGGCCGGCACCAAGCTCTTCATCCACCAGACGCTCGGAGGCAGCTTTACGGTTCAGACTGACTTCGGCCTCTTCCGTATCGACGGCAAAGACGGAGACGCCCTTGGTGAAAAAACTGCCGACCACATTGTCACCGCAGCCACTCTCGCTGACGGCGCGCCCGACCCCGCCGCCATATGGGACCAGCTCAAACGCGTTTACGATCCTGAGATCCCGGTTAACATCGTCGACCTCGGCCTAGTCTACTCGATGGATGTAGAACAAACGCCGGAGGCCACCCCCGCCACCTACAAGGTCAACGTTGCCATGACGCTCACCGCTCCTGGCTGCGGCATGGGCCCTGCCATCGCAGAAGATGCGAAAACTAAAATTCTTTTAGTTCCCGGCGTCAGCGCCGCCGATGTTCGCATCACTTGGGAGCCCGCTTGGAACCAGTCGATGATCAGCGAAGAAGGCAAAATGCAGCTCGGACTAGTCTGAGCAGCACCGCTGTGCTTTCAAGCCATCAGCGTACGCGCTAGGAGCCAGTAAAACCCGGCAAGTGCAACCAGCGCTGAAATCGCTGGCACACCTCGCCGCAGAAACCATTCCTGTTTGCGCAACTGCCAGAGCAACGGTAACACGACTGCAGCGATAGCGATCTGCCCCAGCTCGACGCCAAGGTTAAAACTGAACAGAGGCATAGCCAGCCCGCTCCCATTTACACCGACCCCGAGTTCACGCAGTACGCTCGCAAAGCCGAAACCGTGAATGAGTCCAAACCCAAACGTCAGCACCCCGCGTCTGCGAGGTTCCGTGCCGCGCCGCAGAAGATTTTCAGCCCCCACGTAGACGATCGACGCCGCGATCAAAGGCTCGGTGTAGCGCGCGGGTAAATTAACCCAATCCAGGGTCGCCAGCGCGAGCGTGAGTGAATGCCCAAGGGTGAAACACGAAATTACGCGCACACTCGCCCGGAAACTCGCGCACACCGCCAGCAGTGCGAGTAGAAACAATAAGTGATCATAACCGGTCCAGATGTGCTCCACCCCAAGCCGCACAAAGGGCGCAAACACCGACTCTGCCGCCGCTACGCCTGCCGGAGCCGCCCTCGCCACCGCAGCAAATTTCATCAGCAAACCGACCAGACCTAAAACATGGAGTCGACGAAACATCAGGGGAAAGCGCAGTCCTTGCTTCAGACTAAAGCAAGCGCTTAACGCTCCAGACCAAACACTGCCCGCGCGTAATTCTCGACGCTGTAGGGCTGCAAATCTTCCTTTTGTTCGCCGAGACCGACGAAGTAGATCGGCAATTTTAATTCACGCCAGATTCCGACGATTGCTCCGCCGCGCGAAGTGCCATCGAGCTTGGTGATCACCAGTCCGGTAAGGCCAAATGTTTTGTGAAATGCTTTCGCTTGCTCAATGGAGTTACTCCCAAGCGAACCATCAACAACAAGCCATGACTCATGCGGGGCCGAGGGATCGAGCTTGGCGAGTACGCGTTTAACTTTTGCTAGCTCCTCCATGAGGTTGCTCTTATTATGCAGTCGTCCGGCGGTATCGACGATGAGGTAGTCACGCCCGCGGCTCTTCGCCGCCTGCAACGCATCAAACGCTACTGCTGCTGAATCCGCACCGGTGTGGCTCGCGACGATTTCCAAGTCGAGCCGTTGGGCCCAGGTTTTGAGTTGCTCGACGGCGGCCGCGCGGAAGGTGTCGCAGGCGGCTACAACGACTGTTTTACCCTCTTGTTTCAATTTCCAGGCAAGTTTCGCGGTGGTCGTGGTCTTACCCGAGCCATTCACCCCAAGTAACACAATCACCGTGGGTGACTGGGCCGCTGGTTTAATTGCACGCTCGCTACCGGCCAGCACACGCTGAAGCACAGCTGCACCGATGGAGGCGGCTTGTTGGCCGGCGAGAGTCGCGTCTTTTTGGTGAGCGGTTTTGATCTCACGCAGGATTTCCTCGGTGGTCGCGACGCCGAAATCTGCAGTATAAAGCGCCTCTTCGAGCTCACAGAGGGAGGCCGCATCGATCTTGCGACCGCCGAAAAGACCGCGAGTTTTTTCTCCGATCGCGGTAAACGTTTTCGCGAAGCCGTCTTTGAATTTTTTAAAAAGACCAAACATCAGCTGGGAAACACTGAAGGGGAAGTCGGCGATTAACGCAGAGAAAATTCCGAGTTTTAAGCGATCTCGACCTTGCGGGCGTCACGGCCGATCTGACCTTTATAACGATCAAGGATGCCATTGATGAAGCGTTTGGCGTCGAGGTTGGAAAACTGTTTAGAGAGATCGATTGCCTCGTTGATGGACACAACCGGTGGGATATCCTTGCGGTGTTTCATTTCGTAAATGGCAAGTCGCAGGATCGCCAAATCGATCTTGGCGATACGTTCAAATTCCCAGTTTTGGGCGAGTGTCTTGATCGTGGCGTCGATATCCGCCTGATTCAGGATAAAACCTTGGATAAGCTCCTCGGCGTAGGCGTAATGCGGGCGAGGTTGTTCGAGATTTTCGAAAAACGTCACAAGGTCCTCAGCGAGATTCTTGGGCTCGTTGAGACTCCATGCGTAGAGGTATTGCAGGGCGGCGACGCGACCATCGCGACGTTGGGTGAAAAGGGCTTTGCTCATCGGGAGTGGGAGTGTTTTAGCGCTGCCATGGTGAGAGCAGCTTGCGCGAATTCGGCGCCGCGATTGATTGCCCCGAGGCAACGGGCTTCGGCCTGCGCCCGGGTATTAGCGACGATCACACCGTTGATCACTGGGCAGTGGGTCGTGAGGCTCACGTGTTGCAGGGCGTGCGAGACACTGTTGCCCACCATCTCGTGGTGATTGGTATCGCCGCCGATCAAAACGCCGAGCGCGATCAAGCAATCATGCCGCCCGCTCTTAGCGAGCAACTGGATCGCGTAGGGTACTTCGTGCGAACCCGGCACGCGCACGACCTCGATTCGATCTGCATGCACGCCACGGGTGCTTAAAGTCACTCGAAGGCTCTGCAAAAGGCCCTCAACTAGCTCGGAATTAAAGCACGCCGCGACCACCCCGAAAGAAAACGGGGCACCGCTCACCGAATTGAGTACAGGTGCGTCGAGGCTCATGGAGGGGTCAGTGAACGTGCCGCACTTGCGCACCGCAACCTGAAATCTGATACAATCCAATTCCTGCACCTCGAGCGCTGCAATCACGGCGGTTTCCGGATCTGCCTGCGGGCTAGCTTTGGGTTGCGGTGCAGCGCTTCAGCCGACAATTTTGATATATACCCATGAAATTGTACCCTACCCTCGCTACGGTTTGTAGCATGCTCTCGATCGCGGTCTTCGCCCCTGCTGCGCCCAGCACTGGCTCAGCTTTTTACGGAGACGCACCCGATGCCCATCATCCATGGGCGGTGCACGATCAAAACCGCCCCCAACCCAAAAGGGTCGAGCCCGGCACCTTCAGTACCGCCGCGCAGCCCGGTAAACCGCCTTCCGACGCCATCATTCTGTTCGACGGTACCGCCGCTTCGCTCGCGAAATGGGAGTCCGACACCAAACCAGGCACGCCCAACCAAGCAACCAAGTGGATTGTACGCGACGGCGCCCTCGAGTGTGTCCCTAAATCCGGCTATGTTCGGACCAAAGAGCAGTTCGCTGACTGCCAACTACACGTCGAATGGGCCGCGCCCACCGCCGTGGAAGGCGATAGCCAAGGCCGGGGCAACAGCGGCATTTTCCTCATGGGAATCGCCGAAGTTCAGGTGTTAGATAATTACAACAATCCCACCTACGCCGACGGATTCGCCGCCTCTGTTTACGGCATCAATCCGCCCATGGCGAACGCCCTCCGCGCGCCCGGTGAATTTCAAGTCTACGACATTGTTTTCCGCCGCCCTGTTTATCGTAACGGCGAAGTGATCGACGCCGGCCGAGTCACCGTGTTTTGCAACGGGGTGCTGATGCAAGACGCCACGCCCCTGGAAGGCCCAGGCGGACACATGAAGCGCTCGGTTCCCATCGAATTTCCCTCGCAAGGCCCGCTCAAACTTCAAGACCATGGCAACCCGGTTCGCTATCGCAACATCTGGTATCGCCCGCTCCCGCCACGCGCGATTGAAGGTGGCACTGACGGCGTGCTGACAGCCGAGGCGACGACCGCCAAGCGTCATGAAATCGCCACCCAACTTCGTACCGACGCCGGCACTCTTAGCGGCACGGCACGAATGTTACGTTTCGCCGAATCGCTATGTTATGAGAATGAGGCCGCTACCGCTACCCAAGTCGAAGCTCTCGCTGATGAGTATATTGAACGCCTGAAGAAACTATCAGGCGCAGCCCTCGACGCGAAAAAAGGCGAAGCTAAATCCGTCCAACGTGCCTTAGCCTACCTCCAAAAAAACAAAATTCTCACCGCGCCCTACGCTCCAAAAACTCAACTCGACGCGCTGACCAAGGCACAAGGTTGGGATGAGGTGAAAAAATAATCGCCTCTTATTTGGCTTACACTGCCCGCGGGTAACCGCGGGCTTTTTTATGACCTAAATAAGATAAGCATTTTACGGACACGTGTCTTTTTTAATTTGACCGAAGAATAAATTAGACCAAGTTCACGGCTGCACAGTTCAGTCTTTGCTACCCCTAGTACCCCTTCCCCCGTTTTGAACCGAATGACTCCGTGTGTACGCAAGCCAGCGCACACGGGGCCGAAATTCCATTAATAACCCCATGAACCCAGCCATGAACATACTCCGTCTACTCAAATTGCCCGCAACCTTCCTTGTGGTTGCTCTCGTGTCGCTCACCCCTCCACTTCAAGCCCAGCAAACCGGCGGCACTCTCACCGGCACCATTGTAGACAACAACACCGGCAAATACCTCGAGGGCGCCGACGTCATCGTCGAGGGCACTAGCCTTCGCGCCTCGAGCGCTCGTTCAGGTGGCTTTGAACTACGTAACGTCCCCGTTGGCGCGCAGAAAGTTACCGTGACTTACCCAGGCATGGACGCCGTCACCCTCCCCGTGGCTATCACGGGAGGCCAGACCGCCACCCTCCCCATCCGCCTCGGTGTCGCCTCCGATGTCGTAACACTCACCGAGTTCAAAGTAGCCGGCACCAAGGAAGGCATGGCGCAGGCCGTCGCCTTGCAGAAAGCCGCTGTTAATTCCAAGATTGTTGCCGCTGGCGATCAATACGGTGACATCGCCGAGGGCAACGCCGCTGAATACCTCAAGTTTATGCCCGGAGTTGGCATCGATTATAACGCCAACGATGCCCGCGCCGTCACACTGCGTGGCATGAGCACCGCCTTCACTAATGTGACCATGAACGGCAACCCCGTCGCTAGTGCCACTTCCGGTAACTTGAACCGCCGCTTCGAATTCGAACAGGTCGCCATAAACAACGTCGAAACCATTGAGGTCTATAAGACCCTCACCCCCGACATGCAGGCCACCAGCACCGGCGGTTCGATCAATCTGGTCACCAAGAGTGCCTTCGATCGCGCGGGCAGCCTCTTCACTTACCGCACCTATATGCAAGCCACCGGCACCGCCGTCACTTTTGATAAAACCGAAGGCTGGGGTCAGGAGAAGACTCGTAAAATCCTCCCTGGATTTGACTTCAATTATGCCGCTCGTTTGCGGGAAAACCTCGGTATCAATCTGAGCTACAAAAATTCCCAACTCTACAACGACTACCCGCGCTCATCTTACTCTTGGCAATACAACCCAGCAAGTGGAGGCCTACCCACCACCCCGTGGATCAACAGCTGGAACATCCAAAACGAGCAAAAAGATACCCGCCGCCAATCTCTATCTGGGCAGGTCGACTACAAGCTGGCAGAAAACACCAAGCTCTCCTTCAACGGACAATGGAACTACTACGATCTACTTTTCACCGACCGCGTCATCACGCTCACTCCAGGTAACCCATCTGGAGCTCTAGCCATCGCCGCTCCGGTTACCTATGGTTATGGCGGCACGTACATCGGACAAGCCGGTCTTGGCAGCGCCGCGCTACAAACCATTAACCGCTCAAAATCTGGTGTCACTTGGAGCAGCGGCGCCAGCCTTACCCACGATTTCATGGGCGGGTCCAAACTCGAAGCGAGCACGTACTGGAGCCAAGCTTACAGCAAGTACCGCGACGTCTCGCGTAATTGGTTCTCCGATGCCACGATGACCCGCACTGGCCTCACCCTTAAATTCATGAACGTCGGTAGTGCGGCCCCAGATTATAGCGCCACCGACAGTACCGGTGCCGCCGTCGATCTGAACGATATCTCCAAATACTCAATGACCCAAGTTCGCGCCCGTCCCCAGACCGGCGTCGACACAAAGGACGGCCTCTCGCTCGATTTCAAAACCCCGCTCAACACCACGATTCCGATCACCCTGAAGGTCGGCGGTCGCTTAGATGACACCACGCGCAATATCAACAATCGCGTATACAATCGAACCGGAACTAGCACCACTACCGGTTTTGGAGGCGATTACGCTCTTACCGGCAATCAACTCCTAAATATGGTAGACTACGGCTTTTCCCAACACCCCATCGGATATGGCCGTCCAGCGTATAATTTCCTCAACGTCTATTCTGCTTTCGCCCAACTCGGAGGCTTGAACTACCTGCCTTACACACCTTCTAGCGACACCATTGCGCGCTTCGACGATAAGACTAACGCCGCCTACGCCCGAGTCGACATCACGCCGATCAAAAACTTCCTCATCGTTGCCGGTGTTCGCTATGAGGAACGCACCACCAATATCGAGAACCGCCTTTCCACTCTACCCAAGATCATCACCGGCCAATATCACGACGACGGCTACTACCCTTCGGTGAATTTGAAATACACGCCCTCGAGCAATCTTCTGTTCCGTTTCGGCGCCGCTCAGTCTATTGGATTACCCGACTATAGCGACTTACTGCCTGGGGCGCCCACCATCACCGATCCGACTTCCAGCGCGCGCGGATCTATCAGCGTCTTCAACCCCAAACTTGAATCCTACAAGGTCGATAACTTCGACGGTGGCATTGAATACTACTTCAATCAAACTGGCTTCATCTCGGCTTCGATCTTCCGCAAGACGCTCACCAATTACATCATTTCTGTCACGCAGACGCTCGACGCCCCTAGCTTGAGCGCACTTGGTATCAGCTCTAGTTCCCTCGGCAGCCCAGTCGATCAATACGATGTCAGCTACAAGTTCAATGTGCCTGACGCCGGTCACTACAACGGCGTCGAGCTCGGCTATTCCCAGAACTTTTCCTTCCTGCCGAAGCCTTTCAATACCTTGGGCCTGCAGCTCAATGCTACCCTTCTAAGCGTTGATCCGATCAAGACCAAGACCGTCTTTAACAACAGCGTCACCGACCCCAACCTAAACGCAGCCATCTTGGAATCGGTCAACCGCGGCCTCGAGATTGCTGCCGTCAAACGCGCCTTCAACGCCACGCTCACGTATAGCATTGGCAATCTGGGTTTCACCCTCACCTCCAACTACACGGGTAAAGTTCTCAAATCGGCCAATCGTTCGACGGTCAAATACAGTGATATGGCCGTTAATCGGTACTTTTTCGAATACATCTATCAATCCCCACGCGAGCTCGTGGACTTCCGCATGGACTACAAAATTAACCGCAAGTTCACCCCCTACTTCCAAATGCGTAATGTCCTCAAACGCGCCATCGTGACCTCGACCCAAAACTTGCCATCCAATCGTGCAGAATACGGCGACCCAATTTACGAGCTCGGCGTCCGTGGTGTTTGGTAAAAATCTAAGTAGGCGGCCTTCGGCCCTAGTAAACCCATCAAACCCTGTAGGGTGGAGTCATAAGACTCCGCCTTTTTTCTTTTCCCATGCGCTTATATACCCACCTCATTGCTACCCTTTTACCCCTAGCAACACTCACCGCCAACGAAGCTCAAAACTGGCCCCTAGAACACCCTAATGTAATAGGCGGCCACCCAAGCCGAGTCCTCGGCGCCCCGCGCGCACTGCATGAGGCCACGGGCTCGGCCCTTGTCTTCGATGGCGCCCACGACGGTCTCATCCTTCCCGTCAACCCCATCGCCGGCCTGAAACAATTCACCATCGAACTCCATATCCGTCCATCCTCCACGGGAGCACCTGAACAACGTTTTTTTCACATCCAAGATACAGCGGGCGCCCGCGCCCTGCTTGAAATCCGACTTACCACTGAAGGCCGTTGGGCTCTCGACACTTTTCTCACGGACGGCACGCATAAACTTACGCTACTGGATCGCACCCTTTTGCACACGAGCGACGTCTGGCACTGGGTAGCCCTCCATTTTGACGGTCATCAAATGACCGCCTACGTCGACGGCCAAAAAGAACTGAGCGGAGAAGTCCTATTCGCCCCCACCCAACCCACCGGACAAACCTCCATCGGCGTCCGTCTCAACCAAGTCTATTGGTACAAAGGCGCCATCGGTGAAGTCCGCATTCACCCCATCGCGCTTCCACCCGCGCAACTCGCTCATTAGCCAACCCAGCTGCATTATCGTTAATCCCCATGAAACCCCGTACCCTCAATTTTGCCCGCATCGCGATCATCGCGTTCATTCCGCTGTTAAGTTACTCCGCCAGTACCTCGCCCTCGGCGCCCGCTGTCACTAACGCTGATGGCCTGCTATTTTATCTCTCCGCTGAAAAAGGCACCACGGCAGATATCGCCGCGCCCGGCACCGCCACCCCGACCTTCGACGCCGAGGTCACTTCAATTCCTGACGGAGCCCACGGAGCCGCCCTCCGCTGCGCTGATCTCCAACGCCTCGCCTACCGCGCTCCTGGCAACATCTATGCAGCGCGCGGTACGCTCTCGTTTTTTTGGCGCTCGCGCGAACCAGTCGGCCCAACTGAGTTCCCCGTTTTCCGCGTCGGCTACGCCGATCATTCGAGTTGGGACATGGTCTGGCTACGCATCGACTACAACGGTCACGGCTTTGACGCCTTTGTCACCGACGCCAGCCTCGCCCGCACCCGTGTTTCTATAAAACTAGACCCATTCCCCGCACCCAATGCCTGGACGCACCTTGCGGTCTCTTGGGACGAAACCCGGGGCCTCCGTTTTTACATCAATGGCAAACTCGCCGCCAAAAACGAAACGACGGCCGTCTATAATGCCGCCTTAGATCAATTCGGCCCGCATTCCCGTATTATCAGCCCCTATCAGGTTCAGAGTGACTACAACTTCACTCGAGGCGGTGATATCGACGAAGTTCGCATCTACGACCACATGCTCGATGATGCCGCACTAGTGACCCTAGCCACTGGTGCCGCCCCCACCCTCGCACCTGCCACCCCCGCCTCCCTCGCCGACTCCGCCACTCGCGCCGAATGGGCTCTGCGCTACGGCTGGAACCGCCCCGATGTCCTCCCGCCCTATTACGCCGGAGACGCACTCAGCATCCGCAAAATCGAGATTCACGAAGCCTACGACTTGAAACGTTGGTGGTGGAAAGCCAACGACGGCATTCGAGAAACCACTTGGCCGGGTGTCTATAACCGCTCCCGCCTCGCTGGCCGCAACGACTACTTTCAACTCCCTGACTGGGATTGCTACTCCACCTCTGGTCAGGCGATCACCTTCGCGCTCCCCGAAGAGCCATGGAACCACCTCGAAATCGCTGGTGCCGCTTTCGGGAAAATGGAATTACTCCCGCCGCACACTGTCCTCGAGACCGCCAGTGAAGCCAAAGCCGAGTCTACGATGTTTTCTCGCCGATCCGGCCAAGAACGCACCATCCACGCACTCGAAAAACCAATCACAGGCCGCCAGATCCGTTTTACTAACCTCGAGCCCGAAACCCCCATTGGGGAACTCATCGCTTATAGTGTTACTGAAGGGACTGCGCCCACCGGGCGTAAAGAAATCGCTTACCAACTCGCCTCTGCGCCGTCCTCTGCGCCGTCGCTCGTCCCGCTCACAGCTTACATCACCGGCCGTTTCTCGCTCGCCGAACGCTCCACTTTGATTGCCGTCACCGGCTCCACCAAATCCACGGCGCCTGCGACTCCCTCGACCTCGCTCCCCTTGGTTCACATCTTGATCCCTAATTCTTGGGACAACCTCACCGAGGGTCTCGATGGCATTGCCCTGGAGCTGCCTGCACTCAAGTACGACCGCAACGCCCTCATCCCGCTCAACCTCCAAGTCAAAGACCCACTCTGGCCCGGCCGGAATCTTTTTGATTTCACCTTCAGCGTAAAACCAGGCGCCGCCAAAAATCTCTGGCTCGACCTGCGCGACCGACTCCTGCCGCCGGGAAAAGGCCTTTGGCTTTCAGTCGCGAGCGCGTCCCCTCAATTCGACGCCTCCGCCCTTACTGGGGCCAAAATTCGCCTCATATTCAAACCTCGCAGCGCAGCCCTAGCCGAACATGAAATCGATCGCTTCACGCAAGCCCGTGACAGTTACGCGATGCTTGTCGAAGAACACCCCAACAGCCCTAAACTCGATCTGTGGGTTCGTTTCCAAAACGACCTCAACGATCTGCTTCGCGCCAACCCCAACCACGTTCTCGGCCAACAGTACCGAGCCGTTGCCTTCCCGGGTTCGCCGCGTCCCGCCTTCACCCAAGCCACGCCTCCCGTGGGTGTCCCGCTCTGGGCTTTCCGCCAAGTCACGCAACTCGGTCTCGTTGAAAATTTTGTCAATTGGTACATCGACCACCGCCAAATTGCCAACGGTGAATTCGGGGGTGGCATCTCAGACGACACTGATCTGCTTAACGTTTGGCCCGGGGTTGCTTTTATGGGCTGTACGCCTGAAAAAATCGCCGACTCCAACGCCCGACTCCTCGACGCCGCCTACGCCAACGGCATGTTTACAAACGGTATTGCCACGCTCCAAACCGACGAGCTGCACAGCTATGAGGAGGGTATTAACTGCCTCGGCCAAAACCTTATCCTCAACTACGGCAGTCCGCGCCAAATCGAGCGGGCCATGGAAAACGCTCGGAGCTTCGCAAGGATCACCGGCATCAATGCCGCCGGTCACCGCCACATTCGCACCTCTTACTATAGCGGCACCAAAATGGCCCTAGAAGGCCCCTGGGGCTGGTCAAAATCTTACTCCTACCTCGTGGCCCAACCGAGCCTATTGCTTGTCGATTACAACGGAAACCCGACCGTCAAAAAAACCCTCGTCGAACTCGCCGACGGTCTTCTAGCCCACCGAAAAAATGACGAATTCGGCTCAGGCGCCATTCCTACCTCAATCCAGTTTTCGACCGATGCCGAAGGATCTGCTACCCGCGGCAATCTACCGTGGCCCATCTTCTGGGGCGCCTATAAATTCACGGGTCAACGCGACTACCTCTCACCCATCCTCGGCGGCGGGCCGGCTGGCCTCATGAGCGTCAACGCCAACGCCCTCGACCTGCTAGACCTTCGCGCCGATTGGAGCCCTCGCTTCCTTACCGATGAACGCAGCCGCCCAACGGAGACGCGGCGCGCGGACGGACGTACCCGCACCCCTGAGAACAGCTACCGCAGCGCCGGCATAGGCCACATCAAATGGCAGCTCACCGGCGACAAAAAATTTCTCGAAAAACTCTACGGTGATCAGATCGAGATGACTCACCTCCAGAATTTCATTAACACCGACGGTAGCCTTTGGATCGACCGCGTCGGTGTACCCTACACCGAACTTCAACGCGCCCGCCTCGGCGGCATTGCCCTCGTTCGCGGCGCCACCTTCCCCGGCCACACGGTGAGTTGGCGCTTCAAAGCCCCAGCCACCGCGCAAAGCGTCGCTATCCTCATACCCAACGCCACGACTACCGCTTTCAAAGTAATCGCCTACAACCTCGAAACCACACCAGTCCAAGCCATTATGACTGGCTGGCACCTAGATCCCGGTCTATGGGAGATGACTCAAGGTCTAGATGCCAACGACGACGACGTAGCCGACGGGGCCATCACTACCACGTCGATTGCCCTGGCGCGTTCCCGTTCCGTCGAACTCACACTCGCTCCGCGCGCCGCCACGGTTCTCACCTTTAAACTCAAAACTCCCGGAACGCCCTATTGGTCCCGCCCCGATCTCGGCCTCGATCGCCAAGACGTCGTCGTAACTGGCCGAGAAATCCGTGTCACGATACACAGCCTCGGCGCCGTGGGTGCACCCCCGGCCCGCGTCGTCGCCAAATCAAGCCGCGGGGACATTCTCGCTAGCGCCTCTACCCCAGCTCTCGCCGCCCCGCTCGATCTCACGCCCCAGACTGCCACCGTAACCTTAACGCTGCCCGCCGGGGTCGATCTAAAAGGCGCAAGTGTCGCCATCGAGCCCTCGAACACGATCGAGGAATTGACCGCGCTCAATGACGTGGTGCCGCTCTAAGCCGCGCCTGGTTTAAAAATGCCACACCGCTCGCTCCGCCGCAACCGGAGCGGGCATCAGTTTTTCCCGCTCCTCTTTTCGAGCGGGTCTGTCATGCGTGAGTTAAACCTCCCTATTTCACTCACATACTTACATGACGATTAAAGACGCCGAGTTCATCGACCTTGCCACGCCTACGGGACCGATGAGGTCTTACCTATTCCGGCCGCAAGCTCCGGGTCGATATCCAGGGATCCTGCTTTATTCAGAAATTTTTCAAGTGACCGGCCCCATCCGTCGCACCGCCTCGATGCTCGCTGGCCATGGCTTCGTCGTACTCGTGCCCGAGATTTATCACGAATACGAGCCGGCCGGCACCGTCCTCGCCTACGACCAAGCCGGGGCGGACCGGGGCAACGCACTTAAAACCACCAAGCCCCTCGAGGCCTACGACAGCGACGCCCGTGCGGCCTTAGATTTTTTAAGAACATACACCCTTTGCACTGGCGATCTTGGTATCATGGGTATCTGCATTGGCGGACATCTCGCGTTCCGTGCCGCTATGAACCCGAGCGTTCAAGCCGCGGTCTGTTTTTACGCGACCGATATCCATAAACGCGGCCTCGGGGCGGGTATGAACGACAACACACTCGAGCGTATTGCCGAGCTGAAAGCCGAAGTCCTGATGATTTACGGCCGCCAAGATCCGCACGTGCCTGCCGAAGGCCGTGCCAAAGTCTACGCCTCGCTCGCCGCAGCGGGCGCGAATTTCACATGGCATGAATTCAATGGAGCTCACGCCTTCATGCGCGACGAAGGCTACCGCTACGACCCCGAGCTCGCCCTGCAATGCTTCAGGCTTAGCCTCGATCTGTTCCGCCGCAAACTCGGGGAAGGCGACCAACCGGATACGGGTACTCTTCCGACGGAATCAAAGCACTAACCGCTAAGGCAAAAAAAATTAACGCGCATACTCTACCGGCACTGCGGTAATCGGGCGGAGCTCAATTCCGCGGTAGAAAATCTCGGCGCCCTCAGACTGTAAAATGAGCGGCCCCTGATTCACCGGCTCGGGCGTCGGTGCGTCCATACGCAACGTGCGGTGCAAGCGCATGACGACTTTGCCGTTAACAATGTGGATGCTGTCCTCACCCATACACACGAGCTCCACCGTGTTCCACTCGCCTGTCGGTTTCTCGTTGTCGGGCTGTTTCACACAGCGCCCGTCCTGACCGGGCACTTGAGCAAAAACATTCCACGCTCCTTTGGGGTCGTAGTCGTAAATCGCCTTGGTTGCCGCGTTGCCCGTACCTTTGCGCAACGCCGAGCGCACGAACACAAACGACCCGATCGAGTAAAGATCGCCCACGTCGTGCTCCTGGATTTGCAACTCTGTCGACCGGGCCCAGATCCGCTCTTCGGCACCCGGGGCCGCGTGGACTCGATATAACAAACCGCTGTCTCGCGGCGTTTCCGCTCGATCCCGCGGCGGCCACTTTTTCTGCCCCCACTTAAATTGCAGCCGGAGATGATAATTAGAAAAAGTCTCAATGGTACGCAGCTCGCCGAAGACCTGACCTGAAATTCGAATCGCAGGTTGTCCATCAATCACCGTTACCGTGAATACACCTAGTGGATCACGCCCGCTCCCGAGCGGCTGGGTATAATTTCCTTTCGCATCTCGCGCTTCGCCCGGAAGCACCACGCTGGGATGAGGCTTGGCCAGCCACGTTGTCCAGCCGGCAAAATCTCGACCATTCCACACCGGCGACCACCGCTGCTCATCCGCCCCAACCCTATTAAGCCCCAATAGCAAAATCACCACCCCTCTCAGGCAATAAAGTAGCATGCGTGAAAATGTAAGCACCCACGCACAATACTCAAACTTCAATTCAACTCCTTATATTAAGTCCGGCCCACATTCTTATGTTTCACGCGCAGCGCGCACCACCCATGCGATCTTAGCCCAGCTCATCTACCAACCATAGAGAGCACAAAAAAGCCCGTCGCTAAGAAAGCGACGGGCTGAGCTAAAAATTAAATCCGCTTACTTAGCAGCGGCGGGCGCAGCGGGAGCCACGGGTGCGACGGGAGCTGGGGCGCTGGCCTTGATATCGAGCAATTCGATTTCGAAGATCAGCGTAGCCGAGGGCGGGATGTTGCCACGTGCGTCGTCGCCGTAGGCGAGTTGCGGCGGAACGTAGAGCTTGATCTTGCCGCCCTTATTCACCTTTTGCAGGCCTTCAGTCCAACCTGGAATAACTTGATCAAGTTGGAACTCGGCCGGCTCGTTGCGCTGCACGGAGCTATCGAACACGGTGCCGTCAATGAGCGTACCGGTGTAGTGCACTTTGACCGTCTCGGTGGGCTTAGGAGCAGCGCCGTCGCCTTGCTTTACGATCTCATAGCGGAGGCCGCTAGGGAGTTCCGTAACAGCTTTGTTTTCCTTCAACTTAGCAAAGAATGCGGTGCTCTGTTTTAGACCATCTTGCTTCAGCTTGGTCATGTAAGCGTCCTGCTTTTTCTTCATGAACTCATCCATTGCGGGACCGATCTTTGGAAGATCGTAGGGGGAATCTTTGCCGGCGATGGCGGCGCCCATGCCCTTGAGCAAGGCGTCGATCTCAGTGGCGCTGAAACCGAGCTCAGAGAGCCCGACGCGCTTGCCCATGAACCAGCCAAACTCCTCAACGAGTTGGGCTTCGGAGAAAGCTGGGGCGGCGGGCGCGGCAGCAACTGGAGCAGCGGCGGCGGTCTGGCCGGGAATATTGAGTTTGACCTCCTGAGCATGGATCGCGGTGGCGGTGCCGAGCGCGAGCAAGGAGAGCGTGAGGGCTGAATTGAGTTTCATTTTATGGGTTATGGACTGCGTTGAATGGAAACGGACGGGGTCGTTTTGTGCCGTAAAACTTTTGATGTGCCTGTCCCTCGCTACAAATGCAACTCATTACTCCCCGCTTGTGTCCCTTAGAGACAGGAACCAGGTTTCTGCTTCGCAATGACTCCCGATCAATTTTGGACCAGCCAGGACGGCCAGATCCTAAACGTTAAGAATAAAGACGAGCACTCTACCACGCTTACCCTTGCCTTCTGGCCCCGCCACGCCGTCGAGCTAGAATCCCTCAAGCCATTACTCTCGGAGCTAAAATTTACCGAGCGCAGCTCGCTGGCCCGCATCGGCATAGAAATGCTCCTACAAGGCCCCCCGGTGGTCGAGGGCAACCGTCTAGTTCTCACTGCCGACGCCTTCATCTACGACGCAAGTTTCCCTAACGCGCTTTACTGGAAAAAACTTCTCAGGCCAGGCGCTCCGGTCGGCCGTCTGTTTTACGCACCTGCCGCCGCCAAACTCTCCACCGCCGAAATCTGGGCAGCGATCCAAGCCAACGAGCTCAAGCTGCCCAACACCATCTCCATCGATTCCCGCGGCCGCGTCTTTCTCACACCGCATCAAGTTAGCTACACGCTATCGTCCAAACTTACCCGCCTTAACTTTGAAAACATTGTGGCCGGTAACGCGGGTCGAGGATTCCTCGACAAAGTTCAGCTCCGTCATGACGCCTCGCCTCTCACCGTGGCACCCCACTCTGGCGTACTTACTAGCTGCTCAATGTACTTAAAGGAGCACTACGTCGTACTAAACCAGGGCGAGGGCAACTTCGGTCTCCACACCAGCGCGGTCCTACTCGACCCGATCAAGACTTTCGGCACCAACGTCATGTTGGAAATCTACAACCCCGGCGACCAACCTGTCGTCAACCCGATGGTCTCAGTCGACATCTTCCGGGCCCCGCCGTTTCTAGACCCTGAGTTCAAGACACTCGCCAAGAAACGGCAGCGCCTTCTCGGCACTGCCACCGAACTTTTCAAGTGCCTTGACGCGAACCCGCCCCGTGACACCCGCGAGGCACGCCCTCGCACCAAAATCACCGTGCGCGGCCAAAGTGGAGCCAACGAAAACCGCAGTGTTCTCGTCCGCGCCAACGATGACTTGAAGAAATTCCTTGAAGGTGACGCCTGCCCCATCGGCAGCCGCACCATGATCCAGGCACTCGATGATGCTCCTGAAGACGCCGACACGCTTATTGTCGATTACTTCCCCGACCTACTCGAACACATCGAGTTGCTCACGCGCATTGGTGACGTGAAAATCAAACGCATCATCTTTCGTAAAGCCTCCCGCACTCATGGCTATTTTCTATCGAGTAACGCCCATGCCCGCCTCGACACCTTCGACGCCATTGGCGTCCGCGTTTACTGGTACGATGAATCCACCAAAGAACTTTATGCGCATGTCTACAAAAAGGAACATGGCTTTTTCGTCCGCGAGGAATTGAGCCGCAAATTCCAGGAAACCACGCTACTCGCTTTTTACGGTTCCGCCGTCGGCCTCGACCCCGCCGACACCGCGCGCATCACAGGCCTAGTCGAACAACTCACTGGCTTCATCGGCCCGAACGTCGGCGTCCTCACCGGAGGCGGCGGCGGCGTCATGCGACTCGCCACCGACCAAGCCCGCAACAAAGGCGCGCTCACCGGCGCCTGTTTCCTTGAACTCGAAGCGCAACCACCTGAGCTCGGCGTAGACTTTTTCAATACATTCCAAGAATCGTCCCGCCACTTTCGCCAAAAATGGTTCGAAGCCGCCGATTTCTGTATTTTCAACGTGGGCGGTGTTGGCACCCTCGAGGAAATCGGCATTGAAATGTGCAATCTGAAGCTCGGCATACGTCCCCGCGTGCCTTACGTGTTTTTCAATTCCCGCTTCTGGGGCGACCTACGCAAACAACTCAAAACCATGATCGCCACCAAACGCGCCCCCGCATGGATCGCCGACTACATCCTTTTTACTGACGATCCAGCCGAAGTCGTCGCCTTCTACCGTAAAAAACTTCAGGTACTCTGAGCGATCTCCCATCGCGCCGCGTTATTTTTTTCTTTTCCCGTGCCTTCTCTTCCCGCTCTTCCCCGCTCTCTTCTGGTTGTCGGTTCCGGTGGCCGCGAACACGCGCTCGTCCGCGCCCTACTGGCCTCACCCGCCGCCCCACGCGTAATTTGCGCACCCGGCAACGCCGGCATCGCCGATGAAGTCCCTTGTTTTCCCATCGCCGCTGACGATGTCTCTGGACTCGTCACACTCGTGCAACGAGAAGACATTGCCTTTGTCGTTGTCGGCCCAGAGGTCCCGCTTTCGCTCGGTTTGGCCGATCGCCTACGCGCCCTGAGCATCCCCGTTTATGGTCCAGGCGCCGCGGGCGCGCGCCTCGAGGCTTCGAAGATTTTTACCAAGGAAATCTTACTTCGTCACCGCATTCCCACCGCGCCCGCCGTTTTTTTTAACACCATCGAGCCTGCGCTCGCGTATCTGCGGACACGCTCGATTCCGATCGTGGTCAAAGCCGATGGTCTCGCCGCAGGCAAAGGCGTAGTCGTCGCGCAATCTCTCGAAGAGGCCGAAGCCGCAGTCCGCGAAATGCTGGCTGGCCAAAAATTTGGCGCCGCGGGTCGTCAATTACTCATCGAAGACTGCCTCTTCGGGGAAGAAACTAGTATCCTCGTCGTTGTCTCCGGTCGCGACTACATCATTCTGCCTACCTCGCAAGATCACAAACGCGTGGGAGATGGAGATACCGGCCCCAACACCGGCGGCATGGGCACTTACTCGCCAGCTGAGGTCGTCACCCCCATGTTACTGGCTCGAATCGAGGACGAAATCGTCCGCCCCTCGGTCAATGCCATCGCCAGTGAAGGCATTGCATTTTGCGGCACGCTTTTTATTGGCATTATGCTGACGCCCGCCGGCCCAAGCGTGATCGAGTACAACACCCGCTTTGGTGATCCTGAGACGCAAGTTGTCCTACCGCGTCTGGCCAACGACCTGTTGAAACTGCTGTGGGCCGCCGCCACCGATTGCCTCCCTGCCGTCGGTCCGCTCGTAGTGAAACCCGACTACGCCGTCTGCGTCGTAATCGCAGCACGCGGCTACCCCGATGCTTACGCGAAAGGGGATGTCATCACGCTACCCACGCCGGCATCGCTCCCGCCAGCCACGACGATTTACCACGCCGGCACCGCCCGCAACGCCGCCAACCAACTGGTGACCCACGGTGGCCGCGTCCTGGGTGTAACCGCGATGGCACCCTCCCTGCGCGAAGCGGCCGACCGCGCCTATGCCGCTTGCGACCAACTTCACTGCGCCACCAAATATTTCCGGCGCGACATCGGTGCCCGCCAGCTCAATCGTACATGAAGCTCCGACACGCTCTTCCGCTCATAGCCCTCATTGGCGGTGTGATGCTACCTAGCTTCGCCGCCGCGAAGCCCCTCATCCTGGATCTAGGGCAAGGGCTTACCTACCACCGCGCCTACGCCTTACCGGCCGATTTACCGGCCGCCTCGCCCGCCCGTCCCCAGCCCCTCGTCCTCGATTTGCGCTACACAACCGGCGGCACCGACGCAGCGACTGCCCTAGCCGCATGGCTTAAATTCCGCGCCCGGCCGCGCACCCCGGTCTTTATTCTCGCCAACAACGAAACCAGCCCCTCCCTGCGCGCCGCTTTAGACGAACGTGATTCTTCCCCCGGCCTCATTGTCCTGGGCGTGATTAACCCCGACTTTACGCCCGATCTCGCTCTCAGCGTGGATAAAAAGACAGAACGTATTGCATACGAATTTCTTAATAAATCAGAGTCCGCCACAAATCTAATAACTCCGCCCCTCGAAAAACCCCGCAACGACGAGGCCGCGCTCACCGCGGAGTGGCACCCCGATCGCGCCACGTCCAACCCTTCAGTCGCCCCTGCACTGCCGACCGACCACGGGAAACGCACCAAAACCACCGCCGCCGCCCCCAGCGATCCCGCCGCTCCCGCGTCCCCCCCCCTGATCGACGCGGTACTTCAACGCGCCGTACACCTTCACCGCGCCCTCGTCGCCCTGCGCCAAATCTAAAAGTTCCGCGCGCGCAGGTTGCCTTTCACGAAAAAAACCTGTCGTTTCACGCCTTTATATCACACCACGATGCGCAAGCCCGGCTACATCCTCGTCGTCTGCACCGCCAATGTCTGCCGTAGTCCGATGGCAGCCGCCCTGCTTAAGCACGCCCTCGCCGCGCAGCCTGAACCCCTCAGCTCACTAGAGATCATCTCCGCTGGCGTCGCTGGCCGCGAGGGCGAGAGCGTCAGTGCCAACTCAGTCACAGCACTCAAAAAAGTTGGCCTAGATATCTCCAGCCACCGTAGTCGCGCACTCACCGAAGAGCTGGTAAAAAACGCCCTCGCGGTCATCGGCATGACCGAGTCGCACCGAGCTTCCTTGGAATATGCGATCAAGCCGGTCCCGCGTAATATCTACCTTTTTCGCGAATTCATGCCCGCCCCTAGCGCCAAAGAAATCGGCGATCCCTTCGGTGGTTCACTGAAAGTGTATGAGGCCAGCCGTGACGAAATGGTGGAAGCGATCCCTTCCTTAGTTGAATTCCTCAAAACCCGAGTCCACTCCTCCGCCTGACCCGCCGGCCTTTTCTTTAACAAAAAATCTTTGCCTCTGCGCCTCGTTGCGCGAGGGTTTCCTTCTTTTTTCTGCCATGCTCAACGCCGCTCCTCTCGCCCAGCTCGATCCCGCCGTTTACTCCGCCATCGCCGCCGAGTTCTCCCGTCAACAAAGCCACATCGAGCTCATCGCATCGGAAAACTTCACCTACCCCGCCGTGATGCAAGCGCAGGGCAGTGTACTCACTAACAAATACGCCGAGGGCTACCCCGCCAAACGCTGGTACGGTGGCTGTGAATACGTCGATCAAGTCGAGCAACTCGCCATAGACCGCGCCAAACAACTCTTTGGTGCCGACCACGCCAACGTTCAGCCCCACTCAGGCGCTCAAGCTAACACTGCCGTCTACGCTGCCGTACTCCAACCCGGCGACAAAGTTCTTGGGATGAACCTCAGCCACGGGGGCCACCTCACCCACGGTAACCCTGCCAACTTCTCCGGCAAACTCTACAACTTTTGCCAATACGGAGTGCGCGAAGATACCGGCCTGATCGATTACGACGAACTCGCCACGGTCGCCCTTCGTGAGAAACCCAAGATGATCACCGTGGGCGCCAGCGCTTACTCGCGCGTCATCGACTTCGCCCGTATGGGTGAGATCGCCCGCAGCGTCGGCGCGTACTTGTTCGCCGACATCGCGCATATCTCCGGTCTTGTCGCCGCCGGTGTGCACCCATCGCCCGTTCCCCACGCCGATTTTGTAACGACCACCACGCATAAAACCCTCCGGGGCCCTCGGGGCGGCCTGATCCTATGCCGTGCCGTTCACGCTAAGGCGATTGACTCGGCTGTATTCCCCGGAACTCAAGGCGGCCCGCTCATGCACGTCATCGCCGCCAAAGCCGTATGCTTCGGCGAATGCCTCAAGCCCGATTTCAAGAGCTACTCCGAACAGGTCGTGAAAAATTCCCGAGCCCTAGCCGCCGCCATGGCCCGGCACGGCTACAAGATTCTTACCGGAGGCACAGATAATCATCTGTTTTTGGTCGATCTCCGCGGTAACCTACCCGAGCTCACGGCCAAGAAGGCCCAAGAAACCCTCGATCTCGCCCATATCACCTGCAACAAGAACACGGTCCCTTACGAGACTCGCTCCCCGTTCCAGGCCTCTGGCATTCGACTGGGCACGCCTGCTGTCACCACGCGCGGCCTTCTTGAAGCCGACATGGCTGAGATCGCCGCCTGTATTCATATGGTTCTGACTGCGATCGGCACTCCTGGCGAAGCCGATGCCCTCGCCGCCGCCAAGCTCCGCGTAGCCGCGCTCATGGACCGTTTCCCGCTGCCCTACGTGCTCTAAGCAAAAGATAAGCAAACACTACTCGGCATCAGCCCTGCTAGTTTCACTTACTGCTTTCGCCTATTTTAATTTTTTAACACTACAAAAAACGAAAATAAGGCCTCTTTTCTCCTCTGAAGATTAACATTTTTTAATATCCCCGCCTCTCTTTCCTTTTTGATGGGTGGGTATCTCTCGTCCGTTCACAATAGTATCATCAAGGTCGACCAACTTAACGCCTCGGTTTAGGATCGCACTTTCGGAGCTTATTTTTCACGCACTTTTTTCACGAGGTCCCATAATTAACTGGGCGGAAGTTGCCCTTGCGCCTCATGCACTTCGGGTAAAAACTACGAAGCTTCGCCTTATATTTTTGCCCGCCGTGTCCTACGCCTCCGCCAGTTCCCCGCCAGAGCCAACACCCAAGCGCACGCTCTCACTCGGTGTAATTTTTCTTACCCTCTACATCGACCTGATCGGCTTCTCGATCATCTTCCCCCTTGGGCCGGATTTACTTGGCCACTATCTCGGCGCTGATGGCCGCAGCGGCGTCCTCGGCTGGCTTCTCACGCAAACCGACGCCATCGCCCGCAGCCTTGGCCATGACAACGCCTTCGCCACCGTGCTCTTCGGGGGGGTGCTCAGTTCCTTTTTTTCAATTCTCCAATTCATTTTCGCGCCATTCTGGGGAGCAATCTCCGATAAGCGCGGCCGTCGCCCCGTGCTACTGCTTACCGTAGCTGGCACCGCGCTGGGTTACTTGCTGTGGGTCATCAGTGGCTCGTTTTGGGCTTTCTTGCTCTCGCGCATCGTGAGCGGTGCCTTTTCCGGCAACCTCTCCGTTGCAACCGCGGCCGTGGCTGACGTCACCTCGCGTGCCGAGCGCTCCAAAGCGATGGGCATCGTTGGTGCCGCTTTCGGACTGGGCCTTGTCACTGGCCCGATGATTGGTGCGCTCACCGCGCAATGGAATCTACTTACCGCGTATCCGGTGCTCGCGCGTTTCGGTTTCAACCCGTTTTCCGTGCCCGCGCTCATTTCCTTCGCGCTTTGCTTGGTCAACCTTGTCTGGATTCATCGCCGCTTCAACGAAACGCTGACAGCGGCCGCTCGCGCCGAAGCCCGCGACCCGCGCATCCGCAACCCCATCGCCGCCATCTTCGGTCTTGGCGACGCCGCCCTACGCCGCACCAATCTGGTCGCTTTCACGTATGCGCTCGCCTTTGTTGCGATGGAGGCGTCGCTCACGTTTCTTGCCGCCGAGCGTTTCGGTTACACCGCCCGCCAAAACGGCTACCTCCTTGGCTTCCTCGGCGTGTGCTCGATCATTACCCAAGGCTTCATTGTCCGTAAACTGCTCGCGCGTGTGGACGAGATTCGCGTACTCGGCGCCGGCCTGATTCTCTCGACGCTTGGCCTAGTTGCCGTCGGCTTCGCCCAGCAACCTTGGCTACTTTACAGTGGCCTCGCATTGCTCGCCACCGGCTCCGGACTCGTGAATCCCGCCAGCACCGGCCTCATCTCGCTGTATTGCGGCCCGCAAGAGCAGGGGCGAGTTCTTGGAATTTTCCGCTCCCTCGGTTCGCTCGCGCGCGCGATCACGCCGGTACTCGCCGGTGCGGCCTTCTGGCTCTACGGCTCACGCAGCGTCTTTCTCGCCGGTGCCATTCTCGCCCTAGGTGCATTCGCGCTTAGCCGCACCCTGCCGAAACCGGCAAAATAAAACATGAACTGGCGGCGCCACCTCGCATTCAGCCTGGCCGTACTGGCATGCTCGCTACTCGCGGGCTGTTTCTCGTTTCGCCGCGAAGCCGCGCGTCCAGGTCGCACCACGCTCAGCTCCCCTCTCATTGTTTTGCCCGCTCAGCATCTAGGGACCTACCTGGTTATCGAGGGCAAATGGGATCGGGGCGGGCCTTGGCACTTCCTCATCGACACCGGCGCCAACACCACGCTGGTCACCCCTGAATTCGCGCAGCGCTACGGCTATGAGCCCGACCCCACCCGCTTAGAGGCGCCGGTCAATATTGTCGCCGCCGACGGTCAGACGGTTGCGCTGCCCGCCACCACGATTCGACGGCTCGAGCTCGGCGACGCGCGGTTTGAAAATATCTCGGCACGCATCTATAATTGCGCCGCTCTGTCCTCACACCTCGGGATAAAAATCGACGGCATACTCGGTTTCCCGCTTTTCCGCGAAACCCTCCTCACGCTCGACTACCCACACGACCGCGTCGTCCTTGCCCCCGCCGGAGGCAATGCACTCATTCCCGGTGCGGCCGTCCCCTTCAACAATGCCAACAAAACTCCGCTCATCACGGTGCGTCTAGGCGACCACGCATTTGTCGCGCTTCTAGACAGCGGCAGCGACGCCGCCCTCAGCCTAAACCCCGTAGGACTCTCGGCACACTTCGCTTACGGGCCCCGAGAAGGCAGCACCGTGAACACGCTTGCAGGAGACCGCCCGCAACGCATCGGACGATTAACGGAAGGGTTAAACCTCGCCGACTACCTCCTTCCTGGACCGATCGCGGAACTCTCGGACGAACTGTCCGCTCTCGGCGGCGCCGTGCTCCAAAATTTCTCCGTCACTTTCGATCAGGAGCGCGACCGCGTCACATTTTACCGTGATTCCCCCGCGCCCATCGTAACGGCACCGCGACGTAGCCCGGGGTTGAGCTTTTCCAAAACTCCTGCTTATTGGCGCGTCGCCGGCGTCGTGCCCGGTTCCGCAGCAGTCAGCGCCAAAGTCGAACGCGGCGACCTCATCACGCGCATTAACGGCGAGCCGGTAGCGCGCTGGGATTTCCGCCGTTACGCGCGCCTCGTGGCTGAAGCTAACGAGATCACCTTCACCTTTCTTACCGGCACCCGTGAGACTGAGAAACGCCTCCCGCTCTTCGAACTCGTGCCGTGACGCAGCTGGGGCGAAATCGCTGGGCGTCCGCTCTCTGTCCGTCTCGCTTCGTAAGTAGAGCGCGCCCAGCGTTCGCGCCCTACCCCACCCCCAAAAAAAAGTCTACGCTTAGAGTTTCTTCCGTAGCAGGAATGCACCCGCGCCGTCATGCCCCGTTACCCAAGGCTGACTGAGGCTCTTGGCTTCAAGCGTAAAGGGTCCACCCGCGCGGCTATCGAAAAATGTTTTTACGACACTCTCGTTTTCCTCCGAATCGATCGAGCAGGTGGAATACACCAATCGTCCGCCCGGCGCCACGAGGCGAGCCGCTGCATGCAAGAGCGCGAGTTGTTGCCGGCCGTGCTTATGAAAATCGCCTTCCTGTAGGCGCCATTTCACATCAACGCGGTGACGCATCACACCCGAATTCGTGCAGGGCACGTCCAGCAACACCGCGTCATAGCTCGTGGGTAATTGACATGCATCAAGGGCGAGAAATCCGTCTTTCGCTACGTCGGCTTGCACGAGAGCGACTTCAACGCCCTCGGCTCGAGATAGATTTTCCTTCAAGCGCGCAATGCGTTCACCCGGCAGATCCATTGCAATCACGCGACTGGGTTTAGCCAAGGGGGTGGCTCCGGTACGGGCGAGCATCGCATCGGCGATCATGAGGCTCTTGCCGCCGGGCGCCGCGCACACATCGAGCACGGTTTCGCCTGGCTGAGGGGAAAGGAGCTCGACGGCGAGCCGCGTACCCGGATCTTGCAGATAAAGTTTACCCTTCTTCAGTAGCGGCTCAACCTCACTCCAATGCCCCGAGGGGACTTCATGGAAACCCGTCCAAGCCGTGGCCTTGAGCCAATCGGGCGCAGGCGATGAGCGATCGCGCCAACGCGCATACACGGGCGCGGGCGATTGGTTCCACTTGAGTAGAGCACGTGTGTGTTCGGCGCCGAAATTGGCCAGCCAGCGCTGCACCAGCCACGCGGGATGAGAGAAATAACCCGCCAAGACTTCAGCGGCCGCGAGGCGATTGGGCTCAAGCTGCGCGTGGAGCGCGATCGCGAGTTTCCTCACGACAGCATTAACAAGACGCGCTTCGGCGGCACTGGCGAGCACCTTGGCTTGATCCACGGCGTGATGAACGATCTTCGCGACAAGGCCTTGATCCGCGTTTTCACCCTCAGCCTCAATCAATTCAAAACCGGCAACATATAGTGCAGCGCGCGTTGCATAGCGTGGCGGGTGCGCGATCAACTTCGCCAGCTCTTGTTCTAAACGGCTCGCATGGCGCACCACACCAAACACAAGATGCTGGCAACGTGCACGCTCCGCTCCGGTTAATTTGCCGGGCAAGGTATCGAAAAGCGCATCAATTCGCTCCCGGCGCTCGAGCCAGCGGGCGATTAATTGCGCAGCAGCTGGCCAGGCCGCAGGACGAGGGGCATCAGTTTTTAAGCTCATGCGCAGGTGTTTTCGAGACTCGGATTGACAGCGTTAGTCATTATCCGCTCAAGTATCCCGTTCAGGCCCTCACTCACGCAACCATGAATTCCGCCGAAGTATCCGCGCTCATCGCCAAAAACCCGACGCTTAAGGCGTCCAAAGCCAAGTTGGAGGCCATGGAAGCGGACGCCTACGTGGTCCACCGCAGCTGGGGTTTTGGCCAAATCAAACGCTACGACGAAGCCACCCAAAAGCTTGTCATCGATTTCAAGGACAAGAAGGGCCATTCCATGGACCCAACGTTCTGTATCAGCACGATGGAAGTCTTGCCCGCCAAGCACCTGCTCGTGCGTAAAGAGACTGACGCGAAAAAGATCAACGAGCTTATCGCGGAAAATCCTGCCCAGCTATTGATTGAGACGCTCCAGGCCTACCCCAATAACGCCGCCACCGCCATCGAGATAGAGATCGTACTCGCTCAGGTGTTAGGCGAAGAAAAATTCAAGAAATGGTGGGCAGCAGCCAAGAAGCTCATCGCCAAAGACGCTCGCATTCAAGTTCCCATCAAGAAGACCGAGTGCTATCTGATTCGCGAGACACCCGTTTCCGCTGAAGACGAATTAGTGGAGCAATTCACCAATACCCGCTCCGCCCGCCGCCGTATCCTCCTCGCTGAAGAACTCGTCGACGGTTCCGACAAAGCCACTTCCCAAAAAGATCTCGCCTCAGTCTTAGCAGGGCTAGCGACTTCCGTCCTTGAGAGCAATCAACTCGACGCCGCCGAACGCCTTTACGGCGCGGCCATCCGCGACGACCTCGCTAAACTCGTCGGTTCCGAAACCGCCTACGAACCCTCCCAAGCCAGCCTCATCGCCAACCAGCGCGACCTGCCCGAGATCGCCGAGAAGATCCCGGTTCATTTCCAGAGCCGCTTCCTCGAGCTGATCTTAGCGACCCACCCGATCGAGACCCGCGACATCGTGTTCGGTCTCCTCAAGGTGTCTCAAGGCAAGTTCACCACCGAGTGCATCAACTTCTTGGTGGAGCAAGGCTACTCTGATGACCTCGCTGCCACGCTCACCCGCTGGCAGACCGAGCAAAATCTTCGCGCCCCAGTCCTACTTTGGATCGTCAAGAACCGCCACTCGAAGAAATTCGCCAAGCTGCTCAACGATTTGATCACCCCTCGGCTGCTCAGCGCCGTTTTCTTCGCGATCGACTACGAGGCTTTGCAAGCGGCTAGCGCGCGCCGCATCCCGCTCGCCGATATTCTATCCGAGGATACCGACCTCATTGCGGACCTACTTTCGACCGCCGATCCCGAGACCGCTCGCGATCTAGCGAACACGCTGATGTTGAACCAAGGCTTCGAAGAACTCACCAAAAAGTCCCTTCTGGCCCGCTTCATTAAAATTTTCCCCAAGATTCAGTCCCTTGTAGCCGCTGATGCCGAGAGTAAGGAAGAGCAGCTCCTCGTCTCCCGCGCCTCGTACGAGGCCAAGCGCACCGAATACGAATCTATTGTCTCCAAAGAGATTCCAGAAAACTCCAAGGCCATCGCCACGGCCCGTGAACACGGCGACCTTAAGGAGAACTCTGAATACAAGATGGCCAAGCAGGACCAACAAGTCCTCATGGGTAAAAAGACCCTGCTTGAAAAAGATCTCGGTCGGGCTCGCATCACCGATTTCAAGGAAGCCTCCACGGAGCAAGTCAGTGTGGGCAGCATCGTCACGGTTCGAGCTGGCGGAGCCAAGACCACCTACACGCTCCTGGGCGTCTGGGACGGCAACCCCGATAAAAACATCCTCTCTTATAAAACGCCAATGGGAGCCGCGCTTCTCGGCAAGAAAGCGGGCGACGTCGTCAAGGTGAAGACCGGCGCCTCAGAAGATAGCTACGAGATCGTAACCATCGCCCGGTACGTCGACACGCTCTAAGGCTTAGGATCCTGTTTAAACAAAACCCGACTCCCTCACCGGCGTCGGGTTTTTCATGTCCGCCTCTGCCATTGCAACACCGCCGAATTTCCCCAACTTTGCTCCTGTGAACGCCTCGTGGGACATCCTTAAAACCCTCTCCGACCCCACCCGCCTCCGACTGCTCGCACTTGTGCTCAACGAGGAACTCTCCGTCGCCGAGCTGCAGGAAATCCTCGGCATGGGCCAATCGCGCATCTCCTCCCAACTCGCGCTGCTTCGTCAAGCCGGCTTAGTCTCTGACCGCCGTGAGGGGAAAAAAGCCTTTTACTCGCTCCGCGCCAGTATTACTCCCGCCTCGCTCGCTCTCCTGCGCGCTGCGGTCGCCTCCGTCGCTACACTCCCTGAGCTCACCGAAGACCACGCTAACCTCAACCGTATCCTTCAAAAGCGCCGCCGCACGCAGGAGCAGTATTTTAACCTCATCGCGGGCCGCCTCGGCAAAAATTATTGCCCCGGCCGCTCCTGGGAGGCCATCGGACACCTCGCCCTGCGCCTTACGCCCGCGATCACCATCGCTGACCTCGGCGCCGGCGAAGGCCTAGTCTCCCAACTGCTCGCGCAACGCGCCTCGCAAGTCTGGTGCATCGACAACTCTCCTCGCATGGTAGAAGTAGGCACCGAGCTGGCCGCTAAAAATGGTCTCGTCAACCTAGCCTACAAACTCGGCGACATTGAGCATGTGCCGCTAGCCGATGCCTCCGTGGACCTGGCGATCTTGAGCCAAGCGCTCCACCACGCCCAACATCCGCAGCGTGCCGTCGCCGAAGCCCACCGCATCCTCAAACCCGGCGGCCAAATTCTGATCCTCGATCTCGCCGAACACACTTTTGAAAAAGCCCGCGAACTCTACGCCGATGTCTGGCTCGGCTTCAAAGAAAGCGCGCTCCACGGCTTCCTGAAAACCGCCGGTTTCCATCAAGTCGAAGTCACCACGGTAGCCAAAGAAAGCACCGAGCCGTTTTTTGAAACGCTGCTGGCGAGCGCGGTAAAAAATTAGAGTTTTCGCGCGTTTTTTCCTTTTTCAATTCCTGGGATAGGTATTCTTGCACTGGCCCCAACTTAGTTGGCTCTCTCCAACGAGATCCTGTCGCCATTAAAAATCGATTTATGACCGCGAGTCTACGCTTCCTCAGCTTATCGCTCTGCTGCGCCTTCCTTTCTCTCGCCCGCGCCGCCAACACCGCTGGTGAGCCGGTAAAGATCGGTTTCTTCATGTCCATCACCGGACGTGACGCATCCTTCGGCGAAGCTGCGCTCCGAGGAGCGCGTCTCGCCATCGACGAACTCAATGCTGCAGGTGGCATCCTTGGGCGGCCCGCCGAACTCGTCATCGAGGACGACCGGTCCCTCGCGGGCGAATCTGCCACCGCCGCCAAAAAACTCATCGGACGCGACAAGGTTGTCGCCCTCGTTGGTGAATGCGCCTCGTCCCGCACCCTCGAAGCCGCGGCCGTTGCACAGCTCGCGGGCGTGCCGCTAGTCACGCCTGCCTCTACGAACCCCCGAGTCACCGCCATTGGCGATTGCATCTTCCGTGTTTGCTTTGCCGATCCGTTTCAAGGCGCTGTCCTTGCCACCTATGCCTGGAAAACCCTCGGTCTACGCCGCGCTGCGCTACTCATCGACGCCTCCGCTAGCTACTCCGTGGGCCTGGCCGAGGTGTTTTCTAAAACTTTTACTGCACTCGGCGGCGAGATTGTTGCCTCCCAAAAATACGCCGGAGGTGACAAAGATTTCCGCGCTCAACTCACCGCGATTCGTGCAACGAGCGCCGATGCGATCTTTCTGCCCGGCTACTACGTCGAAGCCGGTCTAGCTGCCCAACAATCCCGCGAACTAGGGCTTCACTCCACGCTACTTGGGGGCGATGGTTTCGAAGCCCCGCAACTACTCGAGATCGGCGGCCCGGCGCTTGAGGGCACGGTTTATTCTACGCACTACTCTGCGGAGAGCACCCTACCCGCTTCACGCCGATTCGTGACCGCCTACACCACTCGCCACGGCTCCGCGCCCGTCGGGCTTGCCGCTCTCACCTACGATGCGGTGCAACTCATCGCCGACGCCGCCCGCCGGGCCGGCTCGAGCGATCGCGTTGCATTGAAAAAAGCCCTCGCGACCACGCGTGACTTCCCCGGCGTAACGGGCCGCACTACGCTCGATGAGAATCGCAATACTCTAAAGGACGCTGCCATCATTGCGGTGCGCGGCGGCCGCTGCGTATATGTCGAATCCATCAGACCGTAACGCCGGCTTATTTGCGCCTAAAAGCTAAGTCTGAAAAACCCTTGGCGTCGCCCTGGGATTCCTCGACGATTTCAGATAGTCATGGTC
>Ga0136642_1000059_pt1 | contig 72930 bp, 59 predicted proteins | sample LowCatLa1302831Y_FD_115313 | JGI IMG/M metagenome (GOLD analysis project Ga0136642, IMG submission 115313) | Freshwater microbial communities from Lower Cathedral Lake, Yosemite National Park, California, USA - 13028-31Y | ecosystem: Environmental > Aquatic > Freshwater > Lake ... | reverse complement strand
GCCGGCGCTGTCGAAGTAAAAGAACCTGTCATTCACAAGTTTGCGACACAAGAACTTGCCAAAGAATTCTATATCCGCGAAATGAGACAACACTTTGGTGGTCGTGGTCCAAATAAAAAGAAGCCCAATGACAACGGATTTTACGAAGCAACCATTCGATCAACCACAAAGGTGTTTTCGTGCGAAGAAATCTACAATGAGCGACGATGCAACATTGAAAATGGTGCGGGGTATGGATTCCGCGCTTGCTACGAAAATGTTGCTGACAAAGCCACTTTGCAGTGGTGGCTCATCTACTATGAACGCGAGTAAAAATATAACCTATAACCCTAACCATAACTCTAACTATAACCCTATATCTGTGTAACCCATAACCCTAATAATTAACTAAACCATCGTTAGAAATCCCATTCTCCATCTTGAAACAGTCCTCCTGCTCGTATATTCATGCGCCTCATATTATTAGCATTACCATTGTCCAATACATCGAATACATCGTACCCTTCGTATCCATCTCCATACACCCTTATTTTTTCTAGTTTATCGCGCTGTCCCACCTCGGTATCTAAAAGAAGGCGCAAAAGCTGTCCTTTGTGATGGATATCATATAGACGCATCGTTTCATTGTGCAATGTAGACGGATCCACAAACAAAGGAAACCGCACATCGCACCCAGCGACTCGTTGATTAATAAGCGCTCGATGTTCTTCAATAGCATCATCGATAATAGTATCAACCATCGCAGATACATCGCCTGCTGCGTTTCGAATGACGACGAGTCGGTTATTCGGCATTCGATGATGTAACGACCCCACCAACAACGTGATAAACGATATTAAATAATTCATGGCTTGCAATAAAAATGTACACATGTATTTATTTATCGAGTCAATTTTATGCCTTTTAGTTTAGTTTTTATGGTTTGAAATATCTCATCTTTATCTATTTATGCTTCTGCAGCCAGCGTTGCCTCCATCGCATGCATCTTCTTATACCATACCGACTTGGTCTCTGCTGAAAGACTGGTGCCCCAATGACGCTCATACTCCTCGGGGTAATCGTAAAACAACTGATTCGGATCCTTGCTCAACTTGCCATCGCGTCCTTCGCCCGTTGCCATGACGACCTTGAAGAACAAATCCTGCTCCCGACGCCCGACCTTGTACTCTTGATACATGCCCGTGATCGCATTGCGAATAGTCGAGCCTGGTGTGTAAGGGGTAACATAAAAGCCAACGTCGACGGGCGCATCATACGCCGCTGGATCCTTTCGCTTGACAACGTAATATCCCTTGTCCATCATCTTTTCCTTGGTCATGATGGCTGAGCGCATCTTTCCATGAGGAACATGACTAGTACCCGCAGCACGAATAGAACCATTGGCAACTGATCCGGGTGGAGAATCATTGGGTGAGTCCGGATGATCGTCCTCGCCATAGTAGGATTCCTCATAGCCATAAAACTCCTCCATGTATTCGTCCATGTGAGCCATTGTGTAAAGTTTATATGCTTTTGGGTGACTGTGTACTATATTCTTCACATGTTATTTCCAAATCAATTTTTTGACAAAATAAAATGTCGATAGTATGTATTATAGTAAAAATGCCTAGAAGCCGAGGTGTACCAGTATTACTTCGCAATAAAAGTAATTTGAAAAAAGTGCATGTTGTGAATAATACAGAAAACCCGGTAGCACACTCATCAGCATATGAAGAACCAAGTCATGTTGTAAGGGTTTCAATCAAACCAACAAGGAATCGTCGATCTACAATAAAACAAATACGCGATGCAGTACAAAATGCTGCAACAGCCTTTACTAGAAGGTTTACAAGATCTAAAAATGCCAAAATACACGCTACCACTACCAGTGATAATTTCACAGGGATCGGTGGAAGAAAAAGACGTACGAAAAGATATGCAAAATAATTCCTAGTAGTACTGTAACTTGGAATGATACAACAAAAATCGATAGGTGGACCCGTGAAGGATTCGATCCGTGTGAAATTCTTTTCCAATCAACCAAAAGATGATGGAAATAAAACCAAGCTCGACAAACCATTTCCACCATTGCGCAAAGATTCTATCCATAGTCAATCCTATCAATATACACCTTATCCAAAGATTGGACAAATAAAGGATCAAGAAGACGAAAACGATGAATCAAGGCCATCCAAAAAACGTGTCTATGATTCCGAACCAGCGACCCGAATCGGGGATACACCCTATTTCTACTTGAACAGCGATATTTTATCCCGAAATTTTGCGCTTTGTTCGGGGTTTGACTACGATTCATTACCACTCGAACATAAAGAACAACCGCCCACCTATAATGTCTATCTTTGCATGTATGCGATCAATACAGACTGTTCTCTCCCATTTTTGGAATATTTCTTGGTAAAATCGGGCGACAAGCAATATAGCATGCCCCATTTCGAATTTTCATGCACAGATGAGATGAAGACTCTCGAAGGAAGCGAGGAACATCCGATACAAACCCATTTCCAAAATCAATGTTTTGAACATTTCTTGGAACAAAGCCACATTACTGAAAATATGGATCATTTAGAAGAATATTACAAAGGTTTCGTCTCTATTCCTGGCGTCGAAGGATCGCCGATCCCGAACCGCATTCAGCCAGGGGATCATGTCATCGTGGCGTTTTTCGATTGTACCAAGAATAAATCAGAAATGATGGAAAAAATGGAAGGAAACGCGGCCACGTGGGCACTTCTTCACGAGATTGTCTATAAACACAAGGTCCAGGACCTCGATATTGAACCAATGGTATATCAATTTTTCTATGAAAAACCGGAAACCTGCTTGATACGTGATGAAGAGGGGTTTCAATTGATGATACCGCGCGTATTATATTTGTGCAAACAAAAGGGTGACACCGGCTTTGAAAATGTCTATATTGATGAGACGAAAGAGTCTAATGATACGAGTGTTGGCGAGTCTATATCTATGCTGGATGACCGATGCGAACATAGATTGTTTGGTTATTATTACTATTTTTCGGCACGACCCATTGATCCTACTTACAAAGATGTAAATAAATTGGTCAGGTATGCTGGATTTCCGGAACACTGTTTGTATATCGTACGAGATGTAGGCAAAATAAAAAAGGTCGTGTCTGTGATAAAGGATGACGAGACGGATAAGGAAGATCAAGACCAACCTGACGATTCAGAGTCCGTTGAAGAATTGTCTATCGAAACGGAACCCTTGACGCAAAAAGTGGGTGGTGAAGAACCAGGTAAAGAACCTGGTCCAAAGGTAGTCCAAGAATCCACAGAAGTAGCGACCGAAGAAGAACCTAAAGAAGAAGAAAAAGAAAAAGTAGAAGAATCCAATGATGAAGAAGAAGAAGAAGAAAAAGAAAAAGTAGAAGAATCCAATGATGAAGAAGAAGAAGAAGAAGAAAAAGCTGATGACGAAGAAGAAGAAAAAGTCGAAGAAGAATCCATTGAAGATGCTCAAGAAGAAAACGATGAAACTATATCATGGAGCACCTATTTCCAAGAAAATGATATACCATATTATCTATTCAAAAAAAACAATTTATTCACAAAATTGGCATAAGTTTCCAAAGAAAAATCATCACTATACTATAGTATAGTATAGTCATGAATTACATTGTCTTGGGAATAGCATTCATATTGCTTATTGTAGTTGCACAACAGCTATCTCTCTATAAAAATAAAACATATACCAACAAGAAGGATAAGACAACGGGCGAAACGGATAAACAAACGGACTTTATGAACATGTGCCTTCTCATATGGATGTTGTTTATGATTATTGTCATTGTTACCGTCCTATAAAGGAAGATTCTCAAACGCGTTTTTCTCATATTTCGCCAAAAGATCCCCAAACAGTTGTTTATTCACACGCACATCATCTTTGAAATTCTCTTCAATTTCATCTTTGAGAGGTAGACGTCCACGACTTGCTTCAAAGATCTTGACAAAATCATCCAATAGTGCCTTTTGCTGTTTGGACATATTGGCCGCGTCTTTTACTGCCTGCGTAAACTGTTTCTGTTTTTCTGCATGAACGCGCTGGCTTTCGAGAGCCGCCTGTCTCTTCTGTTCTTCTTTTTCCGCGACGGCCCTTTCCCTCGATTCAATATCGGCCTCTTTGGCCCTTACCCAGCCCTCGCGTTCGGATAAATCGGTAGATCGACCAATACCTTGTCCATCCATTGACAAGGATTTATTTAATTCTAAATACCAGTGATGACGCGTCTCGTTGGCAGTGACAATAATATCACATATATCGGGTTTGCGCAAAGCGTCAAACCGTTTGCGTTCATCGGAATCCTTTTTCCCCTCGAATTTCGTCTTGAATTGCGCAATAATACCATCGGGAATGGAGGGACTCGTCTCCATCAATCGGTCGAATTCTTGGCGATTCAGTTTCAAAAAATGTCCGGCATCCATGCGCTCGCATGGTGCTTTGGCCAATTCAATGCGAATATTGCGCGCGAATTTATCCCATGAAATGGAAGACACTCGATGGGCCTCGTTTAGTTCCGAGATTTTCAAATATTGCTGAATCGTCGTCAAAATACCGATGAGAATATTGATGGAACCAATAATCATGGGGGCAAAGGGCTGATAATCGATAGGAATACTGGTTTGGGCAAACGACGCTGTCCCACTCACAGTTGATAAAACAATGGCAGGAATGGTGAACCATGCGTGCATAAAGGAATATTTTGAATGAGCACGCGAGTTGAGCCATTTATAGCATTGGGCCACATCGCACCACTCTACAATGATCAGCTCGTTTTCAGGAGACCATTCCACCTGTTTTGTATTGGTAGTGACAGTATTGGCAGCATTGCTTTGTGTGTCAAGGGCATCGCCGGGTTCTTCTAAAACTGTACTTTTAGTAATGGATTTGCGTTTTTGTAAAATGGCCGCTACTTTTTCGTGAGTTTTTTCTGCGTCTTCATCCATGTTTGATTCGTCGGTCTATAATAAGAATAGATTTTTTACCTTGCAAAAAATTGACTACTTTTTGACCCATCAACATATGATTCATCAAGACATTACCATGGAACGCGTCTATGTAGACGATTTGATTTCGGGCTATGAATATTTGATTTATCTTCATTGGAACCTGGACGGCGAACAAATTCGCGAAATTATTCTTTGTGGACGAGCCTATGATTTTCAATATGTTCGTGACTATACACATATTGAATTCTTGGTCAAGGACCAATATGGCGATGACCGCATCATGATTATCAATGCTATGAATCCAATGTATTGCAAACCGGAACGCATGCCACACGATTTGAAATGTGCCATAGTACAACGACAGCAACTCATTGCAAACCCTAAACAAACGCGTGATACAAAACATGAGATTATGTATCACCCCATCTGCGTGTTTGCCAATCCATCGGATTATTTCTCTAGCGAAACCATTGACCGCTATGGCTTGGATATGATGAAGAAAATGGCTGAGCCAATCGCATCATAGTATTATACAACAGCGACCCATCGGTAGGTCGACTCATATATCCTGGCCACCTTCATCCTCTTTGTCTCCTCCGTCTCCTTGTCCTTGCACCATCGTTACTGTAATATTATTGTCTATTGTCTGTTCTACGTGATGCACCAAGGTTTCCGACAAGGACAATAGCACCTCTTTTTCTTCGTGTAGTGAACTCTCATCCGCAGCACTAGCACTAGCACTAGCACTAGTACTTGCACTGGCATCAAAAAAATCAATTGTGAAGAACGACGTCATGTCAACCGGTGCCGAGGTGGAATTTACATCCTGTAACGGTTGGACACTCTGATGATTGATCATGATTTCGTCTTCAATCTCCATTTGAAAATTCTGTATTTTCAAGCACAATTTCTTCAAATAGGTCGATTGTGAAGAGTGGTAAAACGAAATATAATTGATATATAAACTGACCTGTTCACGCAGCAATGTATTTTCATATTCCAAGGTATGAATGAAATTGACGATCGAAATACCAATGCGCGAATTGTCGCTATATCCATGAATATTCTGCTCTTTTGCGGCATAATTGCGAAACAAACAGTCAATTGCGGATAAGATATCGGCATGAATTCCTGCCGTCGCTCGAATATCGTACTCGTGAAGAGGATCCAAATCTTTGTACGGCGGATATTTTTTGGCAACTTCCCCCGCCAGCGTTTTGATTTCTTCATAATTATCGCTCGTTTCCATGGCAATGATACTGAAGAGTTTATAATATTCTCCATACATTCGGTTGTTGATCATATTCATATATCGCGTAATATTGTCCATTTCCATGGTGAGAATTTTATACTGAAAAAAGAAGGAATCGAGACAAAAAAGGAAGATTTTCTTACCATTTTTCTTGATGAGACCATTGTAGATGGTCCGTAAATGCTGGAGTTTTTCCGAAATTTCCTTCTTCTTTTGCACAATTTCGCGGTTGATTTCCAAGAGGACCTGAAAATCGTCGCGGAGTTTATCCGTTTTGAACATATGAAGTGATGTTGTCATGTTGATACGATCTTTGGAATGAATCATTTATATCGATTTTCCAAGAAAGAATATAGATATAGATTTATATATACTATACCATATACGATGCACAAGGGAATTAAACGCGTGATTCAGTGGTTCACCAAACAACAAGCCAAGCCTGTCGGTAGATGGAACAATGAATATTGTGACGTGAAAACAAACAAAAAGGTGGATTTTGCGAATCATGATCACTGTGGACCATGTGGCCAAGATATTATACAAAAAGATGTCATAAAAAAACAGACTTCAAACTCTTCTATTTTACAACTGCATAAACAGTAAGGAGTTTTGTACTGTTTATCAAAAATTTGGCATATATTGTTTTCCTTTAACAATATATAACCACACCATGTCGGAGACACACTCTGACAGACATTCCTTGTCAAGCAGTCGACGCCGACGTCGCCATCATCGGCACTACCACTATCATTATTATGAAGATAATTATCGTTATCCGTTTTTACTGGCCTATTTGTTGACAAGACGATATTATTATTAATGTTTTTTGTACTTACGGGTCCGTGTTTTCGACCACTGCCTGCGTTTATTGCTTTTACCGCCAAAGCCGCTGATTGAACGAATCAAATTTTTTGCACGATGTTTTAAGCTACCGATTCGATCTTTGGGCGTAACAACACCATAATGTAATCCTGTATTTGAAGACATTGAACTTACTGCGTCAGGGTTGGCAATAGAAAATGTACGTTTTTTAGAACTTGAAGCTGGCAAAGATGCACTATGTTTGCGTTCAGATGCCGCTGCATGTGGAGGTGGCAACGGCTGTGTACTATATTGTTTGTGTAGAGGTATTTCATTACGTGTAAGATTTATCATGGGATGTTCAAAACCAAATCCTTGTGGCCGTTTAGCTTTGGGATTTTTATAAAATTTTACAATCTTAGATTCTATTACTTCAATATTTCGTTTAATCGCTTCCGATTCCTTGTCATGATAAGTTTTTAGGCCATGATAATATTTTTCTAAATCTCTCCAATTCTCTGCAATACCAGTTCTATCGCGTAAACTAGTAAGAAATGTATTTATACAATATTCCGGATATGGAGTTTGTGTATAATCATTACAGTCTATAAATCCAGCCATCTTTGTATTATAGCTATATATTTTTATCCGAAAAATTGATTCAGATAAAAAGCATTTTATCATATGTAAGAGGAGAACAGAAGAACGCGATCATCATATCTACCATGTCTCAATTTCAGTACATTACCAAAATCGAGCTCCATGACCAGCCCCCATCACAAACCCACCCGTTTGTGAAACTCGTCGTAGAGGAAGGATCGGAAACGGCAACCATCCAAAACACGCTCTTTCCCAAAGAAGAAGATGCAAATTTTGTCTTTGGTATCGCCAATATTTCGATTGCAGCCACACCGCCCATTCAACTCCCCCTAGCCATCCTTTTCAGTCTCGACAAGTCGCATTCTATGAGTTTGTCGGGTGGCAAGACGGAACAAGAGCCCAAGATGTTTTATCTAAAGGAGACGATGAAGAATCTCCTTCGCGTATTCGCCAACAAGACCGAGTGCGAGATTTGGGTCGCTGTCGACGTCTTTAATAATGCCGTGATTCATGTACAAGAGTTTTCGCGAGTGACGCCGGAAACCGTCGACCGAATGATTCAACGCATCTTGCAATATTTGGAGCCCGATGGATCCACGAATATTTCGGGTGCTCTCACAAGCGCAACCCAACAAATCTCGGAATACAAGACGGCCCATCCAACGCACAAAATGGTCCACATCCAATTGAGCGACGGAGAGGCGACTGTGGGCGAAACCGACAAGGCAACTCTCGCAACCATGGTGAGTGAAGAATATCCCAATATTTTCATAGGGTTTGGCGAAAAACATGACGCGGTCATGTTGCAGACATTGTGTGGAAAGAAATACGGCGAATATAGGTTTATCGACAAGGTGGAAAATACGGGCCTAGTATGTGGCGAAATCGCGCATCATTTGCTCTATGGCGCCGTGCGAGATGCCGAAATCCGCATAGAAAATGGCCAAATCTACGATTGGAAGACGAACGAGTGGACAAAAACGCTCCATGTTGGCGAATTGGCGGGGGACACCGAGCGCACGTTTCATGTGAGAACGGAAACCCCGTGCCATATTATCGGCGAATTTTGGGGCATCCCCGCCATGCCAAGAGATATAGAAGAGGCCCTCCAAGAATTGGAGGCGGTGTGTCTAGATACCATCTTTCCATCAGGACTGAGACCAGTGTTGCTCGATACGGTCCGTCCACTACCCTATGACCTAGACAAATGCCGCGATGGCAATCCAGTTGAAACCGAGAATGCGTATATCGATTTGACGCGATACATGTTCCGCCAGCGAACACAAGAATTGTTATACGAGACACAAGAATATAATAAAACAGTGGATTATTTTGGGTTTGGAAGTGGCGGCGACAAAACCATCCAAGAAATGAAACGAATGAAGGTCGTGCTTCGCAATCACTTTCATGCCATCAAGGCATATTTGGATGAGAATCGCGAAGTTCTGACACCCGATGACAGGACGTTTTTAAAAGTGCTACAGGATGACATTTATATCGCACATCAGACCATGGGGGACGCTAATGCAGTCATGTTTTGCCGATCGCGTCAACAGTCCCAGGGAAATCAAACCGCATATGCAGTGAACAATATTGCTATGACACAAATGACCGAGTCTCCTATATCGGATCTTTCTGCAACACCATCAAGGCCTGGACCCGCACATTTAGCCATGCCATCCCTCTCGAGAGCATCATCGCTTGCATTACCCGACGATGATGACGAATTTAGTCAATCGTGGTTTGATGCATCGACCATCTTGTATGGTTGTTTTCAAGGGGATAATTTCAACGGCGACGGCGGCGAAGACGACGAAACCCGTACGTTTAGCGGACATACTCTTTCGCAAAATACGGATACTACCTATTCCACACCCGGTGTGGTGCGCATGATGCGCGACGTTTCGGTAACACCATCCTAACGATAATAGAAAGAACATATAACAAAACAAGAAAGAATCGTTTATTTGACCAACGTTTTATCCAGGAATAGATATATATATAAAGACCCTGCTTATTATTATTTATATTTTTATTGAACATGGAAGTACCCGAAAACTTTCGCCAAATTATCACGGATTTTACCAATGATTTAACGACCACCTTTTCCGAATATTCTTTTTTATGGAGCAAGTGGACCAAACCACAAACGTCGGACCAAGAATTTCAACAATTGTTCGAGTTTTGCGTGGCGACCTATCCCGAACGCTTTTTCGATATCTTGTACCAAAATGAAGAGATCTTTAAGAAGGATGCCGAGGCGGAGACGAATACGACGTTTTTACCCAATGTCGAGTTTAAACTCTTGTTTCATTGCCAGGGCGTGAGCGAAAATACGCGCAAGACGATTTGGAAATATTTGCAGCTCATTACTATGACTGTTTTATCGGCAGTCAAGGACAAGTCCAACTTTGGCAGTACGGCAGATATGTTCAACGGAATGGACGAGGCCGAACTTCACGAGAAATTGAATGAAGTCATGGGAGGGATTGGCGAGTTTTTTAGCAACATGACCCAAGGACAAGAGGGTAATGAAAGTAGTGCAGATGCTGGTGCGAATGATAATGCTACTGATGCAGATTCAGCTGGCCCAAATGCGAACTCTTTTGCCGGAACAGGCTTGCCCAATGCCGACGAGATCCACGGTCATTTGAAAGGACTCTTTGACGGAAAGATTGGCACTTTAGCAAAAGAGCTGGCCGAGGAGATTGGAAACGATTTTGCTGATATCATGGGTACTGGAGGCGCCGATGGCGCTGGCCCAAAATCGACCAAGGATATGCTTCAAAAACTCATGATGAACCCGGGTAAAATGACCGACCTGGTCAAAACAGTCAGTAACAAGCTGGATAAAAAGATGAAAAGTGGCGAGATTTCCCAAGAAGAAATGATGAAAGAGGCGACCGAAATCATCAACAAGATGAAGGAAATGAGCGGCGGAAATACGGAACAGTTTAGCGAAATGTTCAAGACCATGGCCAAAGGAATGGGTATGTCGATTCCGAAAAACGCCAAGATTGACGTCAATGCCATGGAACGCATGACGGCTGCACAGTCGACGCGTGACAAATTGCGCCAGCGTATGGAACAGAAAAAAGCCATGCAGGCCGATAAACAGGCTCAAGAACAGGCTCAATTTATGCAGCGCATGGCCGAGTACCAGGCGGCGATGAACGCTGCCCAAGCGAAACAGGGCGCCGCTGTTCACCAATCCGCAGCCGATGCTGAATTGACGCCTTTTCCTGAACTCTTGAATGAACCTGTAACTAGCGCTGGCACTGGCACTGGCGCTAGTGCTAATAAAAAGGCCAAGAAGGGTACCAACGCTAAGGCTGGTCCAGGTAAGAAGGGAAAGAAGTAAAGAAGTAAAGAAGTAAAGGAAATGTAATTTTTCCAAAGAAAATAAAATAGCACGATTTAGTAGTAAGAGTGTTTATAAGTATCGAAAAACCAGTCGCCCAATGAAAACGGATCTCCAATTATTGGCCGCCAATTTTAACTTTATGCGTTTCATTAATGTCCCCGTTTTTTTAGCCAGTTTTGTCTTTGGACTCATTGCGGTGTATATTACCGTTGACGATACGCGCCGCATTTTCGTCTATCCAACGCCGGATAACGTGGCGTCTATGCAATACAGGGACAAGGCGGGAACATGCTTCGATTTCAAAGCAAAGGAAGTGACGTGTCCCGCGAATAGTGGGGACATTGCCAAGATCCAGGCACAAGCTTGATTCTATCTCTTTACTGTTCCATTGATTTCCTAAGAATGTAAATATATATCACGTCAATATAGATAGATATTTACAGTAGATCAATACGATGAACTTTAAACGACTCTTTAGCACACCTGTCGGTCGATTATTGATTTCCGTCCTGCTCGGGTTAGGCTTGGCAACTCTGTTTAAAAAAACGTGTACTGATAAAAACTGCATTGTTTTCAACGGTCCCATTATTGGCGATATTGATGGAAAAATATACAAACACGGCGAAGAGTGTTATCAATATACATCGGGCTCGGTCAAATGCGACGATTCCAAGAAAATCGTGGATATTGTGGAATCAAAACCGAAAGAGCCGTTTTCTTTGAAACATATGCCTTATGTGTAAGATATCCAATACATAATACATAATACATGATACATATACAAGGAATGTCTGTATATGTATAAAATTGTGTCGAATGAAATGAATCAATGTTTAACGCGTTTTGTTATGGTAATGGCGCTTACGGAACGTTTTTTGATTACGATTTGATCGTTTGTTGGTTTGATTCATTTTGTTTCTATTGTTACGGTTTGTTGTATTGTGACCAATTAATTTTCTGTTCTTTTTTTGTCCTACATGAATTAATTTATCTTGTGCACTGCCACCGGTTGCGCCTGCGTTTATTAACATGTCTACTATTTCTTTGCTGCTAAATATTTTTGCTACCACAAGAGCCGACATTTCACCATAGTATTTGTAATTTATTTCGTTAAGATCAATTTTTTCCAATAACAACTCTACTATTTCTTTAGATGAATGTTTACATGCTGTCATGAGTGGACTTATGCCTGGAAATAGAGAATCTTTTTTCATTTTTTTTGTTGCATCAGCACCATTCTTTAATAATAAATCTACCATTTTTGTATTATTTGCCATGCATGCAAAATTAAGAGGCGTATTTCCTATACTATCTCCTGCATATTCATTTACATATTCATTTACATATTCATTTACATTCGATTTAAGATTATTTAATAAAAGTACTGCTATATCGAAAGGTTTATTGTCATCTTCAGTAACAGGGACACCTTTAAAGTTATAACAAAGTTCATGAAGAATAGTGTATCCACCTTTTCTAAATATAGTAACACTTACACTCTTAAGCAGTAATGTCTTCACTATTTCTGAATGATAATTTAAACAAGCATAGTAAAGAGGTGTCATTCCATTATTGGCAGCTTGATCGTAAGCAATACCATGTATACTAAGTAATTCTTTAACTATATTCAAATGACCGTTTTCACAAGCATATGTAAGAGGTGTCTTTCCACCTCCATTTGGTAAATCTATATTTTCATTTCCCATATGTTCTATTAAATATTTTGCTGTTTCTAACTTTTAGTTTTTTCATCGTCTAAGCTATTTTCTACAGCATTATATAAGTTTTGATATGTTCTTCCTAATCTCCATGATAAATTTCTTAAACTAGACCTTTTCATTGTTTTGGTTTTTTGAATATTCGGTGCATTTGAATCTAATATTTCTTCGGGATCGTTACCTTGGGCAATTGGGGCAACCGAGGCACTCATATTTCTAAATACAGTTCTACTTTACACTATACCAATATATTCTTTTCATGTAACACCTCATCTATGACAAAAAACTAGCTAACCCATTCTCAACAACCGGCGCCATCGCAACATCCGTTCCAACGCCACCCGCTCCAATTGAAACGATTCACGCAATGAAAAATCGGTCAACAAAAGTCCATCATCACGATGTTTGAATACCCTAACATTGAATAACTCTTCGGCATTCAAGAATGCATCTTCTATCGTACACTTCCTCCTATGCATATGATACAACATGCTCCGGTCAAAATCGTACGCACACAACAAATCCGATTCGCGCACAATATGATAGGCATGCTGATACTCGCTCAATTGTGGAAATCCGTCGCGTTTTACTACAGAATAGGACATGGTCTGCATAATCTGTTCAATCGCAACGAGTTCCTTGTCGCAGACCACAATGTTTTCATTCACCAAAAAATCGCGAATATCGGCGACTGCTCGATCTATCTTCATATACTTTTTATCGCACATGTCATGTAGCGCGGCAGCAATATAGATGACATTTTGTGTCTCATATAAAAGGGGATTTGTCGGCAATTCAGATTCATATATACGATGCGCATAATGAAGGACATTTAGACTATGTCCAAGACCATGCGATTCATCGATGGAATGTTTCCCAGTTGTTAATAATACATATTGAAACAATTTACTAAAAAGTGATGACATGTTATTGGGTTATATGACTATAGAGGCTTTTGTTTATGTGTATTTTGATTGTAGAATCATTCACAAAACCTTGTTGCATAAAGAATATGGTTTGATATCACTACTGTGTAGTGGTTGATATCAACCGAATTTATCGTCTTGCGGATTTTGTTTTATTTTTGCGCATGTGTTTGCTGCTGCGTCTTTTGTTTGTTTTTCCGCCATATAGACCAAAAGCTGTTTTAACTGTACCAACTGCGGCTTTAAATCTACCAACTACGGTGCGTTTAGCAGCTTCTTCTGCAGCTGCTTCATTTCTTTTGTGTGCTGCTTCTTCTTTTTCTCTATTTATAGCTACTTGTTTTGCTAATAATTTTGGTGCTTCCCTGCGTGTTTTTTTTTCTTCATCATTTTCGTTTTTTATTTTATTAATATAATACTGAATAATATCTTTTTCTGTCGTACCATCGCGTGGATCCGTATTTCTTTCGTCACTTGCATTTTTTAGTTGTTTTTTTAATTGTTCTATTTCTCTTTTTTGTTCAGGCGTCAATTTTCGTGTTACTTTTGGTCCAGGCGTCGATTCGGAAGTATGTTTTCTGTATGATGCATTATGTGATGCATTAGATTTTCCATAACTCTTTGACTTATGCGAACTGCGGCTTCCAAAGATAACCATAGTTTACTTATACTTATTATATACTAACCATATATTATTACGCACAGTTTTGCTAAACCACTGATGAAAATATTTCATGTAAGTGTTGAAATAATTCACATAAAATAATCTCCAAAAGAAAACAATGGCAAAGTTATCGTTTCATTGTTTTTCTTTTGGAAGCACATTTTACACGTCTTGTCTTTTCTTTACTCATCATTATACTACAGAATTATCTTGGAAATTCTAGCCAAGAGTGGAAAATTATCAAAACAATGCGTCTAAATGTACTAGGTTTAGGTACTTTGCTAGTATATAGATAGTTTTTGCCAATAATCATGTCCGATCTTCAAACGACAACGCGCATTTCAGAATTGCCCGAAAACATTACGGTGCAAATGTATCCGAATCAACAACAGCAATTGCAATCGCAGCAACAGCAACAAGACAATGGTCTTGGGAATGCCTATATGCCCATCAATGTTCATCCGAATCCCTATGGTGGCGCAGGTGGAGGACAACCCAATCAAGTCCCAAGTGGCTTGCCCTATCCGCAAAGTGATGAGCGACCCAATCGCCAAGGTGGAGGTTTACCTGCATACCAAGGCCAACCCGATTTCTCTCAACCCATTAGTCAAATGATGCAATCGCAATCGCAATCGCAGCAACAGCAACAGCAACAGCAACAGCAACTCCGACTCCCTTCACGCGATATACCCATGGACACGACCCAGTTTCAACAGGACCAAGAAATCCAGCCCAATTATATTCCCAAAGCCAAACTCACTTCGGAATACATAAAAAATTATGAAGAATCCGGTGAACGTGCAAGACAAGACCACGAATCGCACAAACATCGCGCCAATATGACGGACCAATTCTTCACCGAGTTTCAAACCCCCGCCCTCATCATGTTTCTCTTTTTCTGTTTTCAAATGCCCATTGTCAATACCCTCCTCTATAAATATTTCACGTTCTTGTCCATCTATAATTCGGACGGAAATGTCAATTTTTACGGTGTGTTCTTCAAAAGTATCCTCTTTGGTGTCCTCTATTATGCCATTGCAAAAACCACCGATTATTTAGCCAATATATAATCGAATCAATTGCATAATCCTTATCCGTGTCCTTATCCGTGTCCTTATCCGTGTCCTTATCCGTGGACAACCGGCACAATAAATTGCATCAGCCATCCCGACAATATAAACCACATCGCATTGATACTATTTCCGCCCTGGTAAATCACCCATCGCAAAGCCTGGCAATGAGGCGACAGCGTCATAAATGGCGAAGCTAGAAATCCAATAAAAGTGGCAGGTGCACACGAGTATGCATACAGATGCGCGGCAATGTAATGTAGACAAATCCACATTACATAGATATATAACACGTGGCGCGCATTGATCATCATGTTGTACAGATTGATCATGGCGTTTCTCATTGTTTAGATGGTTGGCAAAGTTTTACTGCTACATATCATGCAATCAAAAAATCAATCAATTTTTCCGATAGGTACGACGCTTCGAAGATTTATTGTTTCGACGACTTTTTCCACCTTTTGAAATTTTGTTTAGCGATCTTCGGGGTTTTCGTATATCCTTATCGATTCCAGGCGTAAGCTTGAATTTACGTAAATTTGGTAATGACATCTGCTTGTTAATTGGTAGAAATGAGAAATCAGATTCCCGCGAATAAATAGGCAATGAATTTAGTTTTTTGATTGCATTCATTATGTTGATTCCGATTCGTATATACTATACAAAGATTTTTCCTATTACTAAATCAAGCCCCGCAAAGCCGCCTCATAATCCACCATGAATTCACCAGGATTCATCATCGCCACAAACTGTTTTCCAAGATTCGATTTATAGGCATCAATACGGTCGGGCGAATGGACCAAGTCCACCACCTTGGAAATATAGTCTTCTTCTGTATCCGCCACCAATTCTCCCGCTCCACAATGCGTCAAAATAGACGCAGTCACACTATGTGCATGATAATCGCGATGACGCATAGTGACAATGGGGACCGAATTATAAAGGGCATTGCACGACGTCGTCGTGCCACTATATGGAAAAGGGTCCAAGAGGATATCAAATAGTGTAAATGCCCTATTATAATCATGATTTTGCATCTTGTTGACAATAAGCAGCCTCTTGGGATCCACCGCTAATTGCGTCGAATAAAAAGCTGTTCGTTCGGCATTGTTATCAAACGATTCCAGCTTGATCAACAGAATGGCTTGTGGACACGCCGCCATAATCTTGGCCCATGCTGCCAAGACATAGGGACTATTTTTGTTTTCCTTATTCAAAGCAGCCAAGACAATGCGATCTGCGCGCGTTTTTCTCGGAACCGTGGGTTTCGTCTGATGGATCGATTTATAAAGTAAAAAACAGCGTGGTAACCGGACCAGCGTTTCGCTATATTTCTGCACGCTTCCAATGGGGTCTGCTACCTCGTCCGTCAAACGATACTGGATCGATTTGAGACCCGTCGTATTGGGATATCCAAGATAGGACATTTGTACGGGCGCAGGATGATAGCGAAAAATTCCAAGCCTATTCGAGACAGTATGGCCATTCAGATCGACCAATATATCGATACCGAGTCGGTGAATAAGCTTGGCGACTTCGATATCCGTCTTTTCCAGTATATAATGAATCTTGGCAATCCCCCTCTTTTCCAATTGTGTAAAGAGGTCTTTGATTTCTTTTTGATTGGCGAATAAATAGATATCAAAGGTCTCTCGACTATGATTTTCCAAGATGGGCAAAATAAAATTGGATACGGGATGATCCAAATAATCACTAGAAACATAGCCAATACGGATCTTTTGACCATTATTTTCTTCATTCTTTGGATCATTCTTTTTAGAAACTTGACCAAAATAGTCGGGTCGATCCGCATAATAATCATTTATCTTCAAATGTTCTTGGTAAACGGTGTCATGATCTGTATATCGATATTCCAAATAACATATCAAATTTTGAAAAGAAAACAGCTGTTTTCCAAGATCAAGCACATAGTCCTTGGCCAACCGGGTCGCAATACGGGTATGTTCAATGGCCAAATCTATCTCACCTACGGCACAATAGACATAGCCTATATCGTGATGATTGGCCCAAGCCGTTTCTTTTTCTACAGACGTCCTGACCTTGGATAGAGGGGTCATCGAAATCAACTTTTTCAAAGAGGGGATTCCATTTTCATAGTTTAATTGCTGGAAATTACATCGCGAATAGACCCCCAAAAAGTCGGCATGGTTCATATACATTTCTTTTATTCTTGGAAATTTCGCAAACAAGTCGTCGACCCATGTAAATACCGTCTTTCCACATCCCGATTCAAAGAGGGCTTTGATGAGCGCGACTGCGGCGACTACATTTTCTTTGTTCCGTTCGTGAGCCATGCGTAGCCACATGATGGCTCGAAAAATGTTGATACCCATGTAGAGATTTCCCATGCAAAACAAGAGGACATCATCATTCGGCGAAAAAAAAAGGAGTTTTGTCAAGATCTCCTCTTTGATTTGGAGCGGCGCATCGACTACATTTACAATGGCAATTCCGCGTTCTGACAAGGCACGTTTTGCAAATGCAAAGGAACCTTCGTCGACGGGTGGTTGAGTGAGGATTTGGGCGAACAATGTGTTGAATTCTTCCAATGGATTTTGTTGTTGTTGCTGCATTCTTGGATAAAATAATACAAGATACTACCAATATCGATTTGTATTGTTTTCTTGGAAAAATAAAAAAGAATGTACGGATACGAGAATTGGGTAAAATTAGATAATTAGATAATTAGATACATAAATCTTTGTAATGGTGGTAAAGACGATAAGAAGGTTGTTTTTTGTTTGGTTTTTGTGATTAGGTAGGAACATGGACAATTTAGCAATCAACGTGATTACCTGTGCGATCGATGGACCACGCAATAGGCACTGCAGCCGACGATAGTTCGATATCGATTTCCTCTTGTAAAGCATGAATGAAGGAATCAACTGGAAAGCGCTGCGCTGCTTCGCGTTCGTTGACGAGTGTGAGGGCATCGGTTTTAGAAAGGGTTTCATTCGAGCGCTCAATGTTTTCGCGAATGCTTAGGAAACGGGATGCGGCCAGCTCGCGACTCTCTGTCTCGACGCGCTCCATAAACGTGGGCGTCTTGTCGGGCATGTAGTAGACATAGAGAGCAACATTGTCTTCGTAGCGGAGACAGTTGCACAAGAGCTCGCGTGTTTGGGTCAGGTAGCTGGCCCATCGGCGACCCTCAAATTGCATCTTGTACTCGGGCCGGTAATCCATGCTTACCGTATCGGGCGCAAAGTCCACGTCGCCGACGAGAAATGCAATTTCGCGATCAATGGCGTGTTCTTGGGCATAGCTATGAAAACGGCGCACATTGCACAAGACGTTTGCACAAATATCGTCGTAGGCGGCCTTCATGATTCCACTGATGGTGCGATTGGCGCATTGCTGCATCGAGGTTTCGAGCTGCAACATGGCCTGAATTCCGGAGCGGATATCGAGACGGAGTTGAGCAATCTCGCACGACTCGACCATCGTATAGACACCACTAGCGGATTGAGTAAAGGTAGACATGGTACGATATTACACTAAGAAAGGATTGGATGATGATACTAACTACTAGGCGGGGGACTTTTTACAATAGATGTATATCGAAAAAAGCATTTCAATTTTATGAAGACAATGTGCAGAAAGTTCGTTGTGTATAACCGTATAAAATATAAATCGTATATAAATAGAGAGAAAACATGTTTGGCAGCTTTAGTACGATTGCATCGGTCATAAACCGAATTTTACAGCAGCTTCTGTTGCCACATCATATAGCTTTAATTCAACTCTAACCGGTGCAATTACGCAATCAACGTATGTTGATCCACAAGACGGAAATACATATGCAGTATATACATGTATAGGGGGTGGTACATTAGCATTATCAGGAGTTACACGGTCTTTAACAGTAAACGTATTAGCAGTGGGTGGAGGAGGAGGTGGAGGTAATGGTAATGGTGGTGGTGGTGGGAGGCGGCGGTTTTGTAAATACAAAAATTACATTGCCTACTTCTGACACGATGACGATTGGAATTGGTGGAGGTGGAGCAGTGAATACAAATGGTGGAAATACGACCGTATCATTTAATACAAACACAACATTGAATATGATCGCATACGGGGGTGGAAGTGGTGGACTATCGAATGGTGGACCTGCACCAAGTGGTGCATCCGGTGGTGGCATTGGTCGAGGTTCAGGGAATGGTGGAAGTGCCTATACAGTGAATAGTTCTTATGCTAAAACTGGTCAGACAACTTCAGGAGATACTACGACTGCTGGTACTCAAGGTTGGCCGGGTGGTAATAATGTAGGCGGTGGCGGTTGGGCAGCCGGTGCAGGAGGAGGTGGTGCAGGTGGTGCAGGTGTAAATAGTTTTACGAGTGGAACAGTGAATTCGCAAATAGCCGGTGGCGGAGGCATTGGTAAAAAAAATTCATTGTATGGTATTGAACAAACCCATTATTGGAGTGGTGGTGGAGGTGGGTCGCTTGATGTGAATGGTGCAACTCAAACAATACGCGGTGGTGCAGGTGGGTTGGGCGGTGGTGGTGGTGGTGGAATTAATGCAAGTAATGGATATGGTATAGCAGGGACAAATGACACAACAGGTGGTCTAAATCCAGCGACGGCTAATTCTTTAGGAAGCGGTGGAAGCGGAGGTGTTAATACAGGTGGAGGCGGAGGAGGTTGCAACGGTGGAACAAGTGGTGTAGGTGGTTCAGGCATTGTCATTATTGCCATATTACAATCGATTAAACCTAACACCACCATTTTTACATATACAGAAACATTTCGTAATGCAATAGTAACTGGATTTACAAGCGCATATTATCTGACTACTAGCGGTACAATAACCTTATCCACAACCGAAAATTCTAAAACAATCAACTATTTAGTAGTTGGTGGTGGGGGCGGCGGCGGAACTAGTGTATCTAGTTCAGTGGGTGGAAGTGGTGGCGGCGGCGGAGGAATCGTACAAGGTAGTTTCACAATAACTAGTACAACTACAATTACTATAACGATTGGTGCAGGTGCAACAGCAACCAATAGTACTAGCTATGCAGGGAACAATGGTTCAGCTAGTTCTATGAGTTCTTCGGTAGTCAACGTCACTGCAAATGGAGGTAGTGGTTCAACCAGCGGGAATACTGGTGGTGCAAGTGGAGGAGGAAGTAATGCTAGTGGTGCAGGTGCGACTGCAAGCGGTAATTATACGAATAATTTATATGGAGGTATAGGCTATCTTTTTACTGGGGATGGGAAATTTTATGGTGGCGGAGGCGGAGGAGGTTCTCCAACAATTGATTGTGGAGTTCAATATACAAGTAAGCCATATACATGGAATGGTACTAGTTATAATTCTGCCGGAAATCAAAATGCAAACGGTACAACTGGAAATGGTGGTTTAGGTGGTGGAGGACATGGCGGGAAATTTAACGTCGATGATGGGAGTTCAGGTATTGCAAATACTGGAGGGGGAGGAGGAGGAAATCGGTCGTATAATGGAGGTACTGCACCTGCTTACGGTGGTGGAGGATCCGGTATTGTCATTATATATTTCTAATAGTGCTTATTCATGGAATATTAGAGTTTTGACACAGGTTTTGTAAATGCCTCTGCATGATTCTTTCTCCTCTCATAGACAAGAGCTGCGGCTTTGTTGGAAAGATCTCTGCCTGTACGCTGGATATCTTCGGAAATAGTCAAAAAACGTGCACCATGTATTTGCTCATTGGACCTATGTTTGATTGTAAATTTTCAAACAATAATAAATGACAATTCTTGGAAAATGGATATAAAATGTTGTGTAAGAAATGATATATTGCATTGTTACAATATATCATTGTGACCATGACCGTCATCAATAACATCGAAATTGATGATATTCAATATAATCGTAACCCGATGAAAGAGGCCATTGCAAATAACAAGCCCCTCGAAAAGAAACTCCACGTCGTTCTCACCATTAGCAATCCATGTTTATATGCACGCCGATATATTCTGATTAAAGAGTTTATCCAGCGTATGGAACTTGAAGAATCCAACGTCTTGCTCTATGTGGTCGAAATGGTTTATGGAAAACAGCGGTTTATTGTGACAGACACGAAAAACCCGCGTCATTTGCAGTTGCGTGCGACAACCGCTCCGATTTGGCACAAAGAAAACATGACCAATTTGGGGATCGAACGGTTATTGCCCAAGAGCTGGAAAGCTGTGGCATGGATCGATTCTGATATTGAATTCGAAGACGGGGCTTGGGCCATGAACACGCTCAAAATCTTGAATGGGACCAAAGACATTGTCCAACTGTTTAGTCATGCGGTCGACATGTCGGCGGATGAACAGGCCATGAATATTTTCACGGGATTTGGTTACCAATATAGCAAGGGCAATCCATATTCGAAACGGCTCGTCAATTTTTGGCATCCCGGGTATGCATGGGCATGTACACGCGCAGCGTATAAAAAAATGGGCCGACTCTATGAAAACGCCATCTTGGGATCCGGTGATAATATCATGTCTTTATCCTTGATCCAAAAAGGGCTGCATGCACTGAACGATCAGTCGACCGATGGATATAAACGATCTGTCTTGGATTATCAGGAACGGGTCAAGACGTTGCGATTGGGGTACGTTCCCGGTGTCATCCGACACTATTATCATGGATCGAAAAAGGACCGGCAGTATGGAACACGATGGGAGATTTTGGTGAGACACGAGTACGATCCAAACGTACACGTGTGTCGCGACCCAAAGACGGGGATTTTGGCGCCGACCGATGCCTGCCCCAAAGAACTTGTCGATGAGATTTTGCGCTATTTCCAAACGCGGAATGAGGATTCATGTTATTTGGATAACACAAGTCTTGGAAAAAAGGGGAATGTGATTATGCCGTCCATGGTGAAAATGATGGCTCAACTAAGTTCGGAGATAGAAGAGGAGAAGGTGACAGAAGAAGAACAAGAATCTTTGGAAAATACTATGATTCCTCTAAAATAATCCCCAACCCTTGGGATTCTCTTTCTTTGTAACGCGTCTCTTTTTGCGACGCATCCGTTTTTCTTTGATGGAAACCGTAATGTTTTCCGGCTGAGCAGCGACCAAACTGGGCTGACGCATATCCTTTTTTTCCTTCGACCCTTTTTCCTTCGATCCCTTTACAAACTTGGCTGCCGGCGTATATTTCAAAAACCACTCCTCGTATTCGTGTGTCCCGCGTTTTCCGGCCAATTCTTTGAATTTCTCCGTTTTTTCCGCGCGCATGTCTTCCATGGTCGGCTGTTTTCCATAACACGAGATACTGAACCGTTTCAACAGACCGCGCTGTTCCAACCGATTCTTCTGTTCCACGTCGAACAAAAACTTGGCCATGCACAAGATGCGATCGCGATAATAATATGGCGCATCAGCATAAATAAAGGCCAAATAAAAACTCAACATGGTATCAATGGTCGCAACATTGATCTCTTGTGCCCCAATGCGGATTGTATTATAATTGTGACAGGCAATGGGCTGATAAATAAATGCCACCGTTTCTTTGCCCACCTGGATTTCAATGTGTTCGGGAATGACCTCGCCGATCGCCTCGTGTTTTATTTCATGAACATCTTTGAAACCGGACTCGGTCAAGCGTTCGCGAATAATCATCGACGTCTTTTCGGGCTCTTCTGCCAAGACATCAAAGTCGGGGATTTTTTCTACCAATCGCTGTTGATCTTTGGGCATGTATTTGGAATATAGACTGCTCGCATATCCACCGAAAAAGACGACGCCCAATTCAATAAAGGCATCACGAGCAATGAAATAAATCTGTTCCGATTCTTTGGTCGCACCCGTTTCCATTTTTCTTTGGAAATCAATGGCTGCACAATCAAATCCTGTTTTCATGGGATGATGTGTGTTTAATAGAGTTAACCGTTTCAAGACCTTTTCCCAACGCGAAACGTCGCCCATCGGACGCGAAAGCTCTAAATACATGCTCATGCGCAGATAATTGGGCGGCGTGTATTTGATTCCGGCAACCGTAATGGCCTCTTTTCCAAGATTTTTATAAAGCATCGGATGCAGCTGTGTAATATCGGCAACGGGAATGAAATTGACAAAGACTTTATAGGTGCCTTGGTGGATACCCGACTTGGCCTCGACCTCTGTGAATCCCGCCTTGTAATAAATATCAGCGAGTTCCTTGGCATCTTCCAAAGCTTGGGGTGAGAAAAAATCGTAGTCGGGGATTTCGATTTCGCGATTATAGAATTGCGCATATTTCGGCAAAATATTGTTAATGGCCGTCCCGCCATAGCAAATCAACTTTTTCATGATCAAAAAATCCTCCAAAATCTTGATGATTTCTTTGACTTGTTCGCCCATGGCCAACTTTTGGCCCGACGTCTTCTCGCTCTCATCGACGGCATGACGTAAAATGGCCAATTCGCATTCGTCAAAGGTCATGTCATCATTGCACAATTCCGAATAGTACTTTCGGCGCTGGGATTCCATTTGTTTGCGTGTAAAACTGGGCGCGCGATGATACTGATATTTTTTTGTATATTTTGGGGGCATGTAGTACAAATACTATAACGATACGATAGTCTATAGTATATGTGTAGATTATTTCGAAAAACATTAGTAGATTAGGTCATTAGTACACCCTTGAATATTATAAACCACCGAAGGCGGTTCAGTCTTCAAGGGCAACGTTAGCGGTAAATGAATTAAAACGCACCCGTAGGGTGCGGATTTAAATCTTCATTGCTGTAAAATCGTGGCCAAGGGCGCAATCGCACTCGATGTAAAAATGTTCGATTCGGCATACTGCAGGTTTTTATCGCCCGATAAGTGATATTGTTGACAAACCATTTGTGCGCCCCATCCTTGTACGCGATCGAGTATATCGGGATTGGCAGAATTGACGGTTGGATACACAATCATGGCACCTTTTACGCCTACAGTATAATTGGCCGTGCTTGTAATTTGGGGGAGCCATTTATTTAATGTTGAAAAAACATCATCGCGGTAAATAGAAATAGAGCCCGCATTGTTTCCAGTTTCCATGGAAATATACTTTGCTAAATTGGAGGTGGAGGAGGATGTTGCACCGCTAGCTTTTGTTCGCCATTTCGGATCCAGTGTATTGTCAATCATGAGGACAATTTTTCCAGCTGGAGGGGTATTTTGATACGAAGTATTCGACGTCGTTAACAAGCCGCTCATGGATGTATAGACCAAACCACCAACAATGGAATAGATGGATGGATCTGTCGATCGTATACGCAAATTGACAAGGAGGGGATCTTTTGGATTGGGTACGCTAGAACTGTTAAACGCATTGGTCGTGATCGATGTAAATGCCATACCCAATGGTATCGAGTTGAGGGAATCGAAATTTACAACGGGGTTTGCACTAGGGTCAATGGGTCCGGGATCTGCGCCATTGTTCGAAAATGCGACGACAGCTTGACCACCCACTAAATAGATTTCTAAATCTACGAGGCGAACACCGCGGCTTAATACAAACCCAATCATATCGGGATGGACATACTGACCGGTTCTTGCCGAATTGAATGAACTCTTGATGCAGACTTGATTTATAGGCAATGTTGAGCTTACCGCGTTCATACTTTTTATTTTTATGGGTACTGATTTGTAGGCGGTTTGCAGTGCACTCAGTTCATTAATCGCTGGTCCAGGAATCGAATACGCAGCTGATGAGGGAACATTTGTATATCCTTCTTTGGAAGAAGACCAAACAATCGATGCAATGATTCGGAAAACAAAATAGAATGCTAATGCAAAGATCACCAGCATCATTGCACCGTGGAATTGTGCAATAAAGGGATCGGGAAATTTGATTTTCATGTGCCTTTGGTTAAAGAATGGGTATATAAAAATATGGCCATATATTCCCAAGAAACAAACTAATATAGAAAAACCGGTACAACTATTTCTAGGAGTATCATAGTAAAGAAAAGAAAACAATGGCAGGTGGTTTATTAAACATTGTTTCCGTTGGAAGTGGAAACTTGATGTTAACTGGCAATCCTACCAAGACGTTTTTTAAAGTGACCTATTCCAAATATACGAATTTTGGGCTACAAAAATTTCGACTTGATTTTGAAGGCCTCCGCGATCTACGAACATCGAGTGAATCCAAGTTTACCTTTAAAATCAAGCGATATGCGGATCTTCTCATGGATACCTATTTGGTCGTGACACTGCCTGATATATGGAGTCCGATATATCATCCATCACCGGAAACAAATGGACAGTGGTCGGCATATGATTTCCGTTGGATTCGTGATCTAGGCACACACATGATCAAAGAGGTCGAAATCGCATGTGGCAGCCAAATCTTGCAAAAGTATTCCGGTGAATATTTGGCGGCCATGGTCGAGCGCGATTTTACGGGAGAGAAAAAGGATCTGTTTAACCGGATGACTGGAAATACAGAGAATCTATATGACCCAGCGAATTCCAATGGGAATTCAAATACGTATCCTTCGGCTTATTATACGAGCAACGGTGCCGGTGCAGAACCGTCGATCCGTGGAAAAACACTCTATATTCCGATCAATGCATGGTTTACACTGGATAGCAAGTGCGCCTTCCCCCTTATTTCGACGCAATACAATGAGCTTGTTATTCATATTACGTTGCGATCCATCCAAGAAATGTTTCAAGTGCGCGACGTATTTGACGGTGGCAACAATTATCCCTATATCCAGCCGGATTTTAATGAAGCGCGATTTCAAATGTATCGGTTTTTACAGACCCCACCGGCTATCAATATATCGACCCCCTCGTATCAGAATCAGGTAAATACGTGGAATGCCGACATTCATTTGTTGACAACGTATTGTTTCCTTTCCAAAGAAGAGTCGCAATTGTTTGCCGCCCAAGATCAAGTATATTTAGTCAAAGATATTTTCCAATATACTTTCGAAAATGTGACGGGATCTAACCGTGTCAAATTGACATCGAATGGTATGATTGCAAATTGGATGTTTTATTTACAACGGAATGATGTGGGTCTTCGTAACGAGTGGAGTAATTATACAAACTGGCCGTATCGCGGTTTGCCGTCGAATCGAATACCTGCACCGGTCCAAATCGACAATCCAACCCGACAGATACCCTATGGACCACAACTCCAACCCGACGAAACCAATACGGGGTATTTCATCACTGGAAATTTCAGTGTAGAAAACCGCAAAGACATTTTAGAAACAATGGGTATTTTGTTTGACGGCGACTATCGCGAAAATGTGCAGTCAAGAGGTGTTTATGATTATGTCGAAAAATACACGCGAACACAGGGTTCGGCAAAAGACGGACTGTATTGCTATAATTTCTGTTTGAATACGAGCCCATATGAAAACCAGCCATCGGGTGCCATCAATACGACGCGATTCAAGACAGTCGAACTGGAATTGACGACGTATGTCCCGCCGTTTGATATCATCAATTCCGCCTTTAATGTGATTTGTGACCAAACGGGCACGCCCATCGGTGTGAGTACGAAACCATCATGGCGTTTATACGAGTATAATTTTAATTTGACCGTCTTTGAAGAACGATACAATATCTTGTCGTTTATTGGAGGAAATTGTGGTATGTTATATGCGAGGTAAAGATTCGCAAAAAGAAATCATTCGTTATAGTATAGATCTTTTTCCACTTATTTATACTATAGTATCTATCATCGATTATTATTATTTGAATATATGACAACCCATGAATCGACCTATTGGCGCCAAATTAAAAACCAAGCGGTTGATAGAAATGATACATCTATGGAGCCCATTCAAGTGATACAAAAAATGAAACGAATCCAAAGAAAAAAGAAACGATATGCACTCAACAATATGCAGAGCGAGATGTTGGATACAATTTATAATATCGAGCCGGAAGATCGCAGTTATATTTCTGAGCCACTGGATCAGCGAAATATGGTGGAAGGGTTCAAAGAAGGTGCAGGGACACCGGATCCCGGCGATGCATTGGCGAAGGCAGGTGATAAATTGATGGAAATGGTACACACGGTACAACAGGCACTCAGTTTGGGACAAAAGGTGGCTGTCACCATGGGGGGTTTATCTGAGACCATTTCGCAAAAACTTGGTAATTCACTTACCAATGGAACTGCTAGCAAGGATCAAAAAAAACTGTTTCGTCAACAGATGGAAATCATTATTTCTGTTTTTCTATCGTATTTTGCTCTATATAATTGGTATTATTTGTTTAATATAAAAGACTTTACATTGACAGGTAAAGAAAAAATACCCTATTTGATTGACAATGCATCGAGTTGGGGTGATCCTTATTGGTTTTTTCTAGAACCTGGTCTCATGGTAATCGAGATTATTGATAAAATATTATTTGACCGTGTGGGTGTGAGTAGCATTGCAGTAGATGAACCAGCAGCCGCACCAGTAGCAGGAGCCGCAGCAGCCGCACCAGTAGCAGGAGCCGCAGCAGCCGCACCAGTAGCAGAAACACCATTAGTAGAAAGACCAACAGAAGCAGCAGCACCAGCAGAAACAACAGAAGGTATGAAAGGTGGAAATAAATTATTAGATGAATTTAATAAAGATAAACCTGAAGGGTTTCCCGATTTGGGCAGCGATTTATCTCCAAAAGATTTGCTCAATAGTAAGAACAAAAAAGGATTTTTCATAAATGCCATAGAAAAGGCTGCTGGTACAACAATCAATATAAGTGAATTAGACAAAATCAAAAAATACATGAAGTATCTATCAAGTTTCAGCGATTTTTTCAGTGCAATTCGATATAAAAATATAGGGTTTGTAAACAAGGGATTGAATCTAATAAAAGAACAGGCACGCGCAATTGGGTTGACTCATCTTCTTACATTTATTATCGTCGGCGTTGTCTTGGTACCGCTTATCGTACAAGGAAATTTATTGGGAGTGTTATTTTCCATGTTTTGGAATGCGATTACTTTTTCTTCAAGTATAGACGACGGAATGTTTTTAACCTTTGCCATTTTATTTGCGATTTTAGGTTTGATTACAGCTGCAATAAATCCATATTATAGAGCACTCAATGCTATTGTAATTTTTGGAATGTTAATGTATATTTTAGCAGTCATTATCCGTACGGTTGCAGTTTTCATTGTAGGAGGTTTCTTTGGTGTTGTTGTGGTATGTGGTTACTTTTTATTTTATTCGCTGTTTGGAGTCGGATACATGGAGGGTATCTTCAACATTGCAAAAGTGATGGATAGTATAAATTCAACCATCATGAAAGAGATTTATCCGGACAATCAACCTATAAATACACTAGGTCAAAAGTTTATCAAAAAATGTAGATGGCTCGCAAGTAAATTATTTTACATGTGGTTTGAAATTGTAATGATCATTGTATTGATTCATGGAATTGTTACCTATTTGGATAATTATAATCCGCCAAGAAATTCAGGCAAGGCAAAAGCGGCGAATGCAGAAATGTTGAATAGCGCATTTAAAGATAATAATGGTCCCTCTACTGCAACTGCTCAGAGCGAAATGGATTTGGTAAAAGAAGAGTCGGGATACTTGTATACTTGGCTCATTATGACCAATATTGGCATCATCGGATTGGTGATCTTGCACATTTTTTGGAATAAATTGAAAGGATTGGGTCTCACCGGGGATGCAAGTACAGCCGATGCAAAGACCGATCAGAAGACTGCTACTGATTCGACATCATCAAGTGAAGCAACCAACAAATCAACCTCAAAAGAAGTCGTTGCAGCAGCAGTAGCAGCAGTTAAGCAGACGTTAACTTCACGTCCCGAATCAGCAGAGACGACAAGGTTTGACAATCATAACGATTGACCCAAAAATAATTCTTTGTAATAAAGATATAGACATAGTACAAGCAATAACACAATAAGGCATCATGGGAAAAAAAGGAGCGAAATCTCAAACAAAACCTGCTCCATCTGCAGAACCCAAAAAGTATTATCCTTTTGTCAGCATATGCACACCCACATTTAATCGCCGTCCCTTTATCCAAACCATGTTCCACTGTTTTCGCAATCAAACCTACCCCAAATCGCGCATGGAATGGATCATTGTCGATGATGGAACGGATAAAATCGGCGACCTTGTCACCGCCGCCAATATTCCTCAAATCCAGTATTTCTCCCTCCCGGAAAAACTCAGCCTTGGTGCAAAACGCAACTATATGCACGAAAAAACAAAGGGGTCCATCATTGTCTATATGGACGATGACGATTATTATCCACCGGAACGCGTGGAACATGCCGTGGAACGGCTCACGGGAAATAAACAGGCTCTTTGTGCGGGGGCAAGTGAACTCTATATTTATTTCAAACATATCCAAAAGATGATTCAGTGTGGGCCTTATGGACCCAACCACGCAACAGCGGGCACATTTGCATTCAAGCGCGAATTGCTCGAACAGACGCGCTACGAGGATCATGCGGCCTTGGCCGAAGAAAAGGCCTTTTTGAAGAATTATACAGTCCCGTTTGTTCAGCTCGATCCAATGAAAACGATCTTGGTTTTTTCACATGAACACAATACGTTTGATAAACGCAAATTGTTGGAGAATATGCACCCACAGTATTGTAAAGAAAGTAACAAAACGGTGGACATGTTTATTCGACTCTCGAAAGAAGCCCCTACAAAACATTTCTTTATGAATGAAATCGATAATCTTTTGAAAGTGTACGAACCTGGGGATCCTAAAATGAAGCCCGATGTATTGGTGCAAATGAAAAAGATTGAAAAAGAACGCGATGAAATAATTAGGAAACAGAGAGAGCAGCAGCAGCAAGCTGGTGGTCAGTCGGGTCAAATTGTTATGCAGCGACCAGGTGAACAACCCGTTGTTCTTACACCCGAACAGATTGTTTCTCTCGTTCAGCAGCAGCAGCAACAGATGCAACAGTCGGCAGCGCGCATTGCAGAATTAGAGGAGATGGTGGTGTTACTGCAAAAACAATTGCTGGCTGCGTCAGCAAAAGTGAGTCCAATCGAAGGACAAAAATCAGATCCGGAAGTAACAGTTGTAATATAATTAATCGCAAAAAATTGATATATTTTCTACATCAATTTGAAATCAAATACACATACACAACAACAGTGAACTTTATACATCAGATAATCACATATATATTGAACAAGATGTCGATATTCTTCGAGGCGATGGATTGGTCATCAAAAAAATATATCTTTCGTATAGGAAGATATAATTTACCTCATGTAAACATTGCACTATATCCACATCAGACATGCGGAGAATTGCGAGACGCCATACAAAAACAAATAGATGCGGACAATGAAACTGCGACTTCTATCAAAGACATATTCTCATGTTCATTGACTGATGAGAATGTCTTTTCATTGTTGTCAGATTCGAATAAAACTTTGTTGGAATTAATAGAGTTTGACAGTAAATCTGCCAACTATTTTACATCCATCTATCCTACGTTTATGAGAAAAGTATTTCAAATTTACATCATTGAATCGAACTATCAGTGTCGTTCGATTCGCGACCCAATACCGCTGCCGTCGCCGTCGCCAATAATGGCAAATCTGTAATCATATTATCGACGAATGCGTCTTGTTTTGCGTTTATATTTTTTTCCACCCTTGATACTATTCAATGCCTCGGAAAGATTTTTCGATGTAAATGTTGAACGAAATGGTTTAACTAATGGTGGATATCGATCACGTTCATCTCTTATGAAAAAAGACATATCAAAAGGATCAACTTGATTTGTTTCAAATATACTCAATCTTAATAACAAGATACGAAAGTGTTCTTTTACTTTAGGTTCCATTTCATATTTTTTATCAGGAGTGGTTTTTAAATTATATCTTACGTCGCAAATTTCGGTTACCAATCTCTGCATCATCAAACGATCTAAGACATAATTAGGATACAAACCCGTGATTGAAAAATAATAATGTAAAAATACACTAGCATATTCAAAAAAAATACATTTATCGAATCTAACTGATTCTAAATCCTGGTAACCATATATTATTCTTAACTTTTTCATTTCATTGTTATAATCAATATCCTTATCTACAAACGTACTTATAATACCCATACATCGAATTAATTGTACTAGTAATAGAATGCTCATTTCTTGAACAGATATAGGGTTTAAAGGATCTAACCATTTATTAAAATTTTTGGGGTATATTTCTTTTACATATTGAATGTGTTTGCAATAGCTTGTGTATATAGCACCAATTTCATGATGAAACATGGAGTGTAAAACTTGTAATTGTTTTTTAATTCTTATGCAATTGCCGTTAATTTCTGATTCAATACGTTCAACTTCTAACGTAAATTTGACAAAATTTTTATGATCTTCTTCTTTTATTGCAATACTTAGTTGAGCTCTTTTAATACCTATTTCAGCTCTTGCACTACGTAGAGAATCTACTAACGAGATTATTGTAGGATCTATATCAGTGGGTGTGGTAACGGGTGTGGTAACATCTGAATGAAAATAGGATCTTCCTTCATAATGTGCAGTAGACGCATGATATTGTTCAAGAGCCTTATCTCTTGATTGACATACTTTGTCAAAATCATCTTTTACTGTATTAAAATGCACACTTTGTTTGATCGGATGAAATACTAATACGCCATTTATTGTATATTTATCTCGTAATATTTTATATTCTACTTCTTTTTTTCGACATTGTTCTAATAATTTTTCATATTTTTCTTTTTTTTTTGAAACTAATGCAGCAGCGCGAGAAGCAGCAGCATCAGAAGCAGCAGCAGCATCAAACGCAGCAGTAAAAACATTATTACCGTGCATTGGTGCGTCTGATGCTGCTGCTGCTGATAGTTTTTTTGAGAAAATTGATACATCAATCACAGGAGAAGATTTTGCTTCTATGCCAGCTTTTTCACCGGGTGAAGCAGCTTTTTCACCGGATGAAGCAGCTTTTTCACCGGATGAAGCAGCTTTTTCACCGGATGAAGCAGCTTTTTTACCCGATGAAGCAGCTAGATAATATTCTTCTGTTTTTTCTTCTTCATCAATGGCCGGAAAACGAAAAACATTCATTATATATTATAATTGTGATTTTAATTTATACACCCTTGAACATTTACCCCTTTGAACATTGTAATCCGCACAAAGTGCGTATAGTGTTCAAAGGCAACGTTGCCGATAAATTAATTGAAAGGCAAACCGCTACAAAGAATGGTGGCGGTTTGTCCTATCCTATTTCAAATGATCATCGGTCTACATAGATTCACTCATCGTCTTCTTCCAATAAATCATCGTCGTCTTCAATAGCCACGCCCCCCTCCTTTTTCACGTTTTTATCTAAATATCGATACATACGTTTAATATCCAGTCGGGATATTTGACAATGTTCGAAATGCGACATCACTTTGGTCAACTGTTCCGCATTGTTGAAAAAACCTGGGTCATAATGTATCCGCAATTCTTGGAAAAACGCGACTAAATCCTTCTTATCCATATCCAATTCTTGGCACAGATTATAGACAAAGAGCAAGTTATTATATTCCGTCGAATATTTGGTCAGAACCTTGGTAAACCGGACTTCGCTCGGTTTGAATGTTCCGCTATTTTCCGGAAACGTCTCATGATACCGTTTGTTATTATGAAACGTCTTCATCAGCGAACTCATCTCATTAAATTGCCAAATCTGATTTTGGAACGTGATACGGTCAATATAATCAGCATAACACATGCGATCCAAGATTTCTTGGTAAAAAGGGAACGAAATGGGCGCCTCATAGTTTTCCAAGGTGTCGACAATGTTTTCGTGCCATAGCAGAGCAACAATGGTGCGATCAGTATCATTCATACATATATTATGTTCTTCTATCGGTGTTGATCGGTTCAATAAGGTATGTGTGATTTTCTTGGCATCTTCATTATACGATTTGATATGGAAAATGTGTTGCAACGTATCTTTGTTCAATAAATGGGGTTTTCTGATCGAAATATCTTTGACAAAGGCCAATTTGCGCATATCGCCCTGGACATACTCCAAGATGTTGGGTTTGATTTCGGGATCTTGGGTCAGATTGGGAACGAGTGTGTCGACCAAGCGATTCATTTGTGCTGGCGTCGGCGTTTTCAATTCAAATAAATTGCAGACCTTCATGAGTTCCTTGATTTTTTTATCGACATAATAATTTCCTATACAAATAATGGGATTCAAAGTGACGTTTTCCAAGCGCTGTTTTTTTGTTTTCTTTTGACGAATGAGTTTGATGAGGGAATTGATACCGCCTTTGTCGCCATTGTTCATTCCGTCAATTTCATCCATGACAATAGCGATGCGTTTGACGCGCTTGTTCATCATCTCGAGCACATTGCGATTCGATATATTGTTGCTCGTAATGGTATCGACCAAGGATTTGTTGCGTACATCGCCCGCATCATATTTGATAACGTCATAATTGAGTTCTTTTAATAATTCAGTGACAAAATGGGTTTTTCCGGAGCCGGGCGACCCGTAGATATAAATTCCTTTTTTATAGGCAACATTTTTACACTGACTATCGAAATTTCCAAGAATGTGGCGAATTTCTTGCGCAATGGTTTCGCGATCAAGAATTTCGTTTATATTATGTTTTTCGATTTGTTGTTTCGATTGTTGATGCGGATACATAAGTACACTTCTTTGGAATCTTCTATATTGAATGCATATATGTTTAGATGCATTCAAACGCAAAATGTTTTTACCCCCTTACTTGCGGAAAGAGCTGAAATCGGCAGTGACGGGCATGTAATTGGTAGTTTTACGGTCAGGCAAGGCGCCATAATAAGAATAGAGGTCGGGGTATTGGTATCCACCTGCTTGTCCATTACCATAATTCGATGGTCCTTGTCCAATTGGATATCCTTGGCCATATCCTCCATAACCTTGCCCGTATCCTTGCCCGTATCCTCTGTCCCTGTCAAGACGATTTCCAACATTTCCCGCAATATCCACGGCGCCACTAGCCGTGTCTCTCAACAAACTAGTTGCACCACTAGCAGTATCTTTCAATAAACCAACTGTGCCACTCCCAGCAGATTGCAATAGATTTCCCGCTGTTCCAATCGTACCTGCCACAATTTTTTCAGCTCCCGTCACAACACTTCCAGCTGTTCCCGTAACTGTATTTGCAACATCTCCTGCGGTTCCTGCAACGGTTTGCACTGCATTACCTGCACTCATTCCGACCGAACCAACTGCACCGCTGGCATTCTTGGCATTGGCTTCATTCGTCGAAAGATTCACATTGAGGTTTTGTGCACCCGAGTTGCCATAACTGGTGTTTGCTGAAGAACCGGGTCCGGGTAAACTTCCTTGCGGTCCAGTCAAAGAACCATTGGAACCTAGTGTACCTGATCCTCCTTGACCGCCACAATTGGTGCAAGCCCCTCCACCACATCCGCTGCCTGGACACGCTGGACACGTTGGGCAAACCGGTGGTACAATTTGGGTTTTTAACAAATAATCTGATGACATGGAACATGTCGTTGCGTTTGTTTTGTTATACCAATATTGTTGCCAGTAATCGGACGTTGGATTTCCGCTAGTGGGTGGTACGCTTGGCGGTGTTGTTGTTGCCGGTGGTGTTGGTGACACTGGATTCACCTTTTCAACACCATTGGGACTAGTAGGATTAAATCGAACCGCATTGGTCATTTTATACACACCCACATTCGATGCATCTTGGGTAAAGAGGGCGACCAAGGTATTTTGCGAAAATGGAACATACATCACCATGGTATTGTTGTAAGCCTTCGCAAACCAGGGTGCATATTGCATATTGGAAACAGTGGTGTCTGTATTTTTAATTTGTCCGGCGGCGGCAATGTTCGTAAATTTTGCTGTACCATCGCGTCCATAAACTGTTATTTTTTTACCCAAATCTTGGGTTGTTTGTACTAGCAAATTGCCGCACGTCGCATCAAATTTCACGTAGTGATTCAATTGATACAAGTTTCCATTCTTACTGGGATCATAAAATGTGTCGGTTACATATAAATTATTACTTACATCGGTATCGGGCGCGGCTTGGTCGGTTGATTTTGTTGCAGTAAAACCAATCGCGGATTTAGGACTTGTATAATCGGAAGAATATGGAAACTTTGTCACATTTCCGGTGGGATCTGCCATAAATGTTGCAATATTTTTACTATTGATTACGTCAATAATATGAATAAAGGTGGATTGATTCCAAGGAATATAAAACAATTGAAATGGCGAATCTTCTACTAGTGGCGTAGCTACAGATATCGTAGACGGAAACGACCAGGATGTATAAAGACTGCTGACGGAGGCAATTGCGCTTTCACTAGTAGCTGTATTTGTAATAGCCCCTGTTACTGCGTCAGATACGGTAGTATATTTATTTGAACTTGCAGCGCTTCTTGGTATAACAACAATGTCCGTGATTGTACGACCACTGGCATCGTTTGCGTTATTATTTAGGGCATAGGTTTTTCCATCTACGCGAACCACATTGCCATTTTTTGGATCATAATAAAAAGTATCGTGTAATTTGTAGACACTATTTTGATTGCTATATTGTGGTATGGTAACATAGGTTCCATCGCTTCCTATTTGATTAAAAGCAACCATACCTTCCAACATGGATCCGCAGTTGCCTGTTCCTAGCCATTTACATAACAAGGTGCCAATGACAAGAATCAACAAAAAAATGACAAATAAAACGAGCGGAGAAAATTTAATATCTTTCATAAATCTTTGAATCCAAAACAAACTACTCCAAATATACTTTATAGGACGAATAAAAAATGCGACAAATGTAAAATTGATTGGACAATGGTCCGCAGTATTCATTGTAATATACTATCGATATTGCATTATCATCATGAGCAAAGCCAAACCATCTTTGCAAACGTGTTTTTCGGAAACGGACAATGAGTATGAGATTGGCATAGACGAGGCGGGTCGTGGACCCCTGTTCGGCCGTTTATATGTCGCCGCCGCGGTTTTACCTAAAGATACCTCTTTCCGACATCAGGATATGAAAGATTCGAAAAAGTTTACATCGAAAACGAAGATTCGACAAACGGCCGAATATATCAAGGAACATGCATTGGCGTACCATGTGGAATATGTGGAAGCCGATGTGATTGACTCGATCAATATTCGTCAGGCTGTATTTCGCGGTATGCATGAGTGTATCCGGCAAGTCTTGATCAAGCTGGGACAAGGAACGGGACAAGGAACGGGACAAGGAACGGGACAAGGAACGGGACAAGGAACGGGACAAGGAACGGGACAAGGAACAGAACAAGGAACAATGACATCAAATGTACTATTGCTAGTGGATGGAAACGATTTCAAGCCCTACATGGTCTACAACGAAGGTGACGCGGGCACTGAAACCCTAATACAAATACCACACGTGACGATTGAGGGCGGAGACAATAAATATACAGCCATTGCAGCAGCGTCGATTTTGGCCAAGGTTGCGCGGGATGATTATATTGCAGAATTATGCGAGGCGCACCCGGAATTGATCGAGCGATATGCGATCCATACCAATATGGGGTATGGTACCAAAGCTCATTTGACGGGTATTTTGGAACACGGGATTACGCAGTGGCATCGCAAGACCTATGGTCGGTGCGCTGGATCGCCCGAGAATTTTATTTCATAAATGGTAAATGGTAAATTTATCAATAATAGAAGAAGTTAAAGATAATTTGTGAATACATGCAATAATACAATCCGATCCAATACAATATGCGCGAAACCCCCTTTTTTGTATGTGTGTTTGATAAAGGATCTCTCGAACTTGGTCTAAATCATTTGCAATCTTTGGTCCAAGCTGGCATAGAGGAAGGCGATTATTGCGCCTATGTTTCGGATCGCGATGCATATGATGATGTCAAGAGTCGTGGTTTCCAGGTAGAATGGCTGCAAGACGCGGAACATCTCGAAATGTCGAAGAAGCGCAAGGATTTTGGCACGCGCGATTTCATTGAATATTCCTTTATGAGGTATGGAGTCATCCATAACATATTGGTGAAAAAAAATCGACCCGTGTGGTATATGGATGTCGATACGGTTGTCTTGAAAAATTTGACAACACTCTATCAGAATTCCTTTGCCGACCTGGCGAGCTCGACGGATATCATATTTCAGGATGACGGACACATGATTTGCAGTGGTTGTATATTATTTTTCCCCAATGAAACCACCAAAACTGTGACGAAATATATCTATGATCATATGAACGATCGAGTCCCTGACCAACACTTTTTCTCCGAATTTTTGTCGGATAAATCGATGATTGGTCGACTATATGATGAACGGCGTATGGGATGCCAGTTTGCAACGACGCTTACCATGCCGCGACCGATTCGCGTACGTATATTAGACACGGCCCTGTTTCCGAATGGTCTCCTCTTTTTTGACCGGGAGGACAAGATAGAAGTTCCTGATTGGCTGATGCAGTGGAAAATAGACTATCGTAACAAGGCAGAGGACATGAGTCCGGCCTTTGTCCACGCCAATTGGATGGTGGGGAATGATGTGAAAAAGACGGCGATTCAGAGTGCTGGATTATGGTTTGCTTGAACGTTTCGTTTTTCGATTTTTCTTTGATTTATATTTTTTACGACGGTTTGTTTTACGGATTCCGCCACGAGGAGATCCAAAAATACTGCGTGGTTCTCCAATAGGTGTTTGTGTAGTAGATGTCGTTATTAATTTGTTAATTTTTTAGGGTTCATTGATGACTTTATTTTTGCGCCATGTTTTCTTAATAAATATACTATTTATATGTTTCTATTTTGAGTTGCAATATCAAGACAAGATACTCCACCTTTGGTTTTTAAATTCGGATTTGCGTGGTTTTCCAGTAATAAACGTACCATTTCTATATTGTTATTTTGACATGCAATAAGAAGACAAGTACTACCAGCATTCAATTGTAAATTCACATTTGCACCACGGCGTATTAACAGGTTTACCATTTCCATATTGCCATCTAGACATGCAATATGAAGAGGTGTGGTTTCATCATTATCTTCACTCATTTTTTATATATAATGCAAATATTATATATAAATAAAAATTATTATCAAACCACCTACAAAAACATTCCATCGACACAGCTCTTTGAAACAGTCATGTATTTCGTGGTTCGATCCATTGTGCTATATCCAATCAAAAATTCGCCCCTGGCTTCAAAATAAACAAATCCTAAACTATATTCCACCTTTTCTTTTTCAAATGTGAAAAAAGGCGTGTATCGCTTGATTTGATACGTGTCGCGATCCAAGACAACAAACTGGTGATAATAATATCGGCGATCTTCATAACTGACAGTATGACACAAGAACCAAACTTCATCTTCGCCTACCAAGACACCGTTTGTCGATCCCCTAACATGTTTAAAAAATCCAGGCGTTGTAATCGAGTCAGTTTTCTTAAAGGTTCCTGCTGATTCGATCGAACCGATAGTAAGAGGATGCCATCCATAAATCATCTTTTGTTGGTTTGTTGCATCTTGGAAATAGACCCAGTTTTTCTCGATAGATCCTTGACCCCCCTCCAATTGCAAAATCTGTGAATCCATTGTCTTTCCACTGATTGGGTCAATTTTGCCCGTTTCAATCGCAATCTTATTGCGATCTAACCCTCGGTTTGCATTATAATATAGGATGTCGTTATCTTCAGCATCTGCCTGCCGGTCCATGGTAAATAAACGCACATCCTCTAGACCAACATAGACATTGTCCAATGCACGGTCGTGCTGCAAGATCATTTCGCTCGTCTTGGTCCAACGATCGGCCATAAAGATATTGATGGTTGCCAGGACATTGACCGTTTCAATCGTGTCCCCATTCACATAGCCTCCCTGATCATCAATCTTATAATTGACAAACCGGACATTGATGACCAATTCGCCCGACTGATTAAATGTCATGGTTGGCGTGCTGGGCTTGAATTCGTCAAGATCGACTAGCGTTTTTCCAATATCGTCGAGGAGTGAATAATTTGCAGCCATACGTTCTACCTGATCCGCGGTTTGTAACTCGCGAATTGCCTTTGTATAAAACTTGTAGTTCGATAGGATGTTTTTTGTGGTCCATTCTTCCAAATGGGGATAGGTCAACACTTCCATACATACGCGCGCAAGATCGTATTTGTCGCGATTTTCATAATAGCCGATAATAGTCAATTCATACTCCAACTTGTAGTCATAAATGTCCTTTTGCAAAAATAAATAGTCCATTTTACGCTTCTGTAAAAGTTGATCTTTGGCCAGCGCATAGAATGGATAGGCCAATCGGTTTTTTCCGAGGCATCGATAATGCGTCACAATTTCATAGAGATTTTCAATGCGCTCCGGGAAAAAATCGTACGCTTCCATCCACCAATGAATGGCCTCTGTCATATTTCCGAGAGCCTTGTAGCACTTTCCAATCGAATAATAACTATACCATACCTCCTCGTGCCATCCACCCAATTCGACGCGTTTTTTATACGTCTCAATAGCGGCCTCTTGATTTCCCGAATCGCGATAACTATTTGCCAAATAAAAGGTATATCGATCGTTTCCAGGTTCGTCGATCAAGCCGCGCTTCAAAAGTTGGACATCGCGGTCGAATTTATCGACCTTGCAACCACCGTCGCCAATGTCCTCAATAAAGATGTCACCTTTTTCAAACTGGCCATATGTGGTCCCTTCCGGTGTCTTGATATATTCATGGGTCACACCCCAATAGGACAAACCCTCTTTATTTTTCACGATACGCACATTTTTATAATAAAATTGTTCGGACCCCTGTAACATATAGTAGGCGTCTTGTGTGAGCGATTTACGAAAGGCTTGAGGTGAAATCGTGGGACTAACCTTTAGCACCATATCTGCATCGAGAAGGAGAATGTAATCCGAAACGGCTGCGATTTCCGGGGACAAACAGGCTTTTAGGGCAAAAGAGCGATTGTGTCCGAAATCACGGAAAGGCTCGTTGACAATGATACCGGGGATCGAGCGTGTTTTGAAAAAAGCGCGGATCACATCGACAGTATTGTCCGTGCTTCCTGTATCGCAGATGCAGTACGAATCAATGTAGGGAGCGACGGATTCGAGCAGACGTGCGATAATCTTGCTCTCATTCTTCACAATCATATTGAGACATACGGTGGGCAAAGAGTTGGGTCGAGTCATGTTTGTGACATAGAAAATCGTATCAGGATCCATGACTTGATAGGTGATGTATATATTGCATAACGCTTTAAGTCGATTTTGATGGGCAAATCAAAACAATGAAATCAATTTATCATTATCCAATATTTGCGTAAATATTGGATGTATAATATGTAGGTATAATAAAATAATTAGAAAAATATGGCATTTAGTAGCTTTAACACTCTGAATCAACTGACTAAGACGAATAAACCAAAATCTACTGTTGTCAGTGGATATAATGCCAACATATTATCCACAATACAATCAACATTAACTTTGCAATACTATTATACATTTGATATAGCCGCATCAGGAAATACAGCAACTACACTAACGAATGAAGCTTCATCGTCGATTTACGCTGGACAAACGACTACACTAAAAAATAGTGGAGGAACTACACAGCAAATTCAAACCGTTATTACTAATAATACTAGTACTGTTTTACGCGATCCAAACTATAATGTAACGAATGCAGGAAGTTTTAATGTAAATGGTCAATATTCTGCAATAGTTGGAAAAAATGATTCATCAACAACAAGCGTATTAACTTTTCCTACTGGAAATAATAGTAATTATACTATTTCTTTATGGTTTAACATTTCGTCATGCAGTTCTCTTTCGAATTTTTTTGGTCTTAATAATAATGATCAAGGTGTCGGTAGTAGTATCTTGCATTTAAATATATATAATAGTGGTAGTAATTATAACATTAGTATGTTTGATTATAATGTGAGTAATTTTTATCCTGTAACTTTTTCAAAACCACAAACAGACATCAATAATAAATGGCATCATGTAGTTTATACAGTAAGTATCTCGGGTAGTACCTGGACTGCAACAATATATTTTAATAGTGTGGCGGAATCATCAATCACAGATCTAACCGCAAGATCTATGACCCATTCTGCATATGGTATTGGAATAGGCCATAGATCAGATTATAAAGATAGTTATATTAATGGATATATAGATAATTTTAGAATATACACAAGTACTAGTAGCGGAGCGCTAACACAAGGATCTGTCAATGCCCTATACAATGCAAAAGCATAATTATTTCAAAGAATATATCAAAGAATAAAATAATATCTCTACAATATAACCTATCATATTGTATAGTCCTTTATTACATAATAATACTAGATCATGTCCTTTACAAGATTTCACGATGACCCCGCTCGTATCCAAAAACAATTGCAAGAAACGACGGCTTTAGGTAGATATATGCTCGATACTCCGGGACCTGGTGTCGGACTCCCTTTTTATGAAGATCCACAAATGCGACTTCAATATTGGGGTGCCAATTTGTGCACCAATACAGTGAATTTGGAGAGTGACATGTTTGGCCTCACACGCAAATTTACCCGCGATTTAGTCGATATCAACGATTATAAACAACACTCTGTATCGAGCAGTCCAAAACAATATTCTTCTGCACAGCCCATGGTGGAAGAATCGAGGGCCAGTCATCCCGCCTGGGCCTACAAAGATTTAGACCATACGCGATGGGAAACGCCTCTATTGGATCCCCAAGCCAATTTGGAACGACCGTTTCATCATGATATTCAAACGCGCATCTTGGAAAAGGACTATTTTAAGCGTGTGTATGAATCGCCAATATTGAGATAGACATAAACATAATGCTTTATCAAAACAATCATCTTGTATGTAATAAAAAATAGATACAAGATATAGAAGATTTGCAATTTAATATCGGTCCATAAAATAAATGGAACTTGGTATACCTTTAGTCGCCGCGGGTTTATTGTATATTGCTTCAAACCAACGCAGTAATAAAAATGGAAATGGAAATGGATCAGAAGGGTTCAAGAACAAGGGTCGCGATCTCTATTATACCGAAGATTTACCCAACACTGACATTCCCAACCGAAATTATCCGAATGAGTACCCCGTTGTCGTACCCGACACCGATCTAACATCGAAACTATCGACAGACAATCGTTATGATGGACCCTCTGTCTATACAGACAAGTTTTTTAATCCCGCCGTCAATAACAATGTTTTTAACCCCGGTGCCCCCATGAATCCGGGAAGCATTAATGGCACACCCGACGCCGCCGCCGCATCATCCACCTATTATTCCATGGCCGGTCAACAAGTCGACAACAACTATTTCCGCCATAACAACATGGTTCCCTATTTCGGCAGCCACGTGCGCAGCCGAACCATTGCAGAAACGGCCAATGAAAGCATCATGGACAACTACACCGGTACGGGAACGCAAATCTATACAAAAAAGGAACAGGCGCCCTTGTTTTCACCCGGAGATAATTATCAATATGCTTACGGCGCTCCCAATCAAACCGACTTTTTCCAATCTCGTGTCAATCCGAGTTCCAAAATGTCCAATGTGAAGCCCTTTGAAGAAATCCATGTTGCCCCCGGTCTTGGTTTAGGCTATTCAAGTGAAGGGAGTGCTGGATTCAATTCCGGCATGTTGGCCCGGGATCAATGGCGCGAGAAAACGGTGGATGAGCTCCGTGTTGCCAACAATCCAAAGGCATCGGGATACGGTTTATACGGGCACGAGGGTCCAGCCATCAGTAACATTACCATGCGAGGAAACCACGGTATTCAGGAAAAAAATCGACCGGATGGCTCTTTCGAAATGGGCCAGGACCGCTGGTTTACGACTACAGGGGCAGAAAAAGGTCAGATGCTCAACCCTATTCCCGTCGACCGATTCGTCAATCGCCCCGAGACGACGACGGATTATGCAGGCGGTGCCGGATTTGGTCAATCGAGTACCTATGTCGATGGCGAATATATGCCCACTCATAATCAGCAATTGGGTCAGGTTCCTCTCTCCATTGCCTCGGCACAGGGGCGATCGGGCGCCCGTGAAGGCGAGTACGGTTTAAAAGGGACCATGGCCTACCCGAACAATCGCACGTCGAATTACCAAGATAATTATTTTGGTTTGATGGGCGGCAGTTTGGGCGCCGTCGTCGCACCCTTGCTCGATTTGATGCGCCCATCACGCAAGGAAAATGCAGTGGGCAATTTGCGTCCTTATCAGAATCCATCGTCCTTGGTCCCTCTTCCTACCATCTATGATCCAACCGATGTTCCTGCTGCAACGATTCGTGAAATGACGGAAAAATCGAAATTCCATATGAATGTGAATGCCAACCAATTGGGCGGAGCCTACAAAGTGACGGAACAACAGGCGATAGACAACAATCGTCAGCACCAGTCCGATTTTTACTATGCGGGTAATTCGAGTGCAGGTGAGCGCGGGCGCGAACCCCGTCCCTATGATGCCGAATATCGTCAGCGCAACAATGACATCAAGGCGTCGACTATTGATGGCCGCCTGGTCAAGGGAAACATGTCGCTCCTCAATAGCGATATTAATATGCAGGCCAAGGCGAAGGATGCTTATATGATCAATCACAGGGCCGTTGCACCCATGATGCCGTCGGAAGCGCCTAGTATTCAAAACATGGGCCGTCTGCAGGGCAAAGATACGCTATATCAGGGGATGCAAATGGATCGCACGACACCGGATGTGATGAGTCAGCTCAAGGGAAATCCTTATGCATTGAGCGTTACTGGCGGTATTTAATTTAGGATTTTGCCAGTTTATTTCTACGAATCAAATGAAATAGAAATAAGCCTTGTTTTTATTCTTTGCAAACACAAGTTATAAATTCATCTTTCGTCATGGGTTGAGTGTCAGATAAAACTTGTCTATTTATTTCTAATCTGCATGTAGGACATTTCACAGTATCTATATGCGTAGATTGAATAAGACTGTCTATACATTTTTTATGAAATATATGGTTACATACAGTGTTTGTAGTATTTTGATGAAAATTTATAGGCAATCCGCGATCTAATAAAGGTTCTTTTTCATTAAAATTATTTTGACAAATTGCACATTCAAATTCATTGATCGTATTGTTTCCATTGTCCAAAGGACATTTTATATCAAGATAGTCTCGATATCTTGGGTCGATACCACACAATCGTTCTCTATGCGTTTCATCTGTAAGTATTCTTATAATATTTACAACACTATATGAATTTAACAAATTTGCAGCATTTGCCGGACCCACTATATCAATTCCTCTATAGATTGCATGTCTAAAAACTTGTATTCCGACACATGTAAATGTATATGCAAGCCACCATACTAATAAATAGTGGCTGTTAAAGATTCCTGTCTCAAATACTGGATCGCGCAAAATGCGATTATTCATAAATCCTGCTATATATGTAATGCGTGTGTTCATTTTTGTAAAAAAAAACAATAATATAAGAATTGCAATAGGTAGGATATAAATATCATTTGTTGAACTAATTATCATTTGATGTATAGGTTCTATCGTAAACATATTGATGCTCAATGATAGAAAAAATAGACCAAGTCGAATTAAAAGCGTATTACAATGAGTAAAGTTACCTCCCTTCATTTTTTTATTTTTTTGACTTTTATTACGTTTATTTTTTGTGCGTTTGTTTCCACCAATAGTGTTACGTCTTTTACTAGGAGTCTTTGTTCTTGCAAACAATATCCGGTGTAAAGAATCAGTATCTGCATTTAAAGAATCAATAAATTTCTTAGTCGTAATAATTTCTAAAATTTCAGCACGTTTCTCGCGTATTTTTTCAAAAAAAGAATGAACCGGAAATTTATAGTGTAATGCTTTACGAATATCATTCGCCGGATAATCTGTTTTATTATCTTTCAGCATTTTTTCTACATCGTTTAGCATTTTTTCATCTAAAGTGGTATCTTCGGGTTCATATGTTGTATTGTTTTCGTCTAACATAGCTTCAAATAATAACGATACATCTGATGATGGAACGTGCTGTTTTTTTATTATTTTATCAAAAACCATACGTAGTGGTGATGTAAGTTGCGTTGAGTGTTCATTCGCGCGATCTATAGATGGGTCTCTAGATACTGCTTTTTTGACAGATTTTGTAGAAGCTAATTTCTTAATACTCATTAATACTATATAATAACATTATTATTTAGTATAAGACAACATGTGGTTTTGCTATATTTTGCGCAACCGCGACCCGCGGTACAAAAACATGACCTATAACGGTTCCACAAATGACCCCATTCGCCGACTGCGTCAACACAATGAAGAGATCTCGGGCGGAGCGAAAGCGACGCACGGAAAAGCGGGGGCTTGGGAAATATACGTTTTGCTGTCCGGTTTCGAAACCCACGTCAATGCTTTGTCATGTGAATGGCTCATCAAACACCCATCGGGAAAACCTGGCAAACGACCGGCCCACCATTGCGGCGTCGGAGGTCGTGTCAAGGCCATGAATGATGTATTGCCCGTTCCCAGGTGGACAAGCAAATGTACGATTGAAAACAAAGATGTGGCTTATGTATTGCATATTGCCCACGATGTGGCACATTTACTTGATCGATCGGTTATTCCGGCGAATATAGAGGTCATTGTGGTGCCGTGCATTACGAAAGAATTAATCAAGGAGCGAATGGGTCAAGATGTTGTTTTGGAAACAAAAAATAAAATCTTGGAAAAAGCATTGGAAGAGACAGCAAAGAGTGAAGAAACCGAAATCCAGCATTACTGAATCAAATGAAATAACTGCCTGCACAAATGAAAATGGGCAAATAGGCATTTAACAAACACCAAATCGCGGGAAATTCCGATTCATAAGTGATTCGCGAAATGGCAAGTGATACTACACCAAGACCAATATACAAGACTGCATACTTCCACTGATAATATAGTAAAATCGCCCATAAAAACATGAAAAAATAAACATAATTTGGTTCACCTTTTATCCGCCATTTCCAAGACAGCACACCGTCTTTGTTGGGGGTTGTAATCAAGGTTTTATCGTGAACAATAAACTCTGCATATCGCGATAATTGATCGACAAAATAGAAAAAGGCGGCCATGTTAAAGAGCGCACTTTGTCTACCATAAAACACGGATTTGATCAAATATAGTGTGATGGGCTGTAGATATATGAAAAGTGGTGCCAAAATGGTCGAGATATTGTTCAGCCCCACTTTGCCCGACAAGTCAATCCACATGAAAAATTCCCATAGCTGAATTGTGGAAACGTAGAGATAGAAGAGGCCGAGGGTCTTGTTTTCTAAAGCGTACTTGGGTGCGCCATTGTAGATTAGAAAAATGGATGATATGACGCCCACAGTAAATGAGGCTAAGGATACGGGGGCATTGATACACATAATGATAATGTTGCTTTTATAAAAATAATATACAATAAATGAGTATATTATTTTTATGGAGATATAACTGACGGTTCCGCATCAATGCGCGAACGAACCATGTATTCGACGCGTTTGTTATACAAAATATATCCCGATGACGCAGAAAATAATACTACGTCGATCATGCTACGAATGAATATAGGTTGGTCATGAACCGCTGTACTGTATTGTATCCATAAACCGGATGACATGATATTCAATACACAAAAAAGTAGGGACAATGTATTGGTCGATTTTTTGGTGTACAATAAATAGATGAAAATACCGCGTCCTACAACAGATAATGCGGTTGCAGAATATGGGACAAACAATGGATCCATACTAGTGTATGTATTGATACATCTCTATATTTTTTGTATTATGATGATGATGATGATCATGATGAAAACAGGGTCGACATGATTTCGGCCTCTATATTGCGCTCCGCTCTTTGAAAGAGCTGTGTTAAAATCGCATCGTCGCGAAATCGCACTGTATATTCTTGTTGGATATTGTTGCGACCAATGCGCCCCATGGCCTGGATCGTCTTTTGCTGTGTCATTTGGGTCAGGTCTTTTCCGATGAATCCGTGACAAAACTGGTAGTTGGTTCCATAAATGTAATCCGACGAAGCAATGATGATAAAGAGCTTTTGTTCATAGGCGAGGCGTTTCATGATTTCGAGATATCGTGGATTGGTAGCGGTGGATGATGTAGTGGATGGTCTGTCGTCGAATAGTCCGATCCCCATGAGCAAGAGCAATTTATATTGATCATCGACATCAATCGCCATGATTTCGCGAACGACCGCTTCTTCGATGGTGGGTACAAAGGCATTCGTGACAAAACTATTGCTCTGATTGCCTCGCTGGACGTGTCCACTTCCTCCGTTCCTACCGTTCCCACTTCCCCCGTTCCCGCTTCGTATCCATACGCTCTGATGCGCCTTTGTATTCGGTATATACATCGAATCCAAATTCACCATGCTAATTTCTCCACAAAGCGCCGTAATGCGATTCGACAAGATCTTGGCTTCTTTCGATAAAATCTCCTTTTCCATCTTCTTATCCTTTTCAATCTCGCCGCCCATTTTATCCTCCATTTCGGCTTGCAGTTCGTCCATTTTTCTTTGTATTTGCGAGTTGCGTGCGATTTTTTCCATGATGGATTGGAAAGTGGCTTGGGGAATCTTGGATTGTTGCAAGAGAAACTTGCCTATTTTTGCAACATCTTCTGCCAAATACAAGGTGGGGCCATCGGTCAGGGTATGTGCGTCCTCGGTAGTCAAAAGAATCCCTGTACTAGCGGTAGTACTAGTAGTCGCACCAGCGCGACCTGGACCAACGCATACACTCATGGTTCTTGAAAGCGGGGCACCAGCACCTGCACTGTTTGCTGCCTTTGCAACCCCACTTTCGCTTTGAATTTTGCGAATGGGTTCCGAACCACCAAACTTGGAAGAATGAGCGGCCACCATTTCGTCATAGAGAGCCGGCCATGCATCGCCATCTATATGACGCAACACTTCCAAATAGTATTGTTTGATGCTATTCATCGTAATATCTGTGATTCCACCTGCAAAATAGGCGTCTATTTCATATTCTGCATCGAGTGCACCAGCATCGTGTAGCCGTTTGACCAAATGCACAATTTCGGACAAATCGAAATAACGCAACAGCGTCTTGTTTTCAGTGCAGTGGTCGACACATGCAACGAGTTCCACATAATTGCGAAATAGGAGATGTGGCAGCACGGCACGACCATCCTTGTTCAAAATAGAAATACTCTTTTTGCAATCAAAACTGGTAATCGAGTGTATATTGGCACCGGGAAATCGGACTTGGAAATCGGCAATGGAACTCGAAATTTCGCCCTCTTTGGGTAGCGTGGCGCACGATAATACCACCTTGGAAATCTTATTTTCGATCCAATTGCGATGAATGGTTTCATGTAACGGGTGGTCAGGATAATCCATCGTAATGGTCGGTTCGTCCCAATAGGTAATGAGATCGTCATCCTGTGGTTCGCCTGGACCCTGTTCATAACCCTCTCCATCAACATCACCATCGCCTTCGTCTCGTTTGGGTGAAAAGGCCAACATATAGTGCATCGCAGTCAGGTACGATTTAATATCGCAAATCATAATTTCGACGCGGTCCCCTACCGAATTGTCTACTTTGCCAATTCCTCCCGTTTTTGCATTGCGTGTATAGGACGAGGCCGCGTAATAATGGAGCCGAATATCAGACGCCGTCTCACAACCAAATGCGAAAGCCACGCGTTTTCCCACAGAAATGGCCGACTTTGCCAAAGCAAGCCCCACATGGCGCGCTACACAGACGAAAATAATGCGATGACCAGCAGCTAGGCCAATGGGCGACAGCGTTTTTCCAGTGCCCGTGGGTGCAATATAGAGGGTCAGGCTGGGGGTCGCTGGTTCGCGACGGAAAATGGAAAACAGTTGTTTCTGATGGGTAAAGAGAGACGCATCTTCGAATTTCAAAAGGTGCGGATTTTTCTCGATATATTCGTAGGATCGGTAAAATACATTGCGCATGCTGATGCGATCTTTGGCGAAACCGATGACTTCGTCCACAAACGCGACCACATGTCGGTTCACTAAAGGAATCGTCGACTTTTTCAATTGAAGAATAGTATATAGATAAAATGCATAATTGTTGGTAGCACTTGTGCTGGCTAGCGATGATAGGATTTCTTGGCAAAACTGGATCAAGAGATTCTCATATATATTGGTAATGCCACCATCGCTGGTATTTGCAGCACTCAACTTGGCGTCGATACTTTTGATGCGAATCATATCGGCGCCTTTTAGAACGGGGGCTTTTGTTTTGTTGGCAGATGCTTTCGCAGACGATCCTGCTGACGCTCCCATTATTGCTGGGCTAACCAACCATTTCCGACGCATTTCGGCAATGTCCTTTTCATAATATTGTTTATAGAGATGGGTCTCGATTTCCGGCGTATACTCAATCTTGGCAAACGCGAAAAGAGAGATGTTATCATTCCGGCGAATGTTGACATCTGCATATCCATCGACAATAAGTTGCAAGACACGTTTTTCACCGTCCGACACGGGAATCTCGATATTCATCCATTCCGCCTTGGAAAGTTTGGTTTGTTTTAGATCCATAGTGGTATGGTTGTTGTTTTGATTGGAAAAGGTGATGTTCAGGTTTCTTTATAAAGTGTGTTCTCTCTACATTGTTTTAATCAATTTTTCATCATTCTAACTAATCTTTTCTATTTCAAAGATCTTGGAAAATAGGCCAAACAACATGGTCATAAAGGTCGCGTCGCTGATTTAGAAAAAACTTGTGCGATCATTATAGCCTATGTTGTTTGAGTGGTTTTCCAAGAAAATACAAAAAGTTGGTTTCGAAGATGTGATTCATGCTCAAAAACACCAAGAATCACATATTATAATCAATACTTTGCCTCATGGAGAGCAAGATTGTCTCATTTTACATACATTGCCTATGGACCAAGAAGAGGCGACAATGAACCAACTCTTGGAAAACTATGATGTTTCTGCGAAACGCATCTTGGTCTATGGCAAACATGCGTGCGATGAAACAGCCGAGAAGAAATGCAGGCAATTACAAAGCTTGGGATTTACCGAAGTCTATTTGTATGCAGGCGGAATTTTCGAATGGATCCTATTACAAGACATTTATACGGATGAATTTCCGACTCTTGGAAAAGTGGGTAAAGATATGTTGCGATTTCGTCCAAAGAAAATCGCGTCGATTCCAAGATTGCGATAAGAAGTGTTACCTTTTCTTACTATTTTGTAAAAAGAGGTGTTTATACCAAGATTTTATAATATCCATCTTGGAAAGTTGGAACAAGAAAAGAAATGCGACCGACATGCCAAGATACATATATGAATAATGTTGCAACGATGGAGCGTTTACCAAATCCTTCTCTCCAAATCCTTCCGAAATATCTTGTAAAATCACGTTTTTATCTTCCCGATACATGGCCTGATACATTTTGGTAACCCGGATCTTGGACATTTCATGTCCAGGTAAATCTTCCGAATGAAGAGTAGAATCATTGTTTGTTCGATAGGTGAAATAGGGATATTTATACGTGTATGTTTTCATCTTTGAAAATAAATACCAATCCGCTTGATTAAAGCGAATATCTGAATATTGATCGCTTTGTGAATCGTATATTTCTTTGATAAGCCTTTTCGCAGTAGAATTTTTTATTAGATATGCTGCAGCACTTGCATATCGAGAGGTTGTATATTCCTTTCTTGGCAATGAGTGATCGTTTATATAACACAGTTGAAGTATTTCCCAGTCATATGGCGCATTATTTTCAATATTACGTATGGTAGTTGCCCAGTACCTTTTATATTCTAATGTAATATCATCCTCCATAATCATGGCAATAGGGTAATCCGTTTCTGAAAATGCGCGAATTGTTTCGAGATGACTTAATAAACAGGCATATTCTACCCTTTTCAATACTGGCGTTTTTATTCGCAATCGAGTTTCAATTGAATTATCTCCAACATATCCATTCACCGCGTCAAATCGAACAATCGGAATATCTCGGAAAACGTGATCTTGGAAAATAGACTCCATATTTGCACGACGTTCCGTTGATTTTGCTAAATTGATCCAGTATATAATATCTATACCATCCAATGGATTATTTATGGGAGGCGGTAAAAGTCTTGGATCCGGATAGTAATCCGAGTCATTATAATTTGTTGTTGTATTTTTTACATTTATATGTTGGGTTACAGTGTTTGATAATTCAATACTTTTATTTCTTATTTCATCAAATCTTCCTGGATACACTACCTGAATATTCATAACACTCTCTATAAAGTATGGTTATATTATTGCAACCAAGACGAAAAATTGATTGAATCTATTTACTAGAGCTCGTCTAGTAATAAAGATTTGTGATTATTTGTAAACAATCATGTCCCCACGTATCATCTCCATCGAAGGAAATATCGGGGCTGGAAAAACGACGCTCTTAGAGCAGCTCATGCAGCGTAGCAATGCAACAAATGCAACAAATGCAACCAATCAAAAATGGATATTTATGCGCGAACCTGTCAATCAATGGTCCACCATCAAGGACAGGGTTACGGGCGAAACCATCTTGTCGAAATTCTACGCCGATTCTGCCAAATATGCCTTTCCATTCCAGGTGATGGCCTATGCAACCCGGCTCGCCGAATTGCGGCGTATTGTCAAAGAACATCCCGATTGTGAATTGATTGTTTGTGAACGATCGCTCGATGCTGATCGCCATATTTTCGCGAATATGCTGGCGGATGAGGGGAAAATTGAGGATGTATGTTATCAAATTTACCGCCGATTCTTCGAAGAATCCGCCCACGAGTTTGCGCTGGATGGTATTATCTATGTGGATGCGGATGCGCAAGTATGTTTTGATAGAATCCGCGGTCGCGACCGGGAGGGGGAATCGAATATTCCTCTCGCTTATTTAGAAACGTGTCGTCAATATCATGAGAATTGGCTGATGAAATTGACCGGATGTGAATTATTACATTTGCGAACGAATGAGCGGGCCAACTATGACCCAGCCGATCCAACTGATCCTGGAAATGTGTGGCTAGAACAGATTGCTGGGTTTATTGCGAAGTTGACCGTGCAAAAGTAAACCGATTATCGTGTGCGTCGACCGAGACGGCGTGGGCGTTTGGAGCGCGTAGCGCGCTTGTAATATTTTTTGGTGGTATTGTTGCCGCCACCAGCACTAGCAGTAGGAGTAGCAGTAGTAGTAGGAGCAGGAGTAGCAGCAGTATTTTTTTGTGTTTTCCTTACAGCATTGCGCAATTTGGCAACCTCGTGTGGTATGTTAGCTAATTGAATTTGCCCTATCAAATCGTCTTTTGTTCCTTCCCACAATTTATTTCGATCGCCACCTGCCAAGGTAACAAACTTGTCATATTCATTCGAATCTTTGAAAATGGCGCTGTGCAATTGTTCCAATACAGTTCCATCTTTATCCAATTTGAAAAAAATGGCGCCGCCCAAGGTATCGTCTTCACCGATTATATGTTGACCAATCGAAATAAAAATATTGTTTACATCAATAATGATGGATGCAGCGACGGCGACGGCTTTTCTCAAATTTTTGTGAAAGCGAATATTGGGAGCAGAAGGAGTGTATGTTGCATCAGATGAAATGCTGTCTAAAGAAGTAATTCCGTCTTTTTTAAAAACTAATAGTTGTGATGATATTGGGGATGTTTCTATAGAAGATGCCTGCGAATTTGCTGAGTCACTTGCTGACAAACTTGCTGACAAACTTGATTTAGCTAATAATCGTTTTAGTAATTGATTCCTCTGTCGCTCTAACTCAAATAATAGTTTATGAATCGGTTGAGAATCAATCGATGATCCGGTTGAGCTAGATTGCATAGAACCGTCTTCTCCTGTTGGTGCTGGTCTTATCAAAGATGATTGAAGTAATTCTTTACTCTTTTCAAAATTTTCAATTAACGTTCGTTTTTTATTACTTTCATCAACAGTATCAATGGATGAATCCATCTCTTCCATCAATACCCTGATATGTTGTAATTTGGGTCGCATAAGGGGTAGTAAAAGACCTTCCATGAATTCCTTTTTACTCAACTGTGTTTTTACAGAGACTGCCAAGGACGAGGGTCTTGTAAAATCATCCGCCTCATCTTCACTTAATTTATCAATCGACGTTTGGATCGTGGAATTTACGGAAGCAATTGTGGTATTTATCGAACGAATACTACTTTTAAAACTTGTTATATCCGCATTTGCACCATTTACATTCGTCATATCGGGAAAACTAACACTATCTCTAAGAGGATCTTTTATTTTTAATTTTCCCAACAGGGTCTTCAAATTGTCTACCTCCTCTTTTATTTTTTCTTTATCTCGGGTTGATTTGGCTTCAACGATCAATGTTGTATATGATTGAACCATACTAGCATAAGATTCTGCTACTGACATGGTAAGTTCACTTTTGGGTAAAGATTCCGTTGATACTGATTGAGGCAGAGACGCTTCTTCCTGTGTAGGCTTTACATCTTTCAACTTTTCACCAAGCCATGCAAATACACTCCCCATCGATTGAAACGATTGATTTGCTTCTTTTAAAAAAAAATCAGCATCTGACTTATTTGTCGCAACAGATCCGGTTTCAATGCTCGTATTAGAAGATTCATCTAGAGATTTATCCTTCATAATTTCATCTAGAGCTTTTAATACTGCATCTAAGCTAATTTCAGACATAATAAAAATACACTATAAAATGCAACACTATAGTGTATTTAGATATAATAATGACTCAGTCCAAACCTATGACTCAAACATCAAAGACAAACGGCAAAACATCCATCGGCACCGTCAATCTGACCGGCTCGCGATCAAATTGGGAGATCCAAAAAAGATAATCACCATCGCGCACAGTGAGACCGATGCAAAATTCGATGCCCACTTTTTGGAAACAAAACGAACGACTATATTTCACAGGCCGGAACGTCTTTTTGTCCAACATGACCATCATGTGATAATAATGACGAGGCAAAAACTCCTCGCTAAAGTGGACGACGCCAATCAAAAATTCGCCCCATTCAATAAACGGACTCGATCCACGTACCCGATCAAAGAGGGGGGCGGTCAAATGAAACGTCTCTACAATAGCGAGCTGGTTTGTCTCCGGGTCCAATTGTCCAATCTCCATGGGCCACCATTTATAAATGAAAAACTCGGCATCACGACCCGTGTCCTCATCGTGGCGGACGAGGGGGATCCAGTTTTTCTCACACCAGCTATCAGGATTGGGCGGCATCGTCACAATACAATCTGAATAGCTCGCCGTCGCGGGATCAAAATTGCCCACGATCATCCGGTTTCGGCCCGTGGGCGAATAATTGATATTGGTCGCAATAAACCGCATTTGTCCATTGGATTCAAACAGTCGAATATCCTCTAAACCGTAAAAATAACAGGCATTGGATGGAAGACCCACGGTTGCATCGTCCATTTCTCTATAGTCCAATGGAATCATGGTTTGTGGATGTAACTTGGAAACCATATTCTTGGTAATAATGTGGTTGTCGGGATGTTCAATGACACAATGTCCGGAATCCAAATACCAATAATTAACATAACGCGTATTGAGCCAATGCTCGCCCCGGTAAAACATGTGACAGGCGGACATGGGTAAATATGTATCGATCTTAGGATAGTCGTATTTCACAACTTCCTTTGTTCGATCCGCAATACATTCCGAGAAAAAGTCGGAACACATGTGTAAAATCGTATCATTATGATCGCCCTTGAACCAATTGGGTCGCCAATCCGTCGTCATTTCCAACCACGCCCAAAAATTCACTTCCCATACCAGTTTCTTGTGTTCTTTCAAAAATTGGGGGAAGTACGCGCAATATCGGTCCTGGAAATCGAGAATACTTGCCCGGTCGCCTATGAAAAACCCGCCACAAAATCGCCAGTGAATATGTTCTAGAGCTGTCCATACATTTTCCTTGACCAATTGAGGCCAGCACCCGGGAATGGCGAGAAAAGATGGAGAGAAACGACGTTTCCCCAATGCGCGCAAATAGTCTTGCGAACGAACCATGTCTTTGAACACATAGGAAACGTTGAAATCGATCCATGCAAAATGGGTCGAATTCCATGGATTGGTCTCGATCGTATCTGCCATAAAAGCCACTTTGGAATTCATCAAATTCATATATCCATGTGTATCCTTTGGTTCATTGCGATGGCTTGGCAAATCAAAGACAAAGGTGTCAGAATCTGTTATTTCTTTGGAGACCATGTCACATACTTCTGCCGCAAACGTTTCGTCAATATTGACCACCTTCATGATGCGAACATTGGGAAACTCTTTGATAAAGTTGCATAGTAAATCGTGGCAATCGGCACTTACATAGATGGCCAATTGAATACCCGTCACTGCAATCTCGCGAAATTTGGAGAATCGCCATTCATGTGTTTTTTCTTCAAAGGGTCTATCTCCATAAAGATTGATATAGGCCGTGACAAAGGTTACGCATGAATCTGTCATGATGGTTTGATTGATGAAATATACACGTTTATGTTTATGTTGATTCGCCGATAAACATTTTTCGATGAAAAAAGGTTTTGTTTATTATACCGATTTTACATGTTACATTATCAATCTAAAACTAAGCTAATCTAAAACTAAAGAATTGACCTGTTTTACGCAGCTCGTATACATTGAACATGACCTGTTCACGCGTGCAGTGATGATACAGTTACAAGAGACCATCGACATTGGACGTTTTTTGTGCATTTTGCTTCTCCCAGTACGGGCCATTCACTACAGACAACCAGTGTTTGCGTTCCTCTTTGTTGTGGTTTGCCCACTTGAAGACATCGAGACTGTCTTTGCGGTTAAAGGATGTAATCGGTTCATAAGCAAACTGAAATGTGGGGTGAGCGGCGTCGGCATCCTGTTCAGCAATGGCCCACGCAGGAATGTTGGGAAACACCTGTAGCACGAGCGGATAATCCATCGTATAGTACGCAATAAACTCATACATGGCAAGGTCCATGTCAGGGCTATCCGCATGAATCGTCTTGATCACCTTGGTCAAATATTGGCGGCGCATCTTCAATGTCAGGCCACTGAGTTGGTTGGCAATGTCAAATGCTACTATGTAAAAGGCCATGGAAATGGGCACATCGTCCTCTTCCCCATTGACGCCAAAGTATTTGAATACGGCCTCTTGAACAAGTTCGTCAACATCGGGGTCTGCTGCAGCAAGTTCCTCAATGGCCTCTACGATTGCGTCTTCGTCTCTCGCATTAAGATGACTGAGTTCGCGGTGTGCCAGCTTGAAGAAACAGCGGTGTTGCTTCAATAACTTGGCTGCGCGCCTGACGGATTCGGTGAGGCGGGAAACAAGGACGGGATTGGGTTCGGCCACTTGTTTACCTGTATCGGGATGGATTTCGATGATAACGGGATCCTTACCATTGGAGGCATTTGCCATACCAACAATGTTGTTGACCAAATGGGTGGGCAAAATCTTGCACTGTGTAACAGCAGACATCTCTTCTCTCTCTTCTCTCTTTACGCTTTCTCTTCTCTCTTTTCTCTTTACGCTTTTCTCTTCACTTGATAATCGTCTTGGCACTTGGCTTGCTAAATATGTTTTGTGAAAAAAGTACTTCAATTTTCTCAATATATCCGCATAAACATAGATATATCAACAATTGAAAAATCGGTTACGTGAAAAATTGAACTGTCCATAAGAAAAATAGCGGGTATCATAAAAAGAACATTTATAATAAACGTCAACATTATCATGAGCAAAGATACAACCGTTTGGTCCAAGAGGACAAATCGTAAGCGAATCATGGTCTTTGACGTGGAGACGACTGGCCTGATTCCAAAGAACAGGCGCATGCTCGAGCGTATATCGTCTGACAGTAAGGAAAAGGTGAAAAATGTGGTCATCTCCCCCACATTGGACGAGTGTCCGTATATCCTACAGCTCAGTTTTGTCATTTATGAGACGGCCGGATGGAAGGTGGTGAAGAAATACGATGCCTATGTCAAAGTGGTCGAATCCATCGTCATCGAGCCTATCATTACCACTATTACAGGTATCACGCGCGAAATATGTGATCGCGAGGGTCTGCCCATTGGCGACGTATTGGCCGAATTTTACAAAGAATACATGTTGTGCGATTGCATCGTGGCGCACAACATTTCATTTGACCGGGAAATGATCGCGATTGAGGTGCTTCGCAATGGACCCTCTATTGAGAAACAGTGTCCCTTTTGGCGATGCATTTTCAATGATATGTATCATGTACTACATAATATTGAAACTTACTGTACGATGAATGTCGGACGCACCATTTGCAAGTTGCCACGACCGACGGGTGCGCGTGGATACAAGAGCCCCACTTTGACCGAATTATATCAGTTTCTCTTTGCACGACCTCCGCCAGCAAATTTACACAATTCGCTCGTGGATACGTTTGTCTGTCTCCAATGTTTCGTCAAACTCCGATTCCGGTTTCAGATGAGAACCACGGTCGAATCGCAACTCATGGTGGCAACATTACACCCTTGAAGATTTATAATGGGACGCCTGAAGAGCGTCTCAATAGAGATTTAAGGGCAACGTTACCGATAAATGAATTAAAACGCACCCAAAGGGTGCGGATTTAAAATCTTCATCGGTGTATGCTAATACAATAAACTACTGTGTGGAGGATGAAAAATTACCTTCGTGTATCCAAATATTACATATATATTTTTCTCCTGAAAGGACGGGCATACCGGCATGGAGGGCATGGGGGTGACACCGGTTGCCCCATTTTTCTAGTGGGTGAAATATGACTGCACTGTATTTGGGGGGTTTAAAGTCTTTATCCAGGTTGGGAAAGCGCGTAGCACCTCCTTCAAAATCATCCGTCAAATAAATGAGAACCGTCAGTACGCGATTCCCCCCATTTTTTACAAACTCTTCACATTGTTCATCGTCGTCGCATGCGGCATCGTGATGTTCGTTATAAAACCCATTTGGTTGGTACCGGACTACTTGGAGTTCTTCTGCATTGTTGATGGAATAATGCGCCATATTGCATGCTCGTTGGATGATTTGGCGGACCACTGGATCGGTTTTTGGCAGCCATGCAGTTTCACTTTTCCGAATATTGGTATCGAGACCACCAAAAACGGCACTTGCTTCAAACCTATTTTTGGCTTCGGTCAATATGTGGTGCGCCTCGACCTCGCCGATAAAGTTGGGATGAATGACGGGTTTGACATACTCATCTGATTCATCTGCATAACCGACGCCCTTGAATGTGCTTCCTTGGGCTATATCTTTAGATATACCTTGGCTCGTTCCTTGGGCTATATCTTTCGATATATCTTGACTCGTTCCTTTTGTGGCTGTCCCATCTTGAAAGGATTCCATATGACGCCCCAATCTTTCTAACCATTGATCAAGTGAATCTTTGTATTGTATAGTAACGAAGATTACAAAGAAGACAATGAAAATACAGTAAATCCACGTGACGCGCCAAAATTCGGCCATGATTTGTATTACAGAGAGAAAGAAAGATGGTTGATATGGCTAATATGGTTTAGCTTCGGACCCCAATAAAAAGTTTCCTGAAAAGGGACCAAGTGAAGAATCCACTCGGTTGCTACTTGCATCGTGTTTGTCCAAAGTCGCCTTGCTGTCGGGCAAAACATCGTAATTGTGAAGATATCCATATTTCCCTATACTTTCCGGGATGGTCGCTGTTTGGTTATAGGCAGATGCTGTTGTCTTCCAACAATACCTTCCGATACAATTCGAGGTGGGTACTGGGTCAGGGGATGGATTGAGTATCGTCGGATTTGATTGCGTTGGTAGATCTGCGTTTGTTATAATATTGCCAAACGCTTCATGTGTGATGGATAAGCAAAATAGGAGTGCGATAAAAGTGAGAATAAGGATGAATATGACGAGGGACAAACTACACTTCATGATCTACTATACTATACTATTTTATTGCACGATTGTATGTAGACATTATGAACTTTTGCATCGGTATCTGCAAAAGTAGGCATGGTATCCAATCCATTCTGCTGCGATGTGTAACAAAAAGCCAACTTCGAACATCCGGATAGGACTGACAGATAGACCTGTATAGCTAAAACTGCCGAATAGTGCGCCTTCAGCCAACGACTCGGCGATCAATTGGGTCGTCGGTTCAAACGGACCACTGGTTTTCGATAGAGGGTTGATGTTTGCACACGCTTCGCCGTGTTTGCAATAATATGAATGGATTTGTAGGACATTTCCCAACAAATGTTTCAAGAACCCGAGTAAAAAGAGGAAGAGAAACGCGGATTGGATAGGCGCTACTTGTTGTAGAACGAGATATAAAAGTGCGGTATAGATGCCGACGAAAAGGGCTTCCACTACAAAATACATGCTTTATACTATGCGCGTATTTTGTTTATTCTTCCATAACAGCATCATAATTATCTAAAATAGTATTAAACATCATTGATGTTTCAGAACTTACTGCAATCTCATTATTACACCAACTGATAATATCGTTTTTTAGTGATTCAATATCTTCTTCTTTATAAAAACTTTGGCTTGAAACATATTGTCGTATTGCATTTTCAAGTTTAGAAATATTCATTTCTTTTGGACATTTATGACTTGTTGAATATTTTGCAGGGTTAAATTTTAAGTCAGAAGGCACGCTTGATCCACGAGCTTTTCTATCGAAAGCTTGATATGTCCCCATCATTGATGGACCCAAAAAACCAAAAACTGTACTTTTTTTCATTTCACTATTTTGAGCTTCGAGCTTCTGTGTTAATGGTGGAGTTTGTGGACGTCTACGCTTTGTTTTATGTGATCCCATTTCCTCTGAATCACATACCGCTGCTTCAAGAATATCTAATAATTCGGATTTAAATTTACCTCCATTTCTTAATATAAGAACCAAAATTTGTGACATTAGGTCATCAAACGCAACTTTTAGGTCATTAATGCTCGTTGGCATTTTTTTCCATACTTCAATTACACTATTTGGAACAACAAAACCATCGTCTCTTTCAATTAGTTTTTTTAACTGAGGTAGAAATTTTGGATTTAATTTTTTTAATATACTAGTATAATCTTTTATACGTAATACTTTCACACTCAGCTGTTTGCATTTCCATATTCTATCAAACCTACGAACATGTGTTGAATTTGAATTTTCTAGCTTTGTTTTTTCTTGCGGGGTTAATTTATCAATTACGTTAGATAAAGGCGTTATAACATCCATCTCCAAAAATGTATCAATATTTCTAACTACATTACTGTGTGTTTGCGAAACAATTCTATGCGTTCCAAATGTTGTATCCGATATATAGTCATCCGGTATGGTAACTGGATATAACCCATAGGGTGCAGCACCATCAAATTGTGAAGTGGCAGTAAATATTTCTATCGAACCTTTATCTATATTTTGTGCACTAATATTTTTTTTTATGAAATTGGGCAGACTTTTTGGGTATGTCACACGAAATTCGGGATGATGTATTGGCATTGCATGCCCGTGCATTGTTTTTAATAACTCATTTGACATTGCCACTTTGGAATTTGCATAGGGTTGCAATCCAACAGTAAAATCAATAGAATAATACGTTGGTGATAAAGATAAGGGGCATTGAAAAAGGTCCCAATTCACACTGCTTGCTACGATTTCTCCCATTTTCAATTTAGTACGTTTAATAAAATTATTTTCTGCGTAAAAACAAACACAGAATTTGGTACCACTTTGTATAATAGTAGCCATACGATTCTTTTTTAGTGTTTCTTCTATACATGCTTCTTCATTTTTTTTGCCTTCGGGTAATAAAGTCATACCTGCATAGTGTAAATACCTTTCTCCTAATCTTTGTATACAATCCATACCTGCATAGTCGTGGGCATACGTTGAATCCCAGGTTGCTGAAAAAAATTCTTGTTCAGCAATAGGACCACTTTTATCTATACTATAATCTAATGGAAACAATAGTTTATATACAGTATTTGCTAGAACATATGCATATCTCTCTACTGTATAATCTCCCTTACTAGATGCATATTTATTGCTCTGTTCTACTATTTGATCTAAATTATCATGTGTTCTATTTTTTACAGAATCAATAAAAGTGCATAATTCTATAAATTTACTAATCACATGTTTTTCTTTTAACACATTGATACGTACACGTTTATCACTTACATGCGATTTTTCACCAACCTTTACTGAGGTTTTCGCTAATGTTTGTATACAATCCATGAACGATTCTTCGCCCAATTTTAACATATCTTCGCGATATTTAAAATATTTGTCAAATTTTTCCTGAATAGCTTCTTCTGTTAGATCCACACTACCTAAAAAAAACTGTTTTAAATCGTTGAAAATATTTGTATTTGAAATGAGAACAGCCAAACATGAAACGCGGTTATGTTGACATATTATAAAAGAAGTCGACCCTTTTAGCTTTCGTGTACATAACATAGATAATGGCGTTTCTCCATACAAACCTGCTATATTTGTCATGAATGCGGCTTGAACTAAATCTGAACTTACCCCGATGAATTCGGGGAATTTTACGTTTTCGCACATTTGATGAAATCTTCTTCTCACAAATTCATTGTAATCTTGCTTCGTAACATAATTATAATCAATCATGCCTTTTGATTCTTTGGCTTCAACTATGTCAAGTAGAGGATATTGCTTTTTTGTCATAAATAAATCTATTCCGGGAATTCTTGTAATAAACCGTAGAAATGCACCATATTGAGAAATATCTGACAATCCTTTCATGAAAATATAGGACCATAAAATAGCATACATACTGGCATCAAACGTTTTAACTTGTTTTCCTGCTATAGCTGTTATAACTGAATCTATCAATGCATTAAAACAATCAACTCTTTTTTTATTCGATTTTAATGTTTGCCATTCACGTTCAGCAGTTTCTAAAAAACTAAAAAAATCACCCATTTGTTCACCATTATATAAAAGATACTGTGTTCCGCTAACAGTACCTAGGGTAAAGCCATTATATCCGGATTTACCTCTTGGTCTTAAAATTTCGAACATGTATTCTCTACATTTTCGAGCTAAATTGAAAAGTGTCTTTTGCGGAGTTCCATTGTTTGCAGAACACAATTCGCGATGAATTATTCCACTACGGCCATAAATTTCAATTCTTCTATATGTTCCATTCGCTTCCGACTCAACTGCATCAATATCATCTTGTAAATCTATTACTTTTGTAGGAGAGCTAGACGCACTTCTTTTTCGTTTTGTCTTATTCGACATTTATATATAATGATATTTTATTAGCTATATCGTTTATATTATGCATGTAGACGATATTTATTTTTCATAGCATTGTTTCGCTAAGCAGAACACATGTCGCAAATCTCATGTTCTTCCTCTACCATCTCTTTCCCCCCTGCACCGCCCCGTTCCGGCTCAATCGTGAATTGTTGGGCCTGATGTTTGCCCCTGCGGCGCAAATAATAGATTCCCGTCTTCAATCCTTTGGACCACGAGTAAAAGTGCATCGATGTCAGCGAGCTATACGTCGGATCCTCCAACCATAAATTCAAACTCTGACTCTGACATACAAATGCTCCTCGATCCGCCGCCATGTCAATTAAATCGCGCATCGGCATTTCCCATACGGTTCTGTAAATCTCCTTAATTTCATCGGGAATCTCCTTGATTTGTTGTACGCTACCATGGTTCGCAATAATGTTGTTTTTGATCTTGTCATTCCACAAATCCAAGCGTATCAAATCCCACATCAAGTATTTATTGGCTAAAACAAACTCCCCTGCTAGTGTTCGGCGGCTATAAATATTGCTCGTAATCGGTTCAATACACTCGTTGAACCCCAAAATTTGCGACGTCGATGCAGTAGGCATCGGTGCCAAGAGTAGCGAGTTTCGCAAACCATGGAGTTTGACGCGCGTCTTGAGCTCGAACCAGTCATATCGAGCTTGAGTCGGATCGATGGACCACAAATCAAACTGGAGTTCGCCCTTGCTTGCAGGGGATCCAGTAAACGTTTCATAGGGACCATGTTCCTTTGCGAGCGCGCATGATTCGGAAACAGCCGCATGATAAATCGTCTCGAAAATATCGCGATTCAGCTGTTTGGCCTCGGGCGAGGCAAATGGCATCTTCATTAGCATAAACACATCCGCCAATCCTTGGATTCCAATTCCGATGGGTCTATGTCTCATATTGCTCCTGTGTGTTTTTTCCGTTGGATAATAATTGACGTCAATGACCCGGTTCAAATTATAGGTAACGACCTTGGCGACGGCGTGGAGTTTTTCAAAATCGAATTGGCCGGTAGCTTGGTCTACAAACGTGGGCAAACCAATACTGGCTAAATTGCAGACCGCCGTCTCTTCCGCATCGGAATACTGTACTACTTCACTGCACAAATTCGATGATTTAATCGTTCCCACATTCTTCTGATTCGACTTTTTATTGCACGCGTCCTTGTACAACAAATAGGGCGTTCCTGTCTCCATTTGCGCGTCCATCATCTGAAACCATAGCTCGCGCGCTTTGACTGTTTTGCGCCCGCGACCCGCTGCTTCGTAACTCTCATACAGCTGGACAAATGCATCACCATAGACATCGGCCAAACCAGGACACTCGTCGGGGCACATCAGGGTCCACGGACCATCTGCTTTGACGCGTTCCATAAACAAGTCCGGGATCCATAGGGCATAGAACAAATCGCGTGCCTTGAGCTCTTCTTCACCGTGATTTTTCCGCATCTGCAAAAACACTTCAACATCTGCATGCCATGGTTCCAAATAAATGGCGAAACTGCCATTTCGCTTTCCACCGCCGTTGTGAACAAGTCCATTCGACAGCACATAATTGTGTTCCATTGTCATTTGCAAATCATAGAGTAGTCCTGCGTACATGGTCGTCTCGATTCGTTTGACAGGATACAGGACAAAGTCCTTGTTGCAAAAAATATATCCCAATCCATCCAAGAAAAAATAGTGTACGGTGGCCGAACCAATCAATCGTTGTTGGATAAAGTGTATTTCATCTGCAAATAGTTTGCGCGTTTCATTATAACGGTAGATGTTCCACAAACCTTCGCGCAATGCTTGAGTTTTTTTCAACGACAAAAAGAGCCATCGATAATGGATTCGAATCGCATTCTGTTCTCCGTAAAAATCGGAATGAGTAAATGGAAAGTGAACCGATTTTTTGATTCGAAGGAGGTCGCTTTCTTCCTGCTGCTCTTGTTCTTGTTCCTGTTCTTGTTCCTGCTCCTGTTCCTGCTCCTCTGCCAACAAACATTGATCCGTTAAAAACCCCTTTATAATTGTCTGTTGATGAGAATCCATCTTGAATGTATAATACAGGGGGTCGTATGCCTGGATGGATGAAATCATGATCCCGTATATTTTGGCCATCTCCTCACTAATCGTCGAATCATCCTTTTCTAATTGCGGAATCGGATGCACTATATAATCACCAACACAAATATCCTCGGCGTCGGTCCATTCAAATGGCGGCCTTTCAGACGTGATCTTTTGAATCATTTCGCGATTTGTTAAGTAAGGCGTCGTGCTTTTCATTACATAGACCGGATGCTCTCCTGTAATGCGCAATGGTGAACTATCTTGGCTGCAATAAATTTCCAACAACTCTCCGTCATAACTATGTTCCAATACACGCGTAATTGTTTCCACCCCACCCGTTTTGTTAAAAACCTTTGTCTTTCCACTCACACAGTCACAAATGGCCTTGGGTCCACGCGTTGTATATATCACCGTTTCAGGATGGACGCATTGATCCACGTATTTGGCCGTATTATTAAACACGCGCAACATGGGGACGAGACCATTGCTCGAACCATTCGTACCGCGGATATGAGACCCCGATGCGCGCACATTATGGATATGGAGTCCAATACCGCCCGCCCACTTGGAAATAAGCGCACAATCCTTGAGCGTATTATAAATGCCCTCGATACTGTCGCTCTCCATTGCCAACAAAAAACAACTCGACAGTTGCGGATGGGGAGTTCCCGCATTGAAGAGTGTTGGCGTGGCATGGGTAAAATACTTTTGCGACATCAAATCGTACGTTTCTTTTACACGATCGAGCGAGTTTGCACCATGGATACCAATGGCCACGCGGAGCCACATGTGCTGCGGCCTTTCCACAATTTGTCGGTCAATTTGCATCAAATACGCCCGTTCCAGGGTCTTGAAACCAAAATAATCAATCAAATAATCGCGCGAATAATCGCACAGTCCATCGAAGAATTCACCATGGGCATTCACCGTCTTGAACAATTCGTCGGAAACGAGTGGGGACGATTTGCCATGTTTATCCTTGTATTCATATAGACGCGTCATCACCTCGATGAACGAAGATGATGTGTTTTTCTGATGATTTGACACGACAATGCGACCGGCCAGCGTATTGTAATCCGGATGCGTGCTGGCTAGCGATGCACACTGCTCTGACGTCAATTCATCGATTTGTGTTGTCGAAATACCGTCATACAATTGATCAATGACTTTCATGGCGAGCGACGTATAATTCAATTTGATATCGACCTCTTGACCAATACGTTTAATACGCTGCAAAATTTTGTCAAACGAAACGATTTCGCGTTGACCACCGCGCTTCGTAACAAACATTTCTTTCTCATCGTCAAATGAATGGGACATCCTATCTAGTGTTGATATACTATATCACAAACCATTTAAGTCATTTTCTCTAATAGATTCATCTTGGTCTTGTTCTTGGTCCTGGTCCTGGTCCATGATGACATTTTCATACACTAAATTTGTATCCACATCGATCGACGTCTCATGATCCAACTTGATTAAACACCCCATCTTTATCACGGGCATATTTTTTATATATTGACTTGTTCCCATATGCGTAGAAATCACCTCCACCTGGCTACGTTTTTTGGAAGCGCGGTGTTCGTATCCCGAGACGCGTTCCGCCAAAATTGTATTCCATGTTTCCCGGATTTGATCCACACCCGCAGCAAACCATTGTCGATTTCGCTGTACCGTAATACATGAATAATCTTCCAAATACCAAAATATAGTCGTATATAGGGCATACTCATTGCGCAACTGTTTGCGCGTCTCTTCGATCCATTCATCCACACACTCTTTTATCGGTTCAATTGACATTGGCATATATTCATAATGAGGCGCATTCATATTGAGACCTAGGTTCGAACCCTTGCTAACAAAATATAGAATGACTCCTTTATAATCGTAGATCTTGTCTGCATAAAACCGATCTTCTTCATCGTATTCTTTAAACTGGGTTTCGATAAAGTCACATTCGTCCAAATCACATGTTTCCATCTGTAATTGCATTTGGATCCAGTAGGCTTCCAGTGGTATTCCATTGAGTTCACGAGCCACTACATTTTTGACTTCGATCATTCGGCCATAGCGATCCGAAATAGGATCGACATTGATGCCATCCGGCGATGCACCAATAAAGGAATATGTAGGATGACGAATGCAACCAAAATCGGCGACGCGCGTATTATATTGCGATTCATAGATCATAATACTGACGGGTTCATATTTTTGCCCCCAATGAAGCGGACTCTTTACATTGACATATCCATTGGCATTGGCATTGGCATTGGCATTGGCATCACCCGTTTCCATTGGTTTGCATTTTTCAAAGATTAAACTATTTCTTTGAGAATCGGTGCTAAACACTTTCCATACATTGCTCGCACTCAGCAATTCGTTGCGGAATTCATACCATTCCTTGGTGCGCTGTTTGGGTTGTTCAATCGCCTGCAAATACGCAATCTGTTTTTCAATATGAACGAGGTCGGGAATTTCGCGAATAATAGCGGCACTTCTTCGCGACCGTGTCGGTGGGACAATCTCGGGCAAATAGTCATACATGTCGAAATACTCGTCTATACACATGTCTATCAACTCTTCCATCTCTTCCGTATCCAGGTCGATGCAATCATCCCATTCTTGTGAAAATTCATATATGATGGTTTCGGTCATGGTTTCGCGGAATTGGGGGTTTGACATGACCAGTGCGTTTTCTGTTATATACTCATCGATCCACTCTACTATGCGACAAAATATCTCGCACTCATCTTCCAGCGATAGTGTGGATTCAGTTGACATGAATGATGTATTATTTTTGTTCTACTATATAGATAAAACATATTATCTATATATCTATTTGGGCGATTACATTTCGGCATCCTGTTCTCGGTCCTGATCTTTCTCTTGGATTGTACGTTTCGGAGTGAGCGATTTTAGTGTTGAAACGCGCTTTGCGTCGACAATGCGCAAAGTATAATGATTGGAGATGGTGTTGAAATGGAGCGCCGGAATGCTTGTCAACTCGCGCAATTCTTTATTATAAACCACGTCCTTTGTCTTTTGTAGTTTGTTTTTTTCTAAACACTCTACGAAAAAGACTTTTAAATTCTTGATTTCCTTTGCCGGCATGGAATGTTCGCGTCCATATTTTTCGGCAAATGCATGGAGCTTTTGCAATTTTACTGTTTTGTCCAATTTGTTCCACGTTTCGGTTTTATTGTGTTGTTTCTCTTTTTCCAAGAGTTTGTCAAGATCTCCTTGCGATACTCCGTCGCAACTGGATGCATAAAAACTGTTTGTTTGTATCGGTACGGAAGGTACGGATAAGGGTACAGGTACATGCTCGGTGTTGGTATCATTGGATGAAGTAAACATTGTCTAATGTATTGGCTTTATATTATATACCCAATTATGTTTATCTTCTTTTCGGATAAATATAATTAGTTCATCGATCTATCAATAGAGTTCCATGGTGCATTTTACTTTACGAAATGAACGCGTTTTTCGATCACTTTTTCTTCTTCTGCTACTCTTGCGATTCTTTCTTTTGCTCTTGCTCTTTCGACCGCCAGCAATAGGTCGGGGTACTTTTGTCATATCAATGGGTTCCATAATACTATAGTATCTATCTAGATATAAAATCTGCAAGCCATTCATTTATTTGTCTATTTTGTTATCCTAATTTGACCACATTTCCCATTTTCTTGGTAGATATATACCGATCTTGATGCATACATCTACGCCGCAAATTACAGCGCAAACAAGCAATTTCGACATTACCTTTATTATGACCCCTTTTATTATCCATTCGATCCAAGGTCCATTGTTTTGGGTCGCGCACATATTCATACAGGACCAAGACGGACTCTTTGCAATAGAAACACAACATGTCGGATTCTTTGAAAAGTTCCAAGATATCGTCCAATGTAACTAATCCCGATGGGTCCAATAGGTTTTTTTCCACATCTTGAGATCTATATCCCGACATTTTTCCTCGTATTTGTTTGATCATCATTTCCATAGTCATTTTATTTCGATCGTTTTCCAAGAATAGTTCTTTGTCTTGGAAATACTCGCGCATCATGTCTCTTTGAACATGGGCCGTCAATTCTTCCGCTGCAAACGTCCAGCCATCTGTCTCAGCAATGATTCGTTTGCATTTTTCTTTTTCCAATGAGACACAATCTTTCTCTGATTTTCCAAGATTTGTTGTTGCCGTTGTTGGCAAATCAATCTTCTTTGTATCCATGGATTATTTATTTGTACTGTCGTTATCAATGTGCTAATATATATTTTGAAAAAAACGTAATGAATCGAACGGGCCCTATCTTATATAGTTATTTCTTCGGGTTTCCAAGATTTCCATTTATTATTTTCTTGGGATTTGTTGAATATGGAAATAGTAAAAGAAACTGCACAATTTCATATACATCAATCGATTCGCAACAAACTACATCATTTTATCGTGACTCGTAAAATACCCCATCTCATTTTTCACGGGAGTTCCGGTACTGGAAAACGGACCCTCGTCTACGATTTCATCAATACAATTTACAATCAGGATAAACACAAGATCAAGACCAATGTCATGTTTGTCAACTGTGCTCACGGAAAAGGAATCAAATTTATTCGCGAAGAGCTCAAGTTTTTTGCCAAGACCAATATCCAGGGCAATTGCGACGTCCTCTTCAAAACCATTGTCCTATTCAATGCTGATAGTTTGACGATTGATGCACAATCCGCCTTGCGCAGGTGTATCGAATTATTTAGCCACAATACGCGGTTTTTCATTGTGGTTGAAAATAAACACAAACTGTTAAACCCTATCTTATCTAGGTTTTGCGAGATTTACGTACCGGAACACATTGACGAAACGACCAATACCATTGTGAATCTACATCAGCATCAATTGACCAAGACGTATCATACAGAGAAATGGCTAGAGTATCGCGGGGCTCTCATGACCGATATCCAAAGAGAGATGAATGGATTTTTTAGTGAGATGGAGGCTGGAGTGGATACTGAATCAACGCAACCTATTCGCATGATTACTATAATAGATCGACTCTATTCTCGCGGTGCATCGTCGATCGATTGTATCGAGTGGTTACAAAGTCAATCCTCATGGACTGCTTGCGAAAAATCGGCGCTTTTGATGAAGTTTGAAAAGATAAAATCGGAATTTCGATGTGAGAAACTGTTAATGTTTCATCTTTTGAATTCGTTCAAAGAGAGTTTAACCAATGTGTATACAATGTAAGAAACGGACAGGTGAATGGACGATTTTGTCATTTCCAATTTACACGAATCGCGCAATGAATGGTGCAGTCGATTGGTGGGCATTTTTACGCCCCTCGTCGTAGAAGGCGTCCGCTCCATTTTTAATGAATCTTGGAAAATGTGTACCGACAATGACGAATTGGGAAAATATTTGATGACGTTTCAAAACTTGTTGAGCCGTGTACCAACATGGAATTCCGTCATTGTCGAGGAAGAGCGAAAACGGATTATTGAACGAAGTGGATGCAATTATTTAGAGGATTTGATTTCGTGTGTCCATATTATTCAATTGAAAGTCCTCACCTGTATTCGCGTGGGAAACAAACAGAAAAAGATTGATATTTCCATCCCCAATTTGGACCATTTTATTCACAAGGTCTATATCCACGTTGCACGAAAGGTCTATTCCAATGTTTATTTGTTTGAGAAGAATATTTCGCCTCTGATGCTGCAGAAAAATAATCGCGAATTGGAGACGATTGTCCAAGAATGTATTTTGATGTCGATTCGCGACAGTATCCCGACGGAGGCCATTATTCGCGCTTATATGGAAGAGAGCGTGGAACAAGAGGAGGAGGTCATTATTGAGAATATTGAAGAGCCCGTTTTGCCAAATAGTGGTGATGGTTCGAACCAAACTGGTGGTGAGCCAGTTTCTCTCGACGAAAAAGAACTCCTTGAGCGCGAACAGAAAAAGGAGCCGGAAATCGTTTCGGTCGCCACGGTGCAAAACATGGATGCCGAACCCGTCATTACGCGATTGACATTTAACGATTTCGACGCCGTCTTGGACGGAGAGGACAAAGAACGGTCTGTTGAAGCGCCCAAGACGATTGAACGATTGGAGGAGATTAGTACATCACGTGCTATTCAGCGACGTTTGGAGGAAGAGGAGGATGACGAAGACAAAATTAAAATCCATACGGATACCATTGATTTAGGCGCTTTGGATTTCTTGGATTTAGAACCCATGTCCACCTCTTCCTCCAAACACGAAGATGTCCCCGCTTTTGATTTTGAAGAATTGCCCTAATTGTGCGTTTAATGCTTGGTAATTTCTTGGTCAAAAATAGTATATAGTTTGTGTTTGGTAACCATGCAAAATGTCTTTATCGTATCGCTTGGTATTACTGTGTTGTTTGGAATCATGAAATTCTTGGAAATGCGTTTCTTGGACAATGAAGACGCCGGTGAAATCAAACCACTCAAGTTTGTCATACGCGATGCTCTCTTGGTATTTGTTTCTTCCATGACGGGGACCTATATATATTTCCATATGGATGGCGCCATTTCCGAGTTTTTCAATGTGATTACGGAAACCAAAGTGTTGAATCCCAATACGACGCAAATCTTTACCGATGTGCCTGCTTTTTAGAGAACGGGCTATACAAAATATCATTTCATAGAATGAAATTTTGTCCGGATTATCGGAATCGAACCGATGACCTACAGATATCTCTGTGCAAAACAATTACAGTCTGACGCTCTACCAATTGAGCTAAATCCGGTTACACTACCAAAATACTAATACAAAAACTCTTTATATTAGTTTACTTCTTATATATTTTTGTTTGATTTAAATTTTCTACAAATACGTCTATGTCTTCGGTTGGTATTTATATTTCGTCTTGTTCTGTATCTATCAATAATCCTGGTGCTTGTAAGTCTTCCATAACGTCCATAGCAAATGCTGACATGATTCCTTACTACTATATATAGTATATATTTTACTAACAGAAACATGGGATGGCATCCAAATCAATGACGCCTTTCTTTGGATTCTTTGGATTCTTCGCACCTTTTTTCCCCGGTTTTACCAAGAATTGTTTGAAATAGTCGTATTCTAATTGGGCCTCCGGACTATGGTTGTGAACGGTACGCGCAATCATTTTATAGAGTTTGAAATTCGGGTATCGCTCCTCGCCGTTTTTCTTATATAGGACATTTTTCCCCTGATCATCCGTGCACCAGCGTTTGATGGTTCGTTGGAATTCATCCAATCCTTTGTCCCCCTTGGCCTCATCCTCTTCATCCATTAAAAAATCGTAGATGGAACAGCCAAGACGGCACAAATCAAAACTATAATTGGGATCCAATCTCGGCTTTTTTGGATTCATAAACGGCTCGCAATTGTATTGTGTCGATGCGTCTCCATCAGGTGCAAAACTATCACTGCAAAACGTGTGTCCCTGGTATTGATAAATACTACGTCCAAAATCAATGATTTTGTAGATTTTTCCAAAGGTGGGGACGCGATATTGTTTGTTTTTGTATTGATACTCGAGAAATTCTTGGTCCGTCTCGATATACATGATATTGTTGGTGTGTAAATCATTGTGTGTAAAATGAAATGCTTTTTGGTAAGCAATGAGGGTCATGATGATTTGGAACAGGGCGCTCGCGGCTTCATCTTCCTTCAATTTGTTATGGACCAAGAGTTTGTCCATAGTGCCGTCGCATTTTTCTAAACAAATCATTTGAATCGGAAAATTGCGGATATAGGCATATATTTCGTCGTCTTCATCGATCTTTTCATTGTCATCATCATCATCCTCTTCCTGGTCCTGGTCCTCTTCGTCTGTTTCCCAAGAATCTTCTTTCTCTTCTTCATCGTCTTCATCAGAACTATAATTAATTTCACTATTGTTGGATGTATTTTCAGATGATGCGCTCAACGATGCATTGTTATTGTTGTTTTTATTAGATGAATATTTGTCAGTTTCATAGACCATATCAGGTGCTGTGTCTAGGTCGAATTCGGGTTCGCCTCCCTGCACCTCCAGCAATTCGGTAATTTCCAAGATATCCTGTAATTGTTCCGTTTCATCGGCAGCGTCGGCATCAAAACAAATCTTGTTTCTATTTCGACGTGATCCCATTTGTAAATAATCTGACAACTCACCCGGCGATGTTT
>Ga0136642_1000058_pt1 | contig 73107 bp, 73 predicted proteins | sample LowCatLa1302831Y_FD_115313 | JGI IMG/M metagenome (GOLD analysis project Ga0136642, IMG submission 115313) | Freshwater microbial communities from Lower Cathedral Lake, Yosemite National Park, California, USA - 13028-31Y | ecosystem: Environmental > Aquatic > Freshwater > Lake ... | reverse complement strand
CAGGAATGCTCGATTGCAAGAAGGCACTTGATGAAGCAGATGGCGATTACAACAAAGCAATCGAAATCATTCGCGTCAAGGGTCTCAAAGGCGTAACAAAGCGCGAAGGTCGCCTGACTTCAAATGGTTTAGTTGTGGCAAAGGTCGAATCAAATCTCGGCGTGATGCTTGAACTCAACTGTGAAACAGACTTCGTTGCAAAGGGTGATCGTTTCCAAGAGCTCGCAAATGAGTTATTGGCACACCTTGTCTCATCAAAAATTGATAACGTCGAAGCATTTCTTGCATCAACAATGGCGAACGGAAAAACTGTTCAGTCTGTAATCGATGAAGGCAATGCAATGCTTGGAGAGAAGATTGAAGTTCGTCGTCTTGCAGTAATTGTTGACTCACCAGTTGGTATTTACTTGCACAAGACAAGCCCAGATCTTCCACCGCAAGTTGGCGTTCTTGTTCAACTTACAAAGGATGCAGTTGATGTTGGGCGCGATATCGCACAGCACATTGCCGCTTTTGCACCGCAATTCGTCAATCGCGAAGATGTTCCTGCGGACCTCATTGCAAATGAGCGTCGTATTGCAGAAGAGACAGCTCGCGAAGAAGGTAAGCCAGAAGCTTCACTTTCTAAGATCATCGAAGGCCGAGTCACTGGCTTCGTCAAGGAAGTTTCCTTGATTGAGCAGTCATTTGCTAAAGATGCAAAGAAGACTGTTAAACAAATCCTTGATGAGGCAGGAACGGCTGTGAAGTCATTCCATCGCTTCCGCGTGGGTCAATAATTTCGGCGAAGGTTCACAATAGACTTTCGATATCGAATAAGAACTAGAAGGTAAGGAGCACTCATGCCCGGTACACGAGGTACGTATCGAAGAGTGCTCCTTAAACTTTCTGGAGAAGTTTTTGGTGGAGCTAAAGGCATCGGTGTTGATCCTGATGTAGTACAAGATGTCGCACGACAAATAAAAGATGTTGTAAAAAGCGGAGTTGAGATTGCAATCGTTGTCGGCGGTGGAAATTATTTCCGCGGCGCAGAGTTGCAACAACGAGGTATGGATCGCGCACGCGCTGACTACATGGGAATGCTTGGAACAGTAATGAACTGCCTTGCACTTCAAGATTTTCTGGAAAAAGAAGGCGTTGATACTCGCGTTCAGACTGCAATCACAATGGGTCAAGTTGCCGAGCCTTACATTCCGCGCCGCGCTATTCGTCATCTTGAAAAGGGTCGTGTTGTAATTTTTGGTGCAGGTGCAGGAATGCCTTTCTTTACAACAGATACCGTTGCAGCCCAGCGCGCACTTGAAATTGGTTCAGAGGCACTCTTGCTTGCAAAAAGTGGAGTCGATGGCGTCTATAGCGCAGACCCACATAAGGATCCTAAAGCGACTAAGTACGACACTATTTCCTACGATGAAGTTTTGAGTAAATCACTTGCGGTTGCAGATGCAGCAGCCTTCGCCTTGTGCCGCGAGAACAGCCTGCCTATCGTTGTCTTTGACCTAATGAAAAGTGGAAATATTGGGCGCGCAGTTCGTGGCGAATCGATTGGAACCTTGGTCGTATAAGCGACTCAGGTAATAAAACTTAGGTACTAAAGAGGAGTTGGAATGTCAGATGTTAATACCGTCCTCAAGGATGCTGATTCAAAAATGAGCAAAGCGGTCGAAGTTGCAAAAGATGATTTTGCATCAATTCGAACTGGTCGCGCTCAACCATCTTTGTTTAATAAAATCATGGTTGACTATTACGGCACCTACACCGCTCTCTCACAATTAGCATCAATCCAAGTTCCTGAAGCTCGTATGGCCGTTATTGCACCATTTGATAAGGGAGCGATGGCAGCTATTGAAAAGGCAATTCGCGAATCCGATCTAGGAGTAAATCCAGGAAATGATGGCGTAGTAATCCGTATCAATTTTCCTCAACTGACAGAGGAGCGTCGTAAAGAATTCATCAAAGTTGCAAAAGGTAAGAGTGAAGATTCCAAAGTTTCCATGCGCAATATTCGTCGCGCTGCGAAAGAGGCTATTGAAAAATTAGAAAAAGATGGTCATATTGGTAAAGACGACCTTAGCCGTGGCGAAAAAGAATTAGAGAAAATTACTGCAGACCATGTTGCAAAGGTCGATGAATTGCTCAAGCACAAGGAGGTAGAACTTCTCGAAATTTGAGAGGTTCCCAATTTTGTGTCTGATTTCAATTCGATAAATGAAGCGATAAATAAGCGCGCTGGTAGAAAGTTGCTGCCTTCAATAGCAGTGAGTGTTTCTCTCATCGTACTTGTCTGGTTTGCTTTGGCTTATCATCGTCAATTTTTCGCAATTCTCGTTGCAATCGCTGTCGTACTAGGCGTTCGCGAAATCGCTCGTGCATTTAGTGCCGTAGAAATTGAAATTTCATTTAGATCCCTTGTTCTAGCAACTTTTGGTCTTGCCTATGCAACATGGAATGGGGGAGTTGCAGGTTTAGCGATTGGTACGGCTATAGCCTTTCCAATTCTTCTCATCTCACTCTTGCGTCATGGCCCGGAAGGATTTGTAAAGCGCGCAACAGCAACGTCTATGACAATTATTTACTTGCCATTTCTTGCAGGTTTTCTCATTCTTCTTGCACGTCCTAATAATGGCTTAGCACGAGTGATGACATTCGTAATTCTGGTTGGCTGTAATGACACTTTTGGTTATTTAGTTGGGGTACTCATTGGCAAGCATCCACTGGCTCCAAAAATTAGCCCAAAGAAATCAATCGAAGGCCTAATCGGCTCAGTTGTCTTTACTATCATCGGCGGAGTACTCGCCTTTCACAATGTTTTACATATGCATTGGTGGTTAGGAATTCCGGCAGCCCTCATGATTGTTTTCACTGCAACGTGTGGTGATCTCATCGAAAGTGCCATGAAGCGCGATATGTCACTCAAAGATATGGGAACCCTGCTTCCAGGTCATGGCGGAATGTTAGATCGCCTTGATTCTGTTCTGCTCTCAGCGCCAGCTATGTGGCTTGCTCTGGAGTTAGTGAAGCGTTATTTATGACAACTGATCTGACATTAGTTTTTGATGAACCACCACAACGTAAAAAGGTTCCCAAGCATTTAGCCGACTTTTCGCCGGCAGAACGCAAAGAATTTGCAACCACCTTTGGCCTTCCGGGCTTTCGAGGCGCACAAGTTGCGACGCACTACTTCACTCATCTTTCGAATGACCCATCAACTTGGAGTGATATCCCAGCAGAAATGCGCCAGGCTATTGCAGATCAGTTGACGCCAAAACTTATTGAATTAGTTCGCTCCGTCACGTGCGACAACGGAATGACCCGTAAAGATTTATGGAAATTACACGATGGTGTTCTCGTTGAAAGTGTTCTGATGCGTTACACAGATCGCGTAACCGTTTGTATTTCATCGCAAGCGGGCTGTGGCATGAATTGTCCATTCTGTGCAACGGGCCAAGCGGGCCTGACACGTAATTTGAGTGCAGGCGAAATTACCGAACAAATTGTTGCAGCCGCTCGCGCATGCGCAGAAGGTGAATTACCTGGAGGACCTACTCGTCTTTCAAATATCGTATTTATGGGAATGGGCGAACCACTCGCCAATTACAACGCTGTAATGCGCACCGTAAGAAATATTACCGACCCAAATCCAGATGGGCTTGGAATTAGTGCGCGCTCAGTAACGGTATCAACAGTTGGATTAGTCAATGGAATTGAGAAACTTACTGAAGAAGGTATTTCAGTTACCTTAGCTGTTTCACTTCATACACCAGATGATGAATTGCGTGATTCACTCGTACCAATTAATTCACGCTGGAAAGTCAAGGAAGTTTTAGCAGCAGCTGATACTTATGAAAAGAAAACAGGACGTCGCTATTCAATTGAGTACGCACTCATTCGTGATATCAACGATCAGTCTTGGCGTTCAGATTTATTGGGGCGCTTACTCAAAAATCGCAATGCTCATGTCAATCTGATTCCATTGAACCCAACCCCTGGTTCAAAATGGACCGCATCGCGACCTCAGGATGAAGCAGAATTCGTGCGAATTCTAGAAAGCTATGGTGTACCGGTCACAGTTCGCGACACTAGAGGCCGTGAGATTGATGGCGCATGTGGTCAATTAGCTGCAGCAGAAAAATCACGTAAGGACTAGAGCGTAAGAATTTCAATTGGTAGGCTGAAGACCATGGAAAAGCTAACAAATTTTATTAATGGCAAAGAAGTAGCTAGTACCTCTGGTGAAACAACTTCGATTATCGATCCATCAACGGGTCAGGCGTATGCGAGTGCGCCAAAATCAAATAGTGCTGACATTGATTCTGCATTCAAAGCAGCTAGTGATGCCTTTCCTGGATGGAGAGATTCAACTCCATCTCAACGTCAAAGAGCACTTCTCAAGATCGCTGATGCGATCGAAAGCAACCAAGAAGAATTAATTGAAATTGAATCTCGTAATACCGGAAAACCCATTTCACTGACAACTTCTGAAGAAGTTCCACCAATGGTGGATCAGATTAGATTTTTTGCAGGTGCGGCGCGAAATCTTGAAGGAAAATCCGCCGCGGAATATATGCCTGGTATGACTTCTTTTATTCGCCGCGAACCAATTGGTGTCATCGGGCAAGTAACACCGTGGAATTATCCAATGATGATGGCTGTATGGAAGTGGGCACCTGCAATTGCTGCGGGAAATACAGTTGTTCTCAAGCCAAGTGATACAACACCTATGTCAACGGTGTGGATGGCCAAAGTTATGTCTGAGTTCTTGCCAGAAGGTGTGTTCAACGTTGTGTGTGGCGAAAGAGAAACTGGCCGCGCACTTGTCGACCATAAGCGTCCAGATATGGTTTCTATTACTGGATCTGTTGGCGCAGGTATTCAAGTTGCTCAATCTGCTGCAACGCAACTCAAAAGAGTGCATCTAGAACTTGGTGGCAAAGCTCCTGTTGTTGTTTTTGCTGATGCAGATTTAGCTGCTGCTGCAGAAACAATTGCAATGGCTGGATATTTCAATGCTGGTCAAGATTGCACCGCAGCAACTCGCGTCATTGTTCAAGCATCTGTCTACGATGATTTTGTTGCTCTGCTTACTGAGCAAGCTAAAGGAATTGCAATTGGCACTCCCCACGAGGATGTCTTCCTAGGACCAGTAAATAATGCCAATCAATTAGCACGCGTGAGTGCCTTCTTTGATCGAATTCCATCACATGCAAAAGTCACTACAGGTGGCAGCGCATTAGATCGTCCTGGATTTTTCTTCCCTGCAACTGTCGTTGCAGGTCTTGAACAAAGTGATGAAATGATTCAGAACGAGATTTTTGGACCAGTTATCACTGTTCAAAAATTCACTGATGAAGCCGATGCAGTGAGTAAAGCAAATGGTGTCGATTATGGTTTGGCATCGAGTGTATGGACCAAAGATCATGGCTGCGCGATGAGAATGGCAAAAGCATTCGATTTTGGTTGCGTCTGGATTAACACTCATATTCCTGTTGTAGCTGAAATGCCTCATGGTGGTTTCAAGCGTTCTGGATATGGAAAAGATCTATCAGCATATGGATTCGAGGATTACACTCGAATAAAGCATGTTATGACTAATTTAGGAGCATAATAAAAGCATCAACCCAATCTGCACCTAAAAATTTCAGGAGTAAATCAGTATGGTTACAGAAAGTTCACTCTCACCAGAAGCTCGTTCAGTTCTTGGTCTACATCTTTCACGACGTGGAGTTTTAGCAGGAGCAGGAGGATTAGGCGCGGCAGGTTTACTAGCTGCATGTGGGTCGGGTGCTAAAAGTGGTGGCGCAAAAAACACAAAGACAGTTCGATGGGGAAACTGGCCGCTGTATCTTGATTTTGATTCAAAGACTAAGAAGTATCCAACGTTAGAAAAATTCAAAAAAGATACTGGAATTGATGCGCAGTATTTTGAAGATTACAACGATAACGACGAATTCTTTGGAAAAGTACAAGCCCAACTCAAACTAGGTCAAGATATTGGTTATGACGTAGTTACTCCAACTGACTGGATGGCAGCGCGCTGGATTCGTCTTGGGTATTCACAAAAATTTAATTCGGCAAATATTCCTAATAAAGTAAATATTCTGGATTCACTTGCTACGCCTTCTTATGATCCAAAGCGTGAATCAACACTAACCTGGCAAGGCATTATGTCTGGATTTGGATGGAATGTTGAGAAGAATCCAAAGGGCGTCCACACCCTTGATCAACTTTTCTCTCCGCAAAATAAGGGAAAGATTGTTGTACTCACTGAAATGCGCGACACCATTGGAATTATTTTAATGGCGCAAGGAGTAAGCCTTGCCACAGTTACAGAATCACAATTCATGAATGCAGTTGACTTCATGGCGAAGAAGATTGCTGATGGATGGATTCGTGGAGTTAAGGGTAATGAGTATGCACAAGACCTCACATCTGGAGATGCAAGCGCAGTTATTGGATGGTCTGGCGATATGTTTATTCTTTCCTCTGAAAATAAAGGCAAGTTTGATTTTGCAATCCCAGAATCTGGTGGAACTATTTCTGGAGATAACTTGATGATTCCATCAACTGCAAGTGCAGCAGGCAAAGCAAATGCAGAAAAACTCATTAATTATTACTACGATCCAACAGTTGCTGCCGAAGTTGCTGCATATGTGAACTATGTTTGTCCTGTAAAAGGGGCTCAAGCTGCTATGGAAAAGATTGCACCGGAACTTTCAAAGAGTGAATATATTTTCCCAACAGAAAAGACGGCAGCCCGCTTACAAGTATTTCGTTCGCTGACACCAGCTGAAGAAACTAAATGGGCACAAGCATTTCAAAAGGCGCAGGGTAACTAGGTGTCTAACGAGGCAATATCTGCACGAGGTGACCTGCGCCTGACACGACTCACTAAAACCTATGGTGATTTCAATGCTGTTGATGATCTGACTCTGACAATTCCTAAAGGTTCTTTCTTCGCACTCCTTGGTCCTTCAGGTTGTGGCAAAACTACAACGCTTCGGATGGTTGCAGGATTAGAAGAACCAACTGTTGGCAGTATTCACTTAGGTGATACAGACATCACAACTACACGTCCTTATCAGCGTCCTATCAATACTGTTTTTCAAAACTATGCCCTCTTTCCACATCTTTCGATTTTTGAAAATATTGCATTTGGTTTACGTCGTCGGGGTGTAAAAGATGTGAAGGAACAAGTAGATAAAGTTCTCAATCTTGTTGAACTTCCACATTTAGCAGCACGCAAACCAACTCAGTTATCTGGTGGGCAACAACAACGTATTGCTCTGGCCCGTGCGATTGTAAATAGACCAGCGCTATTGCTTTTAGATGAGCCACTTGGCGCCCTCGACCTCAAGCTACGTAGGCAAATGCAAATTGAACTCAAATGGATTCAACGCGAAGTGGGCCTTACATTCGTCCATGTAACTCACGATCAAGAAGAAGCTATGACAATGGCTGACACGATTGCTGTGATGAATGAGGGCAGAATTGAGCAAATGGGTTCACCGGCAGATCTTTACGACAATCCAGAGACTGCCTTTGTTGCAAACTTTTTGGGACAGTCCAATCTCATAAAAGGAAAAATTGAAGGTAACGATGGCGATAATTTGATTGTAGATCTTTTTGGTCAAAAAATTTCAATGCCAAAGAATCGAAGCCATGCCCTAGATAACTCCCTCTATGCTGGAATTCGCCCAGAAAAGTTCCGCATCTCTCTTACTGGTACGCCTACTCGAGGAAATACTCTGGCAGGTGGTCATATCGAAGATGTTTCCTACATCGGCGTGAGTACTCAGTACGTAGTTTCGATGCCATGGGGTCAAGAACTTATGGTTTTTGAACAAAATGATGATGGAGTAGCTCCATTTGATAAGGGAGATGAAGTCGTAATTTCATGGGAGCCAAACTTCACATTTGGACTCCATGGCGATGAAGATATTGAAGCGGGAACTGAAGTAAATCCTGAGGAACCAGTCAACGAATGAAGATAAGTAAAGCTCAAGTTCCCTATCTCTTACTCTTTCCTGGTTTTGCATTTCTTTTTACTTTTTTTGTATTACCGATTATCAACTTAGCGCAAACATCCACGCAGACACCAATATCAGGTGGAGATACTGGACAATACACACAGACCTTTGCATTTAGTAATTACATTCATGCATTCACAGATAACAAAGACCAATTTCTTCGCTCATTTGTTTATGCAACCCTTGCAACAATATTGGCCCTAGCAATTTCATACCCACTTGCTTATGCGATTGCCTTTAAATCCGGTAAATTCAAAAATATTCTACTTGTCCTTGTGGTTGCACCATTTTTTACTTCATTTCTTCTTCGAACCGTTGCCTGGAAGCAGATCCTGGGTGAAGAAGGATTCGTTGTTCCCATATTGCGCTCACTTCATATTATTGGTCAGCAAACGACCCTGACTTCCACTGCTTTTGCAGTCGTTACTGGAATGACTTATAACTTTCTTCCATTTATGACACTGCCACTATATGCATCTTTGGAAAGAATTGATCCACGGACAATTGAAGCATCAGGTGATTTATATGCCAATGGACTAACCACTTTTCGACGCGTGACACTTCCGCTTTCTGTGCCAGGTGTTGTTGCGGGAACACTGCTTACATTTATCCCTGCTGCTGGTGATTATGTCAACGCTTCGATTCTAGGAAGTCCCAGCACAAAAATGATCGGAAATGTGATTGAGTCTCGCTACTTCAAGATTGTCGATTATCCAACGGCGGCTGCACTTTCATTTACGTTGATGGTCGCAATTCTTATTCTTGTCACTCTGTATATCCGTAAAGCAGGAACGGAGGAATTGGTATGACACGTGTAGTTCAAGATGCACCAATTCCTACGATTCCTTTCAACGCAAGAATCTCACGATGGTTTGGCCGTAATGTATTACGCATATACATGATCTTTGGTTTCACCTATCTTTTCATTCCAGTTGCTTACACTTTTGTCTTTTCATTCAATGATGCGGGGAAAAGCAATCTAATTTGGCAGAGTTTTACCTTCCGTAATTGGCAAAATCCATGCGGAGCGCCAGAGGTATGTAATGCACTGGGAAACTCAATAAAAATTGGTTTTCTGGCCACCACTATTGCCACGATTCTTGGAACGATGATTGCCTTTGCAATAGGACGCTATCAATTCAAAGGACGTTCAAGTTCAAATTTACTTATCTTCTTACCTATGGCAACACCAGAGATTGTGCTTGGAGCTTCACTTCTCTCTTTATTTCTTCTCTTCAAAATTAACCCAGGTTTTTGGCCAACAGTTATTGCACACGTTATGTTCTGTATCTCATTCGTTGTCGTAACAGTAAAGGCACGTATTGCAAGCTTGGATCCCAAGTTAGAACAAGCGGCAATGGACCTCTATGCAAATGAATTTGAGACTTTCCGAAGAGTGACGCTTCCATTAGTAGCACCTGGTATTGCTAGTGCGGCCCTTCTTGCCTTTAGCCTTTCATTTGATGACTTCATCATTACTAATTTTAATTCAGGCACTCTGATTACTTTCCCCAAGTTTGTCTACGTATCTGCTGCACGTGGTATTCCCGCACAAGCCAATGTGATTGGTTCTTCGATGTTTTTTCTCGCATTAACCATCGTTGTCGTGGGTCAACTCGTCAAAGGAAGAAAAGCGCGCTAATATTGAGGTCTGCCATAACGATGAACAAGTTGGAGTAGTTCGACTTGCGCTATGGGGTAGGACTCCGGAGGACCCGGGCCAACTACGAGTAGATGTGAAGGGGTGATTCCGGTCAAGGCCGGATAGCGCGATGGCCACCATCGACCCTTACGTACTCAAACACTTATCGCATATGCAGCCACAGCTTTATTGGCTCGATGAAGATCCTTTAGAACCACAACCTAATCCGACATTGATTGGTGATGTCACAACGGATTTATGCATTGTTGGTGCAGGGTACACAGGACTATGGACTGCATTGCTTGCAAAGGAACGTAATCCAGAGCGCCAAGTAATAGTTGTTGAGCAGCGCGAAACTGGTGCAGGAGCTTCTGGACGCAATGGCGGATTTTGCAGTTCTTCGTTGACTCATGGATTTATGAATGGTTACAACCGATTCAAAGATGAAATGGAAATTATTGAACGCCTCGGTCGAGAAAATATGGATGGAATAGAAGAAGCTATCTCTCGTTACGGAATTAATTGTGGGTGGGAGCGAACTGGTGAGTTACGCGTTGCAGTTGAAGATTGGCAATCACATAGTTTTGAAGAAGAAGCGACTTTGAGAAATGCCTATGGTGATCACGTAGAAGTTTTAAGCCAAGTGCAAGTATTCGAACGCGTGAAGTCCCCTTTGTATAAAGGTGCATTGTGGGATCCAGATGGCACGGCACTCGTTGATCCTGCGCGACTTGTGTGGGGATTAGAACGTGCTTGTTTATCACTTGGAGTACAAATTTTTGAGAACACTAAAGTTGAATGGTTAGAGCGAACAAATAACGGAATGATTGTTCATTCTCCATACGGCACTGTATATGCACAAAAAGTAGCGCTGGCAACAAATGTATTTACACCACTAGTTCGACGTGCGAAGAAGTATGTAGTTCCAGTTTATGATTTTCAGTTAGTAACAGAGCCCCTATCATCTGAGCAATTAGCTGCAATAGGTTGGGATGGTCGTGAAGGATTATCTGAGGCAGGAAATCAATTTCATTATTATCGAATGACAAAAGATAATGAAATTCTATGGGGCGGTTATGATGCAATTTATAACTTCCGAGGAAAAGTTCGCCAAGAATATGAAACCGATGCTGAAACATATGCGCAATTAGCAGCTGATTTTCTAGAAACATTTCCACAACTCAAAGGCATCAAATTTACACATGGTTGGGGAGGAGCTATCGATACATGTTCTCGCTTCTCACCTTTTTGGGGTAAGGCATATCGTGGCCGGGTCGCCTACGTACTTGGATTCACAGGTCTTGGTGTTGGTGCAACCAGATTTGGCGCCCAAGTGATGTTGGATTTATTAGATGAAGTAGATAATGAACGAACTCGTTTAGCAATGGTTCGTAAGAAGCCCATACCATTCCCTCCTGAGCCATTTCGCTTTATTTTTATTCGATTGACCCAATGGTCTATAAACCGTGCAGATGAAAATAATGGAAAACGTAATCTCTGGCTCAGACTCCTCGATTTCTTAGGCTTAGGCTTCGATTCCTAATTCTTTACCCGTATCCTTAGCAACATGACAAACCATGGCAATATGTATGGTCCAAGTTTTACATTTCTTGGTATCCCAGGATGCGATCTCGATGATCCGAAAACATATGCCGATGCTGATGTGATAATTCTTGGCGCTCCCATTGATAGTGGAACTTCATATCGTTCTGGTGCCAAATTTGGCCCGCAAGCAATTCGCGCTGGAGACTATTTACCTCACGATGGAGAACGTCCACATTTAGCACTGCGCACCGATGGTTTGAAAGATTTGAAAGTTGTCGATGCAGGGGATTTATTGATGCCAGGCGGTGACCTTGTCGCTTCATTAGATGTACTAGCAAAAGCAACTGAAAAGATTTCGCGTGCCGGAAAAATACCTGTGATTCTGGGCGGAGATCATTCGATTGCATCTGCAGATGTCGCAGGTATTGCGCGACATCGCGGACTCGGAAAGATTTCAATGGTGCATTTTGATGCGCACGCAGATACTGGTGAGGATCAGTGGGGCGCACTCGTGGGTCATGGCACACCAATGCGTCGCCTTATAGATGGTGGATTTGTTCGCGGAGATCGATTCTTGCAACTTGGGCTGCGTGGATACTGGCCTGATAACACAACTCTTGACTGGATGCGCGATCAAGGAATGCGCTCATATGAAATGACAGAAATTCATCACCGTGGACTTAATACTGTTTTGGATGAATCATTTGCAACGCTGACAAATGAATGCGATGGAGTTTTTCTATCTGTCGATATTGATGTTGTTGATCCAGGAATGGCTCCGGGAACTGGAACGCCAGAACCTGGCGGAATGACGAGCCGCGAATTGCTAGAGGCAGTGCGTCGAATTTGTTTAGAACTCCCAGTTGTTGGAATCGATGTTGTAGAAGTTGCCCCTGCATTTGATAGCGCTGATATCACTGCAATTCTGGCAAATCGAGTTGTCCTTGAGGCACTCAGTGCAATTGCAAAGCGTCGCTCTGGTAAAGCGTATAACCCAACTCAGAATCTTTTAGATCGATAAGTGTCAATGCGCGAATTAGTGATTTTAGGTTCCACCGGTTCAATTGGCGTGCAAGCTTTAGAAATAGTGGAAGCAAACCCCAATTTATTTCGAGTTCTCGCGATAACTTCCGCCGGTACCAATCCGCAAGCAATTATTGAGCAAGCTCGCAAATTTAAGATCTCCATAATTGGAGTTGTCATTAATGCCGACGTTATTCGTGAAGCACTTCCTAATGCAACAGTGATAGATGGCGTGAACGCCTCTACAGAAATTGCCGCAATTACCTGCGATGTGGTTTTGAATGGCATAACTGGTTCTATCGGACTAGCACCAACTCTTGCAGCCCTTGGCGTAGGCAATCGAGTAGCACTTGCAAATAAAGAATCCCTTGTTGCAGGCGGTGATTTAGTAATGAAAATGGCTAAGCCAGATCAATTAATACCGGTTGATTCAGAACATTCAGCAATCTGGCAATCTTTGATGGCAGGGAAAAAAGATGAAGTATCTCGCCTTATTCTCACAGCTAGCGGTGGTCCATTTAGAGATCGTGAAGAGTTGAGCGGAGTAACAGTAGAAGATGCACTTGCGCATCCGACATGGTCAATGGGACCTGTTGTTACGATAAATTCAGCAACGCTAGCAAACAAAGGGCTAGAGATTATCGAAGCGCATTATCTTTTTGATTTACCTTATTCAAAAATTGAAGCAGTGATTCATCCGCAATCAGTTATACATTCCATGGTGGAATACATTGATGGTTCAACTATCGCACAGGCCAGTCCACCTAATATGAAGGGACCAATTGCTTATGCAATAAATTGGCCCGATAGAGTTTCAAAGGCGACTCACTCAATTGATTGGACACAAAAGCATTCATGGAATTTCTCACCGATTGATCTAAAACGTTTTCCTGCAATTTCTCTGGCACGCACGTGCGGTGAAGCTGGGGGAGCGATGCCTGCAATATTCAATGCCGCCAATGAAGTTATGGTGAGCGCTTTCCTTGCGCGCAAAGTTGCCTTCACCTCTATTATCGAAGGCGTGGCTAAAGTAACTGAGAAGATGAGTGCAAGCGTGGAAAGTATTCGAGATATCGACGATGTCAGTGCAATCGAGCAGGATGCACGAACCATGGCTGAATCAATAATCAAGGAGTTGGTTGCGTAATGCAGATTTTAGGAATACTCGCTTTTGTTATTGCGCTCTTACTCTCGGTAATGATTCATGAGTTTGGTCATTTTCTTACCGCAAAGCACTATGGCATGAAGGTGAGTGAATTCTTCTTAGGTTTTGGAGCACGAATCTGGTCCACCAAACGCGGAGAAACAGAGTTTGGTATCAAAGCAATTCCTGCCGGTGGCTATTGCCGAATTGAAGGAATGGTTCCCACAGATGTAATGGAGGCCGGAGAAGAAGATCGAGCTTTTTATCGTGCATCGTCTGGACGCAAACTTATTGTTTTAGGTGCTGGTTCATTTCTGCATTTTGTTCTTGGTTATATTCTTATTTTTATTCTCTTTGCTGGCGTGGGAGTGAATCAATTACTGCCAACAATTTCCCAAATTTCACCGAAATCTGGCGCAGCAGCAGCGGGTTTACTTCCCGGAGATACCGTTCTTGCTATCAATGGCGTCAAGGTGAGGGACTGGATCAACGATGTAAAGGCAATTCGAAATTCAGGAGGCAAGTCTCTTTCATTAGAAATATTACGCGGTACTCAAACGCAGACAATTACGGCAACACCTACTCAAGAAATTATTGATGGCAAGCCTCGTTGGATATTAGGCATAATAAATAAAGTAGGACTCAAGCGAACAAATCCAATAAGTTCCTTGAAAAATGCGGGATTAGTTACCCGTGATTTCACCGTTGCTAGTTTCAAGTCCCTTGGACAACTTCCTGCAAAAATCCCTGCGCTATGGGGCCAGTCTGTTGGTGGGAAAAAGCGTGATGCAAACGGGCTAGTGGGAGTTGTCGGAGTTGCTCGAGCATCTGGACAAGCCCTTGGTAGCACGAAACTTTCCTTTGCAGAAAGGATTGCAACATTTATTTTGATTATCGCTAGCCTAAATATTTTCGTTGGAATCTTTAATTTATTGCCGTTGCTTCCTCTCGACGGTGGTCACATGGCGGTGGCAATTGCAGATGAAGTTCGCGCTTTCTTTGCTCGTCTTCGAGGTCGACCAAGACCAGCCGCAATTGATGTAACCGTGCTCACTCCGATCACAATGGTGGTCTTTGTACTCCTGGCTGCATTGACTCTACTTCTCTTATTCGCAGACATCGTCAATCCAGTAAATCTCAATCTTTAGCGCTATCCCTATCTATAAGGCAGAATAAGCACATGGTTGATCTCGGAATTCCATCAGCACCACCTGCCACACTCGCGCCTCGCCGCAAAACGAAGCAACTCAATGTAGGTGGAGTTGGCGTCGGCAGTGATTCTCCGGTGAGTGTTCAATCAATGTGCACAACATTGACTTCAGATGTGAATGCAACACTGCAACAGATTGCAGAACTTACTGCTTCAGGTTGTCAGATTGTGCGAGTTGCTGTTCCGAGCCAAGATGATGCAGATGCATTGGCGCAAATTGCCAAGAAGTCACAAATTCCAGTTATTGCTGATATTCACTTTCAACCAAAATATATTTTTGCTGCAATCGATGCCGGATGCGCAGCGGTGCGTGTTAATCCAGGAAATATCAAACAATTTGATGACAAAGTAAAGGAAGTTGCTAAAGCAGCAGGGGATGCAGGAATCCCAATTCGTATTGGCGTCAATGCAGGATCGTTAGATCCTCGCCTTCTTGCAAAATATGGAAAAGCGACCCCAGAAGCACTTGCTGAATCAGCGCTCTGGGAGGCATCACTTTTTGAAGAGCATGGCTTTAGTGATATCAAAATTTCAGTTAAGCATCACGATCCAGTGACAATGGTGAAGGCGTATCGATTATTAGCTGCGCAGTGTGACTACCCATTACACCTTGGAGTAACTGAAGCTGGTCCGATTTTTCAAGGCACAATAAAGTCCGCTACAGCATTTGCAATTTTATTATCTGAAGGTATTGGCGACACAATTCGTGTTTCGCTTTCAGCTCCACCGGTTGAAGAAGTCAAAGTTGGAATGTCGATTCTTGAATCACTCAATTTGCGTCAACGTAAATTAGAGATTGTTTCTTGTCCTTCCTGTGGCCGCGCACAAGTGGATGTCTACACTCTTGCTGAAAAAGTTCAAGCAGGACTAGAAGGAATGACAGTTCCATTGCGTGTAGCTGTTATGGGTTGCGTAGTAAATGGCCCAGGTGAAGCGCGCGAAGCCGATTTAGGAGTTGCTTCAGGTAATGGTAAAGGCCAAATATTTGTCAAAGGTGTCGTAATTAAAACTGTACCCGAAGCACAAATAGTGGAAACACTTATTGAAGAAGCTATGCGTTTAGCTGAAGAAATGGAAGCCGCAGGCGTTGCTTCAGGGCAACCTTCAGTTGATGTTCGGTAGGCTCACTCCATGCTGAAAATGTCTACGCTCTTTTTGCGTACGCTGCGCGATGATCCAGCAGATGCAGAAGTAGCAAGTCATCGCTTACTGGTTCGTGCGGGTTATATTCGCCGAATTGCTGCGGGTATTTATTCATGGCTGCCATTGGGATATATCACTTATAGAAATATCGAAAACATTGTTCGTCAAGAGATGGACAGCGCGGGATTTCAAGAAGTTCATTTCCCTGCAATGCTTCCAAAAGAGCCATACGAACAGACAAATCGTTGGCAAGAATATGGACCAGATTTGTTTCGTCTGCAAGATCGCAGAGGAGCTGATTATTTACTAGGCCCTACACACGAAGAGATGTTCACTCTTATGGTCAAAGGTGAGTACTCGTCGTATAAAGATTTACCAGTTTCTCTCTATCAAATTCAGACAAAGTATCGTGATGAAACTCGACCACGTAGTGGAATTATTCGAGGCCGTGAATTTGTAATGAAAGATTCCTATTCCTTTGACCTTACAGACGAAGGTTTAGTTGAGTCATACCAGAAGCATCGCGCGGCATATGTAAAAACTTTCGACCGATTAGGTTTGAAGTACAACATTGTTAGTGCCGTTGCCGGAGCAATGGGCGGTTCAAGTTCTGAAGAATTTTTAGCTCCTTGCGATACAGGTGAAGATACCTACGTTCTTTGTGAAAAATGTGGTTATGCCGCAAATGTAGAAGCGATGGTCACAAATGTTTCACCTCAAGACTCATCCAAAGTTGGAGCGTTAGAAGAAATCGATACGCCTAATACCCCAACGATTGATTCACTTGTTGCAGTTCTCAACGAGCGTTTTGGTGGTGGCTTTACAGGTGCGAGCACACTCAAGAACGTAATGTTGATGGCAGATGATAAAGCGATTTCGGTGCTAGTTCCTGGAGATCGCGAAGTGGATCTTAAGCGTTTGCAAGCGAATTTACCTGGTGTAAAAGAAATACGTATTTTTGAAGATGAGGATTTTGGAAAATTCAAAGGGTTGGTCAAGGGATACATCGGGCCGCAAGATGCAGCAAAATTTGGAATCACTGTATATGCAGATCCTCGCGTTGCGCCAGGTACATCATGGGTAACAGGTGCAAATAAAAAAGATCGCCATGCGCGCAATGTTGTCAATGGTCGCGACTTCGAAGTTTCTGCATATGTTGAATCAGCTGAAATCAAAAAAGGTGATGCTTGTCCTAAGTGTCAGACACCTGTAATTATTGATCGAGCTATTGAAATTGGCCATATTTTTCAATTAGGTCGCAAGTATGCCCAAGCTCTCAATCTCACGGTTTTAGATAAAGATGGAAAATCTCAAGTAGTAACAATGGGTTCATATGGAATCGGCGTATCTCGCGCAGTTGCAGCAATTGCTGAACAATCACATGATGAAATTGGATTGTGTTGGCCAGTTGAAGTTGCACCTGCCAAAGTTCATATTGTTGCTACTGGTAAAGAAGATTTACCTTTTGATACTGCCGAAAAACTTGCCCTTGAATTGGAATCAAAATCAATCTCAGTCATGCTCGATGATCGACGCGATGCCAGCCCTGGTGTGAAGTTCAAAGATGCTGAACTCATTGGAATTCCAATTATTGTTATTGTAGGCAAAGCTCTCGCCGATGGAAATGTAGAAGTACGTGTTCGTCGCACCGGTGAGAAGAGCGAAGTAAAAGTTGATGCAGCAGTAGCTTCCATCGTTGCTCTTCTGTCATAAACAATGCTTTTCAATCTCACCCTCACAACAATTATTTTTCTGTGTAGCGCATCCTTTTTCGCTGGCTTTGTAGATTCAATTGCGGGTGGTGGTGGGCTTATACACCTTCCCGCGCTTCTTGTTGGTTTACCTAAGAGTGAAACAGTCACAGTATTAGGAACTAATAAGTTTGCCTCAGTTTTTGGTACAACGACAGCGGCGGCGCTCTATCGGCGTCAAATAAAACCAGAACCACGCGCACTTATTGCAATGGCGCTCCCAGCTTTTTTTGGCTCGATGGCAGGTGCTTTGTTGGCAGCGCATATTCCAACGCATGCTATGCGCCCATTAGTTTTAGTGCTCCTCATTGCAGTGGCACTCTATACATGGCGCAAACCCGAGCTCGGTGCAATTGAATTTTTGCGCCACAACTCCAAGAAACATAATTTCATTGCAAGTGCTGCCGGATTACTTATTGGTTTCTACGATGGAATTTTTGGACCAGGTACCGGAACTTTCCTGATGGTAATTCTTGTTGCGGGATTGGGATATGCATTTCTCACGGCATCAGCCATTGCAAAAGTAGTCAATGTGGCGACCAACATAGGGGCAATTATTGTTTTTGGATTTCATGGAGTCATACTCTGGAAGCTCGGACTACTGATGGCATGCGCAAATGTCACAGGCGCGATTGTTGGTTCCCGATTAGCAATTCGCGGTGGGTCAACGCTAGTTCGTAAAGTGTTTTTGCTTGTCACAATGGCACTGATCATCAAAGTTGGAATTGATACTTTTGCCACTTTATAGTTACACTAGTGCTACAACTTAATAGAAAGATAAATGATTATGAGTATGCACGCTTCGATTACAGAGCTCATCACACCTGCTGTAGATAGCGCAGGATTCTTTCTAGAAGAAGTACAAATCACAAACCCGGGTAATCATCGAATCGTTACCTGTGTTATCGATGGCGTAGCCCCTTTGAATTTAGATCAAGTCACTGAAATTTCTAGGACAATTTCTGCCCTTTTAGATGAAGCTACATTCATGGGAGATAGCGAATTTACTCTTGAAGTGAGTTCACCAGGTTTGGATCGCCCTCTGACTCAAGAGCGGCATTGGAAGAAGAATCTCACTCGTCTGATCAAAGTTACACGTACAGATGGCAGCGAACTTATTGCTCGTTTGAAGGAATACGACGATGTCAACGCCACATTAGTAGAAAATATTAAGGGGCGAGAAAAGACTCACGTTGTTCCATTTACGGAGATGAAACGAGCAGTTATTGAAATTGAATTTAATCGTAAGGATGAACTTTCATGAGCGTGGATATGGCAGCACTTCATGCGCTCACAGAAGCAAAAGCGATTCCGCTCGATGCCCTTGTTCACGAAATTGAACTTGCAGTTATTGAAGCCTACAAAGAGACACCTGAACCTAAACGACAAGCATGGGCTCGCCTGGATAAAGAGAGTGGCGAAATCAAGATTATTTATCCAACTTTCGATGAAGAAGGAAATCGAAATGGTGAAGATTTTGATGAAGTAGAAGGTTTTGATCGCACAGCAACCTCTATTGTTAGAAAGACTATTAAACTTAAAATGCGTGCGACTAATGATGCTGAAATCGTTGGTGAGTTTTCTGCTTCAGTTGGGGATGTAATCTCAGGAATTGTTCAACAAGGGCGAGATCCAAAGATGATTCATGTAAATCTAGGACGAGTCGAGGGTCGAATTCCACCGCAAGAACAAGTGCCTGGAGAAGTTTATAATCACGGGGATCGAATCAAATGTTTTGTAGTCGAAGTAAAGCAAGGACTCAAGGGCCCTGAAATCATGCTTTCTCGTAGTCATCCAGCGCTTGTAAAACAATTATTTGAATTTGAAGTTCCTGAAATAAAGGATCGACTCGTAGAAATTATGGCGATCGCGCGTGAAGCAGGACAGCGAACAAAGATTGCAGTGCGAACACATCGCGCGGGTGTAAGTGCTAAAGGTTCACTTATCGGTCCCATGGGTTCACGATCGCAAGCAGTTGCTAATGAATTACATGGTGAAAAAATAGATATCGTTGACTGGTCAGAAGATCCGGCTGAGTTTGTTGCGCAAGCGCTTTCACCAGCAAAAGTTTCTAAAGTTGAAATTGTTGATTTGATGACTCGCTCCGCAAAAGTCACAGTTCCTGATTACCAACTTTCATTAGCTATTGGAAAAGATGGGCAGAATGCCCGCCTTGCTGCACGCCTTACGGGCTGGCGCATCGATATTCATCCTGATAATCCAGTAATTCCAACGTAATTTAGGGGTTTCTATAGGGCAGGCGGTAAGGTTGCGCTATTGGATTCGAGTGAAGAGGCGACTACGCGGTGAGTATCAAAGCGATACGAACATGCATTGTCTGTCGAAAGAGCGAGAACCCATCTGCATTGATTCGCCTGACCTTGAGTGATGGAAAAGTAATTCCAGATCTCAAAGGAGGCGCTCCAGGTCGGGGCGCTTGGCTTCATCGAGAATGTGCAGAGAGTGCTATACAACGAGGAGCTTTCAAGTTTGCTTTCAAGCAAACTATCGCCCCAGATGTATCAGAACTTATAAATTTTCTTGATAAAAAGTGATTCATTGAAAAGGATGCGAAAGATATGAAACTCAAATGAGCTCGTTAGAACTATGAGGTCGTACAACTAAGGCTCGCATCCAATAAGAAATGCGGGCCAAGACAGGAGAAAAGTGTCAAAGGTCCGCGTACATGAGTTGGCAAAACAACTCGGTATGGAGAGCAAGGTTGTCCTTGCAAAACTCCAAGAAATGGGCGAATTCGTCCGATCAGCATCATCGACAGTAGAAGCGCCAGTTGTGCGCAAGCTCATCGAGATGTATCCCGATGCAAAGCCAGCAGAAGAGAAGAAGCCTGCTAAGAAAGCGGTCGCAAAGAAAGCGGCTGCAAAATCTAAGGGCGAAGTAACTCCAGAACAGGCAGCAGAATTAGCAGCAGAGCTTGGCGTCGATATCGTCGCACTCAAAGCAGCGCAAGAAGAAAAAGCAGAACGCCTTGCACACATTGCAATGCCACAAACACCACCACCTGCAGCGCCAACACCAAGTGCACCAACTTCTGCGACTCCTGCAACACCAACTCCACGTCCAGGAAATAATCCATTTTCAAGTGGCGCTGCAGTTCCGCGTCTACCACGTCCTGGAAATAATCCATTTTCAACTGGGAGTGCAGTTCCGCGTCCACCGCAACGTCCCGCAGGTGCGCCCGGAAGTGGACCTCGTCCAGGAATGTCAGGTGCGCGTCCAGGCTCTGTTCGTCCAGGTTTTGCTGCACGTCCGCCAGGTGCGCGTCCGCCAGCAAGTGGTGGAAATTATCCACCGCGTACAGGTTCATCAACTGGTGCACCAGCAAGTAGTGGTCCATATAAAAATTCAGGTCCAAGTGCACCAGGTGGTGCACCAGGTGCATCACGCCCAGGTGGCGGTCGTCCACCACAACGCGGTGGTGCAGGTGGCGCATTCGGAAAGAATGCAAGCAAGAGTAGTAAGCGCAAACCTAAATCAAGAAAGGCATTGCGTGACGAGTTCGACAATATGCAAGCGCCACAACTTGGTGGCGCTGTTGTTCCTCACGGTGATGGAAGCACTCCGATTCGTATGCGTCGTGGATCATCACTTGCGGACTTTGCAGAAAAAATTAATGCAGATCCAGCAGCATTGGTTGCAGCGCTCTTTCACTTAGGTGAAATGGTTACCGCAACACAATCTGTAGATGCAGATACATTTGAAATTCTTGGTGCGCAATTGGGTTATGTCATCCAAATTGTTAGCCCAGAAGACGAAGATCGCGAACTCCTTCAAGATTTCGATATCGATTTGGCCAATGAATTAGCTGAACTCGATCCTGAACTCTTGGTGGCTCGTCCGCCAGTTGTCACCGTTATGGGTCACGTAGACCACGGTAAAACAAGCCTGCTTGATGCCATTCGTAAGAGTGAAGTTCTCAAGACTGAAGCTGGTGGAATTACTCAGCACATTGGTGCATACCAAATTCACCACGATCATGATGGCGTTAACCGCGCAATCACATTTATTGATACTCCAGGTCACGAAGCATTTACAGCAATGCGCGCTCGCGGTGCCAAAGTCACCGATATCGCAGTTCTTGTTGTCGCAGCTGATGATGGAATCATGCCTCAGACAATTGAAGCTCTCAATCACGCACAAGCAGCAGATGTTCCCATTGTTGTTGCAGTAAATAAGGTTGATAAAGAAGGCGCTAACCCAGACAAGGTTCGCCAACAACTAACCGAATACAACTTGGTTGCAGAAGAATATGGCGGAGAAACAATCTTCGTAAATGTTTCCGCAAAATCTGGTGAAGGCATTGATGCATTAATCGAATCAATTCTTCTCACTGCGGATGCAGCAATTGATCTTCGCGCAGTTGCAGATGATTCAGCGCGCGGTGTTGCAATTGAAGCTCACCTTGATCGCGGTCGTGGCCCAGTTGCAACCGTTCTAGTACAACGTGGAACTTTGAAAGTGGGGGATCCTATTGTTGCTGGTGGTTCATTTGGTCGCGTACGTGCGATGTTGGATGAAGATGGCGGACCAGTTCTTGAGGCAGGACCATCGCGTCCAGTACAAGTACTTGGTTTCACATCTGTTCCAAGTGCTGGCGATACTTTCCTTGTAGCCGATGAAGATCGCACTGCTCGTCAGATTGCAGAAAAGCGACAAGCAGCAGAGCGCAATGCTCAACTTGCTAAGGCTCGCAAGAAGGTTTCACTCGAAGACTTCATGGAACAATCCAAGATCAGCACACTCAACCTCATTCTCAAGGGTGACGTGAGCGGTTCTGTTGAAGCACTCGAAGATGCATTGATGCAGCTCGATGTCGGCGCTGAAGTTGATCTTCGCGTTATTCACCGTGGTGTTGGTGCTATAACAAAGAGTGATATTACTTTGGCATCAGCATCAACTGCTGTTGTTATCGGCTTCAATGTAAAGCCTGAACCACAAACTGCAATTTATGCAGATCAAGAAGGCGTTGAAGTTCGCTTCTACTCTGTTATTTATCAAGCAATTGATGAGATTGAACTATCACTCAAGGGCTTGCTCAAACCAGAATATGAAGAAGCCATCCTTGGAAATGCAGAAGTTCGTGAGATCTTCAAATCTTCAAAGGCTGGAAACATTGCTGGTTCTATCGTCAAGGATGGAATCATTCGCAGAAATGCGAAAGCACGCATTGTTCGTGGAAGCGAAGTTATCGTTGATAACCTCACCATTGATTCGCTCAAGCGATTCAAGGATGATGCCACTGAGGTCAAAGAAGGCTTCGAATGCGGTATCGGTGTAGGAAATATCAAGGAACTTGAAGTTGGCGACACAATTCAAGTATTTGAGATGCGAGAGAAGAAGCGAGCATAAGCCGTGGGTCAATCGCATCGTTCTCTCAAAGTTGCCGATCGCATCAAAGTGGTGGTGGCACAAATACTTGAGACGAAGATCAAAGATCCTCGTCTTGGTTTTGTCACTGTCACTGATGCGCGCGTTACTGGTGATTTACAAAATGCTTCCATTTTCTACACCGTTTTTGGAGATCTTGAACAGAGATCTGCAACTGCGGCAGCGCTGGAAAGTGCCAAGGGACTTATTCGTTCAGCAGTAGGACGCGAATTAGGAACACGAATTACTCCATCTATTGAATTCTTTGAAGATGGTCTACCAGAGAGTGCGTTGGCACTGGATTCACTTCTTAGCAAAGTTCATGAACTCGATGCAGAAGTTGCAAAATTACGTAAAGATGCAACATATGCTGGGGGAGAAGATCCTTACAAAGCTCCAAAAATAATCGAGGATTGATTTTGGAAAAAGAAGGCTTTCTCGTTCTGGATAAAGAAGCTGGAATGACGAGTCATGACTGTGTAGCAATTGCTCGTAGATCACTGGGTATGAAAAAAGTTGGTCATGCGGGAACTCTTGATCCGATGGCCACTGGCGTATTAGTCCTTGGATTTGGTAATGGAACCAGACTCCTTCAATATATTACTGAAGGAAATAAAACATATCTTGCAACCGTTGTTCTTGGAGCTGCGACTGTCACTGATGATCAAGAAGGCGAAATCATTTCTCGTGCAGATACCAGTGCTCTTACTGACGAAAGTATTAGAAAAACACTCGGTGCGATGATTGGGACAATTGCGCAACGACCAAGTTCTGTCTCTGCCGTAAAAATTGATGGCGAACGAGCTTATGATCGAGTTCGCGCAGGAGAAAAAGTTGAACTCCCTACTCGCCAGGTAACGATTTCCCAATTAGATATTTCAAGGATTGAAAGAATTGATGAACAAATCCATATTGATATTGAAGTGACTTGTTCTGCAGGTACGTATATTCGCGCCATTGCTCGCGATTGTGGGGATACCTTAGAAGTTGGTGGCCACTTGAGTTCGCTTCGCCGCACTCGTGTTGGAGCTTTTGATATTCCAAAGTCCATCTCACTGGCGCAACTCAAAGATGGAGATTTCACACCGCTTTCACTTGTTGACTTAGCAGCACAAACTTTTCCTGTGAGAAATCTTGGATTAGACGAAGTTATGGAACTTTCCTTTGGTCGGGCACTCACAAATAATCCAAGCGAAGAGATATATGCCGCAATCTCTTCAGATAATCGACTCATTGCACTGCTCGCAAATCGCGAGGGGCGCGCTAAGCCAATATCTGTATTCGCGGCCGCGAATTAATTCTGAGAGAATCAATCCTATGACTTTGGTAGTAATTGGAGTATTTGATGGTGTTCACAAAGGGCATCAAGAGATTCTCAGTCGCGCAAAAGAATTAGCGAATGGCGAGAAAATAATTGCACTCACTTTTGATCCACATCCAACAACAGTTTTCGCACCGGAACGAGCCCCTTCTTTACTGACAACACTTATTGACCGAATTGAATTACTTAAGATTCACAATGCAGACCAGGTAGCTGTCATGAAATTTACGAAGGAATTTGCTGCAATTTCGCCAGAAGATTTTGTCAAAAATATATTGGTAGGCCAACTCTCAGTGACAAAAGTAGTCGTGGGTACAGATTTCACGTATGGCTTTAAAGCTGCGGGCAATATCGACACACTTATCAAATCCGGTAAAGAAAATGGCTTTGAAGTCATTGTCATGGACCTAAAAGCCGAAGATGATCAAAAGATTTCATCGACTCGAATTCGTACATATGTTTTAGAAGGCAAAGTTGAACTTGCACGAGAGTTATTGACTCGCCCACATCGACTTGATGGAGTTGTAATTCATGGTGAAAAACGCGGCCGAGAGATTGGATATCCCACTGCAAATTTAGGCGATATTGATGGACAAACAATTCCGGCTGATGGCGTATATGCAGGGTGGCTTACCGTAGGAATTAATCGTTGGGCAGCAGCAATTTCAATAGGAACAAATCCAACTTTCGAAGGAGTGCGTGCGCGCCAAGTTGAGGCATATGCCCTTGATCAAGAAGGTTTAGATTTATATGAAAAGAAAGCAACAATTGAATTTGGTTGGAGACTTCGCGAAACTCTTAAATTTGATGGTCTTGCACCACTTCTCGAACAAATGGCAAAAGATTGCTCGCGTGCGCGTGAATTGACGGAGCTATAGTCTCGATTTCTCCTATTCATAGGGGCGCTGGTAACCTTGCACAGTCCAACGAGAAGGCGAGTCCCCGTGTATCAAACCGGAGACCATCGTGGCGGTAACTAAGGAGAAACAAGAATGGCACTAACACCAGAAGTAAAGAAAGAAATTATTGCGAAGTACGGTTCTTCTGCTACCGACACAGGAAGCCCTGAAGCTCAGGTTGCTTTGCTTTCAAAGCGAATTGAAGATATCACTCTGCACCTAAAGACAAACCCTCATGATCACCACAACCGTCGTGGTCTATTGCTATTGGTTGGTCAACGTCGCCGAATTCTTCAGTACCTCGCAAAGACAGATATTAATCGCTACAGAGCGATTATCGAAAAACTCGGCATTCGCCGTTAATTAGACACACCTACCCGCCGACGGCAATGGTCCTCGGTAGTGGTTTCCGGAGATTTCTTTACTAGAAAAGTTCCGTGAACTTCGATCGAAGATTCATATGTCCTCTCGGCGCGGGTAGCTGAGAAAAGGAGCGACCCATGGAGGGTCAAGAGGTTCAGTCAGCAGTAGCCGTTATTGATAACGGAAAGTTTGGAAAACGAGAGATTCGTTTTGAAACAGGACGTCTCGCACGTCAAGCAGCAGGAGCAGCAGCAGTTTATTTAGATGATCAAACAATGATCTTCTCGGCAACAACTGCATCAAAGACTCCAAAAGATCAATTCGATTTCTTCCCTTTAACAGTTGATGTTGAAGAGAAGATGTATGCAGTTGGTCGTATTCCAGGATCATTCTTCCGTCGCGAAGGTCGTCCATCCGAAGATGCAATTTTGACTTGTCGTTTGATCGACCGCCCATTGCGTCCATCATTCGTTAAGGGACTTCGTAACGAAGTACAGATTGTCGTAACTGTTATGGCACTTGATCCAGATCATATGTATGACGTCATTGCAATCAATGCTGCATCTATGTCAACACAATTAGCTGGCCTACCTTTCTCTGGTCCAATCGGTGGCGTTCGCGTTGCTTTGATTGATGGACAGTGGGTTGCATTCCCTAATCATTCACAAGTTGAAAATGCTGTCTTCGATATGGTTGTTGCAGGTCGCGTTACTGCTGACGATGTTGCAATCATGATGGTTGAAGCAGAAGCAACTGCAAAGACAATTGAACTCATCAAGAATGGACAACCAACTCCAACGGAGGAAGTTGTTGCACAAGGCCTTGATGCAGCGAAGCCATTTATCAAGATTCTTTGCGAAGCACAATCAAAGCTTGCGAAAGTTGCTGCTAAGCCAACTGCAGAATTCCCAGTCTTCTTGGATTACCAAGATGATGTATTCGCAGCAATTGAAAAAGCTGGCAAGGATGACCTTGCAAAAGCACTTACTATTTCAGGTAAGCAAGAGCGCGAAACAAAGATCGATGAGATCAGCGCTTCTGTAAAGGAATCAGTATCTGCAATGTTCGAAGGACGTGAGAAGGAAGTGCCAGCGGCATTCCGTTCACTTACTAAGAAGCTAGTACGTCAGCGTGTTTTGCGTGACAAGATTCGTATCGATGGACGTGGATTGCGCGACATTCGTCCGCTATCTGCAGAGGTAGAAGTTATTCCTCGCGTTCACGGTTCTGCAATCTTCGAACGTGGAGAGACTCAGATTCTTGGAATCACAACTCTGAACATGCTCAAGATGGAACAGCAACTAGATACTCTCAATCCAGAAAATCACAAGCGTTACATGCACAACTACAACTTCCCACCATATTCAACTGGTGAAACAGGTCGTGTTGGTACACCTAAGCGCCGCGAAATCGGCCACGGAGCACTTGCAGAGCGCGCATTGATTCCAGTTCTTCCATCACGTGAAGAGTTCCCTTACGCAATTCGTCAGGTCTCTGAAGCACTTGGTTCAAATGGATCAACTTCAATGGGTTCCGTATGTGCATCAACATTGGCAATGCTCAATGCAGGTGTTCCACTACGTGCACCAGTTGCAGGTATCGCAATGGGACTTATCTCAGATAATGTCGATGGCAAGATTGAGTATGTTGCTCTCACAGATATTCTCGGAGCAGAAGATGCATTCGGTGATATGGACTTCAAGGTAGCTGGAACAAAAGACTTTGTTACAGCACTTCAACTCGATACAAAGCTTGATGGAATTCCAGCATCAGTCCTTGCTGGCGCGCTCCACCAAGCAAAAGAGGCACGTCTAGCCATTCTTGATGTGATGAACGAAGCGATCGATACACCAGATGAGATGAGCCCATTTGCTCCTCGCATCATCTCTGTAAAGATTCCAGTAGATCAGATCGGTGCAGTAATTGGACCTAAGGGAAAGATTATTAATCAGATTCAAGATGAGACTGGTGCTGAAATTTCTATCGAAGATGATGGAACAATCTATATTGGTGCAACTGATGGCCCATCGGCTGAAGCTGCACGCGCGCAAATCAATGCAATTGCTAATCCTCAAATGCCAGAAGTTGGCGAACGCTACCTCGGTACCGTCGTCAAGCTCGCAGCATTTGGTGCATTCATTTCATTGATGCCAGGTAAAGATGGCTTGCTCCACGTCTCGCAAATCCGCAAGATGCATGGTGGAAAGCGCATTGAGAACTTGGAAGAAGTAATGAAGGTCGGCGACAAGATTCAAGTTGAGATCGGTGAGATTGACCCTAAGGGCAAGCTTTCATTGGTACCAGTTCTTGAAGATGGCACCGTTCCTGCAGCAGGAGAATAAATAATTGAGCGTTCGTCGCACAGTTTTACCTAGCGGTCTGCGTATCGTTACTGAAGAAGTTTCTTCGGTACGCAGCGCCGCGATAGGTATCTGGGTCAATGTTGGTTCGCGTGATGAAACCCCGGCAACTGCTGGGGCTTCTCATTTTCTAGAGCATTTATTGTTCAAAGGAACCACACGTCGCAACGCTCTAGAAATTTCTTCAGCTATTGAATCAGTCGGTGGCGAGATGAATGCATTTACAAGCAAGGAATACACCTGCTTTTATGCACGCGTCATCGATACAGATTTACCAATGGCTGTTGATGTAATTTCAGATCTAATTACCTCCTCCATCATTACGGCACTCGATGTTGATGCAGAGCGCAAAGTAGTTCTAGAAGAAATAGCGATGCGAGATGATGATCCCAGCGATCTAGTTCACGATCTTTATGCCGAAACATATTATGGAGATACAGCCTTAGGCCGTCCCATACTTGGCACAATCAAATCAATGAATAATATGACGCGCGCTAATGTTTTCAACTATTACAAGAAGAAATATCTTCCTCAAGATATCGTCGTATCTGTTGCCGGAAATATAAAACATAAGCGCGTAGTTGCAATGGTTGAAGAGGCACTCTCGCGAGATAACTTCTTAGATGTTCAAGGTGCACCAGTTGTTCGAGAGAACACACCAATCAAACGTGCTAAACAGGGAAGTGTTGGCCTTATTCATCGCCCAAGTGAACAAGCACATATGTTCTATGGCATGGAAGGCGTAACGCGCACTGATAACCGCCGCTTTGCAATGGGAGTTCTCTCTGCAGCACTCGGTGGTGGAATGTCTTCGCGACTATTTCAAGAAATTCGCGAAAAGCGTGGTCTTGCATATTCTGTTTACGCGTACACACAACAATTTGCTGGCTCTGGGCAGATTGGTTTTTATGCCGGATGTAACCCAACTAAAGCAATTGAAGTCGTTGAAATTATCCGTGAAGTCCTTGCCGATGTTGCAGATAACGGAATGAACTTCGAAGAGATTGAACGCGCCAAGGGTGCCGTTCGTGGCTCACTAGTTTTGAGTCAAGAAGATTCGGGTGCACGCATGAGTCGAATCGGCAAGAGCGAAATTGTTTACGGCTCAATTATGAGTTTCGATGAGATTCTTACCTCAGTAGCACGCGTAAATGAGGCAGACATCAAAGCAATTGCCAGCGAGTATCTGACTAAAACGCCTACTCTTGCACTTGTAGGACCATTCAAAAGTGAGTCAAAGTTTGAGAAAGTTTTGGCGAAAGGAGCGCACTAATGATTAAAGTTGGAGTCCTTGGTGCTCGAGGCCGTATGGGTGCACAAGTTGTACGTGCAATCAATGAAGCTACCGATTGTGAATTAGTAGCTGCCCTTGATCTTGGCGATTCACTTGATGCTCTTGTGACAAATAAAGCAGAGGTAGTTGTTGATTTCACCACCCCCGATAGCGTCATGGCAAACCTTGAGTTCCTTATTACTCACGATATCCATGCAGTAGTTGGCACTACTGGTTTTGATGACGGACGTATCGCGCAGGTAAAGAAATTATTAGACGCTCATCCAAAAGTTGGCCTGCTTATTGCCCCAAACTTTGCAATCGGCGCGGTACTGATGATGGAGTTTGCGCAAAAGGCTGCCCGATATTTTGAATCAGCCGAAATTATTGAACTACATCACCCAGAAAAAGTTGATGCCCCAAGTGGCACCGCAGCACGCACTGCCGAATTGATGACACAAGCCCGAAAAGATGCAGGCCTAGCGCCGATGCCAGATGCAACAACAACGGCGCTAGATGGCGCTCGTGGAAGCATCGTTGGAGATATACCAGTGCACTCAATTCGTGCTCGTGGACTCGTTGCACATCAAGAAGTAATTTTGGGTGGACTCGGTGAGACTCTCACTATTCGTCACGATTCGCTAGATCGGGCAGGATTTATGCCAGGAGTTATCCTTGGAGTACGAAGCGTTATCAAACATCGCGGCCTAACTCATGGCCTCGATAAATTTATGTAAGGGAGTTATGACATGAGTAAAGATCAAATCACACTCTATGGTGCTGACTGGTGTGGGGATTGTCGTCGCTCAAAGAGATTACTTGCAGAGCTCAATGTTGAATATACATTGGTTGATGTCGAACATGATTTAAGTGCTGCCGACAAAGTCAAAGAAATAAATGGGGGAGCACAATCCATTCCCGTTATTGTTTTCTCTGATGGAACTCATCTAACTGAGCCATCCGATAATGATTTGAAAGCTAAATTGAAGTCGCTTTCACTGATTTAGAACCAGTTATATATTGCTGCTGACGTACAAGCAGCAGAGAGAACTACAACTGGAAAAGGCGCTTTCAGGAACAGGGCAATAATTGCAACACCCACACCTGCAAGTCTGTGATCGATTATCAACTTACTTTTTTCACTAATGGTTTGTACTCCAACTAGTGCACTCAATAGCGCAATAGGAATGAGTGCATTAATACGTTGAATTTTTGGATTAGATAAAAATCGTTCAGGTATGGAATGGCCAGAATATTTGAGCAAGAATGCAATAGTGCTTGTGCCAATCGTTGCTATCCACAGCGCACTCATGGTCGAAGCCCCACAGCAATAGCAATAAAGGCTGTTGCAATAATCGGTAGTCCTGCTGGAAGTATTGGTGTCAGAGCGAGAGCGAGGGCAACTGCAGATATTGCAATGATGCGATCTCGGTGTGTAACAAGCCGTGGCCACACTAACCCTAGAAATGCACCAGGAACGGCAGCATCCAAGCCCCATGCACGTATGTCACCCATAGCTTGGGCGCCGAGTGCACCTGCAAGAGTGAAGAGATTCCAAAAAATAAAAACACCATAGCCAGTGAGATAGAAACCGTGGCGCATTGCATCTGCGCCGCGACTTTCTTGATTGAGCGCTACACCAGTTGATTCATCGATTGTTATTTGCGCAGCAACAATTCTTTTGATTCCGCGCACTTTCAAACGCGGCGCCATGATGACACCGTAGAGTCCATTGCGAACACCAAGTAGAGATGCAGTTGCAACGGCACTGATTGGATTTCCACCAGCGCCCATAACGCCAACGACTGCAAATTGTGAGGCACCCGAAAAGGTAAGTAGCGAGAGCAGGCAACTCTGCAGAACGCTAAATCCATTTGCTACCGATGCGGCCCCAAATGCCACACCGTAGGCACCGACAGTGAGTGAAACGCTGAAGGAATCTCGCACTGTGGTGGAGGCAACTTTGGACACGCGCCTATTCTGCCGTAGATATCCATTATCGGGGGAGCGCATATAGATAGGGTCTCGATATGTCTGATGAAATCGTATTTAGAAGTGATGTAACTGTAGAGCTCGTCAAATCTAGTGCAAGTGATGCCGATGTTATTTGGGCTGCGCGAGTATCTACTGCGGGTGAGCAATCTATGGATGAGATTGGTCAAGACCCAGCCAAATCAGCTGGGTTGATCAACTATCTAGCGCGCGAACGCCATGGTTCACCATTTGAACATACTTCGATGACATTTTTTGTTTCTGCTCCCATATTTGTTTTCCGCGAATTCATGCGCCATCGAATTGCTTCATACAATGAAGAAAGCGGTCGTTACCGCGAATTGAATCCAGTTTTTTATGTACCTGATGAAAATCGTAAACTTATTCAAGTAGGAAAAACAGGTGCCTACACATTTGTCGATGGAACGCCAGAACAGCTCAAAATTTCAGTCGCAGCAATGAAGAGTGCATACACTGTTGCCTACGAGCAATACAAAGTGATGCTTGATCAAGGAATCGCGCGCGAAGTTGCTCGAGTAGTTTTGCCAGTTGGACTCTATTCCTCGATGTATGTAACGATGAATGCGCGTGCACTCATGAACTTTTTATCACTTCGTACATCACGCGAAGGATCACATTTTCCAAGTTACCCTCAACGCGAAATTGAGATGGTTGCTGAAAAAATGGAGGCAGAATTCGCACGGTTAATGCCACTTACATACGGCGCCTTTGAAAAATCGGGACGAATAGCGCCATAAAACGGGTAGAGTTAGGCGCATGAGTACCCCAGCGCCTTTTGGTCGAATGTTGACCGCAATGGTTACTCCATTTACAAAAGATGGGGTAATTGATTGGAATGGCGTCGAGACAATCGCTGATCATTTAGTAAAACATGGTCATGATGGAATCGTCGTCAATGGAACAACAGGTGAAGCACCAACGACAAAATCTTCCGAGAAGGAAGAGATCATCAAAGTTGTAAAGAAAGTAGTTGGAGCTAATATCAAGGTCATTTCAGGTGCTGGCGATAATGAAACCGATTATTCAATCAATCAAGCAAAGCGTTCGGAAGCAGCTGGCGCCGATGGAATCTTGGTTGTCACTCCCTATTACAACAAACCTCCGCAAGCAGGAATTGAAGCTCACTTTTTAGCAATGGCCAATGCAACAGGTTTGCCAATGATGCTCTACGACATTCCTGGTCGCACAGGTGTTGAAATTGAATCAGACACAATTGTGAGACTCTTTGAGCACCCACAAATTGTTGCCCTCAAAGATGCAAAAGGAAATGTAGCGGCGACGTCGTGGGTAATTAAGCGTTGCGGAATTCCTGTCTATTCTGGTGATGACATCCTCAACCTTCCGTTGCTCTCTGTCGGTGCAGTTGGCTTTGTATCTGTATGCGGTCACACAGTTGGAAATGAACTCAAAGAGATGCTCACTTCGTGGTTTGCCGGCAATACTGCGCGGGCACTTGAGATTCATCAGCAGTTACTTCCAGTATTTACTGGAACTTTTAGAACTCAAGGTGCAATCATGACAAAGGCAGCACTGACATTAATGGGATTACCTGGTGGCCATACGCGCCTACCTTTAGTTGATGCAACGAGTGCACAAATTGCACAGTTGCGTGAAGATCTACGCGCTGGTGGCGTAGCAATTTCCTAATGACCCATCCTCATCCAGAACTCGGAACGCCCCCGCCTCTAGTAGATGGTGGATTGCGCATTGTCGCACTTGGAGGTTTAGCCGAGATCGGTCGCAACATGACTGTCTTTGAATACAAGAAAAAGTTACTCATCGTCGATTGTGGCGTGCTTTTTCCTGAAGAAAATCAACCTGGTATTGATTTGATTTTGCCTGATTTTTCCTACATTCGTGAACGTCTGGGTGATGTTATTGCAATTTTTCTTACACATGGCCATGAGGATCACATTGGTGCAGTTCCGTATCTTCTTCGCGAGCGAGGAGATATTCCACTGTATGGATCAGCGTTGACCTTGGCACTCATTACCGCCAAACTCAAAGAACATCGCATCACACCTCTTACTCGCGAGGTGAAAGAAGGAATGCGCGAAGATGTTGGTGCATTTGAACTTGAGTTTGTTGCGGTCAATCACTCAATTCCTGATGCACTCGCAGTTGCAATTCACACTGATGCTGGAACCGTTTTGCATACTGGCGATTTCAAGATGGATCAATTACCACTTGACGGTCGAATTACTGATTTGCGAACTTTTGCTCGCCTCGGTGAAGAAGGTGTCGATCTTTTCCTCGTCGATTCCACGAATGCAGATATTCCAGGATTTACTCCATCAGAGCGCGAAATTATGCCAGCGCTCAATCGCGTTATCGGAGCAACCAAGCGTCGCGTTATCGTTGCTTCATTTTCTTCACATGTGCACAGAGTGCAACAAGTAATTGATATTGCTGCAAAGCACGATCGCAAAGTTGTATTTATAGGTCGCTCAATGGTGCGCAATATGAAGATTGCTGAAGATATGGGATACCTGACAATTCCTTCAGGATTATTGATAGATGTAAAAGAACTCGATCTCTATGATGACAATGTTGTTTTGATTTGTACTGGTTCGCAAGGCGAGCCAATGGCAGCGCTTTCTCGTATGGCAAATGGCGACCATCAAATTCGGGTAGGCGCAGGAGATACTGTCATTCTCGCTTCGTCACTTATTCCCGGCAATGAGAATTCAGTATTTAGAGTTATCAATGAGCTCACTCGCTTTGGTGCCAAAGTTGTACACAAAGCAAATGCAATGGTGCATGTCTCTGGTCACGCAGCTGCGGGTGAACTCTTGTATTGCTACAACATTGTTAAACCCCGCTATGTCCTACCTGTTCATGGTGAATGGCGCCATCTCACAGCCAATGCAGAAATCGCAATCTCTGCAGGTGTTCCTCGCGAACATGCTCTCATTATTGAAAATGGGGTTGTTGTAGATCTTATAAATCACGAGGTATCTGTTGTTGGTTCGGTTCCATGCGGATTTGTTTATGTTGATGGACAGAGCATTGGTGACATTACCGAGAGTTCACTAAAAGATCGTCGCATTCTTGGAGAAGAAGGATTTATTTCTTGTGTTGTCGTTATTGAATCTCAAAGTGGAAAAATAATCGCTGGCCCTGACATTCATGCACGTGGATTTGCCGAAGATGAAGCGCTATTCGATGAAGTAAAACTCAAGATTGAAAAAGCTCTTGCACGCGCAGTCACTGAAGGAATAAATGGGACTCATCAACTTTCTCAAATAGTTCGTAAAACTATTGGTGAATGGGTTGGCACAACACATCGTCGTCGCCCAATGATTGTGCCTGTAGTTATTGAGGTCTAGTTTCAACGGCGCGCCTAGCCATTGCGCAATTAGTAAACAATTATTATTGCCGGTGTGGCCAAGACTAAAAAAGCAAAAAAATCAGGCGTCGCTTCTGCATTAGGCAGAGGGTTGGCTGCTATTTGGAATTTTTTTGCTCTCACACTTGGGGGAGCGGTTCGCTTCCTAGCCAGGGGAGCTCGTGATTTAGATCCGGCACATCAACGCGACGGTGTTGCTTTTCTCCTACTTATTTTGGCACTCACAGCAACTGCTGGAACATGGTTTCGAGCAGATAACTTTGTAGGTCGCACACTTTATTCTTTTGTTTACGGCGCATTCGGGCGCATCGGTTTCTTTATGCCCGTTGTCCTTATTTATTTTGCACTGAGGTTATTTCGATCCCCTGAAGAAAAGAAAGCTACCGGGCGAATAATTGTTGGCACTTTTGCATTATTAATTAGCGCCACGGGAATTGCACATTTACTCAATGGTTCCGTTGGTACCGGCGCAACCGCAATGAGACATGGTGGAGGCTGGCTTGGATATGGAGTGAGTACGCCATTGGTTGCCCTCATGACTTCTTTGCTGACCTATCCAGTGCTCATAATTATTTTCATTTTTGGTCTACTCGTTGTTACTGCAACTCCGGTTTCAGAAGTATTTACGAGAATCTCAAATCTTTCACGCTGGTTGTGGTCAAAGCGTCCTGAACGCGCAGAGCGGGGCGAAGACTTTGAAATTACTGACACGCCACCATTTGAAACTCCAGTTGTGGCTGCGTGGAATGAACCAGAACCAGAAGAAGAGGAAGAACTCGACGAAGCAACATTTGATGAAGAGTTCACCGTTCCAGTTCCAGTCACTCCACTTGTTGCACCTTCAACCGAAGGCAAGCGTCCAGAGCAATTATTATTATCACCCGATAGTAATTATGAACTTCCGCCTCAAGATTTACTGCGCGCAGGCCCTGCTGCAAAAGCTAAGAGCAAGGCCAATGAAGTTGTCGTTGCTGCCCTAACAGAGGTATTTGCACAATTTGAAATTGATGCGCAAGTAACGGGATTTATGCGTGGCCCAACCGTTACTCGTTATGAAGTAGAACTTGGAAATGCGGTAAAGGTTGAGCGCATCACTGCGCTGGCCAAGAATATTTCATACGCAGTAGCTAGTGGAGATGTACGAATTCTTTCACCTATTCCGGGTAAGTCAGCGGTTGGAATTGAAATTCCCAACGCTGACCGTGAAATCGTCGCTCTAGGCGATGTTATGCGTTCAAGTGTTGCAGGCCAAGATCATCACCCAATGTTGGTAGCACTGGGTAAAGATGTAGAAGGAAATTTTGTTTGTGCAAATTTGGCAAAAATGCCACATCTATTAGTTGCAGGTGCAACAGGTGCAGGAAAATCTTCCATGATCAATGCGATGATCACATCGATTTTGATGCGGGCAACTCCCGATGAAGTTCGTTTAGTTCTCATTGATCCAAAACGTGTTGAACTCACTGCATATGAAGGTATTCCGCATTTGATAACACCGATTATTACTAACCCGAAGAAGGCATCAGATGCCCTTACGTGGGTAGTGCGCGAAATGGATTTGCGTTACGAAGATCTATCGACATTTGGCTTTAGGCATATCGATGATTTCAACAAAGCAGTTCGAGTAGGAAAAGTAACGGTCCCCCCAGGGAGTGATCGGACAGTTGAACCGTATCCATATTTACTTATTATCATTGACGAACTTGCAGACCTCATGATGGTTGCGGCGAAAGAGGTTGAAGAATCAGTTGTTCGTATTACTCAGTTAGCACGATCAGCTGGTATTCACTTAGTTCTTGCAACACAGCGACCATCTGTTGATGTAGTGACAGGTTTGATTAAAGCCAACGTTCCTTCGCGTCTCTCATTTGCAACAAGCTCACTTGCAGATAGTCGAGTTATTTTAGATAGCCCTGGTGCCGAAAAACTTGTAGGCCAAGGCGATGGTTTATTTATTCCTATGGGTGCTAGTCGAGCGATTCGTATCCAAGGTGCATATGTATCAGAGCGCGAAATTGAAGCAGTAACCTCACATGTAAAGAAACAACTTTCACCGCGATATCGCGATGATGTCACTGTTGTACCAAAAAATAACAAGCTCGTCGATAAAGATATCGGAGATGATTTGGATTTGTTATTACAAGCAGTTGAATTAGTTGTGGGAACACAATTTGGTTCGACATCGATGTTGCAAAGAAAGTTACGAGTTGGATTTGCCAAAGCCGGACGACTGATGGACTTGATGGAATCTCGTGGAATAGTTGGCCCATCTGAAGGTTCAAAGGCCCGCACCGTAATGGTCAAACCTGACGAATTAGAATCAGTTCTAGCAACATTGGGTGAATAACTGGTAGTGACCCCTTTTTTGCGGTCATCTTTAGGGGTGAAGTAGGAACTGATAGCGCAAAAGGCTATTTCTAACTCCAGTGCAGTTCTATACTAAGAATCCACCCACTCCCCAAAGTTTATGAGGTAGCCATGTCACTAGGTTCAGTTATTAGCGCATCGCGCAATGCTGCTGGCATGAGTGTTGAAAAATTAGCGGAAGAAACAAGTATTCGCCCTGGTTTATTGCGCGAAATAGAAAAAGATAATTTTATAAATTGCGGTGGCGAAACTTATGCTCGCGGGCATCTTCGAAATATTGCAACAAAGTTAAAAGTTGATCCAGATGTTTTCCTTTCACTTTACATCGAAGAACAGTCTGTAGCAGAACGTAAGATTCAAGATTTGCTCACTGAAACAAATGTGATGCGACCACCAAAAGAGAAGTCAAATATTTCGTGGAAAACTTTGGCAGCAATTTCACTTAGCTGTATTGTTATTGCTGGTATAGCACAAGTAGTAATTTCTAACTCGAAAACATCGACACCCGTTGCCTCAAAATCTATTGCTTCGCCAACGCCTTCAATTTCAACTCCAACTGCTTCGGCTTCACCAACACCAAGTGCAACTATTGCCTCGACAATGACTGGAGCTATAACTGTTTCATTGCAAGCCAAAGGTGGAAAGAGCTGGATATTTGCAAATGATTCAACTGGCCATACGCTCTTCAGTGGCCAGATTTTCGATGGTGAATCACGAGAGATTGCAAGTGATTCACCAATAAGTATTCGAATCGGAAATGCAGGGGCTATAGATTTGACTGTTAATGGCAAAAAACTTGGCCAAATCGGTGCTGTAGGCCAAGTTGCAAACGTTACATACGACAAAAATTCTTAGATTCAGATTTATTCCACCTCTCGCACGATAAGATTCATTCAATGAAACGCACGGTTGCAGTCGTCACAATGGGTTGCGCCCGCAATGAAGTCGATTCGGAAGAACTTGCTGGTCGCCTAGCAGCGGATGGATGGACACTCGTCGACGATGTTGAATTGGCAGAAGTTGCTCTTGTAAATACTTGTGGCTTCATCGAATCTGCAAAAAAGGATTCTATTGACGCTCTGCTTGAGGCTAATTCCCTCAAAGGCCATGGAGTCACGCGTGCAGTTGTTGCCGTTGGATGCATGGCCGAACGTTACGGACAAGAACTTGCCAATGCACTGCCTGAGGCAGATGCGATTTTAGGTTTCGATGATTACAAAGATATTTCTGCACGATTGCAATCAATTATGGCGGGTAATGCGCACACTCCTCATGTCCCACGCGATCGTCGTACGCTCTTGCCTATCGCACCGGTGGATCGCGCTGCTGTGCGCAATGAGGAATATCAATCGGCACTTGGTGCAGGCGGATCGGTTCTTCGCAAACGGTTAGGTAATGCACCATGGGCACCACTCAAAATTGCATCGGGCTGTGACCGCCGATGTTCATTCTGCGCGATTCCTTATTTCCGCGGTGCATTTGTTTCGCGACGTCCGACCGAGGTTTTGGATGAAGCACGCTGGCTATCAAATAATGACGTGAGTGAACTCTTTTTGGTCAGCGAAAATACAACTTCATACGGCAAAGATTTAGGCGATCTGATGTTGATGGAGAAGTTACTCCCTGATTTTGCAGCCATCGCAGGTGTTGAGCGAATTCGTCTTTCTTATTTGCAACCTGCAGAAATGCGCCCATCCCTTCTGCAAGCGATGATTTCGACTGAGAAAGTTGCACCATATTTTGACCTTTCATTTCAACATACAAGTGCCACTGTTTTACGTCGCATGCGTCGCTTTGGAGATAGCGAGAAGTTCTTACATCTCATCTCCCAAATTCGCGCCCTTTCACCTGAGGCCGGAATTCGTTCCAATTTTATTGTGGGCTTTCCTGGTGAGACGCAAGAAGATTTCGATGATCTCGCAAACTTCATAACACAGGCAAAGCTAGATGCAGTGGGAATTTTTGGATATTCCGATGAGGATGACACAGAGGCATTGAATCTGGACGATAAAGTCGCCCCTGAAATTATTGCCGAGCGCGTTGAAACACTTTCATCCCTTGCCGACGAGATGGTCTCCTTACGTGCACAGGCACGAATAGGTGAAACAGTACGTGTCCTTATTGAAGATGCTGAACTACAAGAAGGAAGAGCTGCCCATCAAGGACCTGAAGTCGATGGAACTACTTCATTTATTGGAACATCATTTGAAGTTGGGCAATACATTGACGCGGTAATTATTGATTCCATGGGCGCTGATTTGGTGGCACAAGCACTATGAAACTTCCAAAATTTATCACTCCGAATCTCATAACTGTTTCTAGACTTCTCTTAGTTCCATTTGGTGGATACACCCTTTTCAAGAATGGGGGAGAAGATCACAAGTGGCAAATTATTTCTTGGTTTATTTTCTTTATTCTCGGACTCACAGATATTCTGGACGGAAAATTAGCGCGTAGCCGAAACTCAATCACAGAGTTTGGAAAATTCTTAGATCCTGTAGCCGATAAAGTAATGATTGGCACTGCAATAATTTCACTTTCCATTTTGGGAAGAATGCCATGGTGGATCACCATCGTCATTATGGGAAGAGAAATAGGCATCACAATCCTGCGATTAGCAATTATCCGTCGAGGAGTAATTGCGGCCAATAAGGGTGGAAAAATCAAAGCTGCATTCCAAGGTTTTGGCGTTGGCTTCTATGTTTTACCCTTACCAACGTGGCTCTTCTGGTTTAGAGATGGTTTCATGGCAATTGCAATAATTCTAACTATCGTTACTGGGCTATATTATGTAAAATCTGCATTTGGCCAAGCATCGAATCATAAATGAGAGAGTGTTGAAATGACTTTAGCTTCAGAGATTGCTTCATTAGTAGAAGATGCAATCAATGTTTTACGCGAAAAAGGCGAAACACTCTCCACTGCAGAATCAATTACTGCCGGCAGTTTGAGCTCTGCTATTACTTCAATTCCTGGATCATCTGATGTTTTCCTTGGTGGCATCACTGCTTATCAAAGTTCAATTAAGACATCGCATTTAGATGTGAGTGAAGAATTAATTGCAAAACACACTGTCTTTAGTGAAGAAGTTGCAATTGCAATGGCCAAAGGCGCACTCAAAAGTTTTGGATCTACGTGGGCAATTTCAACAACTGGAGTTGCCGGCCCAGGTCCATCTGATGGAGTAGCTGCTGGAACCGTATGGGTTGCAATTGAAGGCCCGGTGACCCAAGCAATTGAACTTTCCCTCTCTGGCGAGCGCGATTCTGTGCGAAACGCGACTACAGCCAGCGCAATGGCCGCCTTTGCCCGTATTCTTAGAGCACGCAAATAAAGAAGGGATGCACACCATGGTCTTGTTACGCCACGCTGTAGGTCAATCTCTTCGTGCTGCTCGGACATCGCAGAGTCGCACACTTCGCGAAGTTGCTCGAGAAGCACGCGTCTCACTTGGTTATCTTTCAGAAGTAGAACGCGGACAAAAAGAAGCATCATCAGAACTTCTCAATGCAATTTGCACAGCACTTGGTTTAGCTTTATCTGATGTCATGGTTGATGTCACTAATGAACTCAAGAGCCGCGAGACTGTAACGCTTACTGTTGTAGACGCTGCCTAATTTCGGCACATGTCATCGCCTGACACAGAGAAGTACGCTCCTCAAGTAGCAACTCATCGTCGTACAACATCTGCAATTCTTTCCACAACTAAAGAACTTATCGCACGCTCTGGCGTTGCAAAGATCAGCATGATTGAAATCTCTGATGAATCAGAGGTATCTCGTGCAACTCTTTACAACCATTATCGCGATAAAGAGAGCGTGCTGCGAGCGCTGGCTGAATCAGAGTTTGCACGACTCATTAGCGTGGCAGAAAAAGGAAATACACCCCAAGAAATTCTTCAATTACTTTCACAAGAAATTTCTACTGATAGCGCACTTGCAACCATGCGCACAACAGATCCTGCTCTATTGACGCAGATTCTTACTCATCAAAGTGATGAACTCTGGGCATCTTTCTTGCATTCTTTCTCTCAATTGATTCCAAATAATGTACTTGCTGCAACATCATTGCGTTGGCTTATAGGACAAGTATTTGCACCACTTTCCCCAGTGCAATCCAAAATACAGTCAGAGGCACTTAGCTAAAGTGCGTATCTCTGATCTTCGCGAGCGCCTCACGCTCTCATTTGGTGAAGCGTGGGCACCATCATTTAGCGCCGATATTGCAATCTCTTTATTAGGCAGCAGAAGTGTGAATGAAGCACTCAAAGATGGATTTGAAGCTGATGAAATTTGGAAAGCCGTATGCAAGGAACACCCGAATGAGACAGAAAAGTTTAGATAGTGAAAAGTGTAAATAGTGTAAGGCGATTCATAAAGGTAATTATCTTGGTATTTATATTTACCTTTTTTGGCTCATCTATTGCCAATGCCATGCAGATTTTTGTGAAAACACCTGAAGGCAAGACTATAACTCTTGATGTAGAGCCAAGTGACACTATTGAAAATGTAAAAACCAAAGTTCAAGATAAGGAAGGAATCCCACCGGATCAGCAATACTTATATTGCGCGGGCAAGCTCCTCGAAGACGCCAAGACACTATCTGATTACAATATTATAAAAGAATCGACGATATATTTGTATTTTGCAATGCTGACTGATTCGATTCCTGTACCTGATCCAGTGCAGAAATCGAGCATTCTTTCGATGACGCCAACAATTGCATCTTCAGGTTCGGCGACAATAGCGATCGTCACAGGCAATTTTCTAGAAAAAGTTGTCGCTATTCATATAAACGGCGTTGGCCTCTCCGCTGAAAGCTGGATTCAAGAAACCTCCACGGTGGCATTTACCATTCCAGCAAGTCCTGCTGGAACTTATTCGATTCAGTTATATAACGGCTCTGCACCTGCTCTCAAAGAGCAAAGCTTTACTTTCACACCACTGCCACCAAAGCCGGTGGTGAGTAAAAAAGTTACCTACATAAAGTGTGTGAAGCCACCGCGTTCAACTCGAATCGCGCACGGAATTAATCCAGTTTGTCCTGCAGGTTTTACTAAATCGCAATAACTTCTAAGACCCATGGATTTTTATCATCGGCTGGGGTAAGTGCGCAGGGGTACTTCTCTGAAACGATTGCATATAAGTCTTCTGGGTTCTTCGCACTAGATCGCGATTGCAAAAGCAGGCGTGCTACTTCGCCCCTAATTTTTTTAGACATATGGGTAACTACAACGCGCTGCCCATCGACCACAGTGGAAACATGAATTTCTACAGTCTTGTCCAGCGGAGCGCTCCACACTGTTTTATATGTGGAGGAGCGGCAATCGATTATCAGATCAGTTTTGATCGCATCTAATACTTTGGCAACAGGTGGGCCCATGACTTTGTTATTGATCTTCTCTTTATACGTTTCGATGCGAGCATCAGGTGTAATGGCGCCATATTTTGCCGAAATGATTACAACGGATGAGGATGCGCGCTTTTTCGCACTGGCACTCAGTGATGGCCAATCGAGGGCTTGATAGAGGACTCCGCTATAGACCGAGATTGCGGGAGTAGGCGAAGTTGTCTCCTTCTTTTTCTCTGATGGAGGTAAAAGGATCAGCACCAACTACTTCTTGCCAAATAATTTTCCAAGAAAGCCTGACGGGGAAGCTGAAACAGCATCTCCAGCATGACCTTGGCAGCGCTCGCTTTGAGGGATCCCCTGCAGAGCCTGCTCAATATGCTCGCCGCAACCACTCCATGTTGCCTTGCCACATTGCTTACAGCTCACTTTGCTACACATATCCGGGCCTCTCGTTAGATGAGCGAGTTTAGACCCCTTATCAGCGCGACACGCGCTCGCAATGTCAGTGCCGTGAGCTAGGTTTCGAACAGGTGTTCGGATACCATTTACCCGTACAACCAGAGCGGTTCCATCTTCCGCCCACAGGCTTTGCATAAAGCCACAGGGCCGTCGGTGGGTCTCCGTACCTTCTGGGCCAGACCCAAACGTCATATGACGTTCTATCGAAAGGAAAGTAAGTGGCTACTGAAAAAAGTAATAAAGCTAACGATGCTGCACAAGAAAAAGCAACCACGGAGCGCCAAAAGGCACTCGATACAGCCCTAGCCCAGATTGAACGTCAGTTTGGAAAAGGCTCTGTAATGAAGATGAGTGATCGCACTGCTCAGGTTATTGAAGTAATTCCAACTGGATCCATTGCACTCGATATCGCACTCGGTATTGGTGGATTGCCACGTGGACGTATCGTAGAAATTTACGGACCAGAATCTTCCGGTAAGACAACTCTTACATTGCATGCAATTGCTAATGCACAAAAGGCTGGCGGAATCTGCGCATTTATCGATGCAGAGCACGCATTCGATGCAGAGTATGCAAAGAAGCTTGGTGTAGATATTGATTCACTTCTTGTCTCACAACCAGATACAGGTGAGCAAGCACTCGAGATTATGGATATGTTGATTCGCTCCGGCGCACTCGATCTCGTTGTCGTTGACTCAGTTGCAGCACTTGTTCCACGCGCTGAAATTGAAGGCGAAATGGGAGATTCACATATGGGTCTTCAAGCGCGTCTTATGTCACAAGCACTTCGTAAAATTACTGGAGCACTTCACCAATCAAAGACAACTGCAATCTTTATCAACCAGTTGCGCGAAAAGATTGGTGTCTTCTTTGGTTCTCCTGAAACAACAACGGGTGGAAAAGCGCTCAAGTTCTACGCATCTGTTCGCCTTGATATCCGTCGTATTGAAACTCTCAAAGATGGCCAAGAAGCAGTTGGCAACCGTACTCGCGTGAAGGTAGTCAAGAACAAGATGGCTCCACCTTTCAAGCAAGCAGAGTTCGACATTATTTACGGAACAGGTATCTCACGCGAAGGCTCACTCATCGATCTCGGTGTTGATGTCGGTATCGTGAAGAAATCTGGCGCTTGGTACACATATGAAGCAGATCAACTAGGACAGGGCAAAGAGAACTCACGTGCCTTCCTTCTTGATAACCCAGATCTTGCTAACGAGATCGAGACAAAGATTCGCGCACACTTTGCAACAGTTGAAGTTGATCCAGCACTTGTGGCAGCGGTCGAAGAGGCAACAGCAGAGGTTGATTTCTAATTAGCCTTGAATTTGTAAAGGTTGATCGCGACGCGGACCCTTACTCTATTGCTCACACAATTGCGCTCAACGCGTTAGTTGCAAGAGCAAAGAGTAAGGGCGAGCTCGCGGCTCACCTTAAAAAACGTGGCATTGAAGATGATGTTGCCACTGCAGTTATTTTTCGGCTGCAGGAGGCAGGGCTTATCAATGATGAAGAGTTTGCAGTTGCATGGACTCAATCTCGCCATAACGCTAAGAAACTTTCAAAGCGAATTATTGCGGGGGAGTTGCGCGGTAAAGGTGTAGATCAAAACAGTATTGATGCTGCTCTTGAAGGCATTGATGATGAGAGTGAATATCGCACTGCATTTGGACTTGCCATGCGTAAGTACTCCACGATGTCACGCCTTGAACCAGAGGTACAAGTTCGCAGAATTCAATCGCTACTACAGCGCAAAGGATTTAGTTTTTCTGTAATTGGTCGTGTGTTACAAGAGCTAGGTATTGAAGTAGCTCGTTACTAGCTCTTTGCTAAATGTTCTGTAAGTCGCGCAGCGGTTGCAACTACGGCTGCTGCGTGAATACGACCTGGTTGGCGGCCAAGGCGCTCTATCGGACCACTGATACTGACGGCAGCAATAACTTTTCCATTAGGTCCGCGAACAGGCGCAGAAACCGATGCAACTCCAGCTTCGCGTTCTCCCACTGATTGTGCCCAACCACGGCGGCGATCAGCAGATAATTGCGCAGCAGTAAAACGTGCATTAGTAAGTCCGCGATGAATCTTTTCTGAGTCTTCCCATGCTAGAAGAATTTGTGCAGCAGAGCCTGCTTGCATAGTCAGTGATGAACCAACAGGAACAGAATCGCGAAGTCCAGATAAGCGCTCTGCTACTGCAACACAGATTCGTACATCTCCTTGGCGTCTATAAAGCTGGGCGCTCTCACCTGTTGCATCGCGCAGGGCTGTAAGAACTGGACCAGCTGCTGCAATAAGGCGATCTTCACCAGCTGCTGCGCCAAGTTCTGCCGGGCGTGGACCTAAAACAAAGCGACCAGTGAGATCGCGAGTAACAAGTCGATGAAATTCCAATGCAACTGCTAATCGGTGGGCAGTGGGGCGCGCTATGCCTGTTGCTGCTACGAGTTCGGCCAACGAGTGTGGCCCTGATTCAAGAGTGGTGAGAATAGATACGACTTTGTCTAATACGCCAACTCCGCTATTCTTCTTGTTCATAGGGCAAGATTAGCATCTCATTAGTTGGGATGCAAAATTAGAGGAGTTGTAGTCGATGGGTAAAACATTAGCCGAGAAGATTTGGAGCGAACATATTGTTCGCTCTGCCGCCGGTGAGCCAGATCTTATTTATATCGATTTACATCTCATTCACGAAGTAACGAGTCCTCAAGCATTTGATGGTCTACGTCTGGCGGGACGAAAAGTTCGCCGCATTGATCTAACTATTGCAACTGAGGATCACAACACCCCAACCCTAAATATTGATAAACCAATTGCAGACCCAGTTTCCAAATTGCAGGTAGATACATTGCGCGCGAACTGTGCTGAATTTGGAGTGCGTATTCACTCATTAGGGGATGCCGAACAAGGCATTGTTCATGTTGTTGGACCGCAGCTCGGTCTAACTCAACCGGGTATGACAATTGTTTGTGGAGATTCACATACGTCAACACATGGTGCATTTGGCGCACTTGCTTTTGGAATTGGAACAAGTGAAGTTGAGCATGTACTTGCTACGCAGACTTTGCCGCTTGCGCGTCCGAAAACAATGGCAATCAATGTAGAAGGAAAACTCAAAGCAGGCATTACTTCCAAAGACATTATTTTGGCAATCATTGCAAAAATTGGAACTGGTGGAGGCCAGGGCTATGTCATTGAATATCGCGGTAGCGCAATTCGCGAACTTTCCATGGAAGGCCGCATGACGGTATGTAATATGTCTATCGAAGCAGGCGCGCGCGCAGGAGTGATTGCACCTGATGAAAAAACATTTGCATATATCAAGGGCAAGCCACATGCGCCAGAAGATTTCGATGTAGCCCTTTCATATTGGAAAACTTTATACACCGACGCTGATGCGAAATATGATGTTGAAATTGATCTTGATGCTAATTCGCTAGAGCCATTTGTTACATGGGGAACTAATCCAGGACAAGGTTTACCGCTCAATGCCAGCGTTCCAGATCCTGCGAAAATTACTGATGCAGAAGAGCGTGGCGCAGCAGAGCGCGCACTTGTGTATATGGGACTCGAAGCGGGCACACCATTGAAAAAGATAGCCATCGACACTGTTTTCTTGGGCTCTTGTACCAATGGTCGAATTGAAGATTTGCGTGCAGCAGCTGATGTACTCAAGGGCAAGAAGATATCTTCAACACTTCGCATGTTGGTAGTTCCTGGTTCTGCGCGAGTGCGTTTGCAAGCAGAACAAGAAGGTTTAGATAAAGTCTTTTTAGATGCAGGGGCCGAATGGCGAAATGCAGGATGCTCCATGTGTCTTGGTATGAATCCTGATCAACTTGCAGTGGGTGAGCGATCAGCTTCGACAAGTAATAGAAACTTTGAAGGACGCCAAGGTAAGGGCGGTCGTACTCACCTTGTGAGCCCACTGGTGGCAGCAGCAACCGCACTTCGCGGAACACTTTCTTCACCGGCAGATTTGTAGGAGGCGAGAACATGGAAAAATTTATTAAGCACACAGGTACAGGTGTCCCACTACGTCGCAGCAATGTTGATACCGATCAAATTATTCCGGCCGTGTACTTGAAGCGAGTAACACGCAGTGGATTTGAAGATGGATTATTTAGTGCATGGCGCAATGATCCAGAATTTGTACTCAATCAAGCGGCTTACAAGAATGGAACTATCTTGGTCGCAGGTGTGGATTTTGGAACCGGTTCGTCTCGCGAACATGCAGTCTGGGCCTTACAAAATTATGGCTTCAAGGCTGTTATCTCGAGTCGTTTTGCCGATATCTTCCGTGGTAATTCGCTCAAAGGCGGATTGCTCACTGTCATCATCGATCAGAGCGATGTAGAAAATATTTGGACTGCCATTGAGGCAGATCCAACAACTCAAATCACTGTTGATCTAGAAGCTCGCACAGTTTCTTACAACTCAACTGTTGTTGCCTTCGAACTCGATGATTACACCCGTTGGCGTCTGATGGAGGGCCTTGATGACATCGGGCTGACGCTCAAAGAGACTGATTTCATTGACTCTTTTGAATCCAAGCGCGCTATATACAAACCCAAAACTCTTCCAATCAAAAAATAGAGGCAAAAACAAGCGTGAAATAGTGCTTTTTTCCATAGGGTGAGGTAAAAATATTTTAGGAATGAACAAGTCTCAACGTGTAATTGAGAGTTTTCTACGCGTAAAAAGTGCATTTTTTCAATAATAATTTTTCGCGACACGCACTCGCATATTCGCGTATCACCCCATATGTGCGCGTAAGTTTTATATTGCGTTAGACGAATGTCTAACATTTACGCGTAATAAGGGGATTTCAATGAATAAGGCCCAATTCATTGCGGCGTTGGCACCACACTTCAACGACAGCAAGAAGGAAGCAGCTCACGCTGTAGATATCGTTTTTGACACAATCGTTCGTTCACTCTCAAAGGGTGAAGATGTCATGATCAACGATTTCGGTAAGTTTAAAAAGGTTGATCGCAAAGCACGTATGGGACGTAACCCATTTACAGGCGAGACAATCAAGATCAAGGCTTCAAAGAAGGCACGCTTCCTTCCTGCAAAGGGATTGAAAGATGTCATCTCAGGCGAGCGCAAGCTTGGACCTGCACCAAAGCCAGAACCAAAGGTAGTTAAGGCTGTTGCAAAGCCAGTAGCAAAGAAGGCTGCTAAGAAAGCTCCAGCAAAGAAGAAGGTAGCTGCGAAGAAGAAGCCAGCTGCTAAGAAAGTTGCTAAGAGAGCTCCTGCAAAGAAGAAGGTTGCAAAGAAAGCTAAGAAGAAGTAATTCTTTTTACTCTCGAAAAGGGAGCGAAGCCAGTTATCTGGTTTCGCTCCTTTTTCATTGTGATTGCATAAGATTATGACTATGCCTGATTATAAAATCTCGTATGCCCCACCTCAAGGCAGACCACTTGGCGTAAATCCAACATTTAGATTTGGTGCCGCAGTTCTTATTCCAATCTTGCGAGCAATAACTAAAAGAGATTGGCAAGGCGCGCAATACATTCCTAAAACTGGTCCCGTCATTGTGTGCAGTAATCATCTTTCATATCTTGATGTATTGATGCTCACTCATTACTTATATAAAAATGGTCGCGCACCGCGTTATTTGGGGAAATCTGGAATTTTCAAAACTCCAATAATTGGAAAGATACTTTTAGGTGCGGGTCAAGTTCCTGTGGAGCGCGAAACAAAAGCTGCAGGTGAGGCACTAGTTCATGCCCTTGAATTACTCAAAGCAGGCCACTTGATTGGCGTGTATCCAGAAGGAACCTTGACTCGTGATGAAAATAATTGGCCGATGGTTGCAAAGACTGGTTTGGCCCGCCTTGCAATTATTTCTAGAGCCTCAGTAATTCCGATTGCGCAGTGGGGTTCGCAAATAGTTATGCCCACATATAGTAAAAAAATAAAGCTATTTCCTCGGACCAAAATCATGATGCACGCTGGTCCACCACTTGATTTTTCGAAATGGTATGGCAAAGAGGAAGATCCAGAAGCACTCAAAGAGGCTACTGCCTATGCAATGCGCGCAATTACAGATCTTCTTGAGCCTATGCGTGGTGAAAAACGCCCGGTAGCGATTTTTGATCCTCATAATTCAACACTTCCACGTACTGGAAACTTCAAGAAGGCGCGATAATTGCCTCCTATGCAAAAAGTTACAGTTCTTGGAGCAGGCGCTTGGGGCGCCACTATGGCTCAGGTTCTTAGCGATGCCGGAAACGAAGTACTTCTTTGGGGGCGCAGCGGCGAAGTAATCGATGAGATAAATAGTTTGCACACCAATAAGAAATATCTTGATGACAGTGTTCTACCTAGTGACATACGCGCCACAACAGATATCGCCGAAGCCTTTGCATTCTCAAAATATTATGTTTTAGCTATACCGGCGCAGACGCTTCGAGAAAAATTAATAGAGTGGAAGCCATTTTTTGGTGCAGAAAGTGTCATTATCAGCACTCTCAAAGGAATTGAAATGAGCACTCTTTTGCGAATGACAGAAGTGATTGAAGAAATTACTCATTCGCAACGCATTGCACTCATCACTGGCCCCAATCTTGCCAATGAACTTATTGTGCGACAACCAGCAGGCGCCGTTGTTGCTGCACATTCACAAGCATTAGCTGAGGAGGTAAGAGGCCTCTTTCGAAATCCGTATTACCGGGTCTACACATCTGTCGACGTTTTAGGCTGCGAATTTTCTGGTGCAATCAAAAGCGTTATTGCCCTTGCTGTTGGAATTTCAATCGGCATGGGATATGGCGAAAATACTCAAGCAATGCTCATCACTCGCGGTCTCAATGAAGTTGCGCGTTTGTGTGCAGCTCACGGCGCTGACCCCCTGAGCGCAGCTGGACTCGCTGGTATGGGAGACCTGGTTGCAAGTTGTGGTTCACCATTGTCGCGAAATCGCACCTTTGGTGAAGTACTTGGTCGAAGCGGCTCAATGGATTATGCGCGCGAACACGTTGCTAAAACGGTAGAGGGCGTAGCCTCATCCAGTGCAATTCTTGAAATCGCCCACAGAGTTGGAGTCGAAGTGCCTGTCATAGAGGCAGTAGCCGACATCGTATCTGGAACCTTAACCCCAGCTGCGGCGCTGGAGCGTTTAATGACAATTACTACTGCCTCAGAAAACTTTATTAAATGAGTAAAACACGAGTGGCAATAATTTGTGGTGGACGCAGTAGCGAACATGAAATTTCATGCATCTCTGCGGGAGGAATTTTAGAAGGAATAGACCGCAATACATATGAACCAATTTTGATCGGCATTTCCAAAGAAGGTAATTGGGTCTTATTGCCTAATGATTATCCACTTTCGATAGTCAATGGAGCGCTGCCTCATGTAGATCCGAATGCGCCTGCAGTTGTTGCAGATATTGCAGGGTTGAGTAGTCAAGGAAAAAATCTAGATATCGATATCGTTTTTCCAGTTCTCCATGGTCCATACGGTGAAGATGGCACCATTCAAGGTTTTTGCGAAATGGCTGATATTCCTTATGTTGGCAGTGGCGTTCTTGCCTCCTCAGTTGCGATGGATAAATCATTTGCAAAACCAATTTTCGCGGCTGCAGGAATCAAAGTTGCTGAAGGGTTTGCAGTAACGAAAGAAGAATGGGCAAAAGATAAGAACGCTTGCGCTAAGAGAATTGCAATTCTGGGCTATCCAGTTTTTGTAAAACCTGCGCGAGGTGGTTCAAGTCGTGGCACGCATAAAGTGCATAACGCCGATGAATTTGAGAAGGCAATCACTGATACTCATATTTTTGATCGGAAGGCAATTGTTGAGAATGCCGTTATTGGCAAAGAGATTGAATGCGCAGTCTTGGAATTCGACGGTTTCCCACACGCATCAATTGTTGGTGAGATAAAGATAAGTGATGCCTTTGAGTTCTATGACTTTGAGGCAAAATATTTAGATGGCGCAACATCGATTGAGTTACCAGCGCCGATTCCAGCAGATGCTTTCAAAGATATTCAGGAGAAAGCAGTCAAAGCATTTATCGCACTTGGATGTGCGGGCCTTGCACGAGTTGATTTCTTTTATAGCGCTAATGGCGAAATTATTATCAATGAACTCAACACTATGCCAGGGTTTACACCGACATCGGTCTTCCCAAAAATGTGGGCTGCAAGCGGTAAAAGTTACACACAAATTATTAGCGCTCTACTTATAAGCGCACTGACACGAAGTAATGGCGTATTGGGAAATTAGATTTAGTAGGTAACAGGGCAGGTAAGTGTTCTGGTAATTCCAGCAACTGCTTGTACTTTAGAGAGAATGACTCGACCAAATTCGTCCATGCTAGGTGCTTCTGCACGCATGATGACGTCATAGGGACCAGTTACGCCTTCAGCCAAAGTGACACCTGCGATTGCCGAAACAGATTTAGCAACACTTGATGCTTTTCCAACTTCAGTCTGAATCAAGATGTAGGCCTGTATTGACATGGACTTCTCCTTCTAATGTGTACGCCAGAGGTTACATCACAACCATACTTATTCTCTAGTGCGATTAGGCTACGGCTATGAACTTCGACGAAGCACAAGTGATCGCTACCGTCGCGCGTATTTTTGGCACAAGCCATAAAGGTGTACTCGTTGGTATTGGCGATGATGGAGCAATAGTTGAGACAACGAGCAAGAGTGTTATCACTACAGATATGGCCATTGAAGGAACTCATTTTGATACAGCATGGTCTGGAGCATTTGAAATTGGTCGCAAAATAACGGCTGCTAATTGCGCTGATGTTTTTGCAATGGGCGGCCTACCTCATCACTTAGTAGTTGCACTTGCACTTACGGGTAGCGAGACTCTGGAGTGGATTAGCGAACTCGCGCAAGGAATTGCACATGAAGCATCAAGTGTCGGAGCAGTTGTGGTGGGTGGAGATATCACGCGCGCTCCAATAAAAGTTATCGCCATTACTGCTTACGGAAGTGTGAAAAATCCAATTCTGCGAAGTGGCGCAAAAGTTGGCGACCACATTTATCTTTCATCACTTCCTGGTTGGTCTGCGGCTGGGTATGAACTTCTCAACAGTGCAAGTGATATCGAGAGCGATACTTCAATATATGCTCGCGAAGAATTTTGTGCGCCAACTTTGGATTATGAAATTGCCAGAGCCTGGGCTCAAAAAGGTGCAAACTCGTTGACAGATCTCAGTGATGCATTACTTATTCAAGCCCAGCAGCTCAGCGATGCATCAGGGGTGAAATTAGTCTTCGAGCAAGAAAAGTTCGCTAGGCATTCTGAATTCCATGAGTTATCCGAACTCGCCAGCGCACTTGAAAGTGATGTCTGGCAATGGATTTATGCCGGAGGAGAAGACCATGTCTTTCTGGCAACAGGGAAAGATTTAGCTGGTTTAGAAGTTGGAATCGTGGAAAAAGGTTCCGGAATCAATGGTCTAGAAATGAAAGAAGCGCCAGATACCTGGCGCCATTTCAATTAGAAAATATTAGCGAGTAACTTTTCCAGCCTTGAGGCAAGAAGTACAAACGTTTTGACGCTTTGTGCTTCCACCAACAAGAGTACGTACGCGCTGAATATTTGGATTCCAGCGACGACGAGTCTTTACCTGAGAGTGTGAAACGTTATTGCCAAAGCTGGGCGCCTTGCCACAGATATCGCATGTTGATGCCACAGCAGTACTCCTTTATATTTTTGCCAGAACTTCACCGGCAGATGTAACACGTAAGGCGCTAGGTTAGCGTGGACAGACCCAAGATGGCTAATCGCAGGCGTGGGCAGAGCAGAACTGGCCTTCTAGATTCCCTTTGTGAGGCAGAATCATAGTTATGGCCGATCTCGAAACCCGACTCACAAATGTGGTGGGAGATCGGACAGCGAAGGTCTTGTCGAAGACTTTTTCGATGGAAAATGTTAGTGACTTATTGCGTCATTACCCACGTCGGTATGTAGTTCGAGGTGAACTAACTGATATTTCAACTTTGCAAGAAGGCGATGAAGTAACAATTTTGGCTCAGGTTCACAGTGCATCCAATCGCAGATTGCAGGGACGTAAAGGCAGTATTTTTGAAGTCATCGTCACCGATGGCAGCGCAAAACTTTCACTTACTTTTTTCAATCAAGCGTGGCGCGAAAAAGAATTACGTGTTGGGCGACAAGGACTCTTCGCTGGCAAAGTTGGCCTATTCAACGGGAAGCGCCAATTAGCCCACCCTGATTACGAAATGATTCCTGATGGAAGTGATGTTGATAGTGCTGTTGAAGACTTTGCTGGAAAATATTTACCGGTCTACCCAGCATCAGCAAAGTTACCTTCGTGGAAAATCGCGCAATGTATGGAGTTGGCAATTGACTCTTTAGATGAATTGAGTGATTTCTTACCCGATCAAATTCGATCGAAACACAAGTATCCGACTCTGCAACAAGCACTTTTTCAACTTCACAAACCCATGGATTTAGATAGCGCTGAACTCTCACGAGAACGTCTCACTTTTGACGAGGCGTTTTTATTACAACTCTTACTTGTCTTGCGGCGAAATGAACTACGCAAGTTACATACACAATCAAGAGCGCCGCGACTCGGTGGAATTTTAGAAGCTTTCGATAAAACGTTACCTTTCCAACTCACTGGTGGTCAGTTAGAAGTGTGCAAAGAAATAGAGAGTGATTTAGCGCAATCCCATCCAATGCACAGACTCTTACAAGGTGAAGTAGGTTCTGGAAAGACAGTAGTTGCTCTCAGAGCAATGCTTGCCGTAATTGATAGTGGGGGACAAGCAGCACTCCTTGCTCCTACTGAAGTACTTGCTGCGCAACATCTTCGTACCTTTGAAAGATTACTTGGTCCATTAGGTCAAGGCGGAATGTTGGATGCGCCAGATCAAGCAACAAAAGTTACGTTGATAACTGGTTCACAAAATAGTGCTGCTCGAAAAGATGCGCTGGCACTTGCCGCAACCGGACAGGCAGGAATTGTCATTGGTACTCACGCGCTTCTCGGCGAAAAAGTAGAGTTCAAAGATTTGGGACTTATCGTTGTAGATGAACAACATCGATTCGGCGTAGAACAACGTGATGCACTAAAAGTTAAAGCGCAAAAACCTCCGCATCTACTTGTTATGACAGCGACACCAATTCCAAGAACTGTTGCAATGACGGTTTTTGGAGATCTGGATGTTTCTACATTGCGCGAATTACCACTGGGTCGACAACCGATTACAACTCACGTAGTTCCAGTTTTAGAGAAACCTGCATTTGTTGAACGCGCATGGAGCCGTATCAAAGAAGAAGTTGCGCAAGGACACCAGGCATACATTGTTGCGCCAAGAATTAGTGCGACCACAAATGAAGATGCGGATATGGATTTCCTTTTTGGTGAATCCACCTCAGATTTAGCATCTGTAGAGGAGTTGGCACCCAAATTACATGCCGGCCCGCTGGCAGGTTTGCGGGTTGCGATGTTGCACGGGCGTATGAGTTCAGATGACAAGGAAGCAACCATGCAAGCTTTTGCTGCGGGAGATATTGATGTCCTTGTGTCAACCACAGTAATTGAAGTGGGAGTCGACGTTGCCAATGCCACAGTTATGGTGATCATGGATGCAGATCGCTTTGGAGTCTCGCAATTGCACCAATTACGCGGACGTGTTGGCCGAGGCAGCGCATCTGGATTGTGTTTGTTGGTCAGTAGCGCACCAATTGAATCACCAGCGAGAGCGCGACTTGAAGCAGTTGCATCCACACTCGATGGATTCGAACTTTCACGAATTGATTTAGATCAACGACGCGAAGGCGATGTTTTGGGAACACATCAATCAGGAACGCGTTCGCATTTGCGTTTGCTCAGAGTGTTGCGAGATGAAGATCTTATTGAAAGTGCCAGAAACGATGCGATAGAACTCGTGGAAGCAGACTCGGAGTTGAAGGCATATCCTTTGCTTAAGGCGCAGTTGCGAGAATTGCAGGCAGACGAGGCCGTTGATTACTTGGATAAGGGTTAGAAATAATGAGAATAATTGCTGGTGTAGCAAAGGGGAGAACTCTTGCGAGCGTCTCTGGTGCTACGCGTCCAACTTCTGATCGCGCCCGCGAAGGCCTCTTCTCTTCATTGACATCTGAATTTGGTGATTTTCATGGCTTACACATACTTGATTTATTCGCCGGATCTGGCGCCATTGGATTAGAAGCACTCTCACGTGGAGCAACAATTGTGCACGCTGTCGAGAATGAAAGCGATGCTCAAAAAACTATTACAACTAATAGCGAATTAGTAGTGAAAGCAAAACCAACTGGAAAGTTCCACCTGTATTCGATGTCAGTGCAAAGATTTGTAAGCGATGCCGCGCACGAGCAATACCATTGTGTTTACGTTGACCCTCCATACGATTTCCCTAGTAATGAACTAGAAGAAATTCTTCGACTTTTAGCAGAAGGAAATTTCCTCAAGAGCGATGCATTTGTTGCAGTTGAACGACGTGCAAAAGGTGGCAAGTTCAACTGGCCGCAGAGTTACGAGCCAGTGCGAGAGCGAAATTATGGACAAGCCACTATTTATTATGCCAACGCTGGCCCTGTTCAAGCGTGAGAATGGATAACACGGGCATCTCTTGCTAGCGTTTCTCCCATGAAGCGCGCCGTATGTCCTGGATCTTTTGATCCCATCACCTATGGCCATCTCGACATCATTGAGCGCGCGAGTGCTCACTTTGATCAGGTCGTTGTCGCTGTTCTTGAAAATCGCACTAAAGCAAGCCTGTTTAGCGTTGTTGATCGAATTGAAATGATTCGCGAAACTACATCTAAATTCCCAAATGTCATCGTTGATTCATGGAGCGGTTTGCTAGTGGATTATTGCAAGACCAATTCAATTCAAGCGATTGTCAAAGGTTTACGCGCTGTTACAGACTTTGATTACGAGCTACAAATGGCGCAAGTAAATCTACAATCTGGCGTTGAAACTATGTTTATGGCAACGGCACCTGCACATTCATTTTTATCATCATCGCTTGTAAAAGAACTTGCACACTATGGAGGAGATGTTTCTTCAATGGTTCCAGTAAATGTCAACGCAGCACTCAAAGCTCGAGTAGCAGGGAAATAACTATGGATTCAGTAGATAAATTAACCTCAGCAATAACGATGTTGGAAGAGGCACGTGGAGTTCCACTTTCTGCATCGTGCGTTGTTCACCGAGGAGAGATGCTAGAGATCCTCGATGATGCCCGCGCTGCTCTACCCGCTGACTTGGAAGAGGCTGAAGCAATTATTGCTTCGCGTGATTCGATTATTGAAGATGGAAGAATTAGTGCAGACTCATTAGTTTCTATTGCTCGTGAAGAAGTTGCACGAATGGTGGAACAGACTTCTATCGTTCAAGCCGCGCGCGATGAAGTGAAGAAAATTCTTGATGATGCCCGTGATGTGGCAGAAGAAGAGCGAATCCAAGTTGAAGAATATATTGATAGCCGATTAGCAACCCTAGAAGTAATTTTGAATAAAACTATGGATGCTGTTGCTCGAGGTCGTGAACGCTTAGCTGGTGCAGATGATAAAGATGTACTTGCTCAATTAGCTGAAGATCATTAATTCATATAGCCATGCCACGTCCATCGGAGATTTATAAGTTCAATACCTATGAGTTGCCTCGCCGCGCTGGCGAGATGAGAGAGTATGAGCTTGATTTAGTTTTAGAAGAGTCAGTGGGAATTCCACTCATCGCAGTGCCGATTGGCGCAACAATCGAAGTAGATATGCGACTCGAATCTGTCACAGAAGGCGTCTTAGTGAGCGCACAAATTTATGCCACAGCGGTGGGTGAATGTACGCGCTGTTTAGACAGCGTTGAACTCGACATAGATCGCACGATTCAAGAGTTATATCGCTATGCACCAACTCACGACAAAGGTGGGCGTCGCAATAAGAGTGGCAAAAGACTCGATTCGGATATTGATGATTTGGATAATGATGATGAACTTGAGATGGAAGGCGATTACATCGATTTGGAAACACCAATTCGCGATGCAATTGTTTTATCTCTTCCTATCAATCCACTATGTCGCGATGATTGCCCTGGCCTATGTCCCGAATGTGGCGGCAAGTGGGCTGAATTAGAGCCCGATCATCTGCATGAGGTTATTGATGCGAGATGGATGGGATTGGCGGCCCTGGCGCTAGATCCTGAGCCTCTCTCGGGAGACGATTTCAAGATTTAGCCCTTTTGAGAGATACTTACCGCCTGCAGCCATCGCTGCGAATTGAAAGACGAGGTTAGAAAAGTGCCAGTACCAAAGCGAAAAATGTCGCGTTCTAAGACGCGCTCACGTCGAAGCCAGTGGAAAACCACTGCTGCAGCACTTGCTGCTTGCCCACAATGCCAGCAACCAAAATTGCAACACACAGCATGCCCAACCTGCGGTACATATAACCGTCGCCAGGTACTAGAGGTCTGATCTGAGTTCGGTGCTAACGCAGCGTTTAGGGATTGATATAGATCCTGCATTGCTGGAGCTGGCATTTACGCATCGTTCATATGCTTATGAAACCGGTGCGAAAGAAACCAATGAACGTTTAGAGTTTCTTGGCGATTCAGTTTTAGGTCTCATCGTTACGGAAGATTTATATCTTCGCTATCCAGATTTAGATGAAAGTCGTCTATCACCATTGCGTTCTGGAATTGTAAATATGCGCGCACTTGCAGATATCGCCCGTGAACTTGAACTTGGTCAATACATCCGACTTGGTAAAGGTGAAGAAGTAACCGGCGGTCGCGATAAGAATTCTTTGTTAGCAGATGCACTAGAGGCCCTTATTGGTGCTATCTATTTGCATTCTGGTTTTGAAAAATGCACAGCAGTTGTACGTGTATTGATACGTTCGACAATGGAGAACGCACTTGCTCGTGGTGCCGGACTCGATGGAAAAACTGCATTACAAGAATTAGCGGCATCACTAGGTCGAGGCGTACCTGAATATGTCGTAACCGAAGAGGGCCCAGATCACGACAAGAATTTCATGGCGCATGCAATGCTCGCTGGAGTTGCGCTAAGTGAAGGAACTGGAAAAAGTAAGCGCGAAGCAGAACAAGTTGCTGCACGCACTGCATACGAACGCTTGAAGTCAGAGACTGAAGTAGAAGTAGAGGGTTAATGCGCTCGCGTTGAATAACAAAAGTTCACGCGTAAAGCGATAGGTTTACCGCGTGTATTTGAAGAGTATGACGCTCAAGGGATTTAAGTCCTTCGCCTCCGCCACAACGCTGCGCCTGGAACCAGGTATTACATGCGTGGTCGGTCCCAACGGTTCAGGTAAGAGCAATGTTGTTGACGCCCTTACCTGGGTTATGGGTGAGCAAGGCGCAAAATCTCTTCGCGGCGGAAAAATGGAAGATGTAATTTTTGCAGGAACATCGGGGCGTGCACCACTTGGTCGCGCTGAAGTTTCAGTAACAATTGATAACACCGACGGTTCACTTCCTATCGATTACACCGAAGTAACTATTTCTCGAATACTTTTTCGCAATGGACAAAGTGAATATCAAATCAATGGTGAAGCTTCACGCCTGCTAGATATTCAAGAACTATTGAGCGATTCAGGTATTGGTCGTGAAATGCACGTCATCGTTGGTCAAGGCCAGCTCGATGCAATTTTGATGGCTACACCGGAGGAGCGCCGCGGTTTTATTGAAGAGGCAGCAGGAGTTCTTAAGCACCGTAAACGTAAAGAGAAAGCTCTTCGAAAATTAGATTCAATGCAAACAAACTTGGCTCGTGTACAAGACTTAACAGTTGAATTACGTCGCCAACTACGTCCACTTGGTAAACAAGCCGAAGTCGCAAAAAAAGCTGCAACCATTCAAGCCGATCTGCGAGATGCGAAACTTCGCTTACTTGCCGATGATTACATTTCACTTTCACGAACTCTCGACGCTGAAGTTGCTGATGAAAATGCACTACGTGAACAACGCGCACAGGTTGAAAGCGAGCTTGAAACAGTTCGTACGCGGGAAGAAGCACTTGATGCACAAAGTGCTATCGAAGGACCCTTACTAGTTTCTGCCCAAGAGAATTTTTATAATCTCAATTCACTGCGCGAAAAATTTCGTGGCACTCAAAGTTTGGCGCAAGAGCGCTCTCGTTTTCTTGCAGAAGAGGCAGAAGAAGCACGAAGTGCCGGCCGCGATCCAGAAGCTATGGATCTGGAAGCGCAAGCGCTTCGCGTTGAAGAAGCAACACTTCGCCAAAATGTTATTGATGCACAAAGTGCATTGCAGCAGGCAACCCAAGAACTTGCAACAACTGAAGCTGCGCTAAAAATTGATGAAGACACAATTGCCGCCGCAATGCGCGCGATTGCCGATGCTCGTGAAGGTACTGCGCGACAAGAAGGCCACATCAAATCCTTAGCTGCTCGACTTGAGGCGATTGCGGAAGAGATTGCACGTCTCACAAAAGCGCGCGATGAAGCCCAAGAACGAGTCGAGAATGCGCGGCGCGAATATTCAACTTTCGAATTGGAGATTGCAAGCGCGGACTCTGGCGAAATTGGTCTGGATTCCCAATTTGAAAATACAAAGAACGCGCTGGAATTCTCCAAGAAAAAGCTTTTTGATCTGGTTGAAGCAGAACGCAATGCAGATCGCGATCGCAATTCGGTTGAATCTAAATTAGAAGCACTTCAGCTAACGACCTCAAATCGCGATGGGGCATCAGCTCTGATTCGTGATGCACGAGGAGTACAAATAATTGGAAGCATTGCCTCATTAATCGAAATTGATTCGGGTTGGGAGAGTGCTGCTGCTGCGGCACTTGGTCAATTAGCAGATGCTGTTGTGGTTCAAGATTTATCTGCAGCAGTGAGCGCGCTAACAACACTTCGTAATGAGAATTTAGGTCAGGCAGATGTTTTGGTTTATCAGCCAGGTCATGCACCATCAAATATTTCTATCCCATCATCCTTGACGCCAATAAGCGCTCATATTCGTTCAGGACGCATTGGTGACCTCTTAGCTTCAATGCTCAGCCATATTGTCGTGGCTGAGAATGCACGCGATGCCCATGAAATTTTGCGATCACATTCAAATCTCACAGTCGTAACTCGCGATGGCGATGTTATTTCTTCCTCACGTGCACGAGGTGGCTCAAAGTCTTCGGCATCACTTATTGAAGTCAATGCCCTGATTGAAGATTTAACGAAAAAATTAGAATCTTTAGTTCACAATTGTGATCGCTTACGTTTTGAAATCTCGACAGTCAATGCTGAAGTGGGAGAAAAACAAAGTGCATTTGATATCGCACTCTCCAAACTCAATGAGTCCGATGCTCGAATAGCGGCGCTCACAGAACAATTAGCTGTCTCTGGTCAACACATGAAATCAGCCATGGCTGAAGTTGATCGTTTACAAGCATCAATTACTGAGGCAAGCGCGGCTAAATCCCGGGATGAAGAAGATTTGGCAATTGCAAAGAATCAATTGGAACAACGTGGCGATGTCGCTGAGCCAGATCACTCACATACAGAGGAACTTCGCAACAAAGTATCTAATGCACGTACCGCCGAAGTTGAAGCGCGACTTGCTGTGCGTACTATTGAAGAGCGAGTGGATTCGGTTGGTGCACGTGCATCAACTCTCGAAGCATCTGCTAAAGCAGAGCGCGAAGCTTCAGAGCGCGCAGTATCCCGCCGTGGAGCACGTGCACGTGGCGCAATTATTTCGCAAGCTATTGCAGAGGCTGCCTATGAAGCGCTCATTCATATTGAACGCTCAATTGCAAAAGCGGCAACAGAGCGCTCTCGACTCGAAGAATCAAGAACTGCGCGCGAAGGTGAAACGCTTTCAATTCGTACCCGCGGCCGCGAACTTACCGCTCAATTAGATCAAGTCACTTCAAGTGTTCATCGTGATGAAATTGCTCGAGCAGAGCAGCGTTTGCGCATAGAGACACTGGAAGCTAAGACTGTTGAAGAATTTGGAATTGATCTCACTTCACTCGTCAACGAATATGGTCCGGATAAAGATGTACCAACATTTTTTGAGACTGAAACAGGTGAGATCGTTGCAACCGAAATGGTTCCATATCGTCGCGATCAACAAGAAAAGCGCCTTGCATCAACAGAGCGTTCACTTGCACTCCTTGGCAAAGTAAATCCTTTAGCACTCGAAGAATTTACTGCGCTCGAAGAACGTTTGAAGTTTCTTGCCGAACAGCTCGAAGATCTCAAGAACACTAAAAAAGACTTGCTCGATATCATCAAAGAGGTTGATGATCGAGTGCAACAAATTTTCATGGAAGCCTATACAGAGACTGCGAAACATTTCGAGGATATTTTCGCGCGACTATTCCCTGGTGGCGATGGCCGTTTGATTCTCACGGATCCAGACAATCCTTTGAGTTCTGGCGTTGATGTTGAAGCCCGTCCACCAGGAAAGAGAATCAAGCGACTCTCATTACTCTCTGGCGGAGAAAAATCACTTACAGCCGTAGCGATGCTTGTTGCAATATTCAAGGCTCGTCCAAGTCCCTTCTACGTGCTGGATGAAGTTGAGGCCGCCCTTGATGATGTTAACTTAGGTCGCTTGCTTGTCATCCTGGAAGAACTACGTGCTAGCTCACAACTTATTATTATCACGCACCAAAAGCGCACGATGGAAATTGCCGATGCCCTTTATGGCGTAACAATGCGCGGTGATGGTGTCACTGAAGTTATCTCGCAACGTTTGCGTGAATCAGACGCTAGCTAATTTCGATGGGGATCTTTACTAAATTCCTTAGCAAAATAAAGGGTCAATCAACACTCTCAAATAGTGATTGGGAAGAACTCTACGGGGAACTTCTAGGATCTGATTTAGGACCAACTTTTTCTCGTACCCTCATTGATGAAGCTAAAAAAAGCAAAGGTCAAAACCCAGAGGAAGATCTCCATGGCATACTTCTTTCACAATTATCAAGTCAATCGCGTGAAACCATTCGTGCCGCATCGGGGCCAACAACAATTCTTATTGTCGGTGTCAATGGAACCGGAAAGACGACTTCGGTTGCAAAACTAGCGGCGCTCTTTCAAAGCCGTGGAAGCAAAGTGCTCTTGGCTGCAGGCGATACCTTTCGTGCGGCTGCAGTTGAGCAACTGCGCACGTGGGGGGATCGTCTCGGAATTGAAGTTGTGTCGGGAAAAGAAAATGGAGATCCTGCCTCCGTCGCATTTGATAGCGCACATGCGGCGCTCAATAAGTGCGTTGATTATTTATTGATAGACACCGCAGGACGTTTGCATAATAAGAATGACTTGATGGCAGAACTTGGAAAAGTCAAAAGAGTTATCGAGAAAGTCCTTCCAATCAATGAAGTTCTTTTAGTTATTGATGCAACAACGGGTCACAATGCCATCGCACAAGCCAGAATATTTACTGAGAGCATTGGCGTGACTGGAATTATTTTGACAAAACTCGACGGTAGCGCCAGAGGTGGCGTAGCCCTGGCCATCGAGAAAGAGATAGGCGTCCCCATCAAATGGATAGGCACAGGGGAGTCCCAAACCGACTTTTCCCCCTTCGATAGTGAAAGTTATATTCGAGCTTTAACACAGATGTAACACAACAGGCTATTTTCTGTAACTCTCGTGGGGCATCTTTGCCACATCTCAAAGGCGAGACTCTCGCGCATCTTTAGCGCACCCTTATGTGAGGAAAATAAATGGAAGCGACTGTTCTCAATTCTGGCGATACCGCCTGGATGTTGGCAAGCACTGCTCTCGTTCTTCTTATGACACCTGGATTAGCTTTCTTCTACGGTGGAATGGTGAGGACCAAAAGTGTTCTAAATATGATGATGATGTCGATGGTCACTATCGGAATCGTTAGCATTTTATGGGTAATTTACGGTTTCGAATTAGCATTTGGTTACAAAGGTAATTCGCCTTGGTTTGGTTCCTTCTCTCTTTCGGGCTTGGGAAGCCAAGTAAATGCATTTACAAATAATGGTGGCGTTTATCCAATTCCACTCTTAGTCTTTGCAGCATTCCAATTAATGTTTGCGATTATTACTCCTGCACTTATCTCGGGTGCAATTGCCGATCGCACAAAGTTCACCGCATGGGCAATTTTTGTTGCGATCTGGACGACAATTGTGTACTTCCCAGTTGCACACTGGGTATTTGCATTCGGAAATAAAGTTGGTGACAAAACCACCGGCACTGGATATCTTGCAGGTAAAGGTCTTGAAGACTTTGCTGGCGGAACGGCAGTGCACATCAACGCAGGAGCAGCAGGTTTAGCACTTGCAATCATTCTTGGAAAGCGTGTCGGATGGCGTAAGGAAGCAATGCGACCACACTCCTTGCCACTTGTACTCCTAGGTTCTGGCTTATTGTGGTTTGGTTGGTTTGGATTCAATGCTGGTTCTGCACTTGCAGCAAATGGTCTTGCAGGTCTGGCATTTATGAATACTCAAGTTGCAACAGCTGGTGCACTCATTGGCTGGATTTTGGTCGAGAAAATTCGTAATGGTCATGCAACATCATTGGGCGCAGCATCTGGCGCAGTTGCTGGGCTTGTAGCAATTACACCCGCTTGTGCATTCGTTGCACCATGGGCAGCAGTGGTCATCGGATTTATCGCTGGAATTCTCTGTTCACTTGCCGTTGGAATGAAATATAAATTCGGCTTTGATGATTCACTCGATGTTGTTGGTGTTCACCTTGTCGGTGGAATTTGGGGCTCACTAGCCATTGGATTCTTCGGCACGCACATCGTCAATAGCGTTGGTATCGATGGATTGTTTTACGGTGGCGGAAGCGCACTTCTTGGGAAACAAGCACTTGGTGTAGGCATGGTTGCCGGGTACTCATTCATTGTTACTTTGATTCTCGGATTTATTATCGAGAAGACCATTGGTTTCCGCATTCCTCGTGATGCAGAAATTGAGGGTATTGATCTCAGCGAACACGCTGAAACTGCATACGAAATGACAAGCTCATCACGTGGAGGTTCTTTCTAATGAAACTCATTACAGCAATTCTCAAACCATTCAAACTCGATGATGTAAAAAATGCGCTACAAGCTCATGGCATTAATGGCATGACAGTTTCGGAAGCAAGTGGTTTCGGGCGTCAGAAAGGACACACAGAGGTTTACCGTGGAGCTGAATACACGGTTGATCTTGTACCAAAAGTGAGACTTGAAGTCTTGGTCGACGATAGTGAAGCAAATTCAGTAGTAGATGTCATTGTCAAAGCTGCTTCAACAGGTTCAATTGGAGATGGAAAAGTCTGGACGACACCAGTTGATCAGATTGTTCGCGTTCGCACTGGAGAACGCGGGGTGGATGCGATTTAGGGTTCGCCCCTAAAGTTGCACCATGGGAACACGCGAGCGAAGGTACCGATCGAACGAGAGCGATCGGTACCTCGCTTCGCTTTTTAACGAAGCGATCATCACGCTTTCGCAAAGAGCAAAAAATGAAGGCATAGCTCTGGCAGCAGTCGGGGGATATGGAAGAGCTGAATTATCTCCAGGCTCTGATCTTGATATTGTAATTTTGCATAATGATTCTTTTAGTGATGATGAACTCAGTACTTTCGTCAACACATTGCTTTATCCGTTGTGGGATTCAAAGAGCGTGGATCATTCAGTTCGCACACGTGCGCAAACTCGTGATGCGGCACACGATGATCTCAAAGTTGCCTTAGGACTTCTAGATATTCGATTGGTATCTGGTGATGCAGATTTAGTGGCGGCGGTCCAGCACGATTCGATTGATTCATGGAGAAAAGATTCTCGAAAGAGATTGCCAGAATTGCGTAGATCTTTAGATGAGCGCCATGAACGTGCTGGCGAATTGGCATATTTGCTTGAACCAGATTTGAAAGAAGCACGTGGAGGTTTGCGCGATATCAATGCGCTACGTGCCATAAAGTTGAGCGGGGCTTTCGATGTTCCGTTAGAAAAAATTAGCTGGGCTGAATCAACGTTAGCAAATATAAGAGAAGCCCTTCATGAAACTACTCAGAAGAATCGTGATCGTTTACTTTTCCAAGAACAAGATCGCGTAGCGCAGCATTTAGATTACGCAGATGCAGATTTATTAATGAGCGATGTTGCACGAGCAGCGCGATCGGTAGATTACCTACTCAATACGACGTGGCACAAAATTGAATTCAAAGGCAAAGATGGACTTGGCAGGATTTTACGCAAGCCAAGAACAACTTCAATCGCACGAGGAATTAGTGTTGCGAATCAAGAAGTTATTATCGATTCGCAAGTTGAGATTGCCGACGATGCTGTTTTAGGGTTACGCGCTGCTGCAAAAGCTGCGCAATTGGGAATGCCACTCTCACTCGATAGTTGTGAACGATTAGCCACAGTGCTAAAGGAAGGCAAGGCCCAATTACCTTCGCCATGGCCGCGCGAAGCTCGCGAAAATTTAGTTGCACTGCTTGGCGCAGGCGCTGCGATGATTGACGTTTTTGAAGCCCTTGATCAAGAGGAAATTATTTTTTCATGGATTCCAGAGTGGAGTTCAGTTCGCTCCCTTCCACAAAGAAATGCACTTCATCGCCATACTGTTGATCGTCATATGGTTGAAACAGCAGTACGTGCTGCGGCATTGACGCGCAATGTACATCGTCCCGACTTGCTTCTAGTAGGAGCTCTATTTCACGATATTGGTAAAGGTAGCGAGGAAGATCACTCAGAGCGCGGTGCACGATTGATTGCACCATTAGCTATCAGATTTGGTTTTCCGCACGAGGATGTTGAAACGCTAAAGATTCTGGTTCAACATCATTTATTACTTTCAGCGACAGCAACTCGTCGTGACTTAGATGACCATGCAACGATTGCATCAATTTTGGCTGTGATTCCAGATTTTGAAACGCTCGAACTTTTGCACGCCTTGAGCATTGCCGACGGTGAAGCAACGGGTCGCGCAGCGTGGAGTGAGTGGAAAGCAAGTTTGGTTGAAGAATTGGTCAACAAAGTCAGAAAGGCAATGAGCGGAAGCACAGTTGCACTACAGCCAGATATCACAGATGAACAACGACAGATTGCTCAATCTGGAATTCTTCGAGTGAATATAGAAGCTCGTGGGGTTGACTATTCAATCGAAATTATTTCTCCCGATAAACCCGGTTTATTATCAATTGTTGCAGGCGTACTCAATCTTGCTCGACTCGATGTTCGCTCCGCCAGAACAAAATCACATGGACCTTCAGCTGTTATGAAGTGGATAGTGACTCCAGACCCACATGCACCAGCAATAACTGCAGAGAAATTACACCGCGATATTGAGGAAGCTTTAAGAAATTCAAAAGATATCGAAGAGCGAATCAATGCACGCACTGAGGCATATGCTCAATTACCAACAATTCCAGTTCCACCACCAATAGTGGAATCAATTAGAGATGCTGCTACAGATGCCACCGTTTTTGAAGTCCGCAGCCATGATCGCCCTGCATTGTTATTTAGAATTGGCGCAGCAGTGGCGCAGTCCCAGGTAGATATTCGTTCAGCCATTGTTACAACTTTGGGAGCCGAAGCAATTGATACCCTGTATGTCACAGAGATTAGCGGCGGAGCACTCAGCGATGAGCGAGCTCGTGAAGTACGTGAGCGATTGGCCTCTATGCTCAAGTAGGCTCTGCTCCTATGTTTGAATCACTAGCGACGCGAATAAGTGGAGCATTCTCATCCCTTCGCACTCGGGGAAAATTATCATCAAGTGATATTCAAGCGACCTGCGCGGATATTCGCTTAGCATTATTAGAAGCAGATGTAGCCCAAAGCGTTGTTGAGGACTTTGTTGCAACTATTGAAGAGAAATCATTAGCTGCATTATTGACATTGCAATCAGGAACTAATCAAGCAAATGCAATTTTCGAAATTGTAAATAAAGAATTAGTCGAAATACTTGGTGGATCCGCGCGCAGAGTTCGTTTGGCAAAGAATCCTCCAACAGTAATCATGCTCGCTGGTTTACAAGGAGCAGGTAAAACAACTCTTGCGGGCAAGCTGGCTAAGTTTTATGCCGATCAAGGAAATACACCACTTCTCGTTGCATCTGATTTAGCGCGGCCTAACGCAGTAACACAATTGCAAGTTGTAGGAGACAGCATTGGCGTTCCAGTTTTTGCCCCTGAACTTGGAAGCGGTACTGGTGATCCAGTAAAAGTTGCGCGAGACGGTATCGCTTTTGCGAAAGCGAAGTTATATAACATGGTGATTGTAGATACTGCGGGACGCCTTGGTATCGATGAAGATTTAATGAAGCAGGCGCGCGATATCCGTGATGTAGTCATGCCAGATGAAATCCTTTTTGTCGTCGATGCCATGATTGGGCAAGATGCAGTTCGAACAGCGCAAGCATTTCTCGATGGTGTGGGATTTGATGGCGTTGTTCTCACCAAACTAGATGGAGACGCACGTGGTGGAGCAGCACTCTCAATAACATCGCTTACTAAACGTCCGATTATGTTCGCCTCAACAGGTGAGAAACTCACTGATTTCGATATCTTCTATCCCGATCGCATGGCCTCTCGAATATTAGGAATGGGCGATGTGGCAACACTTGCCGAGCAAGCAAAGAAAGCGTTCAATCCAGAGACTTCTGCAAAGTTGGAAAAGAAATTTGAAAACGGTGAAGATTTCACACTTGAAGATTTTCTGGAGCAATTAGAAGCAATGTCGAAGATGGGTTCAATGTCGAAAATGCTCTCGATGCTTCCTGGAGCCGGAGCTATGAAAAAGCAGCTGGATAACTTTGATGAATCCGAACTTGTTCGCACTAAATCAATTGTGCAATCGATGACACCGATAGAGCGTCGCGATCCAAAGGTTCTCAATGGTGGGCGTCGTGCTCGCATTGCATTGGGAAGTGGTCGAAAAGTTTCAGATGTAAATTCTTTAGTAGAACGCTTCAGCGCCGCACAAAAAATGATGAAGCAAGTGCGCAACGGAGGTATGCCACCGGCAATGAGTGGAATGGGTATGCCCGCTATGCCTAAAGGCCCCACAAAGAGCGCACCACAGAAGAAGAAGTCCAAGTCTGGAAATCCAGCTAAACGCGCATTAGAGGAGGGCCAGTAGCGCCCAATTTCGTAAATATGGGCGGGAATGGCAGAATACGGAACCTGTTGATGGGGCCCTCTACCCCCGCCAACATTAGAAATCCACAGTCAGATCTTTTGATTGCGCACCCCGCTGCGATCAACTGATACGGCACACACTTATAGGAGTACAACTTTCTTGGCTACAAAAATTCGTCTTATGCGCATGGGAAAAATCCGCACACCATTTTTTCGCGTTGTTGTAACAGATTCACGTAAAGCACGTAACGGTCTTTCAATTGAAGAGATCGGTCGCTATGTTCCAGGACAAGAACCTTCACTCATTGAGATTAACTCTGAGCGCGCTCTTTATTGGCTTAGCGTTGGTGCGCTTCCAACTTCAGCAGTAGAGGCTTTGTTGAAGGTCACAGGAGATTGGCAAAAGCACAAGGGATTGCCTGGAACTGAAGGCACACTGCGTGTTGCAGCACCTCGCGTTGGAAAGAATGTTGCATACGAAGCAGCAGTCAAGCAAGCAATGGATGAACCAAAAGAAGGCGCAACAACTCTGAAGAAAAAAGCACAAGAGAAGTTAGCTGCCAAAGCCAATCCAGTTGTAGAAGAAGCCCCTGCTGCCGTTGAAGAGACACCAGTTGTTGAAGCTGTTGTAGAAGAAGCACCTGCAGTAGTTGAAGAGACACCAGTTGTTGAAGCAGCCGTTGAAGAAGTGAGCACTGAGTAAGAATGATGGATGAAGCCCTCGAACATTTGGTAAAGGGAATCGTTGATAATCCTGAAGATGTCGTTGTAAAAGAGAAGACTCATCGTCGAGGTACAACACTTGAAGTAAGAGTCAATCCCGAAGATATTGGTAAGGTCATTGGCCGTAATGGTCGCACTGCAAAAGCACTTCGCACAGTTGTGAGTGCGCTCGCTGGTCGTACGATCCGCGTCGATCTCATTGAGACCGACGAAGGTCGCTAACTACAACGATGCGCTTACTCGTGGGGCGAATTGGTCGCGCTCACGGAATTCTTGGTGAAGCAACCATTGAAGTTCGAACTGATGATCCAGAAACTCGTTTTGCAATGGGCGCGCGTGTAGAAACAGATAAGTTCGGTGATCTCACGATTATTTCGGGCAGAGTCCATAATGGAATTTTGCTACTTGGATTCGAGGGAATTACCGACCGTAATGGAATTGAAAAATACAAAGACACGCTGCTTTATTCCGAGGTAGATATTGATGAGCAGAATGAGGATGAAGACGATTACCACGTTCTACAACTCATCGGATGTATCGCATATTTAGAAAACGGCGAAAAATTTGGCGAAGTTACCGATGTCGTCAATCTTCCTGGCCAAGATCTCCTTGCGATACAAACTTCGCATGGTGAAACACTTATCCCATTTGTTCATCAATTAGTTCCGGTAGTTGATATCAAAGCGAAGCGGATGACGGTAATTCCACCTGATCTCACCGGTGAAGTCATATGAAAATAGATGCGATAACTATTTTCCCAGATTATTTTGCGCCGATGCGCCTTTCCTTGCTAGGTAAAGCACAAGGTCAGGGAATCCTAGAAATAAACGTGCATGACTTACGTGCTTTCACAACAGATAACCATCACACAGTCGATGACACTCCATATGGTGGAGGCGCGGGAATGGTGATGCTGCCTGAAGTATGGGGACTAGCTATTGATTCGATTATTGAGGATGGAGCAACCCTTGTTGTACTTACTCCTGCAGGAAAGCGATTTACTCAAGAGATGGCGCAAGAACTTATGAATTCAAAGCAATTAATATTTGCTTGCGGTCGATATGAAGGAATCGATGATCGTGTTCGCCAATATTATTCACGTGATGAGTTCAGAGAAAGAAATATTGATGTTCTAGAAGTTTCGATTGGTGACTACGTTCTAGGTGGAGGCGAAGTTGCTTCCATGGTGATGATCGAAGCAATTACACGATTATTGCCTGGAGTATTAGGTAATCCTGAATCTTTATCTGAGGAATCACACAACAGTGAGGGATATCTTGAGTATCCGAATTTTACAAAACCACAAACATGGCGTGATATCTCAGTGCCTGAGGTATTGCTTAGTGGAAACCATGGTGAAATTGCAAAGTGGCGAGCAACACAAGCGAAATTACGAGCGGAAAAGAATCTATAACTAGCGAGTAATGCTGGTAGTGCATTACCGTTGCCTAATGGCCTCAATTGACCCGGAACTCCAATCTCGTCTGATTAGAGATCTCGAACCTACCGTTGCAGTTGAGTTAGCCCGCCACTTAGAAATACAAAAAGAGTGGTATCCGCATGACTATGTCCCATGGTCTGAAGGCCGTAACTTTGCTGGCCCGCTCAATGGTGATGCATGGGAAGCAAAAGATTCACGTCTTTCTACTGTTGCGCAAGATTCGTTAGTTTTGAATTTGTTGACCGAAGATAATCTTCCGAGCTATCACACTGAAATTGCAATATCGATGGGCCGCGATGGCGCATGGGGTAATTGGGTTGAACGTTGGACTGCCGAAGAAAACCGCCACGGAATCGTTATGCGTGATTACCTCATGGCAACGCGCGGCGTGAATCCTTATGAGTTAGAAGATCTTCGTATGGCACATATGTCGCAGGGTTACCAAACTTCTTATGACAACGACATGTTGCATACAGTTGCATACGTTTCTTTCCAGGAACTTGCAACGCGTATTTCACACCGCAATACAGGCAAGATTTCAGATGATCCAATATGTGAAAACATGTTGCAACGTATTGCTCTAGATGAAAATTTGCACATGATTTTCTATCGCAACCTCCTTGGCAAAGCAATTGATCTTGCACCAAATGAGGCAATGCGTGCGATTACAGATGTTGTAACTAATTTTGATATGCCTGGTGCTGGTATGCCTGGTTTTGGACGCAAAGCTGTACAGATCGCACTTGCTGGAATTTATGACATGCAGCAGCATCTAGATGATGTTGTCGCGCCAGTTCTACGTGCATGGAATATTTTCGATCGGGAAGATTTCAGTGGCGATGGTCAAGCCGCACGTGACGAATTATCAATATGGCTAGCAGGTGCAACGGATGAATCAAACAGATTCAACGAGAAGCGTGAAATTCACTTTGAGCGACTCATTGCGCGAGGACAAGCGCCAATTAGAATTGCTAAATAAAAACTCGAAAGATACGATTCCCGTTATGACAAAACGCGCCCTTTTCATCTTGCAAGATTATGTAAGCGATGGTGGGCCGGTTGCAGTTCAATTTAGAAACCGTGGTTACGAAATCCAACAGTGCATTGTTGTTGATAAAGATAATTACAAGACTCCTAACGTCACAGTGAATTGGCCAAACTTCCTAGAGTTCGATGTAATCGTTGCACTTGGTGCACCATGGGGGGCTTTTGAAGATGAGCGCATTGGCAATTGGCTACTGCCTGAAATGAATAAATTATTAGAGGCACATAATGCAGGTATTCCTATTCTAGGAATCTGTTTTGGTGGCCAATTAATGGCACGCACACTCGGCGGCACTGTTGCACGTGGTCCTTACCCAGAACTTGGTTGGCACGAAATCGATAGTGATGATGAAAGTTTTATCCCAACAGGTCCATGGTTTCAGTATCATTGGGATCGATTCACACTTCCACCTAACGCAAAAGAGATAGCGCGCACAGATCTATGTCCTCAGGCATTCACATTCGGGCGAACACTTGGAACTCAATTTCACCCTGATGTTGATTCAGAAGTTTTGGACCAATGGCTTGCAATGGAAGGCGGCCCCGATGATCTTGAAGCAGAGGGTGTAGTAATTGCTGATTTGCGTGCGCAGACGAAATTAGCTGATGCACATGCAAATCCGCGCAGTCACGCCTTGGTCGATTATTTTCTCGACTACGTCGCAACTGCGCCGATTCAACGCAAGTAAGTATTAGTCGAGCGGAGTTACGTACGCTCCTGAAATTCCACCATCTACTAAGAAATTAGATGCTGTAATAAATGAAGAATCATCAGATGCCAAGAATGCAACTGCTGCTGCTAGTTCACTCGCTTCAGCAAAGCGTCCCAAAGGAATATGAATAAGGCGACGAGCTGCGCGCTCTTTATCTTTTGCAAAGAGCTCTTGCAGCAGGGGAGTGTTCACTGGTCCAGGAGATAGTGCGTTCACACGAACACCTTGGCGAGCAAACTGAACTCCGAGTTCGCGACTCATAGCGAGTACTCCACCCTTTGATGCTGTATATGAAATCTGCGAAGTTGCAGAAGCCATCGTTGCAACGAAGGAGGCAGTATTGATAATTGATCCCTTACCAGCTTTGAGCATGTAAGGAAGTACTTCTTTGCAGCAAAGATAAACACTTGTGAGGTTCACGCGCTGTACGCGCTCCCATGCATCGATTCCTGTTGTCAGGATCGAATCATCATCGGGTGGAGAGATACCAGCATTATTGAATGCAATATCAATGCGTCCATAGGTATCAAATGCAGTCTTATACATTCGTGCTACATCGTCGGCATTAGTAACATCTGTCTTTACGAAAATTCCGCCAACTTCTTTAGCTACTTTCTCACCAGATTCTGGATTTGTATCAACGATTACAACCTTCGCTCCTTCTTGTGCAAAACGCAGTGCAGTTGCATAACCGATACCGCTTCCGCCGCCAGTGATAACGCCGACACGACCTTCTAAACGTTCTGCCATGATTTCCTCTTCTTTTCTATGGATTATCTGTGTGAGTTTAGTCGTTAGAGATAAAAACGTTCTTCACTTCTGTAAATGAGTCGAGCGCATCGGGTCCTAGTTCACGGCCAAGTCCAGATTGTTTAAATCCACCAAATGGCGTCCAGAAGCGAACTGATGAATTGCTATTGACTGAGAGATTTCCAGTTTCTACACCGCGCGAAACGCGAAGTGCGCGACCGATATCGCGAGTCCAAATTGAACCGCTCAAGCCATATTCAGAATCATTTGCCATTGCAATCGCTTCTGCCTCATCCTCAAAAGTAAGAACAGATACCACTGGGCCAAATACTTCTTCTCGCCAGGAACGTGCCTGTGCATTTTTTGGCATGAGAACTGTGGGAGGCATCCAATAACCGCTACCACTTGGAGCACTACCAGTAAATGCAACTGGCTCATCGAGAAAGGATTGCACAGTATCAAATTGTTTCTTGGAAATAAGCGGCCCCATGTCACACGTCGCAAGATTGGGATCTTCTACTCGGAATTTCTTGACGCCAATTTCGAACTTTTCCATAAAGGAATCAAAAACTGACTTCTGAACAAGAATGCGTGAGCGCGCACAACAATCTTGGCCAGCATTATCAAAGACTGCACCAGGTGCATTGGCTGCAGCCTTATCGAGATCACTATCTGCAAAGATGATATTTGCACTTTTGCCACCTAATTCAAGTGTTACTCGCTTTACCTGATCGGCGCATCCAGCCAT
>Ga0136642_1000057_pt1 | contig 73702 bp, 61 predicted proteins | sample LowCatLa1302831Y_FD_115313 | JGI IMG/M metagenome (GOLD analysis project Ga0136642, IMG submission 115313) | Freshwater microbial communities from Lower Cathedral Lake, Yosemite National Park, California, USA - 13028-31Y | ecosystem: Environmental > Aquatic > Freshwater > Lake ... | reverse complement strand
GTCAGGTACAGCTCAATGGCGTGGTCGAAACACAGAAGCGTAAGAAAGTGCGCGCGGGTGACCGCGTGACCTACGGCGCAGAGACGCTACTCGTGCGCGTAGGTTGAGTGGCTGTGACTTGCCAGACCGGCGTCCCTTGGTGCACGGGTTTGTTCAGGGAAACAGACCTCGTGCGGCTTTGGCATCGGCTACGCGCTGGATGCCGAGGGTGAGTGCAGCGAGACGTCGGCTGAATTGGAATTTATTCTTCTGCGCGTCGACCGATGCCTTCGCCTTATCCAGGATGCCGAATAATTTCGTGATCACCTCTTCGCGGGTCCAATAGAAGTTGGAAAGATTTTGGAGCCACTCGAAGTAGGATACGATGACACCGCCGGAATTACAAAGGACATCGGGGATGATCTCTATGTCGCAACGTTGCTCGATAATTTTGTCGGCGGCGTTAGTCGTTGGACCGTTGGCGGCTTCGGCTAGGACGCGGCAACGCAGTTTGGGCGCGTTAACTTCCGTGATGACGCGCTCGAGTGCGGCAGGTACCAATACGGTGCATTTTAATTCCAGGAGCTGCTCGTTCGTGATGGCTTCACCGCCGTCGAAATCACGCAGCGTTTTCTGGGACTGTACGTAGTTTATGGCTTTTTTCAGATTGATACCCTTGGGGTTATAGTAAGCGCCGGTATAATCGGAGATCGCGATAGTTTTGGCGCCGTAGGCATCGAGCGCGAGAGCGGTCTCGCTGCCGACGTTGCCAAAACCTTGGATGACTACCGTCGATTTATTAATCGGGATTTTGAGATCGTGGAGATATTGTTTAACCAGATACGCGACACCGGCGCCGGTTGCTTCACGTCGACCCTGTGAGCCGCCGAGCGCAATCGGTTTTCCGGTAACGATTCCGGGTTCGACGTGTCCCACGTGGTTGGAGTACGTATCCATCATCCAGCCCATGATGCGCTCATTGGTACCGACATCAGGCGCCGGTACATCGACGTGCGGCCCGAGGAAATTCACCATCTCCTGCATGTAGCGCCTCGAGAGATGTTCGAGTTCATTTAGGGAAAGTTGGTTCGGATCGACAATGACCCCACCTTTGGCTCCGCCATAGGGCAAGCCGACGAGGGAGCATTTCCAGCTCATCCACATCGCCAAAGCTGCGACCTCACCGAGAGTAACATTTTGGTGGAAGCGTATGCCCCCTTTGGAGGGACCAGTGGAGAGATTATGTTGGACGCGGTACCCCTCGAAGACCGTGACGCTGCCGTTGTCACGCTTAACGGGCAGGGCGACGGCGAGGCATCGCCGCGGGTACTTGGTGCGATCACGGATATCATCGGGTAGATTGATAGCATCGGCCGCTTGATCGAATTGGCGGCAAGCCATCTTAAAGACTTCGGAGTCATAGAGGGATGAAATAATCGCTTTGGACATGGCGTACAGGGGTTGAACTAGTTTAGGCCGGATGGACGGCTGTCTGTTTAAACGTAAGTCTGATCAAGCTATCCGGTTTAGCAATTGGCATCCCGAGGGTGGCATCATTGAATGACGGCTTCTAATCGCACCTTCGTGGTTCATTGCTAACATGGGATTTCTTCTAAATTTTTCTCGTTGGTTGTTTGGGAAGACAGCGGCGGCATGTCTGATCCTCGCACTTGGACTGGGTGCGGGTGGGCTCTGGTTGTTCCTTCAAGACAACGTCGATTTTGACGATTGGCAGCGAGATGTGATGAGGACACTCAGCGGTGAACGAGCACACATCCAATCTGCTCTGAGCGATGTGCAACAACGACTCGGGCGGCTTAAAGGCGAGATCGCGGCCGAGCGCTCCAAATCCGATCAAGCTGGGCGAATTGTTGAAAAACTCACGGCGTTGGAAAGCACTTGGGATCGCCTGGTGGGAAATCCTGAGCAACAGCGAGCTAATGCTGAGCAACGCTCTAAAATGCTAGCGATGCGTTCTGCCTCGATCGCCCGTGCCGAGGTTTTGCAAAGGGACTATACTAGGACGACATGGGAGCGTGACGGATTGGAGGTTGCGCTAGGTAAAAAAGACGCGGAGCTGAAAGCGGCAGAGGCAAAAAAATCCAAACTGCAGCATTACCTAGAAGGCGCATGGCTGCGCTCAAAAAATTGGGTCTACCTTGCGCTCGCCCTTTATTTTTTAGGGCCGACCTTGGGTAAACTGGTGCTTTATTTCGGAGCCGCTCCCTTGATCGCTCGCGGCCGCGCCGTACGACTGACGCCGGAATTGGCCGAACTGCCTGAAGTGGCGACTAGCCGGGTTTCAGCGGAAATCGGCTTACTCTCGGGCGAGCGCCTGTGGGTGAAGAGCCGATTCTTGCAGGCCTCCGATGAAGGCCTAGTGCGATCGACGAAGTTTTTATTGGATTGGCGGATTCCTTTTACTTGCGTGGCGACGGGATTGATCGAACTGCTTGAAATCAAGGCACGGTCGGGATTCGGTGAACAACGGGTCACTCTATCAAACCAAGCCAATCCACAGAGCGAGTTGGCCGTACTCACGCTACCGCCGGGCTCGGCAATTGTTTTACGGCCGAGTTTTCTGGCTGGGGTCATTGTGCCGGAAAATGGCAGGCTGGAGATGCGCCGCCGCTGGCAACTCTGGCGCTGGCAGGCTTGGGTAACATTGCAGTTTCGTTTTTTCGAATTTGTTGGACCGTGCCGTTTGATCGTCGCGGGCAGCCGCGGGGTGCGCGCGGAGCGTTTAGCTGAGCGCGAAGGCAACGCCTCGCCGGCTCGTCGGGCCAATCAGGACGCAACCGTGGGCTTCACTCCAAATCTCGATTATCGGCCCGTGCGGGCGGAGACGTTTTGGAGTTATTATCGCGGAATGAATCCACTCTTTGATGATCTGTTTTCAGGGCGCGGAATATTTTTATGCCAAGAAATTTCAGTAGAGGGTGATGCGAGTCGGGCGCGGCACTTTTGGAGCGGGCTTTGGGGCGCGCTGATGAAAATCTTCGGGCTTTGACTCCCAGCTCGCGCGCGGTGGAGTGAAGTTTATGTCACTTCAGACAAACGATCAAATCGCGGTGTTGTTCGATTGGGATGGCGTGATCATTGATTCATCTCGCCCCCATGAGGAGAGCTGGGAGCGCCTCGCGCTCGAAGAGAATAAGACACTACCAAGCGATCATTTTACGGTCGGTTTTGGTAAGAAAAACGAATGGATTATTCCGCATTTGTTGTACTGGACAGCAGCGGACGATGTGGCGCAGGTGAAGCGACTGTCGTTGCGCAAGGAAGCGCTTTACCGCGAGATTATCTTGGAGCGCGGATTACAGGCTTTGCCGGGCGTACATGTATTTCTTGAGCGCCTCAAGGCGGCAGGTGTGCCCAATTGCATCGGCTCATCTACGCATCGGGAAAACATCACGGCGATCTTGGGTGTGCTCGGCTTTGAAGGATTGTTTGGCGGCATGGTGACCTCGGAGGATGTAACTCACGGCAAACCTCATCCTGACGTTTTTTTGAAAGCCGCGGCCAAGACGGGCGTGCCGCCCTCGCGCTGCGTGGTGTTTGAGGATGCTTTGCCTGGAATCGAAGCCGGTCACGCTGGCGGGATGAAGGTAGTGGGGGTCGCTACGACCCACCCAGTAGAGGTGCTAACCGGCAGGGTTCATCGCGTGGTTACCCGATTGGATGAGCTGATGGTTGCAGATTTGCGTACGTTGGTTTCCGGTTGAGCATGCTTTTCAAGCTCGCATCCGATTACCAGCCGATGGGCGATCAGCCTCAGGCAATCGCGCAGTTGGTGGCTTCGATTAAGGCGGGTAACAAGCATCAGACGCTCTTAGGTGTGACGGGTTCGGGCAAGACCTTCACCATGGCCAACGTGATCGCGCAATGTGACCGGCCAACATTGATCATCTCGCACAACAAGACGCTTGCGGCACAGTTATACTCGGAATTTAAGAATTTTTTCCCGGATAACGCCGTCGAGTATTTTGTCAGTTATTACGATTACTACCAGCCCGAGGCCTACGTGCCTTCGAGCGATACTTACATCGAAAAAGATTCTTCGATTAACCAGGAAATCGAGCGCCTGCGTATCGCAACGACTAGCTCCCTCGTTTCACGCAAGGACGTCATCGTGATCGCGAGCGTTTCCTGCATCTATGGCTTGGGCTCGCCCGAGACCTTTTCCGAAATGCGTATTGCGATCCGCATGCACGACGAAATGGGGCGCAACGTGTTTCTCGAACGCCTCGTGGAAAACCGCTATGAACGTAACGACTATGATCTAAAACGTGGGTGTTTTCGAGTCCGAGGGGATGTGGTCGATGTGATGCCGGCGTACCTCGAACACGGTCTGCGCGTAGAGTTTTTCGGGGATGCAGTAGATGCGATCACAGAGTTTGAACCGGTCAGCGGAAATGTGATCCGCACGCTGGACCAATTCGATCTTTACCCCGCTAACCAATACGTGACCACGCGCGGGAAACTAGAGCCCGCGATTGCCTCCATTAAGTCTGAGCTCGAAGAGCGGGTGGCTTATTTTGAAGGTAAAGGCCTCTACCTTGAAGCCCAGCGAATCAAGATGCGGGTGAGTTACGACCTCGAGATGTTGCAGGAAATGGGTTTTTGCAACGGCATTGAAAATTATTCGCTCCAATTGACCGGGCGTAAGCCAGGGTCGCGACCGTTTTGCCTCATTGATTTCTTTCCGAAGGATTTTTTGCTGATGATCGACGAGAGTCACGCGAGTGTTTCCCAGATCGGCGGTATGTTCAACGGGGACTTAGCCCGCAAGACGACACTCGTGAATTTCGGGTTCCGGTTGCCCTCCGCGCTTGATAATCGGCCTCAAAATTTTCCGGAGTTTCAGCAGATCACAGGGCAGACACTTTATGTGTCCGCGACGCCGGCAAAATTTGAATTAGAATGTTCGACCGTAATCGCTGAACAGTTGATCCGACCTACGGGCCTGCTTGATCCAGTGATCACAATACGCTCGACCAAGGGGCAAGTTGAAAACCTAAAGAGCGAAATCAATCTCGCCGTGGCCGCCGGAGAACGTGTGTTGGTCACAACTTTGACCAAGCGCCTCTCAGAAGACCTCACTAGTTACCTGCGAGAATCAAAAATTAAAGTCGAATACCTCCACTCGGACATTGATGCAATCGAGCGCGTGGAAATTTTGAGAAACCTGCGTCTAGGGAATTTCGACGTACTCATCGGCATTAACTTGCTGCGTGAAGGCCTGGATTTACCCGAGGTGGCTTTGGTGGCCATTCTGGACGCCGACAAAGAAGGCTTTCTGCGTAGCGAAACGAGCCTGGTTCAGACGGCAGGGCGTGCCGCGCGCCACGAAAAAGGTCGGGTGATTTTCTACGCGGACAAAGAAACGAATTCCATTAAGCGTACGATTGCCATTACGAACTACCGTCGCGAAAAACAAATCGCCTACAATCTCGAACATGGCATCACGCCCCGTAGCGTGAAGCGTTCGGCGCAATCGAGTCTTCACCTTTACGATGGTTCCGGTCGCAAGGAGGAAGAACCCGCAATCGCGGCCAACGAGGACGATGTTGCAGCAGTCATCGCCGAGCTCGAAGAGGATATGCAGGCGGCTTCAGGGCGGCTTGAATTTGAGCGTGCGGCGTTATTGCGCGATCAAATCGAGGCACTGCGCTCGGGTAATTATCGTAAGATGGCCAAGATCGAGGCCAAAGACTACGCGACCCGCGGGCGTAATACAGGTAAGAGCGCTGCGGAAAAAATTACCGCGAGGCGTAAGTAACCGCACCACATTGGGCGCGCGGCACTATTTTGCACGCTCGGGATTAAGTACGCCGATGCAGGGTAAATTGCGGTATCGCTCGGCGAAATCTAGTCCGTAGCCGATCACGAATTTGTCGGGAATTTTAAAGCCTACAAAATCGGCTTCGAAGTCGACTTCGCGGCGTCCAACTTTGTCGAGCAGTACGCAAGAGCGCAGGCTCGCGGGGTTAAGTTTTCGCACAAGGCTGGCGACGAGTTGGAGAGTTTTACCTGTGTCTAAAATGTCATCCACGATGAGCACGTGACGGTTCAGGATATCGAGGGTGAGGCTGGCGACAACTTGGGGCGTGCCAACGGATTTCGTTTTTTCACCGTAGCTTGAGATGCGGATGCAGTCCAGACGCACAGGGTTGTCGATCTCACGCATCAGATCGGCGGTGAACATGATCGCGCCGTTGATCAGCGAGACGATGGTGAACTCACCGTCGCCGTACGTGGCTTTAAGTTCCTGCGCGATGGAGCGCACCCGTTTTTTGATTTGGGCCTCAGTGTAGAGCACGCATTCGAGGTCTGGGTGAATGGCGGCTGGTTTACGCTTGGTTCGGGTCGGCATGGAATTGAGACGGAGCGAGACAAACCGACGGCAGCGAGGCAACCGGTTCTCTAGCGCTCGCAAAGGTTTATTACTTTGACTTGGCAGGGTCTGAAATCTTGCCTCCGCGACTGTCCACGCTCGGCATGATCTCCATCAAAATTCAGCAACTGTCGAAGCGTTTCGGGGCCGTTACTGCGTTGCATCATCTCGATTTGACGATTGAGCCCGGTGAATTGTTTTTCCTGCTCGGTCCCAGCGGCTGCGGTAAGACTACACTGCTACGCAGTATGGCGGGTTTTTACATTCCCGAGGAAGGAAAGATTTTGTTCGGCGATGAAGACGTGACTCGACTTGCGCCTCATAAACGGAACACGGGCATGATGTTCCAAAGTTACGCTCTCTGGCCTCACATGTCGGTCGCAGAGAATGTGGCGTTTGGTCTCGAAGAACGCCGTGTACCGAAAGATGAAATCCGTCGGCGCGTCGGTGAAGCACTGGAATCCGTGCGCATGGGTAACTACGCTGATCGCAAACCGAACCAGCTTTCCGGCGGTCAGCAGCAGCGTGTGGCATTGGCCCGGGCACTGGTGATCCGTCCGCGCTGTTTGTTGCTGGATGAGCCCTTATCTAATTTGGATGCGAAGTTGCGGCTCGAGATGCGAACTGAGATCCGGCGCGTCTGTAAAGAGTTCAAGCTCACGACGGTTTATGTGACGCATGATCAAAAAGAGGCACTCTCGGTTTCGGACCGGATGGCGATCCTGGAAAGCGGTCGCATTTTACAGGTCGGAACTCCTCGTGAGGTCTATAAGCGTCCAACACGTAAGACCGTGGCTCATTTCATCGGCGAGACAGATTTTATCACGGGCAAAGTGACGGGAATTTTGAAGGATTCGGCTACCGTTGAGACAGCCATCGGTCGTTTTGATGGAGTATTAGGCGATGCGACGTGCCCACCGATAGTGGGCCAAGAAGTGACCCTTTCGATCCGACCCGAATGTTGGGAGCTCAGTCATATCCAGCAGCCCCAGCAGAATTCCGTGCGCGGCACGATCGGCGGTTTTGTCTATTTGGGTGAAGTGGCCCAATATGACTTAGTCGTGCGTGACCGGGTTCTAAAAGTTTTTGAGCGCAACCCGCGTTTTGTGGACGGTGCTACGCGCGGTGAGTTGTTTGCGACCGTGGCGCCGGAAGATGTCGTGATCTTGGTAGAGTGAGCCCTGGAGCATGCTACGGCAGTTCATCATTATCTTGGCGTTGCTGGCGACCCTCGCCTTGCCCTTTGCCTTGCGACCCAAGCAAGCGACGGAAGAAAAAGCCGATGTGACGCTGGTCTTGGTCACCCCGCACAATGAGGCGATCCGACATGAGTACGCGCGCGGGTTCCGTGAATGGTACCATCTGCGTACGGGCAAGACCGTCGCGATCGACTGGCGCGTGCTCGGCGGTACCAGTGAGATTGCGCGGTTTTTGGAAGGTGAATACGTAGCTTCGTTTCAGAATATTTGGACGCAAAAACTCGGCAAAAAATGGAGCGCGGAAATCCAGGCAGGATTTCAGAATGCTAAATTACCCGCCAACGCTCCTAGTGTAGTGAAGGAAGCACGGGTGGCGTTTTTAAATTCTGAAGCTGCCTGCGGGATCGATCTTTTTTATGGCGGTGGTACCTACGATTTCGACAAACAGGCGAAGGCCGGTCGCATCGTAGACAGTGGTATCCTCAAGCTCCATCCAGAGTGGTTTACGGACACCGTGATCCCACGCACGTATGCAGGCGAAGAATATTGGGATAGGGAAGGGCGCTGGATCGGCTGCGTGTTGAGCGCCTACGGTATCATTTTTAACCGTGATTCCTTGAAGCGCCTCGGCATTGAACACGAACCTCGGCAGTGGACCGATTTACAAGACCCTCGCTTGATCGGCGAAGTGGCACTCTGTGATCCCACTAAGAGCGGTTCGATCGCTAAGGCGTTTGAAAATGTGATTCAGCAACAGATGCAACAGCGCTTAAACGCGCTGCTCGCGGAGAATTCGATGGGTGACGCCAAGCAACGTGAGGAACGTGCCGTGCGCGAGGGTTGGAACGCGGGATTACAATTGATGCAGCTTGTGGGGGCAAATGCCCGTTATTTTACCGATACCTCACAGAAGCCGCCGATTGATGTCGCAGCGGGTAATTGTGCGGTCGGTATGTGCATTGATTTTTACGGGCGGCAGCAGGAAGAAGCCGTCAAACGACGCGGATTTTCGGGTCGAATTGGATACGCCTCGCCGGCGGGTGGATCCGTAAGCTCGGTCGATCCGGTAGCACTCTTACGCGGCGCAAAAAATAAAGCGGTCGCCCTCGCGTTTATCGAATACGTGCTCTCGATGGAGGGGCAAAAACTTTGGAATTTTCAACCGGGCCTGGCTGACGGCCCGGAACGATTTGCCCTTAGGCGCCTGCCGGTACGTAGGGATTTTTATTCGCATGCGGAATGGCTTACTCTGCGGAGTGATCCGGAAGCGCAGCCGTTTGAGCAGCGTGATCAACTGATTTATCGCAATGATTGGACGGGAGCGGTATTCCGCGAGATGGCTTTCGTGATTCGAATCATGTGCCAAGACACGCATGCCGAGCTGACGAGTGCATGGCGGGCGATCATCGCAGCTACGCCGTCGGCCCGTGCGGAGGCGTTGGCCGTGTTGTCGGATCTTTCGGTGGTCGACTATGCTCGGGTGAACAAAGAAATTCGGCAGGCCCTCGGTTCGAAAAATAAGGTCGATGAGATTCGTATGGCGAACGAGCTCGGGGCTACGTTTCGGCGGAACTATCAACGCGCTGAAGCTATCGCACGGGCGGGCGTGGCGGGGCGCTGAATTTAGTTGGACGGATCACGGCGCTCCATGTGCCGATCAATTTGGCTAATCGGCTTAAAGCCGAATTGCGCATAAAGACCGTGGGCGTCCTGGGTAACTAATTGAAAACGGCGCAGCTTTTGCAGACAGGGGAGGGCATCGATGAATCGCATCATGGCTTTGGCGAGACCTCTTCCGCGGTGTGGCTCTAGGACGTAAACATCGCAGAGGTAAGCAAAGGTCGAGTAATCGCTGATGACTCGAGCCAGTCCGACTTGCGTACCATCGGGCGCATAGATGCCGATACAAAGAGAATGTTCTAAGGAGCTCGCAATGACATCAGGCGAGCGATCTGATGCCCAATAGCTGCGCGCCAAAAATTCTTTTATCGCGGCAAAATCGATTTTAGCAGGATCATCCGTAATTCGATAGCCTTCATGAATTAACTCCTGGGGCATAGATAAATCAGTAGAGGGTTAGGTTTCTGGCTACATCTTTTCGAAGCTGGCGGCAAAGGCAGCTTTGTCGTTGGCTTTGAAAAAAGACGTGCCGGCGACAAACGTGTCAGCCCCAGCCGCGCGACACGCGGCGCCGGTAGCCAGATCCACTCCGCCATCAACCTCGAGGCGGAAGGCAAGATTTTGCTCCCGCCGCCAATTGTCGATTTGAGTCAATTTTGGCAACATATCGGCACGGAAGGATTGGCCGCCGAAGCCGGGCTGCACGGTCATGATCAGCACGAGATCGACGCTCGCCAGAAGGTGTTTCACTGCGCTGGCCGGCGTGTCGGGATTTAAGACGATACCGGCCTGGCAACCAAGCGCACGGATACGGACCAGGGTGGCAGCTTGATCATATTCTGGCTCGATGTGGATGCTGATCAGATTGGCCCCGGCACGGGCGAAGGACTCGATGTAACGATCGGGCCGTACTAGCATCAGGTGGGTATCAAAAAAAAGCTTATTACCGTGACGGCGAAGGGCCGAAAGCGTTTCGGGACCGAAGGTCAGGTTGGGGACAAAATTACCGTCCATGATGTCAAGGTGCAGCCATTTCAGGCCGAGTTGAGCGACGGTGGAGGCACTGGCGGCAAGGTTCGCGTGATCTCCGGCAAGGAGCGAGGGAGCGAGAAGGGGCGCGTGTGTCACGGGGCAAGAGAAACGTTCCTAGGGCCGTGGCGCAAGAATGGAGCGCATCGCTAGCCAGGTGCTTTAGCGGCCAGATTGATTTCACCACACGTTCACCACACGTCGAGGACCGTGTGGGTAATTTTCTCCGCGAGCGCTTCAGCCAGCAGGGGTAGGGATTGATATTCTGCCTGAAGCTGGCCGCTGACGACGGCGCCGGAAGGGAGCTTTTGTCCACTATCGCTGTAGGCGTCACGTCGTACCTCAATTATGCGATGTTCAAAGATCGATCGGCCGGTGCGCCGATCCGAGAGGGTGCAGTCGACGCTGAGAGTGAGGGTGAATTTCCGGGCTAGTCCGGTATCGTCACGGCGTTGGGTGGCCACCTCGCGACGGTAATCAGTAAGGTGAAGTTTGAGCGTGGCTTCGGCGGCCTCAGGTGAATTTACAAGACTGAGGCGGCCGTCGCGCAGGAAAGCAGTGCGAAGCTGCGTCTCAACTGTCGCCTGAGACTGCGGCAAGAGAATCTTGGTTGTAACCGGTTCCACGTAGAGAGTCGTGAACGTCGGTTTCGAGCTGGTACCGAGCTGGTAATGGGCGCAACCGTCAGCCAGCACGAGCAGGCTGGTACAGCAGGCCAGAGCGAAAAGCGGACGGAGCATGGCGCTTTTAATCCGCGGTAGCGCTGGACTTAGAACAGCCCAAAACGCTTTTTCTTGCCGGATTCGGGTGGTACGGGTTTGCCCTCGGCACCGGCCTCAACGTCGATCAAGCGTAACTTGGCGCGCTTAGCGACTTCGGAGTCAGGGTAGGCGGTGATCGCTTCGTTATAAAATACTTTGGCGGCTTTGAAGTTGCTGCGCTTGTAGAGATAGAAGTCGCCGATCTTCATTTTGCTTTCGGCGATGACAACCTTCATGCCGTCAAGACCTTTGGCCGCGGATCCAATGTTGGGATCGCTGGGGAACAGGATCATGAAATCTTCAAAATAGGTGATGGCCTCCTTCGAGGAGGCTTGATCGTAGTACGGGCCTTCAACCAGACCCGCGTGGGCTTGGGCGAGTTTCAGATAAGCGTCGGGGGCTAACAGGCTTTGAGGGTAGGAATTGATCATGCGGTCAAGCGCGTCGATCGCTTCCTCCGGCTCGCGGAGCTTCTGGTGGCCCCGTGCGATGTTCATGAGCGCAAGTGGGGCGTAATCACTGTAGGGGGCGTTGACCAAGACGAACTCAAAGTACTCGATGCCCTTCTCGCGGTTACGGAAGCCAGGAAACCAGCCCCAAGTGCGGTTGCGCGCTCCGTCGAGAAGTGCACTGGCGATGCGGTACTGCTCGCCGATGATTTCGGTGAAGTGCTTGCTGTTAGGATATCGACCGACGACGCCTTGATAGGATTCGAAGGCTTTGAAATATTCCTTACGACTGAGGTGGAGTTTAGCTGCGCGGTAGAGGGCTTCGGGCGCGTAGATCGAATTGGGGTATTTCTTGGCGACCTTGCTGTAGGAACTGAGGGCGGAGCCGACGCTTTTGTTTTCCTCGGCTTCGCGGGCCTTGTTCATGAGGTCGACGGCATTACGCCCTTCGCTACCAAGCAGGCCGGAGACCGCGCCGCCATCAACTTGCCATCCGGTGCCTGGTTTCCATACCAGTTCAGCAGCCAGTCGGGACGGCAGGGACAGAAAAACAGCCGCGAGTGTGAGCGCGAGGATGGGCAGGCGGCGTAGAAAGAGGTTCGACATGACGGCGTAAATCACCAGCGAAGCAGCGCGCTACCGTAGGTCAAGCCCGCCCCGAACGCTACGAGTAGTGTGAGGTCCCCAGACTTGATGCGGCCAGAGCGGCGCGCTTCATCGAGAGCAATGGGAATTGAGGCGGCAGAGGTGTTGCCGTAACGGTCTAGGTTGACGAAAAATCGTTCCAAGGGCAGTTCTAGGTATTGAGCGATGGCCTCAATGATGCGGAGGTTGGCTTGATGGGGAATCACAAGCGCAATCTGATTCGCTGGGATGGCGTGTTGTTCCAAAATATCACGAGCGGCTTCTTCCATGCCTCGGACCGCGTATTTAAAAACTTCTTTACCCTTCATCTTAAGATAGTGCTCACCATTGGTTAGGGAGGCCGCTGTGGCAGGGGCGTTGCTTCCGCCACCTGGAATATATAGCAGATCCACACAGTCACCATACGCTCCGAGCTTGGTGCCGATCAGGCCGATATTGGCCTGGGCAGAGGCACCCACTACGACCGCACCGGCGCCGTCGCCGAAGAGTACGCAGGTAGTGCGATCCTTCCAGTCCACGATTGATGATAGTTTTTCGGCGCCGATCACGAGGGCGTGGCGGTAGCGTCCCGAGCCTATCAAGGCGCAGGCGGTATCAAGGGCGTAGATGAAGCCCGAACAGGCCGCATTCAGATCAAAACAAGCCGTGGAGGTCTGGAGTCCGAGTTTGTGCTGAATGATACACGCGGTGGCGGGCATCGGCAGATCGGGCGTGATGGTGGCGACAATCAATAAGTCGATGTCGGCGAGTTTAAGTTGGGCATCCGCGATGGCGTGGCGTGCGGCGTGCACGGCCATGTCCGAGGTGCTTTCACCGGGTGCAGCAATGTGGCGCTCGCGGATGCCGCTACGGGTGCGGATCCATTCGTCTGAGGTCTCAATCGTGAGGGCCAACTCAGCGTTGGTGAGCACGCGGGCCGGCGCGTAGGAGCCGGTGCCAAGTATGACGGTAGATGCGGGTAGTGACATGCGGGCGCGGGCGGAGAATAAGGCTCAGAGGGTGGGCGCGAAAGGCGGGCCGCTGAGGATTTCGTTGGCGCGGGCGATGTCGGCTTCGATGCGTTGATTCATGTCGGCTTTGATGATTTCGCGGGCCGCATAGATGGCGCTGCTGATGGCGCGGGCGTTGGAAGAGCCGTGTGCTTTAAGGATGTTGCCCTTTAGCCCAAGTAGCGGCGCTCCGCCGTAGCGTTCGGGGTTGATGCGTTCTTTGAGCGCAGTAAAGGCCCCTTTAGAGAGCAGAGCACCGGCAGCGCGAAGGGGGTTGGCCTGTAATTCTTCGCGAAGCATCCCAGAGAAAAACTTCACAAGCGATTCCCAGCTCTTGAGCATGATGTTGCCAACAAATCCGTCGCAGACGACGACGTCGACGTGATCGGTGAACACTTGAAAGCCCTCGATCGGGCCGACGTAATTAATGATGTCGCCGAGTCGTCGAAGCTGTTCGCTGGTCTCGGTGATCAGGGCGTTGCCTTTACCGTCTTCGGTGCCGATGGTCATGAGCCCTACACGAGGGGCGGCTACACCGAGCATGACACGACAATAGTGTGACCCGAGAATAGCGTTGTGCACCAGATGCTCGGGCTTGGCCTCGGGGTTGGCTCCAGCATCGATTAAAATGAAATGCCCCCCCTGTCTGGGTACAGCGGCGGCGAGGGCCGGTCGATTTACGCCTTCCATCATGCGCAACCTCAGCGTGCCTCCGGCCATCAAGGCGCCGGTATTACCACAACTGACTAAGACGCTGGCGTCGCCATTTTTGACCAGTTCGATGCCACGCACCATTGATGAATCCTTCTTTTTTTTCAACGCCATGAGCGGCTTTTCGTCCATGGTGACGACCTCAGAGGCGTGAAAAATAGAGAGGCTGGGCCCAAGATTTAGGCCAGCCTGACTAATTAAAGGTTCCAATACCGCTTGATCACCCACTAGGGTAATCGGGTCGAGTTGGGCGTCACGCTTTTGGGCAAGTTTGACTCCCGCGACGACCTCGGCCGGGCCGAGATCTCCGCCCATGGCGTCAACTGCGATGCGACGGGGAGTTCCCGAACTCATATGCTCCGCTAGTGGCGGGGCGAAAACGAGGCTGTGAACGTCAGGCTTAGGCCTCGACGTTGAGCACTTGGCGACCGCGATACAGACCGGTCTTTGGGTTCACGCGATGGCGGCGATAGAGCGTGCCATCGACCGGATCCTTGGCGAATTCGGGAGCGATGAAAGCGTTGGCGGCGCGACGATTGGCGCTGCGGCGTTTGGACTGTTTGCGTTTCGGATTGGCCATGTGAGTGGTGTGTGAGGTGTGGGTGGGCACCGCTAAAGCGAGCCCGGCAGTTTGGTGAAAGGGTCTAGTTAAAGCGCCGACTTTTCCGCGTCAAGCGCACTTATTGCAGGAAACCACCGGCGAGCAGGCCTGTGAGCACCGCGGCGACGGTTAACCGGTACCAAGCGAAGGCACCAAGGCCGTGTCGCGTAAGCCAGTTAATCAGAAATCGTACAGAAATGGCCGCAGTGATTGCGGCGACCACGCACCCCAGCGCGACGTGTGACCAGCCAAAAACTTGGATCATGGCTGCGCCGCTTTTGTAACTTTTATACACGGTGGCGGCGCTTAACGTCACAAAACCCAGTATAAAGCTGAATTCCGCGGCCCGGCGTGGATCGAGTCCGGAAAAATACCCGCCGACAATGGTCGTCATGGATCGACTCGTGCCGGGCCAAAGCGCGAGACATTGCAGCGCGCCGATTCCAGCCGCTTGGCGAGAGGCAAGTTCGACCATAGGCGTCGACCCTGCATTTGTCCTGCGCCGGCGCCAGGCCTCAGCGTAGAACATCAGGCCAGCTCCTCCGACTTGGGCCGCAATTACTGCGGGGATGGAAAATAAGTGTGCGTCGATCCAATCGTGAAGCAAAAATCCCAGCCCAGCCGCGGGCACGAACGCGATCAGGATATTTTTAAACAATCGTGACCCGCTCGCATCAAGCCCGAGTAAGCCGCGGAGCATCGAGATCAATTGCGTCCAATAAAGTAGAGCCACGGCAGCAATCGCACCGAATTGGATTACGACGTTATAAGTATCGGCTGCTAGTTTTACGGTAAGCGGAACGCCCGAGGGATATTTAGGTGAAGGCGCACGATACCAAAGTGGCTGACCCTTGCCAGTGGTGAGCGCTCGCTCGGTTTCCAGCCCGAGAAGATGTGTCGCTATGATTAAATGCCCAGTTGAGGAAATGGGTAAAAATTCAGTCACGCCCTCAACAACGCCTAGAACCAGCGCATCGGTGACGCTTAATTCAGCGGCGGGTGGAGCAGCCTTCGGCTGCAGCTCCGGAGCAGGCGCGGCCTTTCCTAGGATCAAAGCGACGGTAAACAATAAGAAGATAATTCGCACGCTGTTTGGTTTCAAGATTGGGCAGGCGATGCAAATTTATTTGCGGATGGCCTTGGCCTACGCTCTTTCAAAGGAGCATGACGGACCTCGCTGCGCTTACGCTCCAACTCCACGCTCGACAGGATCTTTTGCCCTCTGAAATCGAGGGTGCGGCGGCGGCTTTGGCGGCAAGCGATTTAACGGACGAAACCAAGGCTGCCTTTCTCACGGCACTTTCGGCGAAGGGCGAATCGGTGGCCGAGGTTGCGGGATTTGCCCAGTCGTTCCGGTCGCGAGCGGTGAATCCCGGCGTGGGTGAATGGTCCGAGCGCGCGATCGACATCGTCGGCACAGGCGGCGACCATGCAGGTGGTTTTAATATTTCTAGTTTGGTCGTATTAGTCCTCGCCAGCGCTGGGGTGCCAGTAATGAAGCACGGTAATCGTGGCATCACTTCAAAATGTGGCAGCGCCGATTTGCTGGCGGGCTTGGGCGTCGATTTGGCGGCTCCGCCGGAGAAATTACGTCGAGCTTTAGCAGAGTTGGGGTTCGTTTTCTTTTTCGCGCCAAATTACCATCCTGCGTTTAAAAATATTGCGCCTGTGCGCAAGGCGCTGGCCGCCCGCGGACAACGTACGGTCTTCAATATTCTTGGGCCGCTGATCAATCCGGGCCGGCCCGCGCACGTCTTGCTAGGCGTGTTCGCGGAAAGCTGGGTGTCGAAACTCGCAGGCGCGCTTGATGCGCTTGGGTGTACGGCAGGTTTGGTCGCGCATGGCGTGATCGCTCCTGGTCAAGGAATCGACGAATTGACAACGGCAACGCCCAACCGCGTGCGAGGTGCGGGCCGGTTGCGCACGCTCGATGAGATGTGGCGCGCAGAGGATTTTGGTTTAGCGGTGGCGCCGTTTTCCGAACTACAGGGCGGCGACATCGCGGATAATCTCGTTTTAACGGAAGCGCTACTCGCGGGCCGTGGACCGGCGGGGCTCGTTGACACGATCGCGTTCAACGCGGCAGTAGCACTTTGGCTTACGGGTAAAACCTCATCCGTCAAAGACGGACTCGCGATGGGCCGTGAATTGTTGCTTGGCGGTGCGGTGCGGGCCAAGATCGCCGCCACCCGGGAATTTTATTTATCATGAAGCGCCTCTATTTTGGGACCGACGGTATCCGCGGCAAATTCGGTGGTCCTGTTATCAACGTAGGCTTCGCGTTCCGACTCGGCCTCGCTGTAGGGCAGTGGTTGAGACGATCGCTCGATGTTGTGCCGAGCGACGCCATACTAATCGGGCGTGATACGCGTGGTACAGGTGTAGCTTTGGTCGCCGCACTAGCGGCTGGTCTGACCCAGGCCGGCTGGCGTGTCCGGCATCTCGGCGTGGTGCCGACGCCCGCGGTGTCTCGTGCCGTGAAACAACGGGGCGCGGCGCTCGGCATCATGGTGACCGCTTCGCACAATCCAGCGGAGGATAATGGGATTAAATTTTTCAATGGCTCCGGCGTCAAACTCACAGACGAGCAAGAGCACGCGATCGAACAGGTTTTGGTGCTTTCTACACCCGCGCTTGAAGTTCATCCGCAACCAGCGTTGTTGAGTGACGCGGGTGCGGCGTACATCGCGGCGGCGAGTGCGCTCCTGCCAGCCGACGCGCTAAAGGGTTGGCGCATCGTATTAGATACGGCGAATGGCGCGACGTGCTCGACCAGCCCAGCGGTATTGCGTGCGCTCGGGGCTGAGGTCATAGGAATCGGCGATGCGCCCGATGGCAGGAATATTAACGAGCAGGTAGGCAGCGAGCACCCTGAGGCCCTAGCGGCACGCGTCCTGACGGCGGGTGCGCGTATGGGCGTGGCCCATGATGGCGACGGGGATCGTTGCGTGTTGTGCGATGAGCGTGGCGTTGTGCTCGATGGCGATGAAGTACTGACTTTACTTGCGACTCACGCGCTAGCTCAGGGCCGCTTGGTCAAACGTACACTCGTGGTCACTGTGCAAAGCAATCTCGGTGTCGATGCCGCGGTTGCGGCCGCAGGTGGCCAGGTGCGTCGTACGGCCGTGGGTGATCGATATGTGATTGAGGAAATGTTGTCCAGTGGAGCGATGCTGGGCGGCGAGTCTTCAGGCCATGTAATTTGTGCGGAAGTGGCACCGACCGGCGACGGGTTGGTGGCAGCGCTCAAGGTCATCGAAGTGATGTTGGCCACAGGCCGCCCGCTCTCGGAGCTGCGGCAGGTTCTGAAAAAATTTCCACAAGGTACGCGGGCGCTACGAGTGAAGGACAAGTTGCCGCTAGAAAGCTTGCCCAGGGTGACGGCCGTAATCGCCGAGCTCGAGCGTGGGCTGGGTTCTAGCGGTCGGTTGCTCGTGCGCTATTCGGGTACAGAGGCAAAATTACGATTGTTGGTCGAAGGACCAAGCGACGCTGTGGTCGAGGAGGCTTTGACACGCTTGGAGAATGCGGTGCGCGCTGATCTTGAAGTCGTTTAGCTCTAGCATTGACGCGATCCACGCGGGGCGGCTGATTCAAAAAGTATGTCCGAAGTCGCCGTCACCTCACTCGACCCTCGCCTGCAGAAACTTATCGATAACGCGCGCATTGCCCTAGATCGCGGCCAAGTCGATTACACCCTCGACGCCTGCGCGCAGGTATTGAAGAGCGCGCCGGGCTGCTTGCCGGTACGTCGTTTACAACGCGCAGCGCAATTGCGGGACTTTCGTTCGAAAAATAAATTCATGGCGAAAGCGTTCGGCGGCTTCTCCAGCGGCACTTTGATGTTTGGTGGAGGGAAAAAAGATCCGGCCAAGGCCCTTGAGTCAGCTGAGGCTATGCTCGTGAAAGATCCCACTAGCGTCGCAGCTCTGAAACTACTTTCGGAAGCGGCAGGCGGTTTGGGACTGCTTGAGACGGCCGCGTTTGCGCTCGATGCCGTACGGGAGCTAGAGCCAGATAATCGCGCCAACTTGCTCGCGCTTGGCGAAGCCTGGATAGCGGCCGGAAAACCGGCGGAGGCAGTGAAGACCGCCGATGCGCTGCTAAAGTTGAAACCAGCAGATGCGGAGGCCCAGAGTTTGTTGCGCAAGGCTTCCGTCGCTCAGACCGTCACGAAGGGCAACTGGGATGCGCAGGGTAGTTTTCGGGACAAGTTGCGCGACGAGGCCCAGGCGATTTCCCTCGAGCAGGCCGCCAAAGTCGTCACGGGCGGCGATATGGCACAGCGTTTGGTCGACGAAGCGCTCACTCGCGTCCAGGCCGAACCCACGAATCTCAATCACTACCGTGCGCTCGCTCAGGCTTATCGCCAACTAGGGAGCAGCGAAGAGGCTTTGAATTGGGTGCGCAAGGCGCGCGCTTTGCCTGCGGGCGCGGCTGATCCGTCCTTGGAAAAAGAGGAGTCGGAATTGCAGACCGCGTTGCTTGATGCACGCTTGAAAAGCGCTGAAACAGCTGCGGCGGCGCAGCCCGGTGATGCGGCGCTCGCGGCGGCGTTGGCGACCACGAAGGCTGAATTGGCCGCGTGGCGGCTCAATGAAGCCAAACGCACGGTTGAGCGTTACCCCAATGATTTCCCGGCGCGTTTGGCGCTCGGAGAGTTGCTGTTGGCGGTTGGCCAGGTCGATGCCTCGCTCGTGCAATTCCAGCAGGCACAGAAGGGCCCTCAGGTACGCGTCGCGGCGTTGATCGGTCTTGGACGCGGCTTCAAATCGAAGAAAATTCTAGATCTCGCGGTGCTGCAATTCACCACCGCAAAAGCGGAATTGGCTTCAATGGATGAAACCAAAAAATCGGTCTTATATGAACTCGCCTCGTGTTATGAGGCGATGGGGAAAGCCGAGGAGGCGATCGCGGAGTTCAAGTTGATTTACGGAGAGGATATCGGTTACCGCGACGTCGGGGAGAAAATCACAGCTCATTATTCAAAATGAAGCTGTCGTTGCAGCTGAGTTTACTGGCCATTTCAGCCTTCTCGCTTGTTGCGACAGGGGGCTGTGCCGCTGAGACGCCACCGCGGGGTTTGCAGATTTTCTGGGTCGATTCCGAGGGAGGAGGCTCGACGTTGATTGTGACACCCGCGGGCGAATCAATCTTGCTCGATGCGGGAAACCCTGGCGGGCGAGATTCTGGTCGAATCCTTGCCGCGGCTGGCGCAGCGGGAATCAAACGCATCGATCACTTGATTGTGACGCATTTTCACGGCGATCATTTTGGCGGTGCGGCGGAAGTCGCACAAAGCCTGCCCATTGGCACGATTCACGATAAAGGGATCCCTGAGCGCGATCCGGATGGGCGCGCAGCATCCAGTTTTCAGCTTCAGATTAAACCCTACCGAGAAATCACAGCTAAGCGGGAGCAAGTTTTGCCGGGAACTGTCATCGCGTTGCGCGGATTGCCCGGTCAGCCGGCACCGCTGCTGCGCTGCCTCGCGGTTAATCAACAATTTGTTGCCGCTACGCCGGAACAGAAGAAAAAAACTTTGTTTAACGACGTGCCGGCGAAAGCGGTCGATACAAGTGACAACGCCAACAGCACCGTCTGGTGCTTAGAATTTGCTGGTTTTAGGTTTTTCGACGGCGGTGATTTAACGTGGAATATGGAGGCGAAACTAGTCGCCCCATATAACTTGGTTGGGACTGTCGATGTCTATCAAACCAGTCATCACGGCCTCGATGTCAGTAATCACCCCGCGCTGGTTAAACAGCTCGCACCTACCGTCGTTGTGATGAACAATGGCGCGCGTAAAGGTGGGGAGCCAGGGACGTGGTCGACGTTGCGCTCAACCTCTTCGATTACCTCAATATTTCAACTGCACCGCAACGTGCGGGTCGGATCGGAAGGCAATACCTCCGCCGATTTAATCGCGAATCCGGATGAGGCATGTGCGGGTAATCTCGTACACTTGGCGGTTGCTGCCGATGGCGCGAGTTACACTGTCGCGATTCCTGCCTCAGGGGTGAGTAGGAAATTTGTGACCAAAGCCAAGTAAGCGCCTATACGTTTCCGTTTGGGCTGCGTCCTGCGACGATGAGCGCTAGGCCGAAGCAGATGAAGCTGCCTGTTAGACGAATAAGGTCGGCTTGTTCTCCAAATAAAAATAAAGAGCATGCGACCGTGAGCGGCACTTTCAGATTGTTGAGAACGGCGAGGGTTCCGGTGCCGACACGGCTGGCTCCTAGATTCCAGAGGAAGAAGGCCACTCCTGAAGCAATGATTCCGAGGTAAATCAGCGTTACTAGGTGTGCGGGCGTAAAATGGAGTTCGCTCCAATCCGTAGTGATCGTGCTGACCAGTACGGTGATCAGAAAGGCGCCAAGATAGGGCAGGGCGAAGAGGGCGGCGTCGCTGGTCGTACTGGGTATTTTAGCGCGTTCGCGGCGCCAGGCAATTTGGCCGGCTGCAAAACAAATATTTGAGACTTGCACGAGAAGAAAGCCACGGAGCCAGGCGTCCCCTAGAGCTCCGCTTTTGGCTACCATTAGGCCGGCCCCGGCAATCGCGAGGAACGCAGCGAGGGCGTAGCGAGTTTGCCAAATGCGGCGAGCCGTGGCGTCGATCAGAACCAGATACAGCGGTGTCGTGATCGTGAAAAGAGCGATGGCGTAGGCGGGCAGGTAGGCAAAGGCGCTGAGGTACATTAGATACATCAGGCCGAATTGGACGCCTCCTATGAGCGCTAGACGTAGTATCGTCGAACGACGTAGCCCACTTGGGCGAAAAAACGGCAGAAACACGACCAGTGCGAGGGCGAGACGAATCACGCCAACAGCCGTGGGATCAATTCCGATGAGCCGACCTTTGATGAGGCCGGGGGAAAAGGCCCAGATGAAAGAAACGAGAACGAGGTACGGCATCGAATATCGGTTACTAAGCGGCGGCGAGAGTTCAGATTGCTGATAGCTTAATAAGAAGTGCAGAGAGGAAGCGTGGGCTCAAAGGTATATTCACTCGGGCGCTTTCGGGCCAAATCTCTAACCCCTGCGCTCGCTTGGTTTCGGACCATCAGATCCCGAGCCGGCAGGAGTGGGCACTGAAACCGGCACCGAAACTCACCAGCCAGAAATCGCCTCCGAGCACAGTAGGCTTTTCTTCACGAAGTGTTTCTTCGAGTGCGAATAGGACAGAAGGACTGCTCATGTTACCGTAGTCGCGAAGCACACGTGCACTGGCTTCTAGCTTGTGCGGGGTAATCACCGGTGCAAGGGCTTCAAGCACATCTCGGCCGCCAGGGTGGGCGACGACTCGGCTTACTGGCCGCGGGCCGCGGGCAGACCAAAGTTCGTGCACAGCGGAAGCGGCGAGTTGAGGGACGGCGCGGTCGAGAAGGTTGCGTAGTTTGCCGTCGCGGTGTTCGAAGCGGAGCTTGTCCCGGTCGCCGGGACGGTGGAGGGTTTGAAAGTTGAAAGCGCGTAGTCCACTGTGACTGGGTGTGCCGCGCCATATAGAAGCGGCGGCGCCATCCCCGAAGAGGCAGGCGCTGATGATGACACCGGGATCATCGTCGAGGTAGAATACAGCGGAGCAAATTTCGACGGCGATGCAGGCAACGGTCGCGTTGGGCTCCGCGGCGAGCACATGGCTGGCCGCACGTAGGGTCGGAATCGCGGCGCCGCATCCTAGTCCTACCAGATCTTGGAGAAATGCGTTGGTGCGCAGTCCGAGGTTTTGTGCGACATAGCTAGTGAGCCCGGGGCAGAGATAGCCCGTGCAGGTGCAAATTAGGAGAGCATCGAGGTCGCTGGCCTTGAGCTGCGCTTGGTCTAGAGCGGCGCTCAGAGCCCGGGTGGCGAGGGCGGGCGCCTCGCTGCGGAAGATGGCGTTCAGTTCATCGGAACTGCGGTCGAAGATTTTTTCGATGTCCGGCGCGGCGAAGTGACGGGTGTCGATGCCGTGGGCCCCGCGGAGGATGCTGTGGAGGGTGAGACGAGAGCGTTTGTGCAAACGTGTGCGTACAGCGGAATTTTCTACGATTTCCCAACATTTGCTTTGGGTGAATTTTGCAGGCGGTACTGCTGTGGTTAAGGCGTGGAGGAACATGCAAGAGGTGGTTTCAATGTAGCAGAGTGTACAGGAGGCGATACGGAAGCAGGTGAGCGCGGGCTAGCGCGCAGATGAAGCGCTGGCGACTCGGAACGAGTAGGAACGAATGCAAGCTGCGCGCTACGGCGAGGCGACGATGGAAACGTCGTCTTAGCGCGGTGCGGGTACGCTCGCACGTTATGGACCATGCCACATTGCCGCGAGCGTAGGCGAGGACGTGGGGCAGGGCGGTCTCGGCACTCTGAAAAGCTAAGGCCATACCGTTACCCGTGAAAGGCGGGATGAGTCCTGCGGCGTCGCCCAGCCGTATCGTATCAGGCGCTGTAATGAGGGGCTCGTAGCTCAGAGCAGAGACCGCCGAAAATGAGGCGGGCTCGTAAGTTGCGCGCTCGAGGCGCTTGGCAAGCCGAGACAGTCCAACGGCGTTTAAATAAGCGGCGAGTAAGGCTGGTCCGGGGGCAGCGAGATTGCGGCGACGAAAAAGTCCGCAAACGTTGACGGCACCGGTTTCAACTTTGGCTAGACCGATGTAAGCTTGGTCCCCGAGGTGAAGCTCGAGATCCTGCGCGAGGTCCAGGTCTTGTACCTGTAGTTTGAGACCTAGCCAGGGCGATTCAGTGCGGCTGCGACCGTGCGCGAGGATGCGTCCAGGAAAGGCACTGGAGTCGTTGGCCCGGGTGGCGCGGCGCAGTTCACCCCCGGCTGTCGTGAAGGCATGGGCGAGGCGAGCATCCAACGCATAGCGGCTGAGCCCGAGCGCTGGGGCGGGGAGATACTGCTGGTAAATGAGTTGCTCACGGTGAAACCACGCTACTTGCCGATGGAGCAAGGCGCCAACGAGCAGGGGCTTGAGGCCGAGATTTTGAATCGTGATATCAGACAGACCGGTCATGAAATCTCCGCAGACACGGTGCCGCGGATAATCTCCGGCTTCGATCACGCACGCTGCAATCCCAGCATTTTGGAGGGCAAGTCCAAGAGACAGTCCAGCTAGGCCACCACCAATGATTTCAATCGGCCGGTTCGTACTCATCGACGTCGGCGGGCGATAAGACGGTAGGCGCCGAATACAGAAGTTGAGATTTGGCATTCCCATACTGCGGGTTCTAGGCCGAGCGCACGGGCGAGTTCGTCGCCACGAAACCCGGCGGCGACACTGACATTCGCATCGTGGCGGGTCACGTGGTTGGCACCGATCAAAGGGGCAATAATCGCAAAGAGTAATTGAAAGCAGCGATACCGCGCGGGTTCACAGGCGACGATGAGGCGGGCACTGCGATTGAACTTAGCTCCGAGCACGGCGAGTTCGGTGGTCGAAAAATGGTGAAAGATGAGGTTGCCGATGACAACGGAGTACAATGAGTAATCGTTGAATTTTAAGGCGTCGGCTTCGTGCCACGAACGTGTAGAGGGCCACTCAATTGAAGGCGGGCAGCGATCCAGCGCATCGACAGGAACGCCCTGCCGGGACAAGGCCTCTGCGAGATCGCCCCTGCCGGCGCCCAGCTCGAGGGTGCTGTCTCCTGAATCGATCAGGGACGTTAAGCTGCGGAGGAACCAACGGGTATTGCCCATTAGTGTGTTAATACGGCGGAGATCCCGCCGGCTGTGGACCGCTTCGGGATCGGAGGCGGGTAACGCGTCAAGCAATTCGGGCACAAGCTGGCGGTGTAACACAAGCATAAGGTTGCGCGTTGCCTGGCAGCTGTCCAGTGTTCAGGCTTTTTTTTACATGTCCCAGTCCGTCCATCCCGTCGATCTGATCGTTCAAGCTACGGAAAAATTCCCGCACCGTCCGTCTTGGGATGAATATTTCATGGCGACGGCGGTGTTGATGTCCACGCGATCAAATTGCGAACGACTGCATGTCGGTTGCGTGATTGTCACCGGCGGCGAACGTAAAAACCGACTCGTGGCGGCGGGGTACAACGGCTATCTGCCGGGCACTCCGCACGTTTCTCGCCTGCGTGAAGGCCACGAACAAGCGACTGTCCACGCCGAGCAAAATGCCGTGGCTGATGCCGCTCGCCGCGGAAGTTCAGTCGAAGGCTGTGTGGCTTATGTGACCCATTTTCCTTGTATTAATTGCGCGAAAATACTCGCGGCTGCAGGCATCGCTGAAGTGCGTTACCACGCGGATTATCACAACGATCCACTTGTGGTACCCCTGCTACTTGATGCGGGGGTTGTTATCCTTAAGCTTTGAGCACTTCCGGCCCTCAAAACGCGCCAATTTTAATGTCGAAACTACGCATAGGACGCGATGAAACCTTGGCGGGCGCGCTGCTGTTGGCGCACCCTTCTTTGACGGATCCCAATTTTCGTCGCACCGTGATTCTAATGTCCTCGCATAACGCCGAAGGCGCGATGGGCGTTGTACTCAATCGACCGCTGGGTAAACGACTAGGCGAATTACAGGGAGATTTTGCTCTCGGGCCGCTGTCGAGTGTGCCTCTTTGCAATGGCGGTCCGGTGGAAAAAAAGCAACTCGTGCTCGTTGCCTGGGAGACGCAAGAAAACGGGTTCCGTCTGCACTTCGGGATCGAACCTGAACAGGCGACTCAATTGCGAGAGGTGGAGGACGCCTCACTGCGGGCTTTCGCCGGCTACGCGGGTTGGACCGCGGGCCAATTGGAAAACGAAATCGAACATAATACATGGGTTGTGGTTACGGCACCGCCTGATTTGTTTGAATTGCCGTTAGAAGATTCACTGTGGCGTGAACTATTGGCCCGCGAGGGGGCTGAGTGGCGCTTGCTTGCGAACGAACCAGAGGAGACGGGCCAAAACTGAGCGTTTCAGGTGTCGCGGCGGCGCCCCGACGGACAATTCAGTTGACAGAGACGAAATCGAACACTGTTTTAACGCGTTTTATGAAAGTTGTTTCCTCCATCAAATCCGCCAAGAAGCGTCACCCGGCCTGTCAGGTCGTGCGCCGCAAAGGCAAAATCTACGTGATCAACAAAGTCGAACCGCGTTACAAAGCGCGCCAAGGCTAATTAACCCCCCTTTACCACTGTGAAAGCCGAAGGCCATCCCACGCTCAACGACGTCTGCTTCCTCGATATCGGAACTGGCAAACGTTTCATGACGAAGTCCACGATGAAATCTGCCCGCAAGGAGAACATCGATGGTACCGAGTATTTCATCATCGTCCGTGACGTGACGATGGATTCGCATCCCGCCTACACCGGTGAGAAGCGCCTTGTCGACACGGCCGGCCGCGTCGAGAAGTTCACGAACAAGTTCAAGCGCGTCTCCGCTAAGAAATAACCCGGACCGCTATTTCAGAGTTTTAAAGCCCTCCGATCGGAGGGCTTTTTTGTTGCCGCCATCCGCCACGCGCGACCTGTTAAAGCCCAATGGGGACCATGAAGATCATCGCATTCGACTGCGATAGCACACTCAGTGCGATCGAGGGCATTGACGAACTCGGACGCAGTCGAGGCCCAACTGTGTTTGCAGAAATCGAAGCGATGACCAACGACGCGATGAACGGCCGTATTCCGGTGGAAGCGGTGTTTGGTCGTCGGCTTGAGATTATCCGGCCACGGCTCGAGGATGCCGATACCGTGGGGCTGCGTTACCTCCAGACCGTCGAGCCGACGGCTCGGGCCACGATCGCCGCCCTCAAGCAGCGCGGTTGGACCCCGCTGATTATCAGCGGGGGATTTCGTTCCTTAATGGGGCCCCTGGCCGAGCACCTCGGGATCGGGCGCATCGAGGCAGTCGATATTTTCTTCCATGCCGATGGCAGCTACCGTGGTTATGATACGACATATCCGACGACTCGTTCAGGCGGAAAGCCCGAGATAGTAAAGGCTTTGAAGCGCGAATTTTCGCCGACTGAATTTGTGATGGTTGGCGACGGAGTCAGTGATCTGGAAACGAAGTTCGTCGTGGATCGTTTTGTGGGTTTTGGGCGCTATACGGCTAGAGAAAAGGTGCGTAAAGAAGCTCACGCTTTCATCTATGCTATGGATTCGTTGCTTACAATCTTATGACTATGCCCCTGGGTTTTCCACCTCCTCTTGATGCTTACCCAGCGTTGTCACAGACGGGGCTTATCGAGGTGTTGTCGGCACGGGTTCAGGCGGAGCCGTTTAATTTGGTGGCGACAGGGATTTTTCTGCTAGCGATTGTGCATACATTTTGTGCGGGTAAAATCCAGCACTGCTCTCACGTTGCGGAGGAGCAGCATGCACGCGCCTTGCGCGCACGTGGTTCGCGGAAGGATTCAGATCAAGATGGATATCCTGACGAAGTGAGCTTCAAAGGTCAGGCCTTGCATTTCCTGGGAGAAATCGAAGCGATTTTTGGTTTTTGGGCGGTCATTCTCGCCGGGGCCCTAGTCTGGTTTAAGGGCGCAGATACGGCGATCAGTTACATTGCGCATCACGTGAATTACACGGAGGCGATGTTTGTTGTTGTCGTCATGGCGATGGCTGCGACCAGACCCGTGTTGACCCTGGCGGAGCGAGCATTGCGCAGTGTGGCGGCGATCGGCCGGGGCCAGCCGGTGGCTTGGTGGCTAGCGATTTTAATTTTGGCGCCACTCTTTGGTTCGTTCATTACAGAACCGGCGGCGATGACGATCGCAGCACTGTTACTAGGGCAGCGATTTTATGATTTAAAGCCCTCGGCGCGCCTCAAATATGCTACGCTCGGATTGCTCTTTGTGAATATTTCGGTGGGCGGGACACTCACCCATTTTGCGGCGCCACCGGTGTTGATGGTCGCAGGGCCATGGAAGTGGAGTACTGGCTTTATGCTAGTGCATTTTGGTTGGAAGGCCGCGCTGGGGATAATCGCGGCGACCGGTGTTACGTTTTTGCTTTTCAGGCGAGAATTACTCGTACTCAAACCCGGTGCTACTACTCGCGCTGGGTCCGTCGCCGCGGCTTCGATTCCAGTTTGGGTCACGCTCTCGCATTTGGCTTTTTTGGGCTTTGCGGTGTGGATGGCGCATTACCCCGTGCTTTTTGTGGGCGCTTTTTTATTCTTCGTGGCTTTCATGCAGGCTACGGCTCACCACCAGACCAAGCTCGATCTGCGCAGTCCAATCTTAGTGGGATTTTTCCTCGCGGGTTTGGTCGTTCACGGTGGTTTGCAGGGTTGGTGGATCGAGCCTGTGCTCAAGAGCCTCGGTGAGATACCGGTCTTTTTTGGAGCGACCGTGTTGACCGCGTTTAATGACAATGCGGCGATTACATTTCTGGCCACCTTGGTGCCGGGTTTCACCGATGGGATGAAGTACGCGGTCGTTGCGGGTGCGGTTACCGGTGGTGGATTAACGGTGATTGCCAATGCGCCGAATCCCGCCGGTCAGACGATTTTGAAGCGCTATTTCCCCGAAGGCGTCGCGCCACTCAGCCTTTTCGTTTGGGCGTTGCTGCCCACAATTATTATGGGCCTCTGCTTTATGTTGCTCTGAAGGAACTCAGGCTCCGTCTAGGTGCTCAGTCCAGCTGCCGAGAGGCTCTTTTAGGGGAGTTGCTTGACGAGGACTTTGGCGTTGCGGCCGCTGTCTTCGTAAAGTTTCAGGCGGGCTTCAGGCAAAATATCTTTCGTCGACTCTTCGAAGCCGCAGACGTTGCTAAAGAAACCAAAACTTTGCGTGGATAAGGCAATCACGCTGGTAACGCCACGCTCCTTGGCTTGGAGGCACGCGTATTCGACCATTTTCTTACCGATGCCACGGTTATGATAGAACGGTAAGACGTAGAGCGAACCGATTTCAGCCAGCTGCGGTTTATCGGGGTAAGAATACAGGGTGACGCACGCGATGATATTTTCGTCGATTTCAAACACGAAAAATTGATCGATATTTTTATCAATGGCTTGCTGAGTGCGGTGGAGCAACTCCTCGCGTTTAACGGCCGCACGGGTCAGGTTATAAATAAGGCGGACGTCGCGCTTGGAGGCTTTGCGGATTTGTTGGTAATCGTTGCCGTAGACGAGCGAGCCAACGCCTTCATTGGAGAAAATTTCGTTGAGTAGGCCGTCGAAAATACGGCCGTCTACGATGTGCACGCGCGGCGTGCCGGTTTCGATCGCTTTAACAGCGTGCGACGCTTTACTGCGCACCGGTTCAGCGATTTGTTCGGGTTGCGTGGCTAAAATTTTGGTCAGTACTTCGACCGAGATTTCGCGACGAACCGTCCCGTTGATCTCCAGGCCGGCGTACGGAGTGAGGTAAATAATCTTCGTGGCATGAAGCGCCTCTGCGACTTCGGCGGCCAAGAGGTCGGAGTTGACGCGGAGCGATCTGCCGTCGGGTCCGAAGGCGATAGGCGTGATCAGCGGCACGACCTGTTGAGCGATGAGCTCCAGAACGAAGTCTTTGTCGATGCGTTCGACTTTACCGGTGAGAAGTTGGTCGACGCCGCGGATTATGCCAAGCGGTAGCGCGCGCACAGCGTTGGTGATAACAGCCTTCAGTGAATTTTGTGTGAGGCCCTCAAGAATAAGGTGTGAGACCCGGGAGCCTGCGCGGATCGAGAGATCTAGGGTGGCGGCATCGGTGACTCCCGTGCCATCGTTGTTGGTGATCGCAACGCCCCGTAGTTCGGAAAGTTCCTGGACTTGGTGGCCGATCCCATGAACGAGTACAATTTTGATGCCGAGGCTTCGGAGTACGGCAATATCAACGAGCAAATTACTGAAATTTTCGTCGGCGATGATCGCTCCGTCTATGGCGATTATGAATATCTGCCCTTGAAAACGTGGGACGTACTTCAGGATGCCACGTAGATCGTTAGGCTTGATCGTGGTGGCCTGAGCGGGCGTAGAGACCGCTGGCGCGGGTGACGGGAAGTTGGGGCCTGGGCCGTTGCTCATGGAAGTAGCCTGATTTGCGACTAAGCAGCGGGTGGCGTCAATGCACTTGCACAGTCCAGGCACGCGAAGTGCGTTCGCCTACGACCACTGCACGGTAGGTTCCAGTTTTAAGCGTACCCGCCGGTACGGTCACCAAGACGACGCTTTCCCGGTTACGGGCCATGAGACTGCCATCTAGTTGTTCGAAAGTAGGGACCAAGGTAATGACGTTGTCCTTGATGTAGAGCTCAGCCCCGGAGAGTTGATGTTTATTGTCGGCGAGGGTGCAGGTGAATTCGATCGGATAAGCGAGCAGAGCGTTGATAGAGGCGGCGGTGTTTACGCGGATGATTTCTGCGGGTAGCAGGGGGAGTTCGAGCAACGAAGGCCCAAGATAAGAACCCAAGCCTCCCGGTAGGGAGGAAGTGGCTGCGCCATTATGAGTGGCACTGGCCTCAGCCGGTCTTTGCGCGGCGAGAATAATGCGCTGAAAGCCTGCCGAAAGCAGTCGCAGGACGCCGGCCCGGTTCTTGGTGTCCAGGTAGGGGCGATAGGCAGGCGAGGTCTTACGGTAGTGCAGCGTCAAAAACGTATAGCCGGCGAGGCTGACGACAATGACGAGAGCGACCCACTTCATGGGCCAAGGTTTGCGAGTAGGAGTGGAACCGGGCATGGACAAGGGATTGGCATTAACCGCGTAGTTGGCCGTACTCGCAAATAAATTTGCGCAGAGGGTAAGTGCGCGCTTCGTTACCAAGCTACATGAAATTCTGGTCCCAGTATTTTGTCCCTACGCTCAAGGAAAGTCCCTCCGATGCCGAGATTGCTTCTCATAAGCTGCTCGTGCGCGCAGGTCTAGTGCGCAAGCTCGGTGGCGGGCTTTACACGTATATGCCCCTAGGGCTTCGTGTGATGCAGAAACTTACTCAGCTTTGCCGCGAAGAGATTGAGGCCGGCGGCGGCATCGAGCTGTGGATGCCCCACGTACATCCCGTTGAGAATTGGGAGCAAGGCCCGCGTTGGGCTGCGGCTCGTGAAATCATGTTTCGCACGGATAGTGCCGGTGCCGGTAAAGGTCGGAGTAAGGAGCCGGAGTTTGTGCTCGGGCCCACGCATGAAGAAGTGATCACTCCACTCGTGAAACAGGAAATCACTAGCTACCGTGATCTCCCTAAGAATTTTTTCCAAATTGCGACCAAGTTTCGCAATGAGATCCGTCCTCGCTTTGGCCTAATGCGCGCACGCGAATTCGTGATGATGGATGCCTATTCGTTCGATGCTAACGATGACGCTTCTGTTAAGAGCTATTTCGCGATGAAACTCGCGTACGAGAAATTTTTTAAACGCGTCGGCATTCAAGCAATTGCCGTTGAAGCGGACACCGGAGTGATGGGCGGAAGTTTTTCCCATGAATTCATGGTGCCGGCGGAAATTGGTGATGATGACGTCATTTACAGTGAAGCTGGCTACGCGGCAAATCGCGAGAAAGCGACCAGCGCGCTCGTGCCGCAGGATCTCCTTGATGCACCCCCAGTTGGTGCACTCGAGGAATTTGCGACACCCGGAGTGCTCACGATTGCAGCCTTAGCTGCTGCGCCTTACAACGTGGCTGGCGACCAACAATTCAAGACTCTCGTTTACATGGGCGATGGTAAGCCATTTATCGTGATCCTGCGCGGCAGTGATGAATTGGAAGAGGCTAAATTGGGCTCACTCGGTTTCACGGTGTTCCGCCCGGCCACCCCGGAAGAAATTGAGCCCGCACTCGGCGCCAAACCCGGTAGCCTTGGCGGGGTCAAGGGCACGATTAAAAATGTTTCGGCCTTGGCCGGCGTGTTCGCCGATCACGCTATCCGGCTCGTGGGCAATGGTACCACGGGTGCTAACAAAGACGGCTTTCACGTGCGTAACGTCAACGTGACGCGCGATCTTGCTATTACCAAGTTTGGTGATTTCCGCCGTGTGCGCCCAGGCGAGCCGTGCCCTCAGTCGGGCCAGCCGCTCCAGGTGCGCCGAGGCATTGAGGTCGGTCATATTTTTAAATTGGGTACTAAGTATTCAGAAAAATTTGGGGCGGTTTACACCGACGATCAGAAGCAATCCCACTTAATGGTCATGGGTTGTTATGGTATCGGTATTAGCCGTACCATGCAGGCTGTGATTGAGCAAAGCCACGATGCCGATGGTATCGTCTGGCCTTGGAATGTGGCTCCGTTCCACGTACTTATCTGTCTGCTTGATCCAGATTCGCCCGAAGCCATGGACCTCGCCAAGAAACTCGCGGCAGCAGCCGAAAAGGCCGGAGCGGATGTCATCATCGATGACCGAGCTGAGCGTCCCGGCGTTAAATTCAAAGACGCCGACCTTATTGGCATTCCTCTGCGTGTGACGATCGGAAGCAAAGGCCTCAAGGATGGTATCGTCGAGTTGAAGGCGCGTAACTCAAAAGATGTTGCTAAGATCCTGCTTGCCGAGATTGAAGCACGATTGGCCGCAGTCGTGAACGAGGCGAAGGTAAAGGCCGCATAATGGTTTCTAGCGTTAAATCTTCTCCAAGCACCGAGACGCTGAGTCGCACCGAGCTGCAGATCAGCGGGATATGGCGTGTGGTCGTGTTAAACGACCCCGTGAATCTCATGTCTTACGTTATGATGGTTTTTAAAAAAATCTTCGGCTTCAATGAAACCCTAGCACGCCGTCACATGCTAGAAGTTCACGAACAGGGCCGCTCCGTAGTGTGGAGCGGCCACCGTGAAAAAGCAGAAGCTTATGTATTCACTTTGCAGCAATGGCACCTGACGGCCATACTTGAACCCGATGAAACGCATTGAGGTAAAATTAAGTCTTTCGGTGGTCGCGCCGCTCCTCGATGTAATCCGCCGACTTGCGGATGGTTTTAGCGAAAAACTCGCGGCGCCACAGCAAATGGGAGACATCGACGACGAGTTTCGCGATGCGTGGGTGGCGGAATTAATTACCGGCCAGACGGCAGATGTTAAGGCGTTATTAGCGCTTTTTAATGATGAATTTTTCAGCGAAGGGATCGTTGCTTTTGATGAAGACAACGCCGAACCCATCGTTCGGGCCTGTGCCGCGGTGCGCCTGCGATTGAGGGACGTTTATTTGCGTGGGCTTGGGGATGACACGCTCGAGGGTGGTGACGTTGAGATCGACGATTTGTCCGAGGACGTACGGAAGGCATTTATGTGCTATCTGTTTTTAGCGACGGTGCAGGAGCTGATTATACAGCACCTAGTCTCGAGTATTATAGAATCGTGATTCGGCGTTTGACGGCAGGGGAGGGCGACCTAGCTTCAGCGCTGTCACCCTGCAGTGTTCGAGGTGCTTTCAATAACTGCTCTTTGCCTTAGAATTATTACGGGAACCGAAACCGTCGCGGAAGATGCTAGGCCGTAAATCGGAAAGCAGACGCTGCGGAGGAGGTGCCCACCTTAACCTAAAAAGGTCCTGAGCCTTTGAGCATACGGCACAGGCGGGGTGTCAATTTTCTTCAATTTTTATGAGCCCAATCATCTACCATATCATTCACATCAGCTCTTTGCTGGCTCTTTTTGGCTACACATTTTACGCCTTTGCCGCTGCCGCCGAGTCCAAGCGTCGCGTGATGATGATCACCGGCATTACCAGTCTATTGGTGTTGATTAGCGGATTCGGTTTGCTCGCCAAATTGCAGCTCGGTTTCCCCGGCTGGGTGGTCGTGAAATTTGTGTGCTGGCTTGGCCTTTCGGCCATCTCCGGTGTAGCATTTCGTAAACGGGACAAATCCTGCGTCCTCATGCTAATCGCTCTCATCCTGGCGATCACGGCTGTGGTGATGGTTTACGTGCGTCCGTTCTGAACGGTGTTGTACAGATGACCGAAACGCTTTGCGGCGTTTGGGTGGATGACGCGGGATCCGTTCATGTTTCTATCGCGACGCCAGAAGGAGCACGGGTGGAGAAAATCGCCGTGCTCAAACCGTTTGCGTGGCTAGATGGGCAACCTGCGGCTGTCCCTCCAGGCATTACGATTGATGAATTGCGTGGGGAAGGTTCGTTTTCGCGTCTGGCTCACGTCGAAACTTTGGAGGTTTATGAGAACTTTATTAAAAGCGCGAAGGAGACCGTCAGGGTCGATGCGGTGAGGCCGCTCGAAAATCAATATCTTATCCAGCAACGTGTACGCCTTTACCATGAACTTACTTTCGGGCAATTGCGGCGATGCCAGCTCGACATAGAAACGTCCTCGGCTGACGGCTCTTTCAGTGATGCTAGCAAACCCGAGGATCGCGTCTTGGCCGTTGGGCTCCGCTGTGGCGGCAAGAATCGTTTACTTGTCCTGGCTGAGGCCTCGGACGCAGCGGAAAAAAACTTGTTACTCGAGCTCAATGCCGCGCTAGCGGAGATCGATCCAGATGTGATCGAGGGCCACAATATCTTCAAATTTGATCTCGATTTCCTGCGTCAGCGCGCGCGGCGTTTGAAAGTGGCCTGCGCATGGGGCCGCTTCGGGCAAAAAGCTTCGTTTCGCAACAGTCGCTTTAAAGTTGCCGAACGTTGGATTGATTTTCCGCGTTGTGATCTGCCTGGGCGGACCGTCATCGACACCTACCTTCTGGTACAGCTCTACGATATTACTACGCGCGAGCTCACCGCCTACGGGCTGAAGGAGGTCGCCGTTTATTTTGGTATCACCGACGAAGACAGCGAGGAACGTACCTACCTCGACGGGGGGAAGATCGCTGAGACTTTCTGGGCGAATCGTGCTCGTTTTTGCGCTTACCTTGAGGACGATTTGCGTGAAACCCAGGGCTTGGCCGATCTCTTACTGCCGACTTATTTTGAGCAGACGCGGACCTTTCCGATCCTTCTGCAGGAAGCGACTCTGCGCGGCACCACGGCGAAAATCGACCTATTGTTTCTGGAGGAATATTATCATGCTCGGCAGGCCGTGCCCGTGCCGCAGGATACGGCTGCTTTCGAGGGCGGCTTCACTAAAAGTTATCAGGAAGGTGTGTTTAAGCACGTGCTCCATTTTGACGTGGCATCACTGTATCCTAGCCTGTTGCTCAACATTGGCCGTAATCCGCGTAATGATTCGCTTGGGGTGTTTGTTCCTTTGCTGAAATCGCTCAGAGAATATCGACTTAAATTTAAGCTTCTCGCACGCAACGCACCCACAGTTGAGGAGCGCGCGGAGGCACAGGCTCGCCAGTCCTCGTTCAAGATTCTTATCAATTCCTTTTATGGCTATCTTGGATTTTCCGGTGCCCGATTTGGGGACGGAGAACTTGCGGCCGAGGTCACGCGAAGAGGTCGGCAGTTATTGCAGTCGCTCATCGAAGAATTCTCGCGTCGTGGGTGCACGATTCTTGAGGCAGACACTGACGGTATTTATCTTTCTGTAGAAAAATATTTTTCCGAGCCGGAGCAACTACTCGCCTTGGTCGCGCCAACTTTGCCCCCTGGAATCGAGCTGGAATATGACGGCCGGTACACAGCAATGTTTTGCTACAAGGCCAAGAACTACGCGCTCTACGACGGTAAAAAAGTGATATTGAGAGGTAGCGCGCTGCGTTCGCGGGGTATTGAGCCGTACTTGAAAAAATTATCCCGACAGTTGCTACGTTACTTAGTAGGTGCCGAGTCTGAAACTCCTTTGACCCTGCTGGGCGAATATCGCCGCCAATTGGCTGGCCGGGCTTTGCCTGTCACCGAAGTCGCTAAAAGTGAGTCGCTCAGCATGAATCCTGACGCATATGAGCGCTTTATGGCGGAGGGCGGCAAGCCGCGGAGAGCCTCAGCGGAGGCGGCCCTCAAAATGAATCCTCGGCCGCGTATGGGTGAGCGAGTCGCGTATTACATTGGGCCAAAGCAAAAGAGCCAGACGAGCGACTGGCAGCGCGCGCGCCCCATCGAACTATTTGATGCGGTGCTCTCGCCGTACGATGAGAGTTATTACTTGGACAAGATCGACGACTGGGTGGAACGCTACGGCAAATTTATCGGCGCGAAGCCGATGGGTGACGGCCAAGGAGATTTATTGCTGTTATGAAGGCAGGCTTTTTTTCAACTCGTCCGATTCCTTTTTGGATATTGTTAATCCTGGTCGGGTTATTGCCGTTTGCGGCTTATGCTCCGGCCTTGAGTGACCGCTACGGATTTCGAGACGATTATTCCACCTTGCGTGAATCACAGGATGATTTGCAGACCACGTTGGTTTTTTGCGCATCGCAAGGTCGGCCTTTGTACGGATTGTTTTTGGCGTACGTCTGTAATGTCATCGGCGAGGTGAATAACCTCGGCTACCTACGGGCGATCGGCGTGGGATTAGCAAGTTTAGTCGCGGTATTATTGGCTTGGGCTTTGCATCGCCGAATTGGGCTCCACGCTGAGATTGCAGCGGCACTTGGATTGCTGGTGGCTTTGTTGCCATCCGCGCAGGTTAAAGTAGCCTGGGCGATCTGCGGCGCGCATATTTTTAGCGGCGTTTTTGGCTTATTGGCATTTCTGATGGCTGACGCTTCACGTCTAAATCGCTCTTGGTCTAACATGGCGGCGGTGCTTTTGGTTACTGGCGGAGCACTCTTTTATCAAAGCGATGTTTTGCTCTATCTGGTGCCGGTGGTGGCCGCAGGAGTGTTTTACGAAGGGCGCCACGACTGGCGTTGGGCGCTGAGGCATGCAGTGATTTTATTTGGCGGTCTGGCTCTCTCGTTTGTCGTGATTAAGATACTGTTTGCAACCGGTACTTTCCCTGCTTCGCGGCGGGTAAGCCTAGAAGCGCAACCGTTATCTAAGTTGGTCTGGTACGCGCAAAATAACGTACAGGAAGCACTTGGACTTTTTGTGGTTCGTGATGTGACGGGAAGAACTGAAGCTGGGTGGAAGTTGGCGGTTGCGCTGAGTGTGTTGTGCGCAACTTGGGGTGGAGTTTCGGCGTGGCGCAGCGCGCGCGTCCGGGGAGTCATTTGGATTATAGCGGTGGCGCTCGGACTCGTCTTAGCTGGAAGTGTAAGTCTTATCGCGAGTGAGCGATGGGCTACCTATCGCACTATCTGGGCTTTAGCGGCGGTGGTATGGATGCTCGTCTTAAGACCCTCCGGTGTTTTTCCGACATGGCTTCTTCGCGCTTTGCTGGTGGTTTGCGTAGTGGTTGCAATGGGTTTCGCTTACTGGAACACCCGTTTTCTTTTCGCTGAGCCGCAAGCAACTGAGTTGGCTATTATCGAGCGTGCGGCGACTCGAGTGGCCGCACTTAAAACTCCTCGCGTGCTGCTAATTTTAGAAAAAGCCGCCGAGTCACGCGCGCCGCTACGCTGGTTAGATGAATTTGGGTCGAATTCCTCGGACTGTGAATGGAGTCCCAAAGAAATGTTGCGTGTGGCCCTACGGGCCCAGGGTACCGCTGGTGTTGCAGCGGAACGAGCGATGCGTTTCAGATCAAGCTTGGATCGTCCTGCAGACACTTCGGCCTACGATGTGATTATCGACATGCGCCTGGACGCTGTAAAGTGAGAGACTGGTGCTGCGCGCGTGCGATTGTTACCGTCACGCGCGCGTTGAGCTAGAATTAGCTCCAACTGATATCAGTCTTTGCAAACGGCAATTGACGAATGCGTTTGCCGGTGGCGGCGAAGATCGCGTTGGCGACTGCGGGGGCGAGCGGTGGCAATACAGGTTCGCCGAGTCCAGTAGGCGGGTTGTCGCTTAATAAGAAGTGACACTCGATTTTACGGGGCGCATCGGGCATACGGAGCAGTTGGTATTCGGCGAGATTGGCCTCGACGATGCGACCGCGCTCAATGTTGAGCTCTTGGCGCCAAGCAGCGCTAAGACCATCGACGATGGAACCTTCGACTTGGTTTTCAGCGCCGCTAAGATTGACGATTTGGGAGCCGACGTCGGCGACGCAAATGACGCGATCGACGCGTAGTTCACCAGATTTGGAAACGGTGACCTCGGCAACTTGCGCGATATAGCCGCGGTGACTGAAATGAAAAGCGATACCTTGGCCCTGCCCACGGGGGAGTTTTTTGCCCCAGCCGGATTTTTCTGCAACTAGTTTAACCACGGCTTTCATGCGAGCGGCGTTGTAGGGTGCGCCGCGTTCACCGGTGCCGGGGAGCGTCCCATGATCGCCTAACAGTTCGAGACGCACCTCGAGCGGATCGCGACCGGCAGCATGAGCGAGTTCATCGATGAAGCTCTGGTAGACAAAGGCGAATACGCAACTGCCCGGAGCGCGCCATGGCCCCATAGGAATGCCGTTGTCGATTACGCTGCTAAGGCTAAGGTGATTGGGAATGAATCGGCTGGGGAATTCATCCGCACTGAGTCCACCGGCGAAGAGGACCGTGTGATTGCGCCAGGCAGTTATTTTGCCCGAAGCATCGACCCCGCCTTTGAGGAAATGAAAGCCACCGGGACGGAAATGATCGTGCCGGAGGTCGTCTTCACGGGTCCAGGTGAGTTTGACGGGGACGCCAGCTTTTTGGGCGATGGCGGCGGCCTCAATTACGAAGTCCGCGCTGAGGCGACGACCAAAACCGCCGCCCGCGCGAAGGATGTGAACGGTGATGTTCGCCTTTGGAATACCAAGGACCTTGTTTACCATGTCCGCACCGGCACCTGGATTTTGGGTGGGGGCCCAAATCTCGGCGTGGTCAGCGGTGACGTGTGCCGTACAATTTTGCGGCTCTAGATTTGTGTGGGAGATGAACGGATAGGAATATGCTCCCTCGACTGTTTTCACCGCCGCAGCAAAGGCGGAGTCGATATCACCATCCTTACGGACGACGTTACCACTGCCTTTGGCGGCAAGGGCTTGAGCCTGCTGGGTAAAGTTTTCCCAGCTGTCATTCGCGTGGGAGCCTTCGTCCCAGACGATCTTCAGTTGGCGTCGGGCTGAGAGTGCGGCCCAAGTAGAATCGGCGAGAATCGCGACCCCAGGCACGAGTCCGCGCAGATCGCTCGTGCCCTCTAGGATGAAAGCATCTTTGACGCCCGGAAGCGTTTTGATGCGCTCAAGATTGGCGGAGACCACTTTGCCTCCGAATACGGGGCATTTTTCAAACACCGCGTAGACCATTCCCGGCACTTTAAAATCAATCCCGAAGAGGTTTTGGCCGGTGACGATTTTTTGGTTGTCTACGCCGCTGATCCGACGGCCGATCAGTTTAAAATCTTTCGGATCTTTGAGGACAGCTTTTTTCGGGTCTGGAACGGATAGAGTCGCCGCTTTGGCAACTAGGTCACGGTAGGCTAAAGCACGTTTACTGGCGCGATGATGGACGACAGCGGCTTCTGCCACGCACTCGCCGGCGGGTACACCCCAGGTTTGGGCGGCGGCCTCGACTAGCATGACTCGGGCAGTGGTGCCGAGTTGGCGGAGTAGAGCGTAAAACGTGGGCGTTGAGGTACTGCCACCGGCGGCTTGGCTTCCGTAGATGGCATTTAGATCGGCCATTTGCACCGTGACCGATTGCCAGGGCGCCTCGAGATCTTCGGCCAGGATCATCGGAAGGGAGGTTTTTACCCCTTGGCCGGAATCGGGGCGTGGCGCTATGAGGGTGATCGAACCGTCGAGGCCTAGACGAATAAAGGCGTTAGGCGTAAAGTCACCGGCGGGTGCAGTCTTGGCTATCTCAGCGGCCTGGACATCGCCGGAGGTTTTTAAAAACGAGCCAAGAACAAGCCCACCGCCGGCGATGGATGTCAGTCGCAGAAAATCACGGCGGTCGAGAGCGGGCAGTGTGGGTGGGGTGGGGGCTTCGTAAGGGTTCATTTGGCGGCCTCCTTTTGATTGCTGCTGGTGGCGAGTTCGGCGGCGCGGTGGATGCCGGCACGGATTCGCAAGTACGTGCCGCAGCGACAGAGGTTTCCGGCCATGGCGTTATCGATGTCTTCGTCGGTGGGTTTGGGATTCTCCACCAAAAGGGCCGATGCGGTCATGAGTTGGCCGGCTTGGCAGTACCCGCATTGGGCGACATCGAGCTCACACCAAGCTTTTTGAAGCGGATGGGTGCCGTCGGCAGAGAGACCTTCGATCGTGACCACAGGTTTGCGACCTACCCCAGAGATTGGGGTCATGCAGGCTTGGACGGGTTGACCGCCGAGATGGACGGTGCAGGCGCGACATTGCCCAATGCCGCAGCCGAATTTTGTGCCTACGAGGTCGAGATGATCGCGGAGCACCCACAGCAGCGGGGTCTCAGGAGCCACATCCACAGAGCGGGACCGGCCGTTAACTTGGAGGGTGAACTTAGCCATGGTGAAAAGATTGGGGTAAATTAAGACTCAGAAAAGTAAGACGCATGAACGAGGCGGACGTCACGCCGAACTTTAGCGTTTTGACGTGCGGCGGGCGACCCAGTCGATGATTGCGCTATCATCACCTTCAAAGCGCCAGACCAGATTAAGAAACTCGTGCGGTAAGATATCGTGTTGCTTAAAAAACGCTCGGTCACCCCCACAGCCATACATGAGCTCAGCCGGCAGCTCTCCGCGAAGTTTAGCGAGCGCCTTCGGGAGCAGGCGGGGAAGCCAAGAAATTCCGCGAACAGCATCAGACTTGGCGGGCAAAGTAGCGGGATTGAGCGTTGCGGCGGAGGGGCGCGCGTCTTGGGCGTTATGAAAATAGTCTCGGCGCACAAGTTCGATGGCGTGGGCTTGCTCGTAGCTGGGTTCGCCGTAGTTGGCTAGATCATCAACGTAATCGTAGAGGGTCTGGGGTGTAATCCCGTTCGAGGCGAGGAAGGCGCTATCGGCTTTCTCAAGCAGAGACGAGGACGTAGCGCCACCTTTAGCATAGCGGGCGGTGGCACGTTCGTAAACTGCGTGAAAATTAGCGGAGAAATCGTAATGGATCATGATAGATGCGCTCTCTGGTATAACGGACCATTCAGCTAAATTTTTGCAAGCAGCTGGTGTGAAAAATACACGACAACTTAAGCGGTAAACTTAGTCGGCGGGGCGGAAGTCGATCAGCCGCTTAAAGCGATCCACCTGATGAACGACCACCTCTAGACGTGTATTAAGGGTGTAACGTTTTTTGGAACGGCGGCCACTCAGGGTGTGGGTTGATTCGTCAAAAGAGTAAAAATCTTCGCTTAGGGTGTCGACGGAGATGAAGCCAAAAGTCATCGACTCGATGAGCTCGACAAAAAAGCCATTGCGTCGGACGTCGGTAATGACAGCGGCGAAGCGGGTCCGAGGTTTGCGCTCGAGCTCCCGTTCGAAGAATTCGAGAATTTTGATTTTCACGCTTTCTCGCTCGGCGAGTTGGGAGTTCTGCTCGGTGAGGCTGATGTGTTCTGCCAGGCGTTCCATGCCGGCGGCACTGTGCATGGTGTCGCCGCCGGGTTGAGGGGCGTAGCCTTCGTGTTGGACGAGGTAGTGCTGAAGCACGCGATGCACGATCAAATCTGCATACCGCCGGATAGGAGACGTGAAATGAGTGTAATCCTTCTTGTGTAGCCCATAGTGGCCGTCAGCGGTGTGACGGTAAACGGCTTTTTGGAGGCTGCGCAGAAGTTGGGTCCGCAAAGTGTAACCTTGTGGGTGATCGGCCAGAATCTTAAGTAGACGAGTCACTTCTTTGCGTTGAGAAAGATCACCAACTTGGATTTTGAACGTCTCCAGTAGAAGGCGGAATTCTCCCAGGCGCTCCGCATCAGGATCGTCATGGGCGCGGTAGAGCGAGGGCAGTTTTTGCGTCCGTGTCAGGTGGGCGATAGCCTCGTTGGCGGCGAGCATGAACTCTTCGATGAGTTGGTGGCTTTCGTCATGCTCGATTTTTTCGAGACGCTCTGAGTAGCCGTCTTTATCAACGAAAATTTTGGTTTCCGGCATATCTAAGTCGAGGCTGCCTTGGGCCATACGATCGGCCCGAAGACGGGCGGCTATTTTCCAGAGCGCACGAATCCAGGTTTGAAGATCGTTCAGCTCGGCGTCGGTGAGATCTCGGAGTGCGCGCCCCGTGGAGCCTGTTTGATGTTTAGGCGGCAGCGGTAGGTCGCGAATTTTTTGCAGATCGTCCGTTAAGAGGAACGCGTAAGCTTGCTTGTAGGTCAGTCGCTTGCGGGAGCGTATGATTGTGTTGGCGTAGGTGGCAGGCTTGGCTTTTCCGTTTTTGGCGAATGTGAGAAATACCGCTTTGCAAAGGCGATCTTGGGCTTCGACGAGCGAACAAAGTCCGTTGGAGAGTTTTTCCGGCAACATCGGAATGACCGTGCCGACTAGATAGGTTGAATTACCGCGTGCTTGCGCCTCGCGATCAAGGGCGGTGCCGGGACGCACGTAGCTTGAAACATCAGCGATGTGAATGCCGATGCGAGTGTCTCCTTCAGGCGTGATTTCGTAGGAAAGGGCATCGTCAAAGTCTTTGGCATCATCGGGGTCGATCGTGAAGACCGGCTTTTCGCGATAATCAATCCGACCAACGGCGTCTTTGGCCGGTACGCGGTCGGGTAAAGTAGTCGCTTCACGCTCGACGTCAGCGGGGAAGCTGGTGGCGAGATTAAATTTTTCGTAAATACCAAGCAGTTCAGCCCGTGGCTCGTGCGTGCGACCAAGACGGCTACTAACCGTGCCCGTGAGCTGCTTGCGCCGGTCTGTCCAGTCATCAAGTTTGACTACGACTTTGTCCCCCACAGTTGCCTCAACAGCCGAATTTTGAACTAGGATAGATTGAATGAACCGTGGGTCGTCGGGTGTGACGATAAGGGAGCGACCGGAACGCGTGACATTGCCCACGACGGAGAGTTTTTCTCGTGTGATGATCCGCGTGACACGACCGACGGTTTCGCCGGGGCGGCGTCCTGTAGCCCCAGGGTACGCGCGTACGGCTACCGTATCACCCGGAAGTGCGACCCCGGTATCGTCCGGTGAGATTTGCATCGCCGGCGTGTCGGGGCCGGTAGGAGCGTTGGCCAGAACCACGAATGCGGAGCCACCAGCGCGAAATTGGATGCGCCCGTAGAGTTCGCGCGGATCGATTACTGCTGCCGGGGATTTTTTAGAAGGTGAGCGCGAGGCAGTGGGGGTGCTGCCGGGTGCATGGGGTTTTGACCTATTGGGCCTTAAGGCCGGCGCTGATGGTTTGGCTGTAAAGACCTCGGTGGGTAAAATGGGTGCAGCGCCTCCGCGCGGGGTCGGTTGAAAAATAGGGCGAGATTCAACCTTGTTGTTTTGCACGTGGGCTTTGAAACGTTCTTTCAGGTCGGGCTTAGGTTTTCCGGGCGTGACGGAGCTGATCTCGACACGACCACCTTCGCCGAGGCGGATTTCACGCGATTTTACCAGCTGCCGGATCTCGCTGGCTAGGGCGGCGCTGTGTTTCTTATTCAGGCCGAGTAGGCGGCCGAGGATGAAATTGTTGGCAGGACGGTAATCGGGTTCGCGTAATTTGGCGAGAAGACGTTCGCGGAGGGTCATGTTAAGATTGGTTGGCGCTGTGCGCGTTCCGAGCTTTCTGGTTGGCCTAGGAAACGCACGTGTGTATGTTCGGGCGATGAAAATCGTCCACGCAGCTAGTGAGCTGTTTCCCTACATCAAGACCGGAGGCCTAGCCGACGCTGTCGGGGCTCTTACCGGGGCTTTAGCGGACAAGGGCCATGAGGTGTCGGTATTTATACCCGGATATCGGCTGGCGCGTGAACATCCCGATGCGGCTCGGGCTGAATTAAAATTACGCCTCAAGATCGAGATGGGAGACCAGTTTATGTCGGGTGAGGTTTGGTCGTTTTCCCCGCGAAAAAATCTCACGGTGTATTTGATCAATCGTGAAGAATTTTATGATCGGCGGTTGCCCTACGGCAACGGTGAGCGTGACTTCGAGGACAATGCGGACCGGTTCATTTTTTTCTGCAAGGCGGTCGTCGAGACGATGCGTTTGGCCGATTTGCAGGCGGATATCGTTCATGCGCATGACTGGCAGGCTGCATTGATCCCACTATTAGTGCGTGAGACGGAGCGCCGTCATGGCGCCACGTTGGCGTTGAAGACCATTTTTACCATCCACAACATCGCCTATCAGGGACTCTTCCCGGCGGCGACTTTCGCTCGGACAAATCTGCCGGATGAACTTAATAATATCGATGGTATCGAATACTACGCTCAAATCTGTTTACTCAAAGGCGGCATTCTCTTTGCCGATCGCGTTACAACAGTCAGCCCGCGTTATGCCCAAGAAATCCAGACCCCCGAGTTCGGCTGCGGCCTAGATGGTGTCATTCAGACGCGCATTGAAGATCTTTCCGGTTTGCTCAACGGCGTGGACGACGCTGTCTGGAATCCTTTTACAGATAAACACTTGCCCGCACGTTATTCGGCCGCGGATTTGAAAGGGAAAATGCTCTGCCGGGCCGAGTTGTTGAAGGCCGCAGGTTTTGATCCTCTATTTAAAGGCGCAATCTACGGCATGGTCTGCCGGCTCACTGAGCAGAAAGGCGTAGACCTCGTGCTCTCCAACCAAGCCTTCTTTTTAAAGCGCGAGGTTAAACTCATCGTGCTTGGCTCTGGCGACAAGCGCTTGGAAAATGAGCTGCGCGCGATAGGGACTCAGGCCCCTGAAAAATTTTATTTAAGCGCGCGCCTCGACGAAGCGATGAGTCACCTGATTGAGGCTGGTAGTGATTTCTTCGTTATGCCGTCACTGTTTGAGCCCTGCGGCTTGAACCAGATGTATTCCCAAGTTTATGGTACTGTGCCGATTGTCAGTCGCGTCGGTGGACTGGCGGATACGGTAATAGATGCCGACGAAGCGCCAAGTTTCGGAACCGGATTAATGGGTGAGCCAACCTCAGCCGGTTTGTTGGATGCCTTGCGTCGGGCGCAACGCTTGTACGGCGACAAGGCGCGTTATGCTGCTGTACAGCAGCGCGGTATGGCTAAAGATTTTAGCTGGAAAGTTGCCGCCGTCGGCTACGAAAAACTGTATTCTGACGCGCTCTAAGTTCGAGCAGAAATCAATTAATACCGAGCCAAGGCGTAGCGCCGTTAAACTTATTTTGCGTTCCTCTAATGCCGGACTTGCAAACCAACGGCGCAGCCATTCCTTCGGCTACAATGTCTGTCACGCCCACATTGGTTTGGTTTCGTCAGGATCTGCGTTTGCAGGATAACCCTGCGCTAGCCGCCGCGATCACGCGAGGTGGAGCCATCGTGCCTGTCTATATTTTGGATGATGCCGCTGAGGAAAAATGGCCGATGGGTGGAGCTTCGCGCTGGTGGTTGCATCACGCACTCACCGCCTTGGATACGAGCCTGCGTGAGCGGGGATCGCGGCTAATCATCGCGCACGGCAAATCGATTGAAATTATCCACTCGCTAATCGCTCAAACTAGAGCGGGCGCGGTTTTTTGGAATCGTCGCTATGAACCGGTGATCATTGCCCGAGACGCCGCGATTAAGACCGAGCTCAATGCGGCCGGAATCGAAGCGAAGAGTTTCAATGCAGCGCTCTTATTTGAGCCACATACGATTCAAAATAAACAGGGGCGGCCATTTCAGGTATTCACACCCTATTGGAAGCACTGCCTCACGTTACCCGTTCCACCAGTGGTGCCCTTGAGTTCAGCTGCATTTCCAGCACCAAAAGCGTGGCCCAATTCTAAAACGATAGATGAGCTCAAATTGTTACCCAAGATCCCTTGGGATGCCGCCTTTGGCTCGACCTGGCAACCTGGTGAAGCGGGTGCAGCCGCGCGTTTAAAACGCTTCGCGGCACGGGCCATGGATGACTACGTCGAACGTCGTAACCTGCCGGATCACGACGGCACTTCGCAACTTTCACCTTGGTTGCATTTTGGTGAGGTAAGTCCGCGGCAGGTGTGGGCGGCGGTGGCCGAGCGTTCCAAAGATTCAGGCGTATTTCCCCCGAGTAACGGCGCACGCGTTTTTTTGAGTGAGATAGGTTGGCGCGAATTTGCGCATCATCTATTGTTTCATTTTCCCCAGACACCAGAGCGGCCGTTGCGTGTGGAGTTTGAAAAATTTGGTTGGGCGGATGATGTAGACGGTAAAAAGCTGCACGCTTGGCAGCAGGGAAAGACAGGTTATCCGATCGTCGATGCCGGCATGCGCCAGCTTTGGCATACCGGTTGGATGCATAATCGCGTGCGCATGGTGGTGGCTTCGTTTTTGGTCAAACACCTGAGGCTGAATTGGACAAATGGGGCCGCTTGGTTTTGGGACACACTCGTCGATGCGGATTTGGCGAGCAACACCCTTGGATGGCAGTGGAGTGCGGGCTGTGGCGCGGATGCGGCACCTTATTTTCGGGTATTCGCTCCGGTCTTGCAGGGAATGAAATTCGACGCTGCAGGTGATTATGTTCGGCGCTGGGTCCCGGAATTAGCCAAAATGCCAGCGGAGTTTATTCATGCTCCCTGGGAGGCACCCGCAGCGGTGCTGGCCCGCGCAGGCGTCGAGTTAGGTCGAAATTACCCTGGTCCGATCGTGAATCATGCAGCCGCGCGGGCCGCGGCTTTGGCTGAGTTTAAGCGCTTGCGTGGTGGACCGACGGTCGCCTCGGATCAACTCGATTTGGAGTCAGACCCGTGAGCTCGGTCAATCCAGTGCGCTCGCTCGTCATTGTTTTGGGGGATCAGTTGGATGCTCACTCAGCAGTGTTTGATGGATTTAAGGCCAATCACGATGTGATTTGGATGGCCGAGGTCGCTCAAGAATCTGAGCACGTGTGGACGAGTAAGCAGCGTATAGCGGTTTTTCTCTCAGCCATGCGGCATTTTCGTGAGGCACAGCGCGCACTCGGACGTACGGTGCATTACACCGATTTAGAAAACGCCCAGAACACGCAAACTCTTACGGGCGAATTGGCGCGTGCGGTCGCAGCTTTGAAGCCCGAGCGCTTACTCATGACCCAAGCCGGGGAGTGGCGTGTGCAGGAAGCCGTTGCGGCAATGGCTAAACAAGTCGGTGTGCCGCTGGAGGTAAGGGAGGATCGACATTTTTTCTGTACGCGGGGTGATTTCGCCGCGCACGCGGAGGGGCGGAAAATGTTAAGGATGGAATTTTTTTATCGAGAGGTGCGTAGAAAAAATAAGGTTTTGCTCGACGCCGCCGGCGAGGCGGAGGGCGGACAATGGAATTACGATCACGACAATCGTGGAAGCTTCACGAAAAGTGGGCCGCGGGCAGAGCAGTTGCGCGCTCCTGTTTTGATTCCTCCCGATGCGCTTACGCGTGAAGTGATTGCGCTGATCGAACGTCGTTTTGCCCAGCATCCCGGCGAATTAAAAAATTTCGCGTGGCCGGTGACTCCAGAAGCCGCGCGGGCGACACTCGCGGACTTTATCGAGCATCGGCTGGGCGAGTTCGGTAAATTTCAAGATGCCATGTGGACGGAAGAACCGTGGCTATTTCACTCGCGTATCTCGGCGGCTATGAACCTGAAATTGCTTAACCCGCGCGAGGCTGTCGCGGCAGCGGAACGGGCCTATCGCGAAGGGCGTGTGCCGCTCGCGAGCGCGGAGGGTTTCATTCGGCAGATTCTTGGTTGGCGCGAATATGTGCGCGGAATTTATTGGCATTTTATGCCGCGCTACGTGGATTTGAATGTTTTGGGCGCGCAGGAAAAATTGCCTAAGTTTTACTGGACCGGCTCCTGCGAGATGAATTGTTTGCGCCATAGTATCGGCCAGACGCTGCAACATGGATACGCGCACCATATCCAGCGTTTAATGGTGACGGGGCTTTATGCCCTTCTTCTCGGGGTTGAGCCGCAGCAAGTTCATGCATGGTACCTCGCTTGCTACGTCGATGCAGTCGAGTGGGTGGAGCTGCCTAACACCCTTGGGATGTCGCAATACGCCGATGGTGGAATCATGGCTTCGAAGCCTTATGCGGCCACGGGTAAATATATTGATCGGATGAGTAATTATTGCGCGGGTTGTCGATTTGATCCCGCTAAATCGGCCGGCGACGACGCGTGTCCCTTCACGACGCTTTATTGGGATTTTCTGCTGCGCCACGAGCCACTGCTTTTAAAAAATCAACGCATGGCATTGCAGGTGAAAAATCTCGCACGATTAAAACCGACGGATCGGGTCGCCATTCAGGTGCGTGCAGATGAGATCCGTAGAAATGGGGGATCGCCCTTAGCGATTGGACTCCTAGGGATTTAAGCTTAACCTTTCGCTATGCCCAAAATGCGCAAAAAATCTGATCTGCCCTCCAAACCCTGTGTGGTGTGCGGTCGTCCTTTTGCGTGGCGTAAAAAGTGGGAGAAAGTTTGGGCCGATGTGAAATTTTGCTCGGATGCATGTCGGATGAGGAAAGGTCGGGTGGCTCATGGCTGATGCAGTTTTTAAGCGCGTGGTGCGAATCGATCGACCCGCGGCGGAGCTTTTTACTTGGCACGAACGCCCAGGGGCGTTTGGGCGTTTATGTCCCCCTTGGGAGCAGGTGGAAGTCACGCGTCACGTGGGTGGACTGAGGGATGGGGCCCGCGTTTCCTTGCGCACGAAGGTAGGGCCGATTTGGGCGAAGTGGGAAATTGTGCACCGAGATTACATCGCGGGCCGACAATTTCGCGATTTGTTGCTCAGCGGACCGTTTGCGCACTGGGAACACTTGCATCAGATCGAATCGGTGGGTCCGGGCGCGTCTGAGTTGACCGATGAGATTCATTATCGGCTGCCTTTAGGAATACTCGGCCGCCTCACCGGAGCTGCGTTTACACGACGGCAGTTGGAGCGAATGTTCGCCTACCGCCATGCGGTGACGAAGGCCGATCTCGAACACGCCTCTTCGGGTCCAAGGAAGTGTGTTTTAATTTCAGGTGCGTCGGGATTGATCGGGCGTTCGTTGGAAGTTTTTTTGCTCACGCAAGGTCACACTGTGCGGCGTTTAGTGCGTCGAGAGACGCGTGCGCCAGATGAATTTATCTGGGATCCGGCGCGTGGAACAATTGATCTCGCTGCACTAGCGGGCGTTGATGCGGTGGTGCATCTTGGCGGCGCAAACGTAGCCGGTGGGCGCTGGACGGCGCTACGTAAAGCTGAGATTTTATCGAGCCGTGTAGACGGAACGAAGACTTTGACCGCGGGCATCGCTGCCCTCAACGCTAGCGAAAGGCCCCAGGTTTTTGTGAGTGCCTCTGCGGTTGGTTTTTATGGTGAATGCGGGCAAGAACCGCTAACCGAAACAGCGGGTCTTGGCGCAGGATTTTTATCGGGCGTCTGTGCAGCTTGGGAAGCTGAACTCGAGGCAATTGAACAACTAGGCCTACGTACGGTGGCATTGCGTACCGGTGTGGTGCTGTCGCCTGCGGGCGGTGCGCTCGCGAAGATGTTGCCCGCTTTCAAAATGGGTGTCGGGGGTAGATTGGGCTCAGGGCGTCAGTGGATGAGTTGGATCACACCGGAGGATTTGTGCGCGATGTACGAGCGAGCCATTACGGATCCGGCCTGGCGTGGAGCTTACAATGCGGTGGCGCCAGAGCCGGTGACAAACGCCGAGTTTACTGACGTATTGGCTCACGTGCTACGGCGACCGGCGGTATTGCCTGTGCCGGCAGTGGCGTTGCGCGCTGTGTTTGGCGAGATGGCTGATGAGACGCTCTTAGCCAGTACACGCGCGGTTCCGCCGCGGGCGCAGGCGGCTCAGTTTATCTGGCGGCAGCCTGAATTACTGGGTGCCTTACGGCATGTGCTAGGGCGCTAAACGAATTTTTGAACATGAACGACACAATCGCGGTGGTGGGTGGGGGGATTTCTGGGCTGATCTTGGCGCGGACTCTGCAAGAACGTGGGTCCAGGGTTGTGCTCTTAGAAAAGAGCCGCGGTCTGGGTGGACGCCTGGCAACTAAGCGTGTGGGGGATGCGGTGTTTGACCAAGGTGCCCAGTATTTTACGGCGAAGACAGATCGTTTTGCGGCGTTAGTTGAGGAGTGGCGTCTCCTCGGAATTACCAGCAATTGGCCGGAGGCATCTGCGCATCGTTTTATCGGTAAGCCGAGTATGAATGCCCTCGGGAAATTTTTAGCCGAAGGACTCGACATAAGGCGCGAAGCTAAGGTGGTAAGTGTACGACGCGTAGAGAACATTTGGGAGGTAGAAATTGAGCATCAGTCGAACTTGCGCGTGGGCCGACTCGCATTGACGGCGCCGGTACCGCAGTCGCTCGCTTTGTTGAAGGCGGGTAACGTCGAACTTCCTGCGCAACTAGTGGGCGGCTTAGCTGAGCTGCGTTATAATCCATGTCTAGCGCTGTTGGTGACCTTGAGCGGAACGAGTTTGGTGCCGGCCGAGGGGGTGGCCCTGCCGGACGGACCGGTGCGCTGGATCGCCGATAACGTGAAAAAAGGGGTTTCACCAACGGGGAAAGCAGCGGTGACCGTACATCTGAGTCCAGCTTTTGCGGCTGAGCATTATGCGAAAACGGAGTTGGAGCTTTTCCCCATGATTGAGCCCATAATCGCCTCGTGGTTGGGTGGGACGGTGCTCAACGTGGCGTTGCACCGATGGAAATTTAGCGAGCCGATCACGACTTATCCAGCACCCTGCGTTTGGCAGGAGGATTTGGGGCTCGGTTTTGCCGGCGATGCTTTTGGTGGGGCCCGTGTCGAAGGAGCGGCACTTTCGGGCTGGGCTCTCGCAGATAAAATGACAGCCGAGTTGCGCGCATGAGTGAAATTGTTATCGTGGGAGCCGGGTTGGCAGGGTTGATCTGTGCACGGAAGTTGCACGCGGCAGGGGTAGGTTGCGTCGTACTTGAGGCGGGGGATGCCGTCGGCGGGCGAGTACGGACCGATGTAGTGGACGGTTTTAAACTCGATCGAGGGTTTCAGGTTTTTCTTACGGCTTATCCGACCGCACGCTTTTGGCTAGATTATGACCAACTAGAGCTGAGGAGTTTCGCTTCGGGCTCACGGGTGCGTTGCGCTGGCGCAATGCACGAAGTGAGTGATCCCTGGCGCGAGCCATGGGCCTTGTGGGCGACGTTGCGCGCCCCCGTGGGTACTCTGGCGGATAAAGTGCGGATCGCGACGCTGCGACGGGCGGCACGACGTGGGTCGTTAGCTCAGTTGTGGGCGAGGCCGGAGACGACGGCATTGGCGGCGCTGCGGGCGCACGGGTTTAGCGAACGCATGATTGAGTGTTTTTTGCGACCTTGGTTTGGCGGCATTTTTCTGGATCCGCACTTGGCGACTTCTAGCCGGATGTTAGAGTTTGTTTTCCGGATGTTTGCGGAGGGTCACGCGGCGTTGCCTGCACAGGGTATGCAGGCAATCCCGGATCAGCTAGCCGCTGGATTACCAGTAGGTACCGTGCGGCTCAAAGAGCGTGTGGCCCGGGTTGAGACGGGGGCTGTTTATTTAGAAAGCGGAGAAAAAATCACCGCCTCACACGTCGTCGTCGCGACAGAAAATGGGGGGGCGGATGCGTTGTTGCCTGAGGTCGAGGTTTCAAATTGGCGGTCCACGACCACAATTTACTTTGCGGCCGAGAGAAGCCCGTTGGGGCCACCGATGTTGGTGTTGAATGGCGAGGGTCGTGGCTATGTGAACAACCTGGTGGTATTGAGCGATGTAGCGCCGAGTTACGCTCCACCGGGGCAGGCTTTGGTCGCGGTTTCGGTGTTGGGTGATCCAGCGCAGCAGGAGCGGGCGCTGGTTGAACACGTGCGCGAGCAAATGCGGGCCTGGTTTGGACCTGAGGTGGTAAATTGGCGCTGGCTGCGCAGCTACCGATTACCCAGGGCCTTGCCGGCGCGGATGCCGTTGGAGCACATGCCGCCAGTGCCTGTGCGTCCGGGCTTATGGGTCGCGGGCGATGGGCGGACCTCGGCCTCGATTCAGGGCGCAATGCAGAGTGGTGAGGCCGTGGCTACGCAAATTTTACGAGACCGCTGAATGCATGAGTTGCGTTAGGCCCGGGGGAAAAAGTCTTTCCATCTACCGGTTCGCGCGCTTTGTTAAAAGTGTATGGATAAAACCTTCGTCATCTGTAAGCCCGACTGCATGGATCAAAAGCATGTCGGAAATGTAGTGGAGCGTTTCGAACGCGCCGGCTTCGAGATCATCGGGTGCAAAATGACCCGCTTAGATCCGACGGTGTTGCGCGAGCACTACGCTCATGTGGCTTCCAAGCCTTTCTACCCTGAGATCGAGGCTTTCATGAGCTCGCGCCCTGTCATCATGCTGGCCCTCAAAGGCCCCGGCATCGTCGCCAAGGTGCGCGATCTACTCGGGCCGACCGACTCCCGCAAGGCCGCTAAAGGCACCATCCGTGGCGATTACGGCACTGAGATGATGAAAAACGTCTGCCACGCTTCTGATACGGACGAAAATGCTGCGATCGAGCTGGCCCGCTTTTTCAAACCTTCGGAACTCTTCGTTTAAAATCTCGAGTTCGATTACGTTTTAATCAAAAACCCCGGCCTAAAGTAGGCTGGGGTTTTTTGTGCGTACAAGGTACGCTTAGAAAGCTGGCGTAGGGTCGCGTGTCTGTTTTTTATTGGGCCTGTTTGGCGACTTTGAATTCTGCCGGACGTTGACCACGGGGCAGGGCGAGCAAATCGTAGTCCTGAAAGCCGGAGATTTTCACCGTCGCGAATTCACCAACCGGGTGGTCTTCAGTCACGTAGACGCGGCCGTCGATGTCGGGCGCATCCGCGTCGCCGCGGGCGATGCCTGGCTCTTCGACTAGCACTCGTAAAGTCTGGCCGACATGACTTTGGCTTACGCCGGCGGCGATCTCTTGCTGGAGCTTCATCAGACGGTGCCAGCGGGCTTCCTTCGTCTTAGCAGGAATTTGGTTTTCCATTTTCGCACCGCGGGTACCTTCTTCTTGCGAATAACGGAATACGCCGAGACGTTCGAATTTGGTTTCGCGAATGAAAGTTTCGAGTTCAGTGACGTCGGCCTCAGTCTCTCCAGGGAAGCCCACAATGAACGTGGTGCGCACAGCGATTCCGGGAATGCCAGCGCGGATACGTTTGATCAGATCGCGTATGTAGTCACCGCTGGTCTCGCGCTGCATAGCGCCAAGCATGTTGTCGCTGATGTGTTGGAGCGGGATGTCGATGTAGCGAGCCACCTTGGGGCACTCAGCAATGGTGCGGATGAGCTCGTCGCTCCAATGCGCGGGGTGAGTATAAAGCAGTCGAATCCAGAAGTCGCCCTCGATGGCGTTAAGCTCACGCAGGAGCGTGGTGAGCGCGGTGCCTCGGGTCGAATCCACCGGCGTGCGGGGATTGGGGCGTTGTTCCCAAGTGTCCATGCCGAAGAACGTCGTGTCTTGGGAAATCAGGTTTAGCTCTTTGACCCCTTCTTTGACGAGCTGGCGCGCCTCGGCGACCACGCTTTCAACGGTGCGGCTACGGTGACGGCCACGGATTTGCGGGATGATGCAGAACGTGCACGGGTGGTTACAGCCCTCGGCAATTTTGACGTACGCGGTGTGTTTCGGCGTGAGGCGGAAGCGCGGGGTGTTAAAATCCGGAATGTAGGTCGAGCGCGCGGTAACGAAATTTTCTGGGACTTGGCGGGCAGCGCGCTCTTTGGCATAGAGTCCCTCGATAATCGGAGCGACTTTGGTCACCTGATCAAGGCCGATAAAGGCGTCGACCTCATCATTGAGCGATGAGGACAGGTCCTTGGAGAAACGCTGCGACATGCAACCAGCGACGATGAGTTTTTGCTCTTTGCGGCGTTTTTTCATGCCACGGTTCTGATGCACCTCAAGGATGTGGCCAATGGATTCTTCCTTCGAAGAATCGATAAATGAGCAGGTATTGACGATGACCACATCTGCTAGCTCGGCTTCCGGAATGACGATCATGCCCGCTTGATGGAGGTGGCCGATCATGATCTCGCTATCCACGAGATTCTTTGCGCAACCGAGAGAAATGAGACTGACCTTAATCATGGCTGAAAGTTATGTGCAGACGTCCGAAGCCGGGTGAATAAAAAACCGCGGCACGGGCCGCGGTTTAAGAGAAAAAGCCTAGGGAAGTGGGTTACTTCTTAGCCGGGGTCTTGGTGCGGGCCTTCTTGCGTTTGAGATAGGCGGAGCGGCGTTTACGTTTGATGTACTTATTGAGTTGTTGGCCCATGATTGGTGTGCGTTGAAAAGTTAAGATGTTTCACGGCGTTGAAGGTGAGTCAAGCACCGCGGTACGTTGAGGTTGGCTGCGAGTTTTTAATCAGCTCTGCTCGGGCGGTAGCTCAAGCAGTTTAATCTCGGGATTTTTCTCCACGAAATAGCGCATCGTCCAATCGTTGGGGAAGAGGGCGATTGGGTTTTCAAATTTGTCCGTGCCGAAACTGACGCCGGTGGCAATGATCAGCCGCGCGTAATCAAAGTTCTTGGCGGTGGCATCGTTCGGAAGTTTAAGCCAACGCAGGACAGTCCAAGGTGTGGGCGTGAGGCGAGATTCGGCGGTATATTCCGATTGGAGGCGCCACTGCACGACTTCGAATTGGAGTGGACCGACCGCGGCAAGGAGGGTGGCGCCAGGCGGGGCGTTCTTCGCACTAAAAGATTGGACCACGCCTTCTTGCAGCAGCTGCTCAAGCCCAGCGCGGTATTTTTTGGCGTCGCCGGTGTTGGGATTGGAAATATAGGTGAAAACTTCCGACGGGAAACGGGGAATCTCGTCGTAGTAAATACTGCGGTCAGTCGTAAGGGTGTCGCCAATCCCAAACTCACTGTGCCCAACCAGGCCAATCACGTCGCCGGGCCAAGCTTCATCAACGGTTTCACGTTCACGCCCAAAAAGTTTGTGGGAGGATGAAAGGCGGACAGATTTGCCCGTGCGCTGATGGGTGACGACCATGTCGCGATCGAACTTGCCGGAGCATACACGCAAAAATGCGATGCGGTCGCGGTGTTTGGCATCCATGTTAGCCTGAATCTTGAAGATAAAGCCGGAGAATTTTGCGTCGGTAACAGGCACTTCGCGTGCGACCGTAGGCTGCGGTAAGCCGGGTACGGTGAAAGTGACCGATTTGCGAGGCGCGGGCGGGACGGAGTCTTTCAGGAAGCCGTCGAGGAGCAGCTGGATTCCGAAATTGTTTACGGCGCTACCAAAGTAGACGGGCGTTTGTTGACCCGCTTGCACCGCGGCGAGGTCGAAGGGATGACCGGCCCCGTCTAGCATCTCCAACTGGTCTTTGACGTCGCGATAGGTGTCGTCGTCCATCTTGGCGCGGACGGCGGGATCATCGAGATCAGTGACGCTGACAGGTGCTTGAAATTTACCACCGGGGACGCGTTCGAAGAGATGGACTTCACGGGTGCGGCGATCAAACACGCCGCGAAACTGCGGACCGTTACCCAAGGGCCAGATAACTGGACACGATTTTAGGCCGAGCACGTTTTCAAGTTCGTCTAGTAAGTCGATCGGGCTGCGCGTCGGCCGGTCGCACTTGTTCATAAACGTGAAAATCGGGACGCCTCGGCGCCGGCAAACTTCGAAAAGTTTACGGGTTTGGGTTTCAACGCCTTTAGCGGCATCGATAACCATGAGTGCGGCATCGACGGCGGTGAGTACGCGGTAAGTGTCTTCGGAGAAATCTTTGTGGCCGGGCGTATCCAAGAGGTTCACCGCGCAGCCGGCGTAATCGAATTGAAGCACCGTAGAGCTAATCGAGATGCCGCGCTGTTTCTCGAGTTCCATCCAGTCGGAGGCGGTGGCACGCTGGTTTTTTCGGTCTTTCACGGCTCCGGCGAGATGGATGGCGTTGCCGTAAAGCAGGAATTTTTCCGTGAGCGTGGTTTTGCCCGCATCGGGGTGCGAGATGATCGCGAAGGTGCGGCGGCGGGCGATTTCCTGGACGGGCGTCATAGCTAAAGGTAGAAGGAATCGAACCCTGGGCGCAGGGGGAAGACGAAAGTGCAGTCGGGGCGCGGCGCGGACGTAAAAAAGGAGCTTACGCTAAGCCTGCTTAGGAACGGCGCACGGGTACGCCGCGTTCGCTGAGGTAGTTTTTTACCTGCGGGATGGTGAGGGTGCCAAAGTGAAATAGGCTGGCTGCGAGCACGGCGCTGGCGCGCCCCGCGGCGATGACATCAGAAAAATGTGAAAGCTGGCCGGCGCCACCACTGGCGATTACAGGCACGGGGACGGCGTCACTGACGGCCCGGGTCAGGGCACAGTCATAGCCCGCTTGGGTGCCATCCGCGTCCATGCTGGTGAGCAAAATTTCTCCCGCGCCTAGTTCGGTTGCGCGTCGGGCCCAGGCGACAGCGTCAAGTTCAGTGGGGTTGCGACCTCCGTGAGTGTAGACGCGCCAAGATTTGCCGTCGGGTTCACGTTTGGCATCGATGGCTAAAACAATGCATTGTGCCCCGAAACGATCGGAGGCGCGCCGGATAAGTTCGGGATCTTTGATGGCGGCGGTATTGAGCGAAACTTTGTCCGCGCCGGATTTGAGCATCGCTTCGATGTCGGCCACGGTCCGCAGGCCACCACCGACGGTAAGGGGCATGAAGCATTGCTCCGCGGTGGCGGCCACTACGTCATGCATGATGCTGCGGCCGTCGCTTGAAGCGGTGATGTCGAGGAAGACTAGTTCATCGGCGCCTTGGGCGTCGTAGGCTTTGGCGGATTCCACGGGGTCGCCGGCGTCGCGCAGCTCTTGAAATTTTACGCCTTTGACGACGCGGCCGGCATTGACGTCAAGGCAGGGGATGATGCGGCGGGAGAGCATGGTGGAGACTTAGTCCGAGAGGTTGAGCCGTGGCGGCTGCGGAGCAAAAAGAAAGACGCACGTTACGGTGCGTCTTTCGCTCGGGCAAGCCCACTGCGGTGGTTTAGACGTGCGCGATATCGGGGTCGAAGTTGACGGCGAGGCGATAGACGTTGCCCGGGCGCATCACCAAGGGGTGGTCACGCACTAGGTGCTGCAAAAAGTGAATCTTGCCGTAGTTGGTGCGGTAGGTCGGGTCGGCGCTAACGACTTCGGTCTCCTGCCAGACGGCTTGAAAATCGTCTTTAGCGACCGTGCAGCGGTGCCCTTGTTGGCCGAGGGCGAGGGCGCCGACCACGTGGTACTTGGAGTGGGGCGCTGCGATGGCTAGGGTGTAGCGGAATTTATCCAGCGTGACCTGCTGTTTTACCGTGTAGGCGAACTCACAGCTAATCTTGGTGCCGGTAAAGGTCCATTGGACTTTCACACTGCCGAGGTTTTTTACGAATTCCTCATTGGTGTTGATCAGATCGGGCTGCTCGTAGCGGAAATAGAAGGCATTCTTGAGGCCCAGGCCCGTGACGCAGTTCTTGCCGTAAAAGGCAGGGATAGTGACGTCTTTACCGAAGGTGAGTTCGGGCACCATGATGGGCGCGTAGACGTTGTTGGGCCAATCGAAGACACCGGGGCAATGCGGGAAGGGTAGAGTGTCAGCCGAAAGGTGACCACCCGAACTAACTAGCGGGATCTGCATCTGCAGGCCGCTGTCGACATCGCGGTAGAGAAAGAGGCCCTGTTCTTTGCGGTTACCCTTGTCGAAAATGACGTACCGACCGCTGGTGCGTGTGGGTTCTGTCTTGGGGCCGCCGGCGGGCATCTGCACGGTCTTAGCGAGGCGTGACCATTGGCAGAGGTAACGGGCGGCGTCGAAGTTGGCCATACGCGTGGTGTGCGCGTCGTAAGCGGTACGTTCGGCGTCTCGCAGATCGAGGAACCCGTGATCTTGATCCAGATAAGTCTGGTAGAAAAACATGAACAAACGACGCAGGATGTCGTAGTATTTTACCTTTTGCTCGTCGGCGATCCAACCGTCACGCAAGCCTTGCAGGATGAGACTGATGCAGTGCATCTGCCCATAGGCACCGGCGGCTCGGCCGAAGGCCCAGCCAAGCCCGTCCGTGCGAACAAGGTCGGGCATCATCTTAATGTATTTCTCGGCGTAAGTACGCAGAGTCGGCAGCTTGCGGTCGCGCACCCCGCTGTTGGCGTGCAGCTGCAGTGAGGAGCGGATGAAGACGAAACTCATCACGCCATATAAATTGAAGTTGCCGCCGAGACCCGTGGGGGTCGCATCGTCGAAGAAGCCAGCCGAACTGGTCGCGGTCATGCGCTCCACCATGCGCTCTATTAGTCGTGAGGTTTCGTCTTTCTTGGAAAGACCGAGGGAGAAACGAGCGACCGCTTTGGCGACATTAAAGGCCTGCCAATGGTTGTCATAGTCGGAGCGGTGCAACAGAGCTTTGTCGATGCGTTCGCGGGTCTCGTCGACTAGGCGTTCCCAGACGGGATTACGCTCTTTAGAGGGTCCGAAGCAGAGCAGGCCAAGCGCGGCGTAGGCTAGGCCATTTTCGGCGGGAGGCTCAGTGAACATTTGCGCTGTAATGCAGCGCGCCGCAAGGTCGACGATATCGTAGCCCTTGAGGGTCGTTTCACCGGTCGCGCGGTAGTATTCTCCTAAAGCGAGAGCGACGTGGCCGGGTTCATCGGCTCGGGACAGCTCGCCGTTGGCGGGCAGAATGGTGCCGTCAGGCTGAATGGAGTCGAGGTTGTGGCCCAACATTGAGCGGGCCATATCGAGACATTGCTCGGAGAAACTATGCATGCGGTGGTTTTTGCGGACTTACTTGGTGACGAAAGGTAGAAGATGCGGAGCCGAGCGAGTGCGCGGCAAGAGCTAAGTTCGTGGGATCGATTTAGCGGGCGAGTAGTTTGAGAAACTCGGCGTTGGTTTTGGTTTTCGAAAGGCGCGCGATCATCGTGTCGGTGGCCTCTTCAATTTTTTGGGCCACGAGAGCACGGCGGAAGAAATGGATGCCTTCGAGAGTCTTGGCCTCAATCAGGAGCTCTTCCTTACGGGTGCCGGAGGCGGCGATGTTAATAGCCGGCCACAGGCGCATCTCCGCAGCCTTGCGGTCAAGCACGAGCTCCATGTTGCCGGTGCCTTTGAACTCTTGGAAGATGACGTCGTCCATGCGGCTGCCGGTCTCAACGAGGACGGAGGCGATGATGGTCAGCGAGCCTGCTTCTTCAGTGTTGCGGGCGGAGGCGAAAAGCTGGCGGGGTTTCTCAAGCGCGCGGACATCGAGGCCGCCCGAACCAGTCCGGCCGGAGTTGCGGGCGGTATTGTGCGCTCGGGACAGACGGGTGATCGAGTCGACGAAGAGTACCACGTGACGACCGGTCTCTACGAGGCGCCGCGCGCGCTCAATGCAAAGGTCGGCGATGCGGATGTGATTTTCGATTTGTTCGTCGTTAGAAGAAGCCCAAATTTCGGCAGGGACACTGCGTTTGAAGTCGGTGACCTCTTCGGGGCGTTCGTCGACGAGCAGAATCATCACGATGCACTCGGGGTTGTTTTCCAGGACGCCGAGCGCCATGTCGCGCAGCAGCGTGGTCTTGCCCGTGCGGGGTGGGGCGACGATGAGGCCGCGGGTGCCTTTACCAATTGGGCAAAATAGATCCACGGCCCGTGTGGTAAGACGCCCGTCTTTCAGCTCCATCTTGAGTTGTTTGTCCGGTGAGACCGTGGTCAACGCCGTGAAATCCCATTTCGAGCGGCGCTCTTCCAGCGGGATGCCATCGACGGTCTCGATGAATTTCATCTTCGGATTCGGGAAACGTCCTTCAGCCGGATAGGCGGAGCCTCCGATCATCATGCCGGGCTTCAGCTTGAAGCGTCGGATAAGTTCTTTGGGGACAAAGGTGTCGCTCGGACGACGTTTACCATTCTTGGCCATGTCAAGTAATTGGCCGTTGCCGCCTTGCGTCAGGTCGATGTCGAGCACACCTTCGACATGAATCGTGCGATCAAAATAGGGTACGGGCGCAGGCGCAGCTACGGGCGCTGAGTTTGGGGCGCCGCCGGCCTGAGCGGGCGCGGCCACAGGGGTAGACTCGGGCATCGGCGCAGAAATTGCCGGCACGGGCAGGGGGGCGATGACAGCCGGAGCGGGCGCGGCTATGGGCGGCGCAACCACGATTTCAGGAGCCGCAGCGGCGGGAGCCGGCTTGGCGACAGCGGGTGCAGTCACTTCGGCGGGCGTGATGGGCTCCGCAGGCGCAGCTATTTTGGCGCGGGAGGACGTCTTTTTTCTTTGCATAACAAATTCGTTGGGAAAATTCGCGCCGGATGCTTGACGCTTAAAACTCTGGGCTGAATAAGGAGCGCGCTTTTCGTTAGCAGCACATCCTTAAACCCTAAAATCGAACACTATCGTGAGCGACCAGACGATTACCTCAGTTTCCCGGGAACACCGGTCATTCAGGCCCTCGGCCGAGTTCAAAGCCCAAGCAAACCTTGGGAGCGATGCGGCATACAAGAGGATGTACGCAGACTCTGTCAACTCCCCAGAAAAATTCTGGGGCCGGCAGGCCACCGAACAGCTTCTCTGGCGTAAGCCCTTCAAAAAGGTGCTGGATTGGAAACCCCCGCATGCGAAGTGGTTCGTCGGCGGTAAGCTCAACGTTTCCGAAAACTGCCTCGACCGTCACCTCGGTACGGCCCGCGAGAATAAGGCCGCGCTGATTTTCGAAGGTGAACCCGGCGATGTCCGTACGATCACTTATAAGCAGCTTCATTTACACGTGAGCCGCCTGGCGCACATTTTTGAAAATATGGGCGTCGGCTCCGGCGATCGCGTCGCGCTCTACTTGCCCATGATCCCCGAGGCCGTGGTCGCGATGCTGGCCTGCGCCCGCGTCGGCGCCATTCACACCGTGATCTTCGGCGGCTTCAGCGCCGAGGCCATCAAAGACCGCATCAACGACTGCAAAGCCAAACTGGTCATCACCGCCGACGGCGGCTGGCGTCGCGGTAAAGTGATAGAGCTCAAAGCCAATGTCGACAAAGCCGTCGAAGGCACCCCCACCGTCCAGAGCGTGATCGTCGTCAAGCGTTGCGGTAATCCCGTCATCATGAAGGAAGGTCGCGACATCTGGTGGAAAGAGGCCTGGGAGGGCGCGCCCAACTCGCATAAAGCTAAAGCCTTCGATTCCGAACACCCGCTCTTCATCCTCTACACGAGCGGCTCGACCGGCAAACCCAAGGGTGTCCTCCACTCCAGCGCCGGCTACTTGCTCGGGGCCAAACTCACCTCGCATTACGTCTTCGATCTAAAAGAAACGGACCGATATTTTTGCTCCGCCGACATCGGCTGGATCACCGGCCACAGTTATGTCGTTTACGGCCTGCTCGCCAACGGCTCGACCGTATTCATGTACGAAGGAGCTCCTAATCAGCCCGAACCTGACCGTTTCTGGCAAATGATCGACCGCCACGCGATCACCATCCTTTACACGGCACCGACCGCCATCCGCGCCTTCATGCGCTGGGGTGATAACTACGTGCTCCGTCACAGCCTAGCTTCTTTACGTCTCCTCGGCTCCGTCGGTGAACCCATCAACCCAGAAGCCTGGATGTGGTATCACAAAATGATCGGTAAAAAACGCTGCCCAATCGTCGATACATGGTGGCAGACTGAAACCGGCGCCATCATGATCGCCCCGATGCCCGGCGTCACCGCCTGCACGCCCGGATCGGCCACCAAACCCTTCTTTGGCATTTCCGCCAAAGTCGTCGATGACCAAGGGAAGGAGGTTCCGCGCAACACCGGCGGAAAACTTGCCATTATGAAACCCTGGCCCTCGATGCTACGCACCCTCTGGGGCGACGATGAGCGCTACAAGAAAGCCTACTGGAGTGAATTCGCCGGCCAGCCCGGCGTGTATTTTACCGGCGACGGCGCTCGTCAGGATAAAGACGGTAACTTCTGGATCGTCGGCCGCATCGACGACGTGCTCAACGTCTCCGGTCACCGCATCGGCACTGCCGAGATCGAGAGCGCTCTTGTCTCCCATGCCTCCGTCGCCGAAGCCGCCGCCGTCGGTCGCCCCGACGAACTCAAGGGCCAGGCGCTCGTCGTTTTCGTGACCCTTAAGTCCGGTCAAATCGCCAGCGAAGAACTTAAAGAAGCCCTTCGTAACCACGTCGGCCGGGAGATCGGTTCACTCGCCAAACCCGATTCGATCCGCTTCGCCGCGAGCTTGCCCAAGACCCGTAGCGGAAAAATTATGCGTCGCATCCTCAAGGAAATCGCCGCCGGCGGCCTAGTAAAGGGCGACACGACTACGCTGGAAGACTTCAGTGTGGTAGCCGCGCTTCAAGCCGAAGACTGAGGCTTATGTGAGCTGAACCCCTCGCGCTCACCTTACGGCCGACATCCTCAAAATGTCGGCCGTTTTTTTAACGAAAAGTCGCGACACTTTCCATTTGCGACCCACCGACCGCGTGATCTTTATGACTGTACTCATGAAGTCCGCCCGCCGAGCGCCCCACAGCTCGCCCGCATTTTCTTTGACCGAGCTCCTCACCGTCATCGCGGTCGTTGGGATTCTTTTCGGCATCACGCTCGGGTTCGTGCAAGGCGTTAAACGTCGTGAAAGCACCGGCCGCGCCAAAGCGGAACTCACTCACCTTGCGCAAGCGCTTGAAGACTACAGACGTCACTACGGCGACTATCCTCAGACCGGTCTTGCTGCGCACGCTACAGCGGCCGTGAGTGCCGTGATTAGTTCAACTCCCGCGGAGGCCTTGTTTTTCAATGCCCTCACTGGTGTTTTTGGACCAACTCGGTTTTCTGCTGCCGATCGGCTCAACGGCCCCTGTTTTGTCGACCTCACTAAGCTCACGCCTGAAGTTGCTCTTGCCGCCGCTACCTTTGGCGTACCCAGCGGCAACCCCCCGCGGAAAACACTCGTGGCTAACTCATTTCTCGATCCTTGGGGACGCCGCTACCAATATTATTACCGCCCCGCATCCCCCGTGGCGGCCAACGGCGTCGCCTCCGGCACCAACCCTTGGCAAGCCGGCTCCTATGTTCTTTATTCTGTAGGTCCCGATGGACTAGAAGCCACCACGCCCAACCGCACCACTGGTCTTTATACCGGCACCGCCCAGACCACCGGAACTAACGCCGATAATATTTACGCTGATAAAATCCAATGAGCCGCCCACTACTATCACTTAGCGCTTCGCCGCTTCGTCCGTGCCCCCGTTTCGCGGTTCGCGGATTTTCCCTGATTGAGCTACTCACCGTGATCGCGATCATTGGCATCCTCGCCGCGATTATTGTCCCAACCGCTGGCGGCGCTCGCAACGCTGCGAAAAAAGCCAAGACGCGATCCCAGTTCAGTTCGTGGAGTTCCGCTTTTGAAACCTTCCGTCAAGAATACGGCACCTATCCGCAACTCTATCCGCAGGGTGCTCAAAAACTCGTCAACCAAGGTGCTGTCGCCAACGCTACGGGCGCGGCTACCCACCATTTTCACGACCTACTCGCCGGTGTGCGCCGCGATGGTTCAGCTCTTACTGGAGCCACCACGGGCACGCCGATTCCGCCTCTCGGCCAAAACACCCGCCGCATCCGTTTTTACGCCTTCACCGATCAAGACTTTATCACCGCCGCCGATATCACCGCTGGTAACGGCGTCGCCGCCCAGCAGTACTTTATCCGCGACGCTTTTTACAATACTTCCATCGCTGTTGTCACCGACGCCAATCTTAACGGCGTCATCAATGGCTCAGACTCGACGGGCGGTTTCCCTGCTGTCACCGTGGCCAACGATACGATCACGATTCGACCGACCACAGTCAGCGGCATCACCACTGCGACGACCGGCGGGATTCATGCCGGGGTAATTTTTTACTGCGCCCCGCCGAAGGCCACCACCGAGGCCGATCTCATTATGAGTTGGAAATAGCCCTAAGTGCCTGTGCTCCTCCACGCTCGTAAATTTTCCGGTCGTATTGCTCCACGTGTCCTCCAAGCGTTTACGCTGGTGGAGTTAATGATCGTGGTTGGGATTATCGCACTGCTGCTCGGCACTGTCGGCCTCTCGCTCAGCGGTCCGGGTGTCTCTACACTTGCCAGCGCGCAAAATACCCTGGCCTCGCTCGTCGCCACTGCTCGTGCCCAGGCCGCGGTAAAACAAACAGAGACACGCATCCTCATTTACGGTACCCGCCCACCTACGGGTGATACTGAAAAGTTTCTGCGCTATGTGCGCGTCGTCACAGCCGATACGCCCGGTTCCACCGGTGCCGGCGCGCGTTGGACTGCCGTCGGCTCTCCCGTTTCTTTGCCCAGCGGTATCTGCATCGTGCCGACCACGACTGCGGGCCTGCTGGCCACGGGGGTCGTCTGGCCGGCCAATCCTGCACCTGTTTCAACGTTTCTGGCTGCCGCTCCGGCGCGTTACACCATTGCCGGTGACCCCGCGACCAGTGCGGCCGATACCTACTACGCATTGCAATTTACCCCAGAGGGCACGGTCACTCCCGCCGCCGCTAAGATCGCTGTGGCCACGACCACCCTAACTAACGGTCTACCTCAGTTCACCAACGCTGGCGCTGTTCGTGGTCTCTCGATCCGCGCTTCTGGCGCGGTTACTCGAGTCAATGAACCGGGCAGTTTCTAAACGAAAAATGCCATGATGCCCGACTCCGCTCGCCCCGCACACCGCGCCTTCAGCCTGATCGAAGTTGTGGTCGCCATCGGCATTTTTGCCGTGGGGATGGTTGCGGTCGTGGCGCTCTTTGCGCCCGTGGCCCGCTCGGTGGCGGGCTCAAGCGACGCCCAGGCCGCAGCCACCGTCGCCGAGCGCCTGCGCGACGAACTCTCGCGTCGCGCCACGGTGGCGGGCTCTTTTGCGCCGGTCGTGGCTCTATTTAAAAATTCAACCGCCAACGGCGGCCATGAGGTCACGACCGCCGACAACGCTTCCAGCGCAGCCACCGATCCGCGTCGTGATACGCGTCTGCTTTTTGCTAGCCGCGACGGCTCCAAAATTGGCGGCTACATTGATTCGGTTTGGATTGATCCGGTAACCGGCCAAATCAACGACGCCGAGAAATATTTCGAGATCACCCTCATCCGTCTCGACGCACTTTCACCCAACACGGTCGCCGCCGACGCCGCTGCTTCAACAATCTCCTACACCGCACGTATCCGCTGGCCAGCCTTCGTTCTCGATAATGCCTCCGCGAACGCCCGTCGCGCGCTGCCCGCGGGCTTCAATGCCACCGCTGCCGTTGTCTTCGATCGCAGCCAACTCCAGACCTTTCACGTTGCCGGGAGTATTACCCGCTGATGAACGCCATATCCTCCAGCACCGCGTCGGGTAATTTGTCGTCACGGACGGCTCGTGGATTTACGCTAATTGAGGTGCTCGTGGCCTCAGGGATCACCTTGCTGCTCTCGGGCTTTATGGTCGTGATCGTGGGTAACGTCACCGGGTTCTGGAGCCGCACCTCGGGACGGATTTCTGCAGAATCCCAAGCCCGCTACGCTCTCGATCAACTCACGCTAGACCTCCAATCCGCGATTTACCGGGATGACGGTGCAACCTGGCTCGCCGTCAGTGTACCTGCCAATACCGCCACGAGTGGCTCCGTTTGGGTTACGACGGGTGCAGTCACTGGTAATCTTAAGCCTTCGACCGCCACGGGTACGACTAATCCCACTCTCACCTACGGCGCGGCCAACATCGCCAATGGCACCTTCGGCCCCGCCGGTGCTTGGCTCCGTTTCTTTACCACTAAACGCGGCGCTAATACCGCTACCGATGTCACTACTTTGTCGGCCCCGGTCGCGGTCGGCTGGCAAATCATTCGCCGCGCCAGCGCCACCAACACCGCAAACATCGACCGGCGGTACTTCCTCCACCGCGCTGAAGTCACACCCGCTAATACATTAAATACCGGATTCGATATCACCTCTGCGGCTTACTCCGGTACCGCTGCGGCCACCGGTAACACCGGTACTTTAGGCACCGCGCGCTCCGTCCGTATTCCCCTGGATCTCGGTACGATCATCGCGGAAAACGTCATAGATTTTGGCGTCTATTTTTACACCCGCCCAACGACCGGCGCCACCAGTGCTGCGCCGATTCGAATATTTCCGGCTGAAAAAGCGCCATTTGAGACTATTCATCTCGCTAATCGCCCTCCGCGCAGCGGCACGGCGATCACCCAATTTCCCGAAGAGGCTGAAATCATGATCCGCGTACTCACCGATGAGGGCGCCGCTCAAATCGCAGCTTTTGAAAACGGTCGTATGACCCTGCCGGCCGGCCGCTCTGCGGCTCAATATTGGTGGGACATTGCAGTCGCCAAATCCCAAGTCTTCACCCGTCGCGTTGTCCTTCGCGCGCAAACTCTCTGAACGTGACTCCCTCATTGCTAAAATCGTCATCCTTTTCGTCGGCCTTTAAGGCGCGTGCTGGCGGTTTTGCGCTTCTCATCACGATCACGCTCTTATCCTTTGTCGTCCTTTTACTCGTAGGTCTGGCGACCTACACGCGAATCGAGACTGCAATTTCGGGCAACACTCAGAAGCAAGCCCAGGCCCGCCAAAATGCCCTCCTAGCGCTCGACGTCGCCCTCGGCCAACTCCAAAAACACGCCGGCCCTGACCAACGTGTCACCGCTACGGCCGCTAGCTTTGGTGGCGGTACCGGCACCAATCGTTATACGGGAGTCTGGGATGCGACTACGACTGGAACAACGCCAAGCACATGGCTGGTAAGTGGCAACGAAACCAACGCCCTCGCATTCAAGCCCACCACCACTCTCACCGCTACCAACGCGGCCGAACTCGTTGGCCTGAAAACGAGTGCACTAGCCAACGACGTCCGCGTCCCGCTTGTGCCCATCACGACTGTCGGCGTCCCAGGCCAAGCGACCACCGCGACGATCGGTCGTTACGGTTGGTGGGTAGGGGATCAAGGCGTGAAAGCGCCTGTCGCTGTGCTCGATAAAAGCGCCTCCGTCTCTTATTCGCCTTGGACCGACACCGGCTCAACCGCTCTACGTGAACGCATTCGCCAACAAATATCCCTTGGTGCTCTTGCGAGCGACGCCACCGCGGCAATTCTCTTTGATGCTCAAAGCAGCACCAATGCGACCCTCGTCTCCAAGTTGCCAACGACGAATCAACTGACGTTTTTAAATAAAAGCACTTCTGGTACGTTGGGTTTGGCGGGTTTGCAGGCGCGTTTTCACGATTGGTCACCCGACAATTTTAACGTCCTTGCTAACACTGCCAGTAACTCCAGCGGTCTGCGCCAGGACTTGTCACTCGACCCCTCGCTTATCGGTTCTGCCGCTAAAACTTGGTTGGATTACACGACCTATATGGAAGCGCCCGTTGATGCCGCGACGAGTGACTTTCCGCCTGGGCCTGATATCACGCTGAGCTCACTCCGGCGCCGCTATGTGATGCAGCCCGGCCCTCCGGCAATTGCTCCGGTGCTAAGTTATTTTTTACTTTCGTTCAATATTCGCACTAAAGACGGATTATCAGGTTTTAATCCATTGGAAGCGCGTGCTTTTTGGAAAGTTGGCTTATGGAATCCTTATACATCTTCGTTTCTTCCAGAATCCAATTTGCGGGTAGAAGTGACGGGGTTGCCTCAGTTGAAGATAATAAATGATGACGTGCCGGGTGCACCAGTAGACCTCTCGCTGCAAAAACTTTATGGTGGCACCGGAGCTGACCTTAATCCGTTGCCTCTTAAGATAATTTTACCTTGGGACTCTATCGCGCCGAGCAATCAATCTGGTCTTGATCGACTATCCTGGTTGCCTGGGCGCGTTTATAATTGGCGATCTATTCAGGATGTTTCTGGGGCAGTGCCAAATGACGGTTATCGCTCCCGTTTTTATAGTAAATCCTACACGCCTACGGGAGAATTAAATAATGGAATTATCCAAAGCCTCCCTGATTACACAGTTGATGGCGATGCCAAGGGGCACATCGAGGGAACTGCTGCGACTATTTTAGTTAAAATATATGCTGTTCGCAGCAGCGGTGATGTGGAACTAGCTAGCTTCAGTTCTCCGCCATTTGCGTCTTTTAAGACGGATCCAAAGGCTTTTAGCGGCAGCCCCACTCAATTTGTGTATTTTTTTCGCCTGCGCGAAAGCTCAGAGAGTCCAAACTGGTTGGTTGCGGCTAACTCAGAACCACGACAAAATCAGGTGGATAGCTCTGTTTTCGTCTACGGTCCGCAGGGTGATTCCCCTAGCGCTTATACCCCCGGTTATGACGAAGCCTCCTTTCCTAGTCGGTTGCTTGATCGCGCCACGGAGAGTATTACCTACAACGAAGACGTTCCGGTTTTTGAATTACCCCGTTCACCGCTGCTTTCGCTCGGTATGTTGCAGCATCTTGCTATCGATGGGGCGCGACCCTTCAGCATCGGCAACTCCTGGGGTGCTACCACCACCATCAACTCCATTCCTTCTGCCCAATTATTCGATCAGTTCTTTTTTTCAGGGCTGGTCGCCGGCGTGAATCCTAACGGTTCGGGCGCGTCGCTCGTGTTGCCTAATCCTCTCCTGCGTGTTGCCCCTCGTATCAGCACAGGTGCGGCTGCCAGTGCAGCTGATCTAAGAAGTCCTGCCGATGCCCGCTCTTCCAAGTATCTCCTCCAAGGCGGCGCTTTTAACCTAAATTCCACGAGCATTCCCGCATGGGCCTCCGTCTTGCGGACCGTGCGTTTCACCACCACGGCCACCGCCTTCAAGTATCTTAATGCTGATTCGGACACCGGCACAGCATCCACGAGCGGGGAAACCACCCTTTCCGTGCAATCAACGGATGCCCATTTTTTGCGTTTCTCCCAATCGGCCCAAGAGACCTACAAAGCCGAGGCGGGTTTGTCGGCGGGCGGATCGACGAGTGTCACACCGCCAAAAACTGAACTTTTCCGTCAAGGTATGGTGACTCTCACCTCCACTCAGGTGCAAAATCTAGCGAGCAAAATCACCGCTGCAATTCGGGCTCATCAAGCCGCATCGGGACCCTTCCGGACATTGGAAGAATTTTTAAGTCCGTCGGCTAACGCAACGAGCAGTCTGCTCGAACAGGCCATTGCCGACGCCGGTATTAACGTTGATGCCGAGGGCAACCCCATCGAATTCTCCTCCCAGTTTCTTACGCAAGCTGACATCATGACGGCCCTCGCACCGGTGCTGTTTGTACGGTCCGACACATTTATTGTTCGAACCTACGGCGAGGCCGTAAATCCCGCGACGGGAGTAACCGAGGGCAAAGCCTGGTGCGAAGCCATCGTACAGCGCATCCCCGATTATTTTGACTCCAGCGACGACGCAACGCTCGCGCCTGGCGATCTCAAGAGTGTATTAAATACAAACCTCGGCCGCCGCTTCAAGGTCGTCTCTTTTCGATGGCTGACGCGCTCCGATATTTAATTTTTACTCTCTGCTGCGGAGCTGCCCTTACTCCCGCCGTACCGGCTCCAGCCAGCGCTCAAAGCGTGCGCTTTACGGTATTTAGTTCTCAGGTGGTCAGCGGGCTCACGTACACGCCGCGCTCAGACCAATTGCCGACGTCTTTGGTGTTATACCCGACGTCTCGTTCGCCCCGTTACGAATACCTAGGTGCGATGCCGCTGCACTTCACCGACGCCACAACCCACAGTATCGTAGCCGAAGCCACGGTTCCTCCTGCCATCGCCAATGCCTTAGTCTTACTGATTACAATCGATCCCGCGCCGTCTTCCGGTCTGCGTTATCAGACCTATGTGCTCGATGATACGATTGCGCGTCAGTCGGTAGGCAGCATTGCGATTATCAATTTTAGTGGAATGGAACTCGCCGGATCACTCGGTGGCCAGCCGCTCACGCTCACACCAGGCCTCAATTCCGCCGCGGCAATAGGGCGCTCGGCCTCTCTGGTGCTACGCACCACGATCAAAAATCGCACCTACCAAGTCTACGCGGGCAACGTGGAACTCGCGAAAAATGAGCGCGCACTTTTGCTTTTGCTACCACCGTTTTACCACGGCTCGTTTGAGGTCCAATCGCGGTTATTGATCGACGCTCCCTTGGGTCCCAAAGGCCCGGCACGACACCCCTAAAGAGCCGTTTTACAGGCTCATTTTACATGCCTTGGTCGGAAAACTAACTATTCCGCTTACATTTGTTTCTGCGGGTTCTCTTAGGCGGATTGCAGGTAATTGAAGAGACCGCGCAGCCTTTCGAGGTTGGCAGCTATCGCCGCTTCTCCTGTTAATCCTGACGAAACACTCGGCCAAAGGCGGTTAGGAAGTAGTTCTGCTGCTGGAGCCACGGCTCGGTCCAATTCGATTGATTGGACGGTAACGGACATGCCAGAGAGTCCGGGCTGATCTAACACCTCATTCACCCGCTGCAAGAGACCAAAGACTCCAACCCACGGTATCCACTGTGGGAATTCTTTAGGGTTAGTCCACGTCAGTAGGTACTGCCACTCGGAGTGGCGTAGGCCGAAACGTTTTTCACGGCCTACACGTAAGGCGCTAAGGTGGCCGGATTGGGTAAGTTCGTTAAGAACAGACTGGATCGAGCCGCGGAAGTAACCGGTGGCGCGGGCGATCTCTGCGGGGTGTCCGGTCTCGTGCGTGAGTAACCAGGCCATAACTTCGGCCCGGGTCTGCAGGCCGAAGAGGGCGCGTAGTTTAAAAAGAAAGGTGGCGGGTTGGTCGGGCTTGGGCACTTGGCTAAGACCGCGTAGTTCGACCGCCGGGCGCTGCCATCCCCAGGCTAGCCATGTCTCGTCGCAGCGTCCAATCACCGGCAGATGGGCAAAGAGTGGGCGGGGTACCACATTGGGGGAGGGTGAGAGTGCTCGAGCGGCGACGTTACGCCACTTTGGGTTGGCTTTGGCCTTGGTCAGTTGGGCTGCTATGGCCGCAAGTACCGTAGCCTCTCCGAGGGTATGCTCTTTTTGGAGTCGCCCTAGGCGCTGGAGGTTAATTCTGTCGGCGTTCAGTTGGAGCCAATCGAGGACTTCGTCGAATAGTCGCGCGTCACGCCTAGCGATGCATGTTGAAAATAAGAGCAAGGCCTCGGGATCGATGAACCACGCATCGCTAGTGCGCACCGAGCCAGATACGCCGAGTGCTGACCACTGGCGCCAGACAAAGCCGAGGAGTGCCTCGTCAAACTTAGTTCTAAATTTGCTGAGTGAGGTTTCCATTACGTACCTCCATGATCTCGCCAAGTAGAGCGAGCGCACGATAGAGTAATTCGGGTGTTACGGCTGTCATTTAGTTTTAAAACAACCAATACGATTATTTTATCTGCAAATAATGGCGTAATTCAAATTTTGGACCTCCTAGCCTTGCCGGGTGCGACCCAGGCAACGACTCCGATTGCCAGATCAAGTAATTTTACGATGTGGTACAAGTCTTCATGTATACTTTGATTACTTCCCTCGGTTTCGTCTGCTAACGCCTCGACCGACTTACTCATCTAGGCAAAATTATTTGCGAGCCGTGGCTAGCTTGGGCCCAGCCTAGCACCGCTCCTGCGAGATCGCCGATCAATTCAAGGCCTCGCGGCAGATCTTCACTTGGATGCGATCCTAGCTGATCTCCAAAGGCATGCTTACAGTCCCGCACACGGCGACACCGGATTTACGGTGCCACTGTTTAATGCGTATCGGGGTCATGATGCCCACGTGAAATCGACCATCGTTACAGTCGGGTATTATTTTAAAGAGATTCCGCTATTTTGAAATAGGTGCTGCATGCAGCTTTTCACCGGTGACTTTGAGCCCGAATGCAAACTCACCCGGTTTTTTAGAGGGCATTTGGACCGCTAGGCCCTGATCCGTTTGGAGCCATGAGAGTTTCGCGTTGCTCCCGAGTAATTCGACGCTGCTAACTATCCCGGACGGCGTTGCGAGCGAACGAATGACGGCTTTGCCGTCTTCGGGCCAAGCCATCAGGTAGGCGTAGACTGCGCCAGCTTTGGTCGTGAAGCGGATGTCGTTCGCAGTGTAGGGCGTCTTCGCCTGGTCGGGCCCCAAGTTGCCGGCTTTCATTATAACACTGCCTTCACCCCAGACATCCCACGCATTGGAATCATGGATGCCTTCGCTGTTCACATCCATCCAGTCGCCCATGTCGTGCAACGTTTTTAAACCGCCCGTGTCGAGTTCCCCTGCTGGGGTCAGTGGAATATTAATAGCATAATTTCCATCGCGTGAAACGGCCTCTAGCATCTGGTGAATCACCATGCCGCTCTCGTAAAAGGTCCCTTTAGCGTAGAACCACTCGCCCAAGCCGACCTCCGTCTGCCAAGGCTGATCCCGTTTGATTCCAGGTGGAAACTTAGACTCGAAGTTTACCGCGATGGCTCGCGGATCCTCATTTCCCTTGGTAAACGCCATCGCCTCGAGTTGGCCGCTATTTTTCCGGATGCTCGAGTTGTAGAGATGGGCGATTACTCGCGGAAGCGCGTCCGCCCGCAAGCTGCGGCCAGTGCTGTAACCTGAGAACGGATAGCCCCCATCAAAGTAGATGAAATCGGGATGATGCTGGTCGATGGCGTCGATTACTCGTCGCGTCCACTTCGTTGCATACCAGCGAGCGAAATCGCTATTTTTTTTGAGGCCGCCATCCGGGATCCCATGCGAGCCATGCATCATCCGAAAGGAAATCGGGTCGCCCTTGAAACTGGCAGGGTAAACCACGTCATCTTTTAGATTGATGCCATAAAGGTCCTTTAGGTCTAGGCCTAGAGCCTTCCACCAAGTGTCCTTGCCGTCGTAGTTTTGTGCGCCGTCGTAGGGGACTCCCTTCATCGGTCCATCGGGATCGCTCAAAAACGCTGACTGCATCCACCAAATCGAGTAGTCGCCGTGAAAGGCGATGCCGAAGCGAAGCCCCTCTTTTTCCGCGGCCTTGCGCCAGCCGCCGAGAATATCACGTTTGGGCCCAAGCTTTACCGAGTTCCATGGCTGATATTTCGAATCCCATAAATCAAAATTGTCGTGGTGCATGCCCTGGCCGATTACATAGCGCGCTCCCGCGCGCTTGTAGATCGCCATAAGTTTTTCTGGGTCCCAATTTTGCGCCTTCCACAAACGCAGAATGTCTTTGTAGCCGAATTCGCTTGGATGCCCGAATTGCTTCAAATGATTCGGATAAGTCTGGGCGAAGTTATCCCAAAAATTTCCTTTTGGCATATACATGAAATGGGCGTACCAGTCGCCACTTTCCCCCGCAGATTGAGGCCCCCAATGTAGCCACATTCCGATCTTCGCTTTGCGCCACCAGCTTGGCGTCTTGAAGTGATCACCCAGTGAACTCCAGGTCGGCTCGACAGGTCCAGCGGCGATCGGCACCGGCATCACCTCCATGCGCTGAAAGACGATCGTGTTGCTCTTGAGCTTTATTACGACCTGTTGACGCATAACTTCCAGGGTGAGGTCCTTCGCTCGTCCCAATTTGGTCACGATACCCAGGAACTCCGCTGCGCTTCGCACCACCTGCGTGTTCACGCTCAGAATCAAATCGTCCGTTCGCACGCCGGCTGCATAGGCCCCCGTCCCCTTCGGAGCTCCAACCACGAATGCGCCGCCCGCGTCGGCCGCCACCCCGAGCGCCGAATATTCCTGGCCCACCAGATCGCGCAATGTTGCGCCCTCCCATTCGGTCTGCACGGTAGCAATGGGCGCGACCTCAGCCGTGCTAAGTTTGACGGCCGAAATCACCGGCGTACGCGCCATCGCTTTTAGCCGCGGGGTGCGGACCCCAAAGTCGTTCATCGAAAAATTCACGAAACCCAACCGCAATGCAGGTGAATTCGCCTTAACTCTAAAATCCCCCTTGGCTGCATCGACAAAAAGAGGGTCGCCGGAATCGGAGTTCGCGTCGCATCCCTTGTCAGCGAACTTAGTTCGATCCGCCTCTGAGGTCACAAAGATTTTGTCTTTCGGTTTTTCACCCCACGCCCCAAATTGCCCAGCTCCCAGTTGCACACCGGTCATGAAAAAATTCTGGTCCACCCGTTGGCCCCACTTCGAGATCTTCATGCCCGCAGGGCGATAGGCGCCCATCACAATATTGCCGCAAAACACGTCGCCCGAGTTCTCGAACCAGACATGCGGGTGCAGACTGTTGTTCACGATTACGTTGTTAGTTACGGTACGGCCATATCCTTCCCTCAGCTTGAGCCCGCCATTCAGAAAGAGGTTATTGTAAATCTCGTAGCGCGAAGACCCGTCGTCGAGATCCACGTCCCAACCGTGGTCACAGCGCCAGCGATTATGGCGGAGTATATTCGGGCGCACCGCGTCTAGTAGCGGAAGACTAGGATCTGCCGCTACCTCTTTGTCCACTGTGCGTACATCGCGATTCCAGTAACGATCGCGACCCCAAGAGTTGAAACTCCCGTGGTCACCCGTCTCCAGCACCGTATCAAAAATATCACAGTGCTCAATGACGTGCCCGCCCCAGCAACCGTCACCGATATTGATGCCGGCCCGCGGCACATCGTAAATCGAGCTGTACCGCACCGTGATGTTCTGCGCCATATCAATTTCAACGGGCGCCGTCTGTTTCTCGAATCGGCCAGTGCGTGTAATCACACAATCCTCTACTAGACAG
>Ga0136642_1000056_pt1 | contig 74766 bp, 74 predicted proteins | sample LowCatLa1302831Y_FD_115313 | JGI IMG/M metagenome (GOLD analysis project Ga0136642, IMG submission 115313) | Freshwater microbial communities from Lower Cathedral Lake, Yosemite National Park, California, USA - 13028-31Y | ecosystem: Environmental > Aquatic > Freshwater > Lake ... | reverse complement strand
GACGAAGACTAAGCGTAAATGAAAAAGACCCCGACATTAATGGCGGGGTCTTTTTCATGTTGATCAGTGTTTAGTGCCAATCCTTTAACGCAATGGAAGATTAGCAGACGAAGAGATATCCACACATATTTTTACCTCAACTTTCCAACTGCAAAAAAGAGCGATTATTCGCCCACGTCCGTGTAGCTCAGTGGATAGAGCAATCCTTTAACCCAGGGTTAGGTCGTGGGTTCAATTCCCACCACGGACAGTTATGGCTCAGAGGACTTCGTTGCGTTAGCGGAGTCCTCTGATATTTAAGGCAAGATATAGATTGAAAATCAGGAGTCAACGAAAAAGACTCCGCCATTTCTGACGAGGTCTAATCCTTGTAGCTCAATTGCGGCAACTTTCCGACAAGAAAAAGATTGCAGTTTAGGCGTTATCTAATGCACTGCGCTCGTTGAGGTAAATACATGTTGTACAGGTTGGGCCGGAATCAGGAAGATCGCCCTCTAGTACTTCAATGAATTCACAGATAACGCGCAAGAAATTAGCTTGGTCGCGCTCGACAGGTAAATACTTTTGGAAAACTCCAAAGCCGTAATTCTCTAGCGAATCACCAACGGCGTGAGTTGGTTTCCAAACAAGTAATCCCATTGATGCAACGCTTTGCGCGCGACCTGCTGCAGGATTTTCTAGTGAGTATGCATAGGCCTCAAGTTGGGGGGAGTAGAACTGACCATTGTCGCGTTCGGAATCCGAAACTTTGCAATCAATCAAACCGATAGTGCCATCTTCATTTGTTGAAACAAGATCGTATTTACCAAGGATGCGCCAGCGAGATTCAACGCCATTGACCATCAGTGGCTTGCTCTTTACCCATTCGCCCCACTTTGTAACTTTGCCTGGGCGAAGTGATGAATCAATAGTTGGCATATCAGCGCCTTGAAAATGTTCTTCTTGAAGAGAGGCCATAGTGCCAACGAGTGGGAACTGGCCAGGCATGATTACTTTGTACCAATACTTAATCCATAAGCAGCGCTTGCATGTTGAAAGACCAAAGGTGAGATCAGAGGGGGAGATGTTTTCGCGCGCAGGTTTTATCGGTTTCTTCATGGGCTAAGTATCGCGCTAGCTACTGACAATTGCCGAGATTATGACTGATACGCCAAGTAAAACGATGACTACGCCACCGGAGAAGCGAAGGCGCTCAAGGCGGCGCGCATCCGTTGCTAGCCATGTGCGAGCAGTGCCAGCGAGTAAGCCCCATGTTCCATCGGATAAAAACGCGATGACTGCAAATGTTGCACCGAGAAGAATGAGTTGGGCTGTAACGCTTCCGCGATCGCGATCAACGAATTGGGGGAGTATCGCGGCATTGAATACAAGTGCTTTGGGATTGAGGAATCCAACCCAGAAACCATCACGAACTGATCTCATTACAGATGGTGCGACATCTCCTTGATTAGTCATCTCTCCTGCATGAACTTTACGATGTCGAATTGCATCGATTCCTAAATAGATGAGGTAAGCACCGCCGCCCCATTGGATTGCGGCATATGCCAGATCAGATTTTTGTAGAAGTGGACCAAGACCAATTGAAATAATGAGTGAGATTGTAAAAAATCCTGTGACATTTCCAGCAACTGTTAGAACTGCAATCTTGCGGCCCCACGCAATGGCCCGAGCGATAACGAATAATACGCTCGGGCCAGGCGCCAAGATAATGACAAACGCTGCAAGGAGATATTCTCCAAAGTGCGTTGGAATTACCATGTGGACATATTAGTGCTTAGGAAGATGTACCTCGTGATTTTGCGATTGAGCTAAGCACGCGATATCCAACGATTGCAACCAATGTTGCGTTGATGATTCCGTTGAATGTGTAATCACCGCGGGTCCATGACATATCGGAAATTCCGATAATCAAAGCTGAGGCTGCGATGATCAAGTTGCTTGAATCTGCGAAATTGACGCGACCTTCGATCCAGATACGAGCGCCAAGGACGCCGATCATTCCAAAGAGTGCAACGCCAACGCCACCGAGTGCGCCAACAGGAGTAGAGCTCAAAAGTGCACCAAATTTTGGTGAGAGTGATAGCAAGATCGCGCCGCAACCTGCAATCCAATATGCAGCTGTGGAGTAGACGCGAGTAGCAGCCATAACTCCAATGTTTTCTGCATATGTTGTTGTACCTGAGCCACCACCTGCACCAGCGAGTGTTGTTGCAACACCATCGGCGAAGAGTGCCATACCCATTTGATCATCGAGGTTCTTACCTGTCATGGCAGATACTGCCTTTACGTGTCCAACGTTTTCTGCAATGAGAACGAGAACAACGGGTAAGAACAAAACAATTGCTTTGCCATTAAAAGTTGGTGATGTAAATGATGGATATGCAAACCAATGTGCTGCTTTGATTCCAGCAGTATCGACATCACCCTTTACAAATGCAACGAGATAGCCGATGACTAGGCCACCAAAGATGCTGATGCGATTGAGGAATCCGCGAGAGATTGCAGAGATCAATCCGATAGATGCAAGAGTGACAATGCCAATGAGTGGACCCTTAGCAAAGTTTCCTTTTGCAGCACCTGCAAGGTTGAGGCCGATCACCATAACGATGGTGCCAGTGACAACTGGTGGAAGCATCCAGTTAATCCAACCGATACCTGCTTGGCGAACTACTAATCCAACAACGGCCAAGATCACACCAGTGACAAGTACGCCGCCGAGGGCAGCTGACATTCCGCCGCCAGCTTTTGCAGCAGCAATTGGTGCTAAGAATGCAAAGGAAGAACCGAGGTAGCTTGGAACTTTATTTTGAGTAATGATCAAAAAAAGAAGCGTTCCAATTCCTGAGAAGAACAGTGTTGTCGTTGGTGGGAAGCCAGTGATGATTGGGACCAAGAAGGTTGCACCAAACATTGCGGCGATATGTTGTAGACCTACACCGATGGTGCGAGGCCATGTAAGGCGTTCATCCGTTGATACAACTTCACCGGGGGAGATTGTCTTTCCATTGCCATGTAATTTCCACGAGAGTAGAGACATGTTTTCCTTCCAATCGAGCCAGATGGCTAGGGAGTTCCTAGCGCGCGGCCAGTAGATGTGGGGAAGGTTGCTATAAGGGTATGACTCAGATCTCAGGTCCTCATGCGTACGCCACGCTCTGGAAGGGGTTTTCTGGCAGGGGATAAAGGTGTTTCCAACTTGCACAGGCGCTCGCTATCGACTTGAATAGCCACTCGATATATCGAATAGATATATAAGTCGGAATAAGTGTAGGAGGCAGGCAATGCGCTCACGTAGCGAAACTCTCGAATTTGCCCTCCTTGGACTCCTGGATCAAAGCCCACTACATGGTTATGAACTGCGAAAGCGCATGATTGCAATCTATGGCCCATTTCGCGCCCTTTCCTTTTCAGTGCTCTATCCGCAACTTCGTCGCATGCTCGATGCCGCCTTGATTGAAGAGAGTCTTGTCGAGAGCACATCGCGTCGGGCTCGCATCGTCTATGCCATTACGAAAAAAGGTAGCGCTCGCTTTGAATCACTGACAGAAACAGTGAGCCCTGAAACATGGGAAGACGAAGGTTTTGAAATCCGTTTTGCATTTTTTAGTCCAACATCGACAAAGAACAGAGTCAGAATTCTTGAGGGTCGTCACAGACGCCTCAAGGAGAAAGCAGAACTCCTACGTGGTGAACTCGAGAAATCACCAGTGGGAATTGATCGATATCTAGAAGAGTGGCGACGTCACTCTTTGGAATCAGCTGAACGAGAAATCGCATGGCTTGAAGACATGATTAAGACCGAGAGGAAATAGAGTGAATATCACAACAGGAAAAGGTGACATCCGTGTTGCCATCATCGGCGTTGGTAACTGCGCAAACTCGCTAGTTCAGGGAGTTGAGTATTACAAGGATGCTGCCATCGACCAAGAGATCCCAGGTCTTATGCACGCAGTTGTTGGGGGATATCACATCTCTAACATCAAGTTCGTTGCAGCCTTTGATGTCGATGCGAAAAAAGTTGGACTCGATCTAGCCGATGCAATTTGGGCGAGTGAGAACAACACAATTAAATTTAGCGATGTTGCTAAGACCGGTATCACCGTACAACGCGGCGTCACCAATGATGGTCTTGGAAAGTACTATCGCGAAACAATTACTGAATCTGATGCACCAGCTGTCGATATCGTCGCTGTGCTCAAGGAAGAAAAAGTAGATGTACTCATTTGCTACTTGCCAGTGGGTTCTGAAGTTGCTGCTAAGTACTACGCGCAATGTGCAATCGATGCCGGCGTCGCATTCGTCAACGCACTTCCAGTATTTATTGCATCTGATCCAGTGTGGGCAGACAAGTTTGCAAAAGCAGGACTTCCAATTGTTGGAGATGACATCAAGAGTCAAGTTGGTGCGACTATCACTCACCGCATCATGGCAAAGTTATTCCAAGACCGTGGAGTTCATTTAGATCGCACCTACCAGCTCAATGTTGGCGGGAATATGGACTTCAAGAACATGCTCGAGCGTGATCGTCTTGAATCAAAGAAAATTTCAAAGACTAATTCGGTGACCTCGCAACTCGATCACGACATGGGTGCCAAGAATGTTCACATCGGACCTTCGGATTACATTCCATGGCTCGATGATCGCAAATGGGCCTATGTTCGCCTTGAAGGTCGTGCATTTGGTGATGTTCCTTTGAACTTGGAATACAAGCTCGAAGTCTGGGATTCACCTAACTCTGCTGGTGTCATCATTGATGCGCTTCGTTGCGCAAAGATTGGTCTTGATCGCAAGATCGGTGGACCGCTTCTTTCACCATCGAGTTACTTCATGAAGACTCCACCTGTTCAATACACAGATGAGCAAGCACATGTAAAGACTGAAGATTTTATCTCTGGAAAATTGCAGAGCTAACTCCGCCGGAATTGAAAAATCCCCCGTTCCCATTACTGGAAGCGGGGGATTTTCCTTTTCCCCTCACGGAGAGTTGAGGGTTAAATCGTCGCCTCCTCAGGAGTGCGACGAAAGTGAATTAACCCAGCGATTGCCAGCAATAACATCAACAGGCCAGCAAATAATGCAACTCCGGCAGATATCAATGCAATCTGACCCAGCTGCCAAAATGCATATGCATTGAGCAACATTCCACGAAGTGATTGACCTTTGAAAACTGTTTCAATCATTGCATTTGCTTTTGCATCAGCGACTTGAAGATCCTTATTTGTTGGATCGCCTGCCAATGCTGCATCAGCGCTACGTCCTGCAGTTGTTGCAGCTGCATAAGTAGGCATGTGCGATAAATGAAAACCGATGTAATGGTCTGCATACATCTGCGCTTGCTTACCTGTTGTCATTATTTCTCCACCATTGGCTCCAAAAAATGCCTTAGTTGCATCATCTGCTTTTGCATCACCATTGCTCTTTGGAATTTGAATTTCCTGAGCTTGAAGTTGTGTCTTGACTGCACCATCTGCAAATGTGGCGCCCCAATTGAGAAGGCCGGCAGCGATGATAAGAAATAGTCCTAAACCGGCTCCCACGAAGGTAACGATTTTGTCAAACGTTTTGCGTTTCATTTTTTTTATTCTCTCCCTCTTAGACATCTTTTTCTAAGATGCAGGGATAGTTAACTATGCACACCATGCGTGAATCTATGAATTATGGAGTGGTATCCCTCGCTGAAAATTATTGTAAAACCTTAGAGTGATAGCCCCAAAAAAATATGTGATGCGCAAAACAAAATCTTTATTTAGTGTGAACCCGATTGCAGTAGGAACGTCCGTCGGGACCGATTTCATGGTGGGAACATTCAACAGATAATTTATCGAAAGCTTGATCGCCATAATGCGTGCGATAGGCCAGTGCAAGTAGTACGCGAAGATTTGTATCTACATCAGATTTAATTCCAAAAACTTGCGCACTTCGGCTGACAGTATTTTCGATAACTTTTTCAGTGTGTGAAGTTTCTTTTGCAATCAAACTATTAGATTTTCCTTCACACACGAGTTCTAATACGAGTTGTTCAAAGGGGGATAGTTCGCGGGAACTAATTGTGATATCACGTGCCATTTCTTTGCCTCTCCGTGGCGTTGTCTGAGCATTATGCTCCTCAATATTGTTAAAAGGCACCCCTACAATGGGCATATGAGCGAAATAGTTGCCACGCGCGAGGGAGCAATCCTGACCCTTTCTATTAATCGTCCCGCGAAAATGAACGCCCTCACCCGTGTGATGTATGGCGAGTTGGCTAAAGGCCTCAATGAGGCAGCTGGTGACTTTGCGCTGCGTTGCGTTGTAATTACCTCAGAGGGCGATCATTTCACGGCTGGCAACGATATTAAAGATTTTATGGATAACCCACCCACAGATGAAGATTCTGATGTCGGAATATTTCTTGGCGCACTTCTCAATTTTCCAAAACCTCTTATTGCCGCAGTGAAAGGAAATGCTGTCGGCGTCGGCACAACGATGTTGCTTCATTGCGATGTTGTTGTTGCATCCCCTACTGCTAATTTTTCGATGCCATTTACTTCACTTGGACTTGTTCCAGAGGCTGGGTCGAGTTTTCTCTTCCCACAATTAGTGGGCTATCAAAGAGCTGCGAAAATATTTTTCACAGGTGAAGCATTCGGTGCCGATGAAGCTAAAGAGATGGGACTCGTTGCAACAATTGCAACCGATGCATTAGGCGATGCGATGATTATTGCGCGCAAGATTGTGCAACAACCTCCTCAAGCAATCATCAATACAAAGGCACTTTTGAAAGCGCGCCAACATGATTCAGTAGCAGCGGTGATGCGCGCTGAATTCCAGCTCTTTGCCATGGCGCTGCAATCAGATGAAGCTATGGAAGCATTCATGAACTTCATGGCGTCGAGAGGAAAGAAATGACAATTACTGGAGATCTCTCGGGCAAGAAAATATTTATCACTGGAGGCTCACGTGGAATTGGTTTAGCAATTGCACTTCGCGCAGCTCGAGATGGTGCTTTCATTGCTATCGCAGCTAAGACGGCTGAAGTAAATCCGAAATTACCTGGAACTATTTATTCAGCGGCGCAAGAAATTAACGCAGCAGGAGGTACGGCTCTTGCGATTCAGTGTGATTTGCGTGATGAGAATCAGATTGGGGCCGCCGTTGCGCAAGCGGTGGCAGAGTTCGGTGGCATCGATATTTTGATCAATAATGCCAGCGCAATTAACTTGACCAAGACAGAGGCAACTCCTGCTAAGCGTTTTGATTTGATGTTCGATGTCAATGTCCGCGGAACATTTCTTACCTCACAAGCTGCGATTCCGCATTTGAAGAAGTCAGCGGCCGATGGTCGCAACCCGCATATTCTCAATCTTTCACCGCCGCTGTCGATGAAAGCAGTGTGGTTCAAGAATCACGTTGCATACACAATGGCAAAGTATGGAATGAGTATGTGCGTTCTTGGAATGTCGGCCGAGTTCAAGCGAGATGGCATTGCTGTTAATGCGCTTTGGCCACGTACTGCAATTGATACCGCCGCCCTTGCCATGATTCCAGGGGTTGATACGGCGGCGTGTAGAACTCCAGAAATTCTGGCGGATGCTGCCTATGTAATTCTCAATCGCCCGTCAGCTGAGTGCACCGGAAATTTCTTTGTCGACGATGAAGTCCTAGCTTCAGTGGACGTTACCGATTTAGATAAGTACTCGGTCGTGCCTGGAACGACGGACTTCTTGCTTGATTTCTTTTTGGACTAATACGTGAGCTTCGAATTTACAAATGACTATGCAGTTGCGCAAAAGTGGGCTGCCTATGATTCCAAAGTAAGTGAGCTCTTCGATTTGTATTGTCCAGCGCATCTTTTTACTCACGCTGCTCGAAGCGTTGATTCGTTTTCATTTACAATCGATGACAATAAAAGTTTTGGAATGGGATTTGGGGCAGCGCCCTATTGGGATCCGACATGGGCGCAATGTTCCATGAATCGCCATGCTCATCTTCAAATTCCAGCTAGCTTTGATGTCGATGGTGATTGGGATGTATATGCCATCAACACAGCACCATTTTCGAATGAGAAAACGGTGGAAGAAGCTACCGATAACGAAGAAATTGATGCCTTCATCAATGAATACGCACCTCATTCCTCAGTGCATGCAGGTGATCCTGAATCTTTATTTTGGGGATCAATACGCAGTCCCATTGGTGAATTATTAGCTGTTGGAACAATTGTGCGATGGAGAAGCGGTCACCAGATGTTTGCCTCTATTTGTAGCGCACCTCATGTTCGAGGCCAAGGTGTTGGAACGCAATTGATTAAATCAATGCTCTCAACTGTGCATGCGCGCGGAGTTTTGCGAATTGGTCTTGGCGTTTTTGCTGGTAATGCACCAGCTAAGGCGCTCTATGAAAAAGTTGGATTCGAATTACTTCAGGAGTTCCGCGCCTTTAATCAAAGTGAATAGGCCATCGACAACCGATTTTGCGCCAGTGTGCATCTGTAATCGAGCATCGAGGAAAGTATCCGCGCGAGTTTCCATCATCAGCGCCTGTACGCGCTTATCAATTCCGTAATATGACAGTGGAACATAAGTTCCGGCATATGGTTCATTCTCACAGAGCTCACCTAATGATTTAAATGAAGTGAAAGCTACTTCCTTGAGTTCCATTGATGTATGAAACTCATCAGTTCCAATACACATTGCGGGGCGCCTCTGCCCTTGATTAATTGCGTTCTGATGTTCTTCTGGTCTATAAGAATGAATATCGAGAACGGTTACGTTGGATACTGCGCTAAGTCGTTGTGTAACAAGCTCTGAAATTGCTTGGGCATAGGGGTGAAAATATTTATCAAGTAACTCTTTCTCACCAGCGAAGTTGGGGGAGCGCAGATCGCCACCATGAGATGTCTTTCTATAGACGGCGCCCATCCCAACTTTATTCATGACTTCTCGTTCATCAGGAAACCTTTCAGGATCAATAACAAGACGTGAGAAGCGATTAATGAAGAGCCATGGTTTAGATGCGCATTTTTCTACTGCCATTAAAGCAATATCTTCTGTCTTGGTGTCAGTCATTGCATCTAATTCCAATTCCAGCTCATCATCATTGAGAAGAATGTCACTGCGAACATCGGAAGGAATAAATGTTGCAGAGTGAGGAAGATGCAGAATCACTTTTGAATCAGGAGAGCCTTCGATAATCTGGAAGTTTTCTCCAAGCACTACAAACGACCTGCTTCGTGGACGCGCTTGAGAAATTCCTTAGTTTGCGCCTTCTTTGGGTTCTCTAAAATTTCTTCTGGTTTGCCCCACTCAAGAATTCGTCCATGTTCCAAGAAGCAGACTTCATCGGCAACTTGTTTGGCAAATCCCATTTCGTGAGTTGCTAGCAACATCGTCATGCCATATTCTTTGAGATCGCGCACCGTACTAAGAACTTCATTGACCAAGACGGGATCTAGTGCTGAAGTAATTTCATCGAGTAGAAGAAGTCGAGGTTTGACGGCAAGGGAGCGAATGATGGCGACTCTTTGTTGCTGACCGCCACTGAGGCGATCTGGATATTGTTCAGCCTTTTCCCGCAAACCAAATCGCGTTAATAATTCAAGTGCTTCCACGATGGCTTCGTCGCGCGATTTTCCGTGAACGCGCATGGGCGCTAAAATAATATTTTCTACAACACTCACATGGGGAAATAAGTTAAAGGATTGAAAAACCATGCCGAGTTTGCGACGAATTTCATCAGGATCCACTGATACATCCGAAATATCTTGACCATCCAGACGAATAACGCCATCATCAATTTGTTCAAGTAAATTGATACAGCGCAACAAAGTTGATTTACCAGAGCCTGATGCACCAATAAATACAGTGGCTGTGTGGTCAGGGACTGTAATTGATATGTCTTCAAGCACGACTTCGCTACCGAATGCTTTGCGCACTTTCTCAAGAGCTAGTACGGGAATACTCATGCTAAGCCTTGCGCATTCTGGCGTTCAATTGACTTGCGCAATGTTCGATCGGTGTAACGCGTGAGTGGGATTGTTACGAGCAAAAATATTCCAGCAGCCATGACGTAGGGCGTGTAATTAAAACTGCGACTACTTTCAATCTGAGCCGCACGAATTGCATCAGTAACACCCAAGATAGATACCAGACCAGTGTCTTTGATGAGCGAGACAAGGTCATTGAGTAATGGAGGAGTGACGCGGCGAAGTGCTTGTGGCAAGACGACATAACGCAAAGTTTGCATATTAGAAAGCCCTAGCGATCGTGCAGCTGCGCGCTGGCTTGGATGCACAGTCAGAATTCCACTTCGAATAACTTCTGCAACGTAGGCCGAATAAGTAATAATGACGGCCATAATTCCAAGAATAAATACGTTATTTGTTACGCCTTGCAAGCGAAGGGCGGGAACTCCGAATCCAACCAGCAAAATAATGAGCAACATTGGGATTCCGCGAAATACATCGACGTAGACCATAGCTAATAATCTGAAGGGAGTAATAGCAGGGGAGCGAGAAGTACGCACTAGTGCGAGTATGAGACCAAAGAATGCAACTGACGTCGCAGCGATAACTGTGAGAAATAAATTTGCGCCAAAGCCAAGAATAATTTTTGGAAGTACTTCAAATCCATATGCCCATTTGAAGAAGGTCTCAGAGAGTGTCTTCCATCCCGGAGAAGTAATGATGATGCTGAGAAGTGTTCCCAAAACTAGAATGCTCGATGCGGCGGCGACTAATGCATTTTTTCTAGAACGAGCTTTACGTGCAATTCGTCTCTCGATTTCTATTGCACTTGGTTGCCATGCTCCACCAAAAGAGTAAGGCGCGGAATCCGAAGAATTCTCAGATCCGCGCCCTACCTCTTGATTCATAACTGTATTCTGGCGGGTATTACTTTAGAACCGGTGCACCAGCAGCTGATGTAAGCCACTTGTCGGTAATTGTTTGGAGTTCACCGCTTGCGCGGATAGCATCTACTGCCTTTGTAACGCATGCAGTAATTGGGCTGTCCTTAGCAAGAAGTAATCCAGCGCCGTTGTCCATTGCCGAACTATTATCGAATTGACCAACAATGATTCCCTTTGGAACTTCAACACCTGAGAGATAGAAAGCAGTTGGCAGATCCACTACCAATCCATCGATTTGACCGTTCTTGAGCGCTGATACAGCGGCAGCATTGTCATTGAAGACCTGAGCTTTGAGTCCCAATGTTTTTTCAATGAGATCAAGTGATGTAGATGCAACTGCTGCGCCTAAACGAGGCTTTGCAGCTTTGAGCCCAGCGATATCTGTAATCTTTGCAATCTTGCTTCCTTGGTAGGAAACAATTGATTGATTAGATTTGTAATAGGCAGAAGAGAAGTCAACGACCTTTGCGCGCTCATCTGTGATTGAGTATTGCTGAATGTTGAAATCGAACTTCTTTGGTCCTGGCGCAATTGCACGATCAAATGTTGTACGAATCCATTTGACTGCACTGTTTTGATAACCGAGTTGCTTAGCAACGGCATATGCAACTGCTGCTTCAAATCCTTCGCCCTTTTCAGGAGCATCATTGAGAACCCATGGTGAATAGGCTGGTGAACCAGTTGCGATAGTAAGGGTTCCACCAGTTACTGTTTTCAAACCGGAAGGAGTGCAGTCAGTTGATGCTGCAGAATCAGTTTTGCTCTGAGCTGCGCACCCTGCAAGGAGCAGGGCAGCAATCACTAATGGAGTTACTTTGAGGAGTTTCTTCATTTGATACCTTTCGATTGTGGGCTAGACGAGAAGAATAGCAAGTGGATAGACTCAAAGTATGCGAATCATGGGCATCAAAGTTTCGATTGCAATAATAATGCTGCTACTTATTTCTTCTTTTGTACCAGTACAGGCTCATTCAGTGCTGGTATCGAGTAACCCTGCTAATGGAGCGATACTTTCTCAATCCCCGAGCAGTCTCGTTCTCAATTTTTCTGAAACTTTGGCGCAGATCAAGAATAAAGATATTAATAAGGTCAGCCTGCTCGATGCAACAAAGAAGATGATCAAGCTAGGCAAAGTCAGCGTGAGTAACTCAGTTCTCAAAGTAATAATCAATCAGACATTAGCAAAAGGTAAATATCAGATCCGCTTTCATGTCGTCGCCGATGATGGACACATCACCGATAATTTCATTTCTTTCTCCATGAAATAAATGTGAAATCTTTAGTGCCATCCAGGCACGACTATATTTTCAATCGAGCGATGATTGGTAAAGATGTAGTTGCTGGATTTACGGTTGCAATAGTTGCACTTCCACTTGCCCTTGGTTTTGGCATTACTTCTGGGATGAGTGCGGCCGCGGGATTGACAACAGCGATCATTGCGGGTTTCTTAGCAGCGCTCTTTGGCGGATCTCGTTTTCAAGTCAGCGGGCCAACAGGTGCCATGACCGTTGTACTTATTCCGATTATTCATTCATATGGCGTTGGCGCCATCCCACTTTTAGGAATTCTTGCTGGTGGGATAGTAATTCTGATGGCGTTTTTTAAGTTAGGCAAAATTATTAATCAAGTTCCGTGGGCAGTTGTCGAGGGATTTACGGTTGGTATTGCCTGTGTGATTGCGCTTCAGCAATTACCTCTTGCTCTCGGTGTTCATAAGGGAAGCGGTGTTCGTTCGCTACCTATTGCCCTTCACACAATTCAATATGCACTCAAGTATTCTCTCAACTGGAAAACTTTAGCGATTGTCGCATTAACGCTTTTTGTAAAGTTTTCATACCCTTTAATGTCAAAGCGATTGAAGATTCGTATTCATATCCCTGCCAGCTTTATTGCAATAATTGCGGCGCTGGTTGTCACGAAAGTGTTTTCGCTAGACATCGCCTCCATTGGCGATATTCCACGTAGCGTAGGCGGGCTCAATCTTGTCGGGATATCAACGACAATGATTTCTCATTTACTGTGGCCAGCTTTTTTGATTGCGCTTTTGTGCGCGATTGAATCTTTGTTATCTGCTCGGGTGGCCGATGCAATGGCTCACGTAGAAAAAGAAAATCATTACGAACCCAACCGAGAATTGTTTGGGCAAGGCTTAGGCACCGCAATTTCTTCAATTTTTGGTGGAATGCCTGCAACTGGAGCGATTGCTAGAACAAGTGTGAATGTGCGAAGTCATGCACAGACTCGCCTTGCATCCATCGTGCATTCATGCGTTTTACTTTTCGTAGTCTTAGTTGCCGCACCTGTTGTTAGCGCAATCCCTAGCGCCGCTATAGCTGGTGTATTGATAGGTACGAGTTATCGAATCCTAAATCCAAGAGCAATTCGTGAATCATTGAAGACAACAAAAGGTGAAGCAATAGTTCTTATTGCAACGGCACTTTCAACACTTGTAATTGATCTCATATGGGGAATTGCGATTGGAATTGCGCTGCATTTCATCCTCAAACCAATACGATGGGCCTCTGTTTAGGGGAGAAGAACTCATGGCGCTAGAGCTCAATGGTCCAAATTTAATTGAGGAAAATGAACGTGGCGGAAGTGCCAAAGATTTATTCTGGCCATGGTGTGGCGCTAATGTCTCGATGCTTGCACTCTCGTATGGTGCGTTCTTCTTGGGCTTTGGTATTTCTTTCACCCAAGCGACAATCGCAGCAATTATCGGAACCATCGCCTCATTTGCCCTCGTCGGCGTGAGTTCGATTGCAGGTAAGCGAAGTAACGCACCAACGATGATTATTTCTCGTGCCGCCTTTGGCGTAAAGGGAAATGTTATTCCTGGCGCACTTTCGTATTTGATTTTCGTAGGTTGGGAAACTGTTTTAGTTTCACTTGCAACCCTTGCAACGGGAACAGTTTTCGCTCGACTTGGCGGAATCAATCACAATCTCTCGTTAATTCTCGGCTTTGCTTGTGCTGTAGGACTTACCGTATTTGGTGGAGTCCTTGGCTTTGCAACAATAATGAAGATTCAAAAATGGCTCACACTTGCCACTGTCGTCATGACGCTGGGATATGTAGCGCTAACGATCAAAGATGTGAATTGGAATTCGGTCAATGCACTACACAGTGGAACTATTCAAGGATTTATTGGTGCGCTTATATTTGGAATTACTGGAATTGGTCTGGGATGGGTTAATTCGGCTGCTGATTATTCACGCTATCTACCCCGTGCTACGTCGAGTAAATCAGTCATCGGGTGGACGGTATTAGGTGCATCGATTGTTCCAATTATTTTGGTTATATATGGAAGCGCACTTGCAGGAAGTAGTAAATCCCTCAGTGATTCAATTGCGATGGATCCCATTGGCGCCCTCACAACGCTTTTGCCAACGTGGTACTTAATTCCATTCGCCGTAGTTGCAGTCCTTGGATTAGTAGGGGGTGCGATTTTGGATCTCTATTCATCTGGACTGACGTTGGTTTCAATCGGAGTGCCAATCAAGCGCCATGTGGCAGCCTCCATTGATGCCGTAATAATGTTATTAGGAACCATTTACATCGTGTGGTTCGCTAAAAATTTCTTCGGTCCATTTCAAGGATTTCTCATCACATTAGGTGTACCAATTGCTGTGTGGTCGGCGATATTTGCTGTGGATGTCGTCATGCATAAAAGTAATTACTTAGAAAAAGATTTATATGACGCAAAAGGGAAATATGGCGCATGGAATAAGATGTCAATAATTTTGATGATTCTAGGTTCGCTTATCGGATGGGGATTTGTTACAAATACTTTTGCCTCCTGGTTATCGTGGCAAGGCTATTTCTTATGGCTCATTGGTGGCAAAGAAGGACCATGGGAATTTGCCAACTTAGGTGTCGTCATTGCACTTGCTATCGGCGCGATTGGACATTACGCCTTGAGGAAAAAAGATTAATCTTGAGCGAGTGAATACTTTCTCAGTATTGCTAGTCCAAGGAGAGCAGAAATAATGGCGGCAACGATAAGGCCAACTTTTACTTGATCTAAAGATTGAGGATTCGTAAGAGCTAGTTGTGAAATAAAGAGTGAAACGGTCAGGCCCATTCCCGCCAATGCACCCGATCCTGCGATTTCCTTATAGGAAAGCGAGTCGGGCTTGCGTGCAATTCTAAATTTAACAGCGAGCCAAGCAAAGAGAGTAATACCTATTAACTTGCCCAATGGGCGCCCAATAATGAGAGCAAGTGCAATGGGAGAGGTGAGCGTTGTTCCAAAAGAATGAAAATCGATGTGGACGCCAACATTGACTAGAACAAAGAGTGGAACAATCAAAAATGCACTCCAGGGATTGATAAATGTAATGAGACGGTCAATAGTGATCTTTTTGCCTTGTGGAATTAGAAAGGCAAGTAGCACGGCGCCAATCGTGGAAGCGATTTTGATTGCACTTACTCCGTAAGAGAAAAAAGTTCCGAGAATAATGATGGAAAAAAGGTCATCAGCGATAGCTAATGTCAGTAAGAAAACTTTGAGGGAAGTATCAATACGTGAACCCAAGAGGGCAAGGGCTCCAAGAGAAAGGGCTACATCAGTTGGCATTGCGATTGCCCACCCCGGACCACCTGATGTAAATATTGTCCAAAATATTGCGGGTAGTGCCATGCCACCGATAGCGGCAATAATTGGGAGCGCTGCATTTTTTGGTTGTCGCATATTCCCATAGAAAATTTCACGTTTTATTTCCAGACCAATGAGAAAAAAGAAAACGCTCATCAAGATTTCGTCTACAAATTTCGAAGAGTCATGGGCTAGTCGCTGATACGAATCTTGAAAAGGCGAATTAGCAAGGACGAGAGCAATGATTGCTGAAAAACAAAGAAAAATTCCACCACCTGCTCCGGAGATTTTCTTCACGTAGTGATTCTATTAGGAGCAACACAAAACCCCGCCAGTTTCCTGACGGGGTTTTGGAGTAAGACGACGGATCTTAGATGTCGTAATAAAGCTCGAACTCAGCTGGATGTGGACGCAAACGCACGTAATCAACTTCTTGCTTACGCTTGAATTCAATCCATGTTGAAATTAGATCAGGTGCAAATACTCCACCCTTTGTAAGGAAGGCATTGTCCTTTTCTAGATTGTTGAGAACTTCATCGAGTGAACCAGGAACTTGAGGAATTGCTGCAGCTTCTGCACCTTCTAGTTCGTAGAGATCCTTATCAACTGGGGCAGGTGGTTCGATCTTGTTCAAGATCCCATCAAGACCAGCCATAAGCATTGCTGCAAATGCTAGATAAGGATTTGAAGATGGATCTGGGCAACGGAACTCAATGCGCTTTGCCTTTGGATTGGATCCTGTAATTGGGATACGGATACATGCCGAACGGTTGCGTGCTGAGTACACAAGATTTACAGGTGCTTCATATCCAGGAACTAAGCGACGGTATGAGTTCACTGTTGGGTTAGTAAATGCAAGAAGTGATGGCGCGTGCTTGAGAAGACCACCGATGTACCAACGTGCCATGTCAGAGAGTTCGCCATATGTTCCTGCTTCGAAGAAGAGTGGCTTTCCATTTTTCCACAGTGATTGATGAACGTGCATACCTGAACCATTATCACCAAAGAGTGGCTTTGGCATAAATGTTGCAGTCTTTCCACCTTGCCATGCAGTGTTGCGAATGACGTACTTGAACTTCATTACATCATCGCCTGCGCTAAGAATATCTGTAAAGCGGTAGTTGATTTCCATTTGACCAGCAGTACCAACTTCGTGGTGTGAGCGCTCGACAAGAAGTCCAACTTTTCCAAGTTGCATAACCATTTCATCGCGAAGATCTGCGAATTGATCGGTTGGTGAAACTGGGAAGTATCCGCCCTTTACGCGTGTGCGGTATCCACGGTTAGGTGTTCCATCGGCATCGTATTCAACGCCAGTATTCCAAGCGCCTTCATATGATTCGATCTCATGAACAGCAGAGTTGATTCCTGTCTTGAAACGTACGCTATCGAAAACATAGAACTCTGCTTCCGGTGCAAAGAAAGCTTGATCAGCAAAACCAAGTGAGCGCATGTACTCAACGGCCTTTGCAACAACTCCACGTGGATCACGGCTATAAGGCGTGTTATCTACTGGATTGTGAACAGAGAAAATAATGACAAGAGATTTTTCTTTACGATATGGATCCACGAATGCAGATTCTGGAACTGGCAGGAGCTTCATATCTGATTCATTGATTGATTGGAATCCACGGATGGATGAACCATCAAACATTAGGCCTTCAGTAAATACTGCCTCGTCGAATGACTCAACAGGTACGTTGAAGTGATGTTGGATTCCTGGAAGATCGGTAAAGCGCACATCGACGAGCTTTACATCTTCCTTTTTAATAAAAGCAAAAATTTCTGCTGAATTCTTAAACATGCTTCTCCCAATTTCGCATTTGATACAAGAGCCGTATCGATGCATCGGCCTCACCATTGAGCGCTTCTGCTTAGGGGTAAGACTAGAAGGAGCGGGCCCAAAAGGCATAACCCATGTGTTACATCCGTGTTAAGAAATAGGAGGGCTATGTGGACTACTAGGCTGGGCCTATGGAAAAGGTAGGCATGGGACGACGATTTCTCGCCCTGACACTGGATTGGTTGATGTCCTATGCCATTGTCGTGGCCCTCACGGGCGGCCTTGGGGGAGTGCATTCGAGCCGATCTTTGAGTGTCCTAGCGCTCTTCTTCGCCGAGGTCGCTCTGCTCTCAGCTCTGCAAGGAGCATCGGCTGGTCATCGATTACTTGGAATTCGAATTGTGCGCTTTAGTGATCGAGGATCAATAACTCCTTTACAAGCACTTATTCGCACGACACTTTTATGTTTAGTTATCACGGCAGTCACCTTTGATGAGGATGGCCGCGGAATTCACGAAAGATTAAGCAATACCGTTTTGGTCCGGCGATGAGATTAGGAAGCTAGATGCTGGGTGGAATAAATAATGCGATGTTTGTTCAAGCCATCGGTGGCTTCTTAGTTTTCCCAATCTTGATACTTCTTCTCAAGTGGGCATTTCCGAGCAAGAAAGATTCTCAGGCTGCTCGAGAGCGCAAAGAATTGAAAAAATCCTTACGCGAACTTCGACGCAAGTAGTTCACTCCAAAAATTCATATTTCAATCGGGGGCCTCTGGCATTTCTACTAGTACCTTGACGCAATGAGATATTTCGGAAGAGGCCGACTAACTGTCTTAGCAATTCTCTGCAGTCTTTCGTTTTCGATAATCCCCAATTTAGCAACTGCTCAAGCTGAAAATGTCATCGATGAACAATTTCAGGTGCAAAGTCCGGGTGGCCCTGGGTACACGGGGTATTTAGTAAATAACACTCGATCTTTAGTTCGTTTCTATTCATTCCTTGCAACGTTTAGGGCTGATAATCAGAAAATCGTAGGGATGAAACCTTGTAATAGTTTAGATGAGTGCCCGAAAGAATTTAGTAGCCAAGTAGCCGATATCAACCTGACTTTGTGTAGTAACGCGATGGAAGAGAATTGCATTAGAGATGTGAGAGCAACAAATCTAAAAACTAAAACGGTGATTACAAAATTTATACCAAGACCGGAGCTGACTCAAGACTTTAATGCAAAAATCAAGGGAAGTCCAGAAGTTAATCTACCCAATGGAGGCAATCCACTTGTTGTGTCTATTCCAGAAGCGCCTCACGTTGGGGGAGACCTCTACCTTGTAAAGAGTGATTACTATGCAAACCGAAAATCACCGAATGAAAAATTCACCTTAGACTTGATTACCAATGGGATTTATCCAATCACAATCGAGAATGGACAATTTGACGGTGGAGGTCCTAACTTAGATTCTCGCGCTTATGTTGGACAAGGATTTGGAAGAGTTGGCAATAACCCACCTCCTTATCTAAATGGTTACATCACTGATCCCCGTTGTCTCATGGCAACAAAAACTCTTTGCCTAGTTCCGCAAGCATTTCCTGAAAACTTTTCCTTCGGAATGACTTTGCTTGCTAATCAGGGATTTACCAGTTGGCTCTATGGACGTTTAGCAAATCCAGTTGTCAGTGTGAGTAAAACAAAAGTCGGTGATAAAGCGATGCTCGTCAGCATTGATGCAGAACCAGTGAAAGTTCCACTGGTTTATGGGTGGGCAAAGAACTCTGCACTGTCACCACAAATGCTTGCAAATTATGATCAAGATAGAAGTGGCGGTCTCTATTATGGACAGAATCGAGGCGCGCCACTTGATTCCATTTCTATTCTCAAAGGTCATAGCAATAAATATGACGATTCTGGAATTGAAGAGCTGCTCGCATGGATGCCCCTACTTGGCGATAAAGCTGCTGCAATGCCAGGTCAATGGAGCTTTCAAACTCTTATTTTAGGCAGCGGCACTGCCACAAAGCTTTCAAAATGCACAACAACAGCTGCTTCTTTATCTGGATTGATTTTTACGAATGCAACTGTCTTCTCGTCAGGTGCGCCAACATTTGATGCGTCTTCAGGTTCCCTAGATTACGAGGTGGCAGCGCCACACTTCAAAGCAAATGGAGATTTGATGGCTGGCTCATACGATTTAGTTCTAAATTCAACGGTTGCGAGATGTCTGTATGGATTTACTAAGGCACCTATAGGAGCAAAGATTTCAATTACTAATGCCGATGGAACTAATCAAGTCGCTACAACAATCATCAGCGAAAGAGATGGTTTCTTTAGAATGGGAGCTTACGGCTTTGGATTTTCTTCGCCAACAATCAAAATGAAGATCACGCAAGCGAAGGCAGTAGCCCCTAAGAAAAAGGGTTAGCGAACCTTCGGCATACGTGTTGGCATCGGTCCTTTTGGAATTGGCATTGAAAGACCTCCGACAGCCTTCAGGCGTGCACGAACTTCACGCATTTGATGCGCAGATAAAGTCTTCTTGAGTTTTGTAACTTTCTTCTGCAACTTCTTGAGTTCTACGCGACCTTCGCCTTCGCCAACAATAATTTCGATGATGGGTACACCAGGAGCAAAGCGTTCAGTCTTCTTGCGCTCCTCTTGAATCATTTGACGAACACTGTTGCTGCCTTCACCTGTGAGAACAATTCCGCCGCGTCCAACACTGCGATGGACCATATCTTGATTGCGTGCAACTGCTACTGCAGGTGTTGTTGTCCATCCTTTGCGAATTGCCATAAGCACACTTGCGCCAGCCCCCATTTGTCCTTCGATGGATTTATATGCAGCACTTCCTGCAACGCGCGTGAAGTAAAACATTGTGACGAGAACAGCAAATGGAAGAGTGACAAAGCCTGCGTAAACAGGGTGCTTGAGTGCAACACCAAGCCCGATTCCAAGCGCCCAGACGATAAAGAATATTGCGAAGATTGCAATACCAATCCATGGCTTGACACTCTTTGTAACTGAGTAGGCGTCACGGAATGTTTGGAAACGTGGGATTTTGAACTTTGGCTTCTTCATGGCCCTTACTTTAGTGGAGCAGGTGCGGTACCACCAAGACGAGCAGGGGCCCAACGCGCGCCGACATGGCTATCGGGGTAACGATCTTGAACCTCGTGGAGCATTGAAATTAAATGCTCACGAAGTTGCAGCTCAGCCGCATCGACATCTTCACCCCGTTGGAAATACATAGGAGTACCGAATGAAACCGATACGGGGTATTTGTTTCGGCGCAAATCTTTTTTCAGGCCCTTGGTCCAAATGCGTTGGCTACCCCAAATTATTGTTGGAATAACTGGAACGCCGGCTCCCATAGCTAAACGAATTGCGCCAGATTTTAATTCTTTAATTTCAAAACTTGTTGAAGTAGTTCCTTCAGGAAATATTCCCACAATCTCTCCAGCCTTGAGAGCTCGAAGCGCCGCTACAAATGAACCGGAACCATTGTCGCGATCGACACTGATGTGGTGCATTCCGCGCATCAAAGGTCCAGCAACTTTGTGAGCAAATATTTCTTTCTTCGCCATAAAACGTATGTAACGGTCTACGGGAAGGGCAGCAGTTCCAACGAGTGCGAAATCCAAATAACTCACGTGATTGATGGCAAGGACTGCGCCACCTGTGCGCGGGATATTTGTATCACCCGAAAAATTGAGTTGAAGTCCTAAATATTTCCAGAAAGCTTTGATAACGCCAATTACTGGGGGATAGACAAAATCAGCCACGTGAAACTTTTGCTTCCATTGCTTGCTTGTACAAACGCCCCGCACGATAACTTGAGCGAACCAGTGGTCCGCTCATGACTCCAAGGAAACCAATATCTTCAGCTTCTTTGGCATGGACTACAAATTCTTCTGGCTTTACCCAACGCTCAACAGGGTGGTGCGTAATTGTTGGACGCAAATATTGAGTGATGGTGATTAGGTCGCAACCCGCACTGTGGAGATCTTCAAGGGCTTGCGTAACTTCTTCATGAGTTTCGCCAAGTCCAAGAATGAGATTTGATTTAGTAATCAAACCAAAGTCGCGCGCCATGCCAATGACTTCGAGTGATTTTTCGTATGAGAAACCGGTGCGAATTCGTTTGAAAATGCGGGGGACTGTCTCGAGGTTGTGTGCAAATACCTCTGGACGGGTTTCAAATATTTGATTGAGTAGTTCTGGCTTTGCATGAAAATCTGGAGCGAGCATTTCGACTCCACACCCGGGATTGAGTTCATGAACTTGGCGAATTGTTTCGGCGTAAAGCCAAGCCCCCTCATCTTCTAAATCATCGCGAGTAACTCCGGTAATGGTTGCGTACTTCAAACCCATTGCTTTTACGGATTCGCCAACTTTGCGTGGCTCTTCGCGATCGAGTGCATCTGGTTTTCCAGTATCAATATTGCAGAAGTCGCAGCGACGTGTGCATTTTTCGCCACCAATAAGAAATGTTGCTTCTTTATCTTCCCAACATTCAAAAATATTTGGACATGCTGCTTCTTGGCAGACAGTGTGAAGACCTTCACTCTTAACAAGTGTGCGAAGACGTGTGTATTCCGGCCCCATGTTGGCACGAGTCTTAATCCATTCAGGTTTGCGCTCGATAGGTACAAGTGAATTGCGCGCCTCAACGCGTAGCAACTTGCGACCTTCGGGTGCCAATGTCATGCGCAGACCTTTCGTAGAGCCTCAATCATATGGCGCGCAACTAGTGCAGCAACATCGTCAACGCGTATATCCCGACCTAGTTCTCTAGCAATGCTCGTTACATCGGCGTCATCAATGCCACACGGAATGATTTGACCAAAGGCGCTCATATCTGGATTTACGTTGAGTGCGAATCCATGCATCGTTACGCCCTTTGCTACACGAATCCCGATTGCCGCAATTTTACGTTCTCCACGATCATCAACAATCCATACACCTGATCTTTGAGAAATACGTTGCGTTGTAATTCCTAATTGAGCACACGCTTTGATAAGTGCGCCTTCAACAACTCTGACAAAGCCAACAAGTTCGCGAGGATTTGCGAGTCGAATAATTGGGTATCCCACTAGCTGTCCTGGACCGTGCCATGTAATTTTTCCTCCGCGATCAACATCTATAACGGGTGTCCCATCCTTTGGCTTCTCGTTATCTAATGTTCGACGCCCTGCCGTGTATACAGATGGATGCTGCAATAGAAGAAGTGTGTTTGATGCGGACTCTTGCGCAACACCTGTGTGAATTTCTCGTTGAGTGGTCAAGGCGCTGTGATATTCCACTAATCCTGCGTGAATAACGGCAATCTCATCAGTGCGCGATGGGCTGACGACGGACATAAACCCAGCCTAAAGGTAGGATTGCACCCTTACCAATTGGAACGAATGAAAGGGTTTACTAGCCGTGTCACAGAGGGCAGAAAAGCAAGTTTCAGGAGTCAAAGGGCGAAAGCCATTGTGGTTCGCCATCATCTCAATAGTCATCTGGTTGGGAATCTCAGGAGTTGTAGGTCCACTTTTTGGTCAACTCTCCACTGTGCAAAAAAATGATAACTCAAAGTTTTTGCCCGCAAGTGCCGAATCACAGATCGTTTCGGCCGAATCCCATAAATTCACTAGCGTTGCAAGCGATGCATTTCCGGCACTGGCTCTCTTCATTGGAAATGTCAATGCAGACAAAGTTGCGCAGGCAAATGTTTTCTTCTCAACTTTTGCAACCAAGCCACTCGTTGATGACAAAGGTGTTCCACTCAAGGATTCCAAAGGCGTCGCTATCAATAAAACTATTGGTGACTTCCTTACTCCTAACACTCCCATCATTGCCTTTGCGGCCCCTAAAAATGACGCTCTTCTTGCCAGTCTTCCAATTTCGGCCTCGCAAATTACTGTCACACTTGCAAATAAGAAGCCAGCTCTACCTGCAGTTGTTACAGCTATGCGTTTTTACACACAAAGCTATGCAAAGAGTCAAGGTTGGGAAACCCACATGACAGGAATCGGTGCAATTTTTGCCGATCTCTTTGGAGCATTTGGAAGTATTGATTCAAGTTTGCTTGCAACAACTGGTTTAGTTGTTGCTTTGATTTTGATTGTTGTGTATCGATCACCAGTGCTATGGATCTTGCCTCTGTTTTCGGCAGTGATTGCGTTATCACTTGCTGGTGGAATTATTTATTTATTGGCCAAGCACAACATCATTGATTTGGATGGACAATCTCAAGGAATTCTTTCAGTTCTTGTATTGGGAGCGGCCACAGATTATGCACTCTTACTCATTGCGCGTTATAGAGAAGAACTGCATTTAGTTGAATCTCGATTTGGTGCAATGAAGCGTGCTTGGCGTGGAGTTGTCGAACCGATTATCGCTTCGGGTAGCACAGTGACATTGGGCCTTCTTGTTCTCGTTCTTGCATCACTAAAAAATAGCCGCGGACTTGGTCCAGTGGGTGCGATTGGAATCGTCGCCTCTATGCTGACGATTCTTACTTTCTTACCAGCATTGCTTGTCGTATTTGGCCGATGGATTTTTTGGCCTCGAATTCCACATTTTGATTCTGAAGATGAAAAACTCAAGGGAATATGGGCAAAGGTTGCACTGCGCACTCAGAATCATCCCCGTAAGTATTGGATGGTCTCAGCAGGGCTACTCGTGATTCTTGCTTTCTTTACAACGACTCTTCATGCTGATGGAATCTCTAGTACTGATCAATTTACTAAAAAGACTGACTCGATTATTGGTCAGCAGAAACTTTCAAACTATTTCCCTGGTGGACAAGGTCAGCCTGCGCAAATAATTGTTCCAGTTGCTAAAGCAGATGAGGCAATTGCTACCCTGAAATCAATCAAGGGTATTATTAGCGTTGTACCAACGTTGGATGGCCCAGTCATTCCTGGCCAACCACTACCTGCAACAAAAATTGCAGATGGAAAGATTTTGCTGAACGCAACCTTTGATGTAGCTGCAGATTCACTTGCAGGACGTGCGATGGTTCCAGGAATTAGATCTGCGATGCACGCCATCGATCCATCAATTGCTACAGGTGGAACCTCAGCTGTCTATTTTGATATTGATAAAGCCTCGACAAGAGATCGCAATCTCATTATTCCAATTGTGCTGATTTTGATTGCCATAGTTCTAGGACTTCTTTTGCGCTCCATTCTTTCCGTGGTGCTCTTGTTGGTGACTGTTGTTCTTTCATTCCTTGCGACATTGGGTGCGAGTTCACTCGTCTTCCATCACATCTTCAAGTTCTCAGGTGAAGATTCTTCATATCCACTCTTTGCATTCGTATTCCTGGTTGCATTAGGTATTGATTACAACATCTTCTTGATGACTCGCGTGCGTGAAGAGACTCTCAAACTAGGTACTCGCGCAGGCATGACAAAGGGCGTAACAGTTACTGGAGGAGTGATCACTTCTGCAGGTGTTGTGCTGGCGGCAACTTTTACAGTCCTTGGAATTTTGCCACTCGTTGCTCTTGCCGAAATCGGATTTACAGTGGGATTTGGCGTACTCCTTGATACTTTGATTGTTCGATCTATCTTGGTACCTGCATTAGTGCATACAATCGGACCAAAGATTTGGTGGCCTTCAAAACTTCAACACGAAAAGGTGTAACACATGGCTCTGTGCGTAGGAATAACGGGATATGGATTAGCTGGACGTTATTTTCACGCTCCATTGCTCAAAGGATGCGGCTTCGATGTTGTTGGTATTCAAACCAGCAATGCCGAACGCACATCACATGCTCTAACTGATTTTCCTTCAACAAAAGTTGTTGCCACTGCTCAAGAACTTGTCACACTTGATCTCGATCTCGTTATTGTTGCGTCTGCCAATGTGGCTCATGCCCATGATGCGTATGTAGCAATTGATGCAGGAATTCCAGTCGTCATTGATAAACCGATGGGTCGCACCTATGAAGAGACTCTTTCTATTGTGGAGTATGCGAAGAAAGCTGGAGTTCCAATCACAACTTTCTTCAATCGTCGCTGGGATAGCGATGCGCTAACAATAAAGAGTGTGATTGCAAGTGGAACGCTAGGGGAGATTTTCCGACTCGATTCGCGTTTCGAACGTTTCCGCCCAGAATTAAATACAAGTTCTTGGCGTGAAACTATGTCACCTGCCGATGGCGGCGGCCAGCTCATTGATTTACAGCCACACTTAATTTCAACGTCGATGGAATGGCTTGGCACACCGGAATTAGTGAGCTCAAGTGTTCGCTCCATTCGCGGTGGCGCAGATGATGATTCAGTCCTTGTTCTTAAGTATTCAGGCGGAGCTGTGGGCTATCTATCGGCGAGTGCAATTGTTGGCGCGCCAGGTCCTCGCATTCGCTTGCTGGGAACGAAAGGCGCACTCGTTATCAATGATTTAGATCCGCAAGAAGATTTATTGCGCAGTGGAAAAATTCCAGAAGGTGGAACATGGAAACTTCCAACTACATCCAAGACTTTTATTTATCGTGGTGATGAGGTGGAAGAGATAGTCTCGCAGCCAGGGAACTATGCCCACTTCTACCTTGAAGTAGAAGGCGCAATTGCCGGAAAGAATCCATGGCCAGTGAGCACGGCTGATGCGTTGCTGGTAGCGAAAATAATTGATCAAGCACGAGCACAATCAATTCATGGGTAAACCAGTTGTAATCATTGGGGCGGGCCTAGCTGGAATAGCTGCGGCACTACATTTAGAAAAAAATAATCGTGAGGTTATGGTTTTAGAAAGTAGTGACCGAGTCGGTGGTCGCGTCACGAGCGATCGCATTGACGGCTATATCTGCGATCGCGGATTTCAATTGATAAATTCGAGATACCCAGCTGTCGTTGAATTAGATGTCATAAAGGAAATAGATTTTATAGTTGCACCCCGAACCATTCAGGTAGCGATGGGAAGTGAACATTTCGCGCTAGGAGATCCTCGTACTGCGCCATGGAGTGCACTCGATAGAGCCACAGGTTCGATGAGTGAGAAGTTTGCATTTGTGCGCTATTTATTGAGCAAAAGTATTTTAGGAAACTCATTGGCTCAAGAACTCAAAAATGCAGGGACTGGCAATTTATATTCGCGCGTTCTGGAACCATTTCTGACTGGGGTATTTCTTACCGATCCTGATCGGGTGGATGCCATCTACGGGAAAAGTGTGATTAAGAGTTTTATTAGTGGAACACCTGGCCTTCCTCGCTACGGTGTTGGCGATTTCAGTAATGCCCTTGGAAAGAGATTGAAAGATGTGCGCTTAGGTACTCGAGCAGAAGCGATTCGGGGAAGTGATGTGGAAACTAACCACGGGAGAATTCAAGCAAGTGAAATTATTGTTGCAACAGATGCGACAACAGCATCGCAACTTTTGGATTTGCGAGATATTCCAACAATTTTGGGTTGTACAACGTGGTATCACAGCGTTGATGCGGGATCTCGCAATGGGCAATTAGTGATCGATGGACAAGCTAGGGGCCCAGTAATAAATTCCTTGGCGATCTCCAAAATTTCACCATCGTATGCACCGGTTGGGAAAGATTTGATTTCAACTACAACGCCAATTTCAGTGACTGAGAGCGAAACTCGCAGACACCTTGCCCTTATGTGGGGTACTGATACTCGGGACTGGCAACTCGTTGCTAAATATGAAATTCCTAGTGCTCTACCTCTTCAAGGGATTGGCCGAGCTCTTTCACAGAACGTTCATGTGCGCGAGAATATTTATTGTGTTGGCGACCATCGAACAACCCCGTCACAGCAAGGCGCACTTTTTTCTGGCAAGTTAGCTGCGGAATTAATCCTCAATAAGTAAAGCGAGTGCCTCAGTGATATGAGGGTAATCAAATTTAAATCCTGCTTCGAGCAGTGCATGTGGCATCACTTTTTTGGAACCCAGAATCTCACTTGAAAAGCCACCGAGTGCAATTTTGAGTGCAATTGCAGGTGCTGGAAAGAGAGCTGGACGATGCATAGCGCGAGCTAGTGCGCTAGTGAATTCTTGATTTGTGACTGGATTCGGTGAGGTTAGATTTACGGGGCCAGAAATATTATTTTCTAGTGCAAAAACAATCGCGCGGATCTGATCGTGCAAAGTTATCCAGGACCACCATTGTTTTCCATTACCCAATTTTCCGCCCAGACCTAAACGAAATAACGGCAACATCCGACCGAGTGCGCCACCCGTTGGGTCAAGAACTAAACCAGTTCGAATCTTGACAGTACGTACGCTGCCTGCAAGATCTGCCGCGCTTTCCCATTCACGACATACGGCTGCGAGAAAATCATCGCCTGACTTATCGCTTTCAACTACAGAGCGATTTCCGCTCTCGCCATACCAACCGATAGCACTCGCTGATATAAAAACTTGTGGTTTAACAACGGATACAGCATTAGCAATCGCTGTAGTTCCAAGCAATCGGGAATTGAGAATCTTTGCTTTATATTTCTTTGTCCAACGCTTATCGCCTACGCCAACACCGGCTAAATGAATTACTGCATCGACTCCCGCGAGTGCTTCTAAATCTACAAAACCAGTATCTGGATCCCACTGAATTTCATCGTGTGCAACAGGTGCTCGGCGCACCAAACGTTGAACTGTGTGGCCTTCACTTTTGAGATGGCCAACAAGTGCGGTACCTATAAGACCAGATGCTCCAGTAATAGCAATACGTTGTGGAACCGTCACTTAGAGACCCAAGTCAGATTCGAATGCTCCACCTTCGAGGCGTTCTTTGAGTGTTACAAGGAAACGTGCAGCATCAGCGCCATCGACAACGCGATGATCGTAGGAGAGTCCCAAATAAACCATCGAACGAATAGCAATAGTTTCTCCGCCATCTTCACCTTTTACAACCATCGGACGTTTTACAACTGCACCAAGTCCAAGAATTGCCACCTGTGGTTGATTAATAATTGGAGTGTCAAAGAGTGCTCCGCGACTTCCAGTATTTGTGAGCGTAAATGTTCCGCCACCTAGTTCGTCAGGAGTTACTTTGTTATCACGAGTACGCGCTGCTAGATCTGCAATCTTTCGAGCAACGCCGCCCATATTCAAATCGCCAGCATTATGAACAACAGGGACGAGTAATCCGCGTTCTGTGTCAACGGCAATGCCCAAGTGTTCGGCGCCGTGATATGTAATCTGGTCACCTTCAACAGAAGAGTTGAGAACAGGATGTTGTTTCAGGGCCTCACATACAGCCACAGCAAAGAATGGCAAGTATGAAAGTTTGACACCTTCTCGTGCTTCAAATGTTGATTTTGAACGATCGCGCAAACGAGAAATCTTTGTCACATCGACTTCAATCACAGTTGTAAGTTGCGCACTTACTTGAAGTGATTCAACCATACGAGATGCAATCACTTTACGAAGTCGTGACATAGTCACAGTTGTTCCGCGAAGTGGGGAAGTAGCCACAGGTGATGGCTTTGACGATGATTGTGCAACAGGGGCTGCAACAGATTGTGCAACAGGGGCAATAGGTTTCGGAGCAGCTGCAACTAAATCTTCTTTGCGAATTCGCCCACCAATACCAGTGCCTTTTACAGTTGCAAGATTGACACCAAGTTCATTTGCAAGTTTGCGAACAATAGGAGTGACATAAGCATCTGCGGGTTGAGCAACAGGAGCTGCTGCAACAACGGGTGCAACAACAACGGGTGAAACCGGTGCAGCAACAACCGGTGCGACGACGGGAGCTGACACTACTGGTGCATTTGCTCCACCAATAAGACCAAGACGTGCGCCAACGGGAACAGTTGTATCGACAGGGACATCGATTGCAAGAAGAGTTCCTGCAACAGGGGATGGAATCTCTGTATCTACTTTGTCAGTTGAAACTTCAAGGAGTGCTTCATCAACAGCAACTGCGTCACCAATATTTTTGAGCCAACGAGTCACGGTTCCTTCACTCACGCTCTCGCCCAATGCTGGCATCGTAATAACTGTGCCTGAACCTGAGGCAACTGGTGCAACTGGTGCAACTGGTGCAACTGGTGCAACTGGTGCAACTGGAGCAGGGGCTGCAACTGGTGCAACAACAGGTGATGCAGCGGGTGCAGGAGTTTGTACTACTGCAGGTGCAACAGCTGGTGCAGGGGTTGGAGCTGATGCATTTGCGCTATCGGCAATGATTGCAAGTTCGGCACCGACTGCAACAGTTTGATCGATGGCAACAACAATTTTTGTAAGAATTCCTGCAACAGGTGATGGAATCTCTGTATCTACTTTGTCAGTTGAAACTTCGAGTAGTGGTTCATCGACATTGACATGATCGCCTTCTGCTTTGAGCCAACGCGTAACTGTTCCTTCGGTAACACTTTCACCGAGTGCTGGCATAGTGACTGAGAATGTCATTGTTATTTCTCCCCGTTGTCCGTGTTATCCGTGCGCATGAAGCGGTTTTCCTGCAAGTGCCATGTGTGCTTCACCCATTGCTTCAGAAAGCGTTGGGTGTGCATGAATCAATGGAGCAACATCGGCAGCCGATGCTTCCCAATTGAAAATAAGTTCTGCTTCTGCGAGAAGTTCGCCCACTCGTGCACCCACCATATGAATACCAAGTACTGGACCATCTTTTTGCGCGACTAACTTAATAGAACCAGCAGTACGCAAAATTTGTGCCTTGCCATTACCTGCAAGATCGTAATTGAGTTCGACAACATCGTAGCCACGCTCTTTTGCAATTGCTGTTGTAAGTCCAACGGATGCAACTTCTGGTTCTGAGTAAGTAACGCGGGGGATACCGTCGTAGTTGATTGCGCGTGGATTCAAGCCCGCAATCTCTTCTGCAACCAAGATTCCTTCAGCAAAACCAACATGCGCTAATTGCAATGTAGGGATCAAATCTCCCACGGCCCAAATTCCTGGAACATTAGTGCGACATTTATCATCGACGAGCACGTAGCCGCGATCCATTGTGATGCCCTGATCTTCATAGCCAAGGTTTGCAGATACTGGCCCACGTCCAACTGCGACCAGAAGAATCTCGGCAGTAAATGTTTTTCCATCTTCTAGCGTGACGGTAACTCCATCGGCTTTTACTTCATGGGACTGAAAACGTGTTCCAAGTTCGAAATTGATTCCGCGCTTTCTAAATGCTCGCTCAAGTTGCTTACTTGATGACTCATCTTCAAGGGGTACTAAGTGGGGCAAGCCTTCAAAAATTGTTACATCGCTGCCGAATGATTTCCACACTGATGCAAATTCAGATCCGATAACTCCGCCACCAAGAACGATTACGCTCTTAGGAACATAGTCGAGTTTTGTCGCATGATCCGAGGTCATAACTTTCACGCCATCAATTTCTAGACCAGGAAGTGATCGTGCATATGAACCTGTAGCAAGGATGATGTTCTTGCCAGTGATGCGTTGACCATTTACTTCGATCGTATCTTTGGCTACGAGTTTTCCATGACCTTCGATATAAGTAATGTTGCGAGACTTGACTAGTCCTTGTAAACCTTTATGCAATTTTGATATGACGCCATCTTTATAACTATTAACGGCTGGCATATCCATTGAAAGAAATTGTGCGTTGACTCCGAAATGTGCCGCATCGCGCGCACCATCTGCGATTTCGCCAGAATGAAGCAGCGCCTTAGTTGGAATGCATCCACGGTGTAGACATGTACCGCCGAGTTTGTCTGCTTCGATCAATGCGACGTTGAGGCCGAGTTGTGCGCTTCGAAGTGCGCATGCATACCCGCCGCTACCGCCGCCAAGAATTACTAGATCGAAAACCGACACATCAAACTCCCATCGCCATCAGGTGCTACCTGCCTATCTTGCCAGCCTTGGCTCAAATTACCGAACTGAGGCTTGCTCAGCCAAAACGAGCAAAGAACGCAGCGCCACACCCGTGCCACCAATAGGTGTATAGCCATGTGCTTTTGAATCATTGTAAGCAGGACCTGCAATATCTAAATGGAGCCATGGCAATTGCGCATTGATGAACTCTTTCAGGAATAAGCCAGCAACTAACATGCCGCCCATTCGATCGCCGATATTTGCAATATCTGCAACAGGGGAATCAAGTGATGCACGTAACTCTTCTGGTAACGGCATCGGCCAGAAAGATTCGCCGCTGATGGCAGTTGCAGAAAGGAATTCTTCTCTAAAGCTTTCATTATTTGTCATTGCAGCACTTGTGCGAGTTCCAAGTGCAACTACTTGAGCACCTGTCAATGTTGCTACATCGATGATTCCATCTAGCTTGGGATTTACTTTTTGCGCTTTCATCAGTGCATCAGCTAGGACGAGCCGACCCTCTGCATCCGGATTGAGAACCTCAACGGTCTTTCCGCCAAAAATTGTGATGATGTCACTTGGACGAGTTGCGGTATCGCTGACCATATTTTCTGCAAGAGGGGCCCATGCATCAACTGCAATTGGCAATTTCAAAGTTGCAATAGCAAGTACTGCCGCACACACAGCTGCAGCACCACTCATATCGGATTTCATCGCTTCCATACCTTGTGCCGGCTTTAGCGCGAGACCACCAGTATCAAAAGTTATTCCTTTACCCACGAAGGCATAGTTTTTCTTTGGCTTCGTCGGCGAATATGAAATTTGCATTAAACGTGGGGGATTAGCTGAACCTTGTCCCACCCCAATGATTCCGCCGAATCCTTGAGCCTTGAGTTGCTTCTCATCCCATATTTTAATCGTGAGTTTTGCTTTTGCGCCTCCGGCATTTTTTACCGCTGCGCTTAACTTTTTTGTAAATGAATCAGGAGTTAAATGGCTAGGTGGTGTATTAATGAGATCGCGAACTAAGTATGTGTATTGAGCAATAACTTCTGCACGGTGCGCCGATTCCTTTGATTCTTTTTTCGCGGCAAGGGCGCTGTGAATCGTGATGTTCTTGATTGGATCTTTGTGTTCGTTTTTTGAGGTAGCTCGAAATTCAGTAAAGGCATAGGCACCCAGGGCGGCACCTTCTGCTACCGCAGCGAGTGATATTTGATTGGGAGTTGGAAGGGCAAAAGTGGCCATCGCAGTTCCATCGAGTGCGCGCGATGCAGCTCCTGCAGCACGGCGTAGCGTCTCATGAGTATAAGTAGAAGATTGCTTGCCCAATCCGGTAAAAATTAGAATGCGTACAAATGTGCTTGGCATCTTGATAATCTCATCGACTTTGCCAGTGGCACCCATGTCGTTGAGAAATGGAAGAAGCGCCTTTGTATCTAGTGATAAGTCACCGGATTCAATTTTGACTCCACCTTTCGGTGATGAAGCAAGACCAATTACTAAGACATCATCTTTGACGATTCCATCGGAGAGGCGAATTTTGGACATAGCGAGAGCCTAATAGAGAGAGAAGAAGATTTCACATTGCTAGATTGTGGTCATGAAAATCTCGCCCTTGCACGATAAGCACGTGGCACGTGAAGCCAAGCTGGCCGATTTTGGAGGCTGGCTCATGCCTATCGAATATCCAGGAGCGGGAGTACTTGCTGAGCACGCCGCCGTTCGCGAAAGCGTTGGTATTTTTGATGTCTCGCATTTGGGAAAAGCATCCGTTACGGGAAAGGGTGCATTGGAGTTTCTTAATGCTTCTTTTACTAATGATCTAGAACGCATTACAGATGGAATGGCTCAGTACACAATGTTGTGTACACCTGAAGGGGGAGTTATTGATGATTTGATTGTTTATCGCAATAGTGCGCAAGATTTATTTCTTGTACCTAATGCATCCAACACTGCTGCCGTCGTTGATGTATTACAAAAGAGCGCACCGGCTGGAATTGAAGTTACTAATCTGCACGAAGAATATGCAGTCATAGCGGTGCAAGGTCCTCTATCATCACAAGTCTTAACAGCCCTTGGTATCAAATCTGAGATTGATTACATGAGTTTTTCCCACGTCAGTATCGGCGGGAAAGAGCTCATTTTGTGTCGCACTGGTTACACCGGAGAATTCGGTTATGAACTATTACCCCAATGGAATGATGCACCCGCAGTGTGGGATGCACTCGTTGAAATTATTACCCCATTGGGCGGTCAAGTATGTGGACTCGGTGCGCGTGACACACTGCGTACTGAAATGGGTTACCCATTACATGGCCACGAATTAAGTTTAGAGATCTCACCAGTCGAAGCTGGCGCACCGTGGGCTGTGGGTTGGAAAAAAGAGAGTTTTATTGGCAGCGCAGTTTTGCGTGAGCAAAAATTAGCGGGACCCAGCCGTATATTGCATGCGCTCTCATCACTCGATCGTGGAATTCCACGCGCTCATATGTCTGTAAAAAATGCGGCCGGTGAAAATATTGGTGAGGTCACAAGTGGAACTTTCTCACCTACATTGAAAAAAGGTATCGCCTTAGCTCTTCTCGATCCTTCGGTATCCATTGGAGATCAGGTTGTTATTGACGTGCGAGGACGCCAATCTTTAGCACAAGTTGTCAAAGCACCCTTTGTTCCTTCGCACGTGCGATAGCGCTTTCTTTATTTGCAAGAAATTCAATGGGTGCAACAAAAGCGGCCTTGAACTTTGTTCTACGTAATGCGCTAAGAATTGCAGGAGCACTCACGATAACCAACGCGCTAGTAAATATGGCGCGCGGAATATCCCAGGCCATCGATGATGCGAAGTGAAAAATTATAAAGCGATGAAAGTTAGTGGCAATTGATGCACCTGGAACTAATGAGAGTTGGTTTTCCAAACCAAGTGCCCATGGCCAAAACTGTAAATCCATCAGCAATCCAAATAAGAGTGCAGCGCAAACGCTATAAAAAACAAGTATGACGATCTCTTGTTTTCCTCGCAGACGACGAGGAAGTAATCCGGCAAAGAGACCAATCCATGCACCAGCAAATAATTGATAGCCCAGCCATGGACCTAGGCCACCTGTGAGTAAGGCTGAAGTAAAAATTGAAGTAAGACCCAGAATAAATCCAAAGGAGGGGCCAAAGACACGAGCACTCAAAATCAATACAAACCACATCGGTTCTATTCCTACTGCGCCTGCTCCTAAGGGGCGAAGGGCGGCAACAACTGCAGTGAGTACTCCTAGGAGTGCAATGGATTTTGCATCGAGTGAATCATTACTGATTTTCATGACCAGCAAAAAAATGGCTAATACAGTTGCAACCCAAAAAAACATAGTTGTTCTAGGAATAGTTGATGAATGTATAAAGAATGGCCAGAGAAAACCAGCCAAACTTACAAAGCTTGCACATGCCAACACTAAATAAGTTTGTCGATTAAAAATTACGATTGGCGAAGTCTTCATCGTGTTTCCAATGCGCTAACGACATCTTTGACTGTCAACCAGGGTTGAGGCGACATAACCTTTGCGACTTGCGGTGCAAAGGCAGGGGAGGAGAGCAAGACATCCAGAGTTGGCCCATCTGCAACAACATCACCATCGGCCAAGAAAATAACTCGAGAAGCAAGTTCGGCCACAAGTTCAACATCATGGGTTGCCAGGATGACTGTTTTCTTGAGAACGCTGGCATACCGTAGAAGCGTTGCTACCAAATGGTTTTTTGCTTGATAATCCAAACCTCGTGTTGGTTCATCTAAAATAAGAATTCTTGGTTTAGCCGAAAGCACAACACAGAGTGCAAGAGCTAAGCGTTGTCCTTCAGAGAGATCACGAGGATGAGTGTGCGCAGAAATCCCTGGAACTAGTTCATTGAGAAGAGCAAAAGTTGTTCCCTTATCTACCTCATTATCTTTATCTGCTTGAGTGCATTCCATCAGAACACTTTGGCCATAGAGGAGATCACTTGGCTCCTGCGGTATGAAGCCAACACTTTCGCGGCGAGCACTGCCATTGAGTTTTGCTGGGTCATGTCCCTGAACACGCACACTGCCTTTTTCAGCGTTATTGAGTCCAACTATTGAGCGAAGCAGAGTGCTTTTGCCCGCTCCATTGCGTCCCATCACCGCAATAATTTCGCCTTCATGAAATTGCAGATTGATATCTCGAAGAACAATTTTTTCGCCATATGTGCAGGAGAGATTCTTGCTCTCTACAACACACTCTCCACCATTGGCAGATTCGACAATGCGTGGGCTATACGTAGCATTTCTAATATCTTCACTCAGTCGTCTCATATCGCGAACGCTAAGACCAGCATCAGCTAATCCCAATGCGCGTGCTAAATGCACAATGGGTGGAGCAATATCTGAATCACTCATGATCTGCGATGGCGTTCCCACTCGTGCATTACCAACACCATCAATATGAACAATACGATCTGCAAATTGAATAACGCGCTCTAATTTATGTTCTGCAATAACAATAGTGAGCCCTAAATCATTGACCAATCGGTGCAATATTGAGAGAACTTCCTCTGCTGCAATCGGGTCGAGGGCACTTGTTGGTTCATCTAGAACAAGAACTTTTGGATGCATGACTAGCGCACTGCCGATAGCAACACGTTGTTGCTCCCCACCGCTTAGTGTTGCCAGTGATCGATTACGTAAAGGGGCAAGACTGAGTAAATCTAAAATCTCTTCCACTCTTTTGCGCATTACATCGGGAGCAATATTGAGTGTTTCCATTCCAAATGCCAGTTCTTCTTCAACCGTATCGGTAACAAAACCGTTGGCAGGATTTTGACCCACAATTCCGATGAGGTGGGCCAGGCCGCCAGGCTTTACTAATTGAGTTGAAATACCATCGACACTGACATTGCCGGCCAAAATTCCACCAGTGTGGTGTGGAACCAAGCCATTGATAAGGCGCAGCAGTGAAGATTTTCCTGAACCCGTTGGTCCAATGACGAGTACGAGCTCACCTTCATCGATGGTGAGATTGAGATTCTCCAGAACCGTCTTGGTTGAGTTCGGATAAATTAATGAAACATCTGAAAACGTAATCACGAAGTACGCACCATTGTTTTTCTTCGCATCAAAATCAATGGCGCTGCGCAATTGATCAGAAGTGCGTAAGGATTCAAAAACGAAAGCAGAGCAGCAAGAACTATGAAAGTATCGCTCACATTCCACGATATCGGGCGGTAGCGAGATCGGGTTTTGAGAGATCCGTATCCACGCGAATCCATAGCGGCTGCTAGATCCAGGCAACGGGCCAGGGATTCCTCAAGCAGTGGAATAAGTGTTCTTTTCAATGAAAGTTGTTGTCCTCGTAAATATTGAGCATCCTTAATTCTTGAAATACTTCTTACCATTTGTGGAACAAGAGATGTGGCAATTACTAAAGCCAACCCAAATTGATAAATTGCAAAAGGTAATACACGCAAGAGTCGGTGTGGACTTGTCAACGATGATGCCGCACCAAAAATAATAAGTATTGCGGCAAGAATGACGCCTTCATGAAAAGTTGAGAAGAGTCTCTCTTGCGTTACGGCCCCACCGATTCGAATTCCCGCCATCCATTGTGGAAGTGGAAGTATGGGTAATTTAATCAGCGTCGTACCAGGAATCGGTGTACCTATAAGAACTCCAAAAATGCATCGGATAGCAATAATCCAAAGTCCGAGCTTAAACGCTGATTCGAAACTTTTACCCCAAGGTGCATCCTCGCGAAAAGTGCGTACTACGAGAAATGCAACACCCACGACGACGATTGAAATCCACGCGTTGTTCAACCGCGTAATTTCAAAAGCTAGAGCGATGGACCAAATCCACCACGTCAATGGGTGCTGCATTCGTTTCATCTATTTATACTGATTTTTTAGGCAAGAGTGCCTTAGGAGTATCTATTTCAGTTCCGCAATCTTTTGCGGGATATCCATTGATTCCACAGATCATGCCGGAGGCTGTCGCGCGAATTTTTACTGCTGCTGCCAAGACATCTGCACCAATTGCATCTGGTGAAATACTCACGCATGTTTTTATCATGGGTGGCAATTTCTCACCTTGTGGTTTCAAAAATGCCGAACCAAAATCAATAACGACCCCGATACGTTTTTTTCCAGCCACTGCTTTTGTCTTTCCGCAAAGATATACAAACGAGGCCTTCACGCGTGGTATAGCTGCATTGGGAACACTGTCTCCTGAAAATGTAAATGCCCATCCTTCAACGCTGCCATCGGCAACATTTGTGGTCGGCCCAGTTGTTGCATAGGACCATTTGGATTTTCCAGGAGCGGCTTGGAAGTAGCCCCAGTATTTATACCCTTTATCTGCGGCCTGACTTGTAGGTATAGTGATTACGGATGTCGCTAAAAAAGCGGCGACTGTGAGTGCATATAAGAATTTTCTTTTCATCTTCTGTGGAGCCTCTCAATATAACGGGAGTCTCACAGGGGCAGACGCACTCTTGGGTGAGCAAATACCTCACTTACGTGTGGACTACACCCCGCAAACCTCGGCGGGTGTCTGTCAAAAACAATCATCATCTTTAGGTAATCCGACTTAGCGCACTCTCATTCGAGCGGCCTTACGGTTGCGGGTCAGCGTCGGACTTTCACCGAACTTCCCCTAAAGAGCGATTTATGAAGTTGTTGGGTAAGAAAACCACAGAGCATTGAACTTGGCAACAGGGCGCGCACGCTTTAGAGTCTGGGAGTTCGAATAGACCAATCACGAAGGAGAATCACGTGGAATATCGCCGCCTTGGTAGTACAGGAATGTATGTCTCTGAAATTTCTTATGGAAACTGGATTACTCACGGTTCACAAGTTGAATCTGATGCGGCGATCAAATGTGTCAAGACTGCTTTTGCCGAAGGAATTACCACTTTTGATACTGCAGATGTTTATGCCGGCACTAAGGCCGAGACAGTATTAGGTAAAGCTCTCAAAGGTATTCGTCGTGAGTCATATGAATTATTTACAAAGGTCTACTGGCCAACTGGTGAGGGAAAAAATGATCGTGGTCTCTCACGCAAACACATCATCGAGTCATGTAACGCTTCACTCAAGCGTTTGCAAACAGATCACATTGATTTGTATCAAGCACACCGTTTTGATTTCGAGACACCATTGGAAGAAACGCTCAGCGCATTTGATGATTTAATTCGCGCCGGAAAAGTTCACTACATCGGATTCTCTGAATGGAATGCAGAGCAGATTGCTAGCGCTCTCAAAATTCAAGATGCACGTGGGTATAACCGCTTTGTTTCTAGCCAGCCACAATATTCAGCACTATGGCGTGTCATTGAGGCAGAAGTTGTGCCTTTGTCACTCAAAGAAGGCATTGGCCAAATTGTTTGGTCGCCAATGGCACAAGGTGTTTTGAGCGGCAAGTATTTGCCAGACAAGAAGGCACCAGCTGGTTCACGCGCAACAGATAAGAAGAGTGGCGCTGGAATGATTTCTCGTTGGATGCGCGAAGACGTTCTGACTGCAGTTCAAAAACTCAAGCCAATCGCCGATGAAGCCGGAATCACAATGTCACAGATGGCAATTGCATGGGTACTTCAAAACCCTAATGTTTCAAGTGCGATCATGGGCGCTACAACTCCGAAGCAAGTAAAAGAGAATGTCAAAGCTTCCGGAATTAAACTCTCTGCAGACACTATGAAGGCAATTGATAAGGCACTTGGAACTCTTCCAGAGAAGAATCCAAAAGAGAATATCAGCCCGAATCCTCGCGCTTAGTTAGAGGTTCGTATCTCCGACTTTATGCATCGGCTTAGGTGCGCGTAAACGGCGCATCTGAGTCGATCTAAGCCATGCATACATTCCAATACCTTTTGTCACTTCGTTCGGGAATTTTTCTGCTACTAATTTCTTCATTTTACGAGATAGAAAAAAACCATCGATGACTGCAATAGCAAGGACTGCGTACATCAGAGCAATTGCACCAAGTTGAACGGCTGCAACTGGAATAAGTGTGAGAACCAGTACAACAAAAATAATTGGCAAAAAGTATTCGCCAACACTTCGTCTTGAATCGACATAGTTGCGGATAAATCTTTTCGCAGGACCACGGTCGCGAGCAGGCAGAGCATTTTCATCTCCGCGTAAATATGCAGCGCGTGCGGCTTGGCGTTGTGCAAGTCCAGCAGCTTTTGCGCGCTTCTTATCCTCTTTGCTTACTGCGGGGGCAAGGGATGAAACATTTCGCTTTGATTCTGCCTCTTTACGCTTTGGCGTTGGGCGACCTTTTTTCTGTGATGAATCCTCTGTATTAGTCATAGCGGTAACTATAGAGCCAGCATTCTTTCCAAAGCCAGTTTCGAGAAATGAGCAATATCTTCGCGCACTTGAATCTGATTGACGATGTGTCCCGCAACGAGTGATTCCATTGCCCAGACCAAGTGCGGCAGATCGATTCGATTCATGGTGGAGCAATAGCAGACGGCTTTGTCGAGAAAAAAGATCTCTTTATCGGGATTATTCTTGGCCAGGCGAGTAACGAGATTGAGTTCGGTGCCGATAGCCCACTTACTTCCAGCAGGGGATTGCTCAACGGTGCGAATAATTTTTTCAGTCGATCCAACAACATCAGCTGCTCGCACAACTTCATGCTGACACTCTGGATGCACAAGAACTTGAACACCAGGTACTCGATTTCGAATCTCATTCACTGATTCCAGGCTAAAGCGTCCATGCACTGAACAATGTCCGCGCCACAAAATTACTTTCGCATCTCTAATTTCTTCAATACTCAAACCGCCCATTAGTTTCCATGGATTCCAGAGAACGCAATCCTCGAGAGTCAGACCAAGACTGAGAACTGCTGTATTGCGACCTAAATGTTGGTCAGGTAAAAAGAGAATTTTTTCTCCTTGCGTAAATGCCCACTTCATCGTCTTTTCTGCATTCGATGATGTGCAAATTGTTCCACCGTGTTCGCCAGTAAAACTTTTTATTGCAGCAGAGGAATTCATATACGTAACAGGAATAGTTTTCGAAGCAACGCCGATCTCGCTCAGTTGCTTCCAACATTCATTGACTTGGTTCTCGGTTGCCATATCGGCCATAGAACAACCAGCTGCTAAGTCAGGAAGAATTACCTTTTGATTTTTCGAAGTCAAAATATCGGCGCTCTCTGCCATGAAATGAACTCCGCAAAAAATGATGTATTCAACACTGTCCTGCGCCGCCGCTGACTGAGCCAATTTGAATGAGTCTCCAGTGATATCTGCAAACTCGATAACTTCTTCTCGTTGGTAATGATGTCCAAGAATGAGGGCTCTATCACCGAGTGCAGCGCGAGCAATCTTTGCGCGAGCAACTAAATCGGGATCACTTTCTGGGGGCAATGCCCCAGTACAGGAGACACCGCGTTGGCTCAATAAGTCACTCTCGTGGCCCAGAAGTAATAAGTCGCTCAATGCCATGGCGCTATTCTCTCTTAGAACCAGTGTTTATGTCGCCTCGACAAGGCATAGCAGGTAGGATTGGCACACGCACAAGGGAGAGAAAATGACTACTGAGACAACAAATATCACCACTGGAATTGCATTGACTGATGTTGCAGCGGCAAAGGTAGCTGCGCTATTAGCTCAAGAAGGTCGCGATGATCTCAATCTGCGCGTTGCAGTTCAACCAGGTGGTTGCTCAGGTCTTCGCTACCAACTCTATTTTGATGACCGCAATATGGATGGCGATGTTGTTCGCGAATTCGGCGCAGTCAAAGTTATTACAGACAAGATGAGTGATCCATATCTTTCTGGTGCCACAATCGATTTCGTTGACACAATCGAGAAGCAAGGTTTCACCATTGATAATCCCAATGCACAAGGCTCTTGTGCTTGCGGCGATTCATTCAACTAATTTTTACTGCGTTACACCCTAGTATCGCCTCATGAAAATAGGCGTTGCAGGATCTGTGGGTATGGACCATCTCATGACCTACTCAGGAAAATTCACAGATTCCCTAGTTGAAGGTTCCTTGGAAAAAGTTTCGCTCTCCTTTCTCGTTGATAGCCTCAACGTTCGCCGTGGTGGATGCGCGGCCAACATTGTTTTTGGAATGGGTGTGCTTGGACTCAACCCAATTCTTGTTGCAGCAGTTGGAGTTGATTGGGCTGATTACGATGCCTGGCTTACACGACATGGCGTTAACACCGAACATGTTTGGAAATCACAATCGCTATACACCTCACGCTTTATGGTGACAACGGATACCGAACTCAATCAAATTGCATCATTTTTCCCTGGCGCAATGAGTGAAGCGCGCAATATTGAATTAGCACCAATCATGGATAGTGCTGGGCGCTTTGACCTCGTTGTTATTTCACCCGATGATCCAGAGGCAATGCTTCGACATTCTGAGGTTTGCCGCCAACAGGGCATCGCATTTGCCGCAGACCCATCACAACAGATGGCGCGCATGAGTGGTGATGAAATCAAATTGCTCATCGATGGCGCTACCTACTTATTTCTCAATGAGTATGAATTAGCACTTGCGATGCAAAAAACTGGTTGGAGTGATGCAGAGATTCTCTCTCGTGTGAAATATCGCATTGTCACTCACGGTTCTAGGGGTGCTGTTGTTGAAGGAAAAGACCAAGAAATTATTCGAGTAGGAGTTCCTCAAGAAAAAGCAAAGATTGATCCCACTGGTGTTGGTGACTCATTTAGATCTGGATTTATCGCCGGACTTGCATGGGGCTTGGGCCACGAAAGATGTGCGCAGTTGGGATCCATGATTGCAACCTATGTCATAGAGACTTTAGGTACGCAGGAGTATCGCTTCACCCCTGAAGAATTTATCACCCGATTTGAATTGGCATACGGCAAAGAGGCAGCCGCGCAAATTGCTGCCCACATTGGAAAAGATAGTTAATTATTTTTTAGTGATGTGAAATGTTTCAGGGCCTTGCGCTTCTACAAAATTATTTGTCATCCGCCCCCAGGCAAGTAGATCAGACAATGTGGCTGGATCATCACTGAGTAATTCGATACTTTCTCCAGGCACAAGTTCGCTCATTGCTTGAGCACATTCAATAATGGGGATCGGACATCGTTTGCCGCGGCTATCAATTATTTTCAACGCTGCGCCCTAAGTTGCGCTACAGATTCAATAATGGCCGTTGCGAGTGCATCAATATCGTCCTGCGTGCTCCCATCATGCAAAGTAATACGGATATTTCCGTGAGTAAGTACACCCATAGCTGCGAGTACGTGACTTGGTGCTAAATCATCAGATGTACAGGCAGAGCCTGAATCCACATCAAAGCCTCGAAGTGCGAGGGCTCGAACAAGTTCCTCACCATGACAATACAAAAATGAGAATGAGGCGATAGATGGCAAAGACTTATCCAAATCACCAGCAATATCGCAGTCATGTACTTCCTTCGCAATTCGTGCACGAAGAGATTGATTCAATTGACGTAGCTCTGATTCGTTTCGCCATGCCTCAAGTGCGACAACAGATGAGAGTAGAAGGGGGAGTGAATAACTTTGTGGAACTCTCTTTATTCCAATGTGTGGAAATGGGTTTTTCCAAAGTTTTGAATTTCGAATTCCAAGAATTGCAATGCCAGCAGGACCGGCCCATGACTGTGAATCAAAGAGGGCGCTATCCCATCGATTGGGCAAAAGTGAAATATTCGGAGTTGTTGTCGCATCGCATGCGATCAATGCATTGGGGTAGGCATCAACTATTTGTTGACTTGGTGCGATAACGCCTGTTTCGCCATTTGCAATTTGTAGCGCAAATATTCCTGATTGAGTCGATGGTGATATCTGGATATCGCCCTTGAGTCCGACTGCGATTTCATGAGGTGTAAATGATCTGGCCGTGGCAATAATTTCACTTCGGGATGTTGCGCCATAAAAAATATTGGTAGATGCGCCAGTAGCGAAACCAGCGATAGATAAATAATGACCCAGGAGTGGTTCCCCGAGTACTTCAATCTCATCAATTCGAAGTGATAAGAGTTGGGCGAGTGATTCAATGGCTTCGGCTCGCATTCGATTGGCACGATTTGCCACTTGAGAAAGTTTCTTGGGATCGGCCCAGCCGGCATCAAAGGCGGCCGCAAGTGCAGCCTGAGCTTTTGGATGCAAGGGGCTCTCTTTAACGAAATTTCCTGTGACACGAACCACCCGCGAGAGATTACTAGGTGGTGGCTTATAAGCCTAAATAGCCCACTATCCTTACGCCTATGTCTGGAGATAAATCCCAAAATCGCACAATCCGCCGCGTGGTGTTGGCTCTTAGTCCAGTGATTTTTTTGCTCACTGGTTGCGCGCGAGTCTCCGGTCTTGGCTTTAATGAAAACGTCACAAGTGTCAATAAAGTTTCGCTGCCGATGTGGCAAGGCTTTTGGATTACAGCAGGAGTAGTGGGAGTCATTACTTTAGTTTTGATTCTATGGCCAGCAGTTTTTCATCGCACAAAAGTTGGCGCGCCAGAATTCCCAAAGCAGACTCAGTACAACATTCCGGTGGAAGTTGCTTACACGCTCATTCCATTCGTGATTGTTGCAGCTCTATTCTTCTTTACTGCTGTAAGTGAAAATAAGATCATTCATAAATCAACGGCAGTTGCTCATGAAATTGGCGTCGAGGGAATTCAGTGGTCTTGGCAATTCTCATATCCTGAAGCAGGAGCAAAGGCGATTGTCACTGGAACGCCAGAACAACCTCCCACATTAGTTATCCCTCAAGGTGAAAAAGTTCGTTACGACCTAACCTCTAATGATGTGATCCATGGTTTTTGGATTCCCGCTTTCATGATTCAAATGCAAAATCTTCCAGGAGTGACAAATCATTTAGAATTTACAGCAAATAAGTTGGGTGAGTTTCCGGGATTCTGCAATATGTTATGCGGGCGTAGTCACTCGCAGATGAGATTTAAAGTCAAAGTCGTTACTCCTACGGAATATAAGACGTATCTCGAAACACTTAAGGCGGCCACGGTATGACAACGTATGCAGAGCGTCCAACCCTTACCTCAGGTGGACCAGTACCGACGCATAAAGGTAATCGATTTGTAAAATACCTTACAACAACAGATCATAAGTCAATTGGATATATGTACTTAGTAACAACTTTTGCCTGGTTCTTAGTTGGTGGAATTCTCGCTTTAATTATGCGAACAGAACTTGCTCAACCAGGTCTGCAATTTTTGAGTACGGAGCAGTACAACCAAATTTTCACCATGCACGGCACGATTATGCTACTTATGTTTGCGACTCCGCTTTTTGTTGGTTTCGCTAATGTGATTATGCCTTTGCAAATCGGTGCAGCAGATGTGGCTTTCCCACGTTTAAATATGTTGTCCTACTGGCTCTACCTCTTCGGTGGCCTCATGGCATTTGGAGGTTTCCTTAGTCCTGGTGGAGCGGCCTCTTTTGGTTGGACTGCATACGCACCACTTGCTAATTCAACATACTCACCAGGAATTGGTGGCGACCTTTGGGTAATGGGACTAGCCCTAAGTGGAATTGGAACAATTCTTGGTGGCGTAAATTTCATTACAACTATTTTCACAATGCGCGCACCAGGTATGACAATGTTTAGAATGTCAATTTTTTCTTGGAACATTCTTCTTACATCTATTCTTGTTCTGCTTGCATTCCCACCACTAGCTGTGGCACTTCTTGGATTGGAATCGGATCGACTCTTTGGTTCGCATCTCTTTGATCCAGCAAATGGTGGAGCGATGTTATGGCAACATTTATTCTGGTTCTTTGGACACCCTGAGGTATATATCTTGGCACTTCCATTTTTTGGAATAGCTACCGAAATTTTGCCAGTCTTTAGCCGTAAACCAATTTTTGGTTACAAAGGTCTTATTGCTGCAACTATTGCAATCTCAGCCCTTTCTGTTTCTGTGTGGGCTCACCATATGTTTGCCAGCGGACAGGTTCTTCTTCCGTTTTTCTCTTTCATGACATTTCTTATTGGTATTCCAACAGGTGTTAAATTCTTCAACTGGATTGGCACCATGTGGCGAGGTAATGTTTCATTTGAAACACCGATGTTGTGGGTGATGGGATTTCTAGTAACCTTCCTATTTGGAGGTCTGACTGGAATTATCTTGGCCTCACCACCACTTGATTTTGCAGTTTCGGCTTCTTACTTTGTAGTTGCACATTTCCACTACGTACTATTTGGAACTGTTGTATTCGCAATGTTTGCGGGTTTTTATTTCTGGTGGCCGAAGATGACTGGTCGAATGCTCAATGAACGACTTGGCAAAATTCACTTTTGGACTCTCTTTGTTGGCTTCCACCTCACATTCTTAATCCAGCATTGGTTAGGTATCAAGGGATTCCCTCGACGTTATGCCGACTACCTACCCACTGATGGATTTACATTTATGAATACTGTCTCCACGATTGGCTCGTTCCTTTTGGCTCTTTCCATGATTCCATTTTTCATCAATGTATGGATTACTCGAAAATCTCCTCTTGTCAATTGTGATGATCCTTGGGGTTACGGCGCATCACTTGAATGGGCGACATCATGTCCGCCACCGCGTCATAACTTCTTGTCCATGCCGCGCATAAGTAGTGAGCGCCCAGCCTTTGATTTACATCACCCACACATAAAAACTCAGGTCCACTAAGTCGATGAAAACTAACTGGCGCTTATTTGTTGGACTCTCTGTTTTTTACGCAATCGTGGCTATTGTTTATTGGAAACTCAAGGGTGATCCGCTAGGTATTACCGGAATACTTCTCTCCTCCGGCTTAGCGGGCATGGTTGGTTTTTATATTTGGTTTACGCAAAAGCGAATCGGCACAACTCTTCCAGAAGATAATACTGCGGCAGAAATAGTCGATGGCGCAGGAGAACTTGGTTTTTATAGCCCTCATTCTTGGTGGCCACTTCCAGTTGCACTGAGCATGTGTGTGGCGGGAATGGGCTTACTTATTGGTTGGTGGCTGACTTTAGTAGGAGTAACCACATTAATTATTAGCATCATTGGTCTTGTCACTGAATACGAAAAACCACTTTCTACTATTTCGCACTAAGTAATTCGTGAAGGCAATCTTTGGGAGAGTAGCTCCTTTTCTTTTTGTACTTTTGTGGAGTACTGGATTTATCGGTGTGAAGTATGGAATCCCTTACGCATCACCTTTTGCATTTGTTGCCCTTCGAATGTGTATAGCCGCTCCCTTATTGGCACTCTTTGCGCTCATTTTTACTAAAAAATTTGAGATAACGAAAAAGATCATCTTTCAATCAAGTGCCATTGGTCTCACTTTGCATGGTGCATACCTTGCTGGTTGTTTTTATGCTGTCAGCAAGGGCTTACCGGCAGGCATTGTTGCTCTCATAGTTAGTTTGCAACCAGTATTAGTATCAATTTTTGCCGCAATTTTTTTGAAAGAAGAACTCAACTCTCGAAAAATTGCTGGTCTCATTCTTGGGCTATTGGGATTGGTTATTGTGTTAGCGCCTCGTATTGCACACACCTCAGATATTTCGTGGGTGGCGCTAATCGCTTGTATCCTGGCACTCATAGGCGGAACTTCAGGAACTATTTTGCAGAAGCGCTATGGCGCCGGGATACCTGTGCTGGCCTCAACATCAATTCAGTACGCAATGACAGCCCTTATGGTGGGATTGCTATCACTTGTTAGCGAAGATATCCGAGTGCAGTGGGATGCCCATTTCGTTTTTGCTCTCACCTGGCTCATTCTCGTTCTATCAGTGGGTGCAATTTTGCTGCTCTTTAGTTTGTTGGCAAGTGGAAGCGCAGCAAGTGTTTCTTCATATTATTATTTAGTCCCACCTGTTACAGCGATAGAGGCGTACTTTCTCTTTGGTGAGAAAGTATCAATCTACGGCTTTGTAGGAACCATCATCACCGTCATGGGAGTCTGGTTAGTAGTTGCAAAACGAACTAGTGGTGTTCGATCTCTTTGAGATCTTGAGCCGAAACCTTAGGAACCGCAACAGCATTTGCGCGGCTCATACGATTACGCAACTTGTTTTTGATGGCGCCAGGGCGCTTCACGCCGCGTGCATCTGTGTCAGATAGTTCAAGAGGCTTTGGTTGCTCATGTTGCGTTAGAACCCACGCCTTTTCAGGTGAAATTGGCTCATGAACTTCTACGAATTCACCACTTGGCATACGAACAAGTGTGCCTGTTTCGCGACCATGTAATACCAAGTCTCTGTCAGCTCGTTGTAATGAAAGACAAAGACGCTTAGTAATAACAAAGGCAATCGGTGGCAACACTAATATTCCGATGCGACTAAACCACATCATCTGATTGATGGTGAGATGAAATGTGGTTGAAATAATGTCGTTACCGCCATTGAGAAGGCCGACAATAGTAAATGTCAAAGCCATCGCACCGAGAGCTGTTCGGTTAGGAACGTTACGCGGACGATCGAGAATATGATGTTCGCGCTTATCGCCAGAGATCCATGATTCAATAAATGGATAGAGCGCAAGACCTGTAAACATAATTCCTGGAACAATTAATCCTGGAATAAGAATGTTCCATGAGATTGTGTGTCCAAATGCATGAGTCTCTAGTGGGGGAGACATACGAACGAGGCCATCGAGCCATCCCATGTACCAGTCAGGCTGTGAACCTGCAGAAATTTGTCCTGGCGTATAAGGCCCGTAGAGCCAAATTGGGTTGATTGATGCAACAGCCGATAGGAAAGCGATCACACCGAATACGATGAAGAAGAATCCACCAGCTTTAGCCATGTAGACAGGAAGCAATGGGTAACCCACAACATTTTTCTCTGTGCGTCCAGGTCCTGGATATTGAGTGTGCTTCTGGTACCAGACCAACATCAAGTGCACAGTGATGAGGGCCAAGAAAATTCCAGGCAATAAAAGTACGTGGACTGTGTAGATACGAGGGATAAATGCATCTCCAGGGAATGCTCCACCAAATGCAAAGTAGGAAATGTAGGAACCGACAACAGGCAGCGCTTGAATAATTGCTTCAGCGATACGAATACCAGTTCCAGATAAAAGATCATCAGGAAGTGAATATCCAAGGAAGCCTTCAACAATACCTAGTGTAAGAAGGCCAACTCCGATGATCCAGTTGAATTCACGTGGCTTGCGAAATGCGCCAGTGAAATATACGCGCAGTAAATGCACAACAATTGCAACCATAAACAACAGCGCCGCCCAGTGGTGAATCTGACGCATCAATAATCCACCACGAACATCGAATGAGATGTGCAAAGTTGATTGATATGCCTCAGACATAGAAAGACCTGAAAGTGGTTGATAGGAACCGTTATAAATTACTTCATGCTGTGATGGCACAAACCAAAAAGTTAGGAATGTTCCCGAGAGCAACAAAATAATAAATGAGTAAAGTGCTATTTCACCAAGCAGAAATGACCAGTGATCAGGGAAGACTTTGTTGAGATTCTTCTTCATCCATTTAGCAGCCCCTGTGCGATCATCTACATATCCTGCAACAGTACCTACAACTCGTTCGCGTGCGCTCATTTTGTATTTCTCTCCCAGAAGCTAGGTCCGACGGGTTCACTAAATGGATTTTGTGCAACTAAATAACCTTCGCTATCAACGCTGATTCCCAACTGGGGAAGTGGTCTAGCTGCCGGTCCAAAAATAACTTTCGCACCGCGAGGCACATCGAAAGTTGATTGATGACAAGGGCACAAAAGATGTTTTGTCTGTTGCTCGTAGAGTGCGATAGCGCAACCCATATGGGAACAGATTTTTGAGAATGCGATGATTCCTTCGTGGGTCATAGCCAATTTTTCAGGAGTGAGTTGAAATTCTTCTGGGCGAAGACGAATAAGTAGGACCGCATCTTTACCTATGTTATTGAGAGTGCGTTCCTCTCCTGCTCGAAGTTGCGGGAGAACCTGTGCAACGGCGCCGACCTCTAAATCGGAGGGTTTGATAGGGCGGTTACCTGGATCCGTTACAAGGCGAGTTCCTTTATCCCAACTAGTAACATCTAGCTGTTTTGCAGGTAGCGGTCCAAGATCGCGAAGTAGAAGTAAAGGAGAAAGGCCGATAAGTCCTAGTGATAGGCCCATTGTTCGCTTTATTAATGAGCGACGCCCGAGCCCAGCAGCAGCTGCTCCTTCTTTAGCACTCTTAACAAGTGCCGCACGATCTGCATCATCCGAGCGCATCTCATGGCGCATAGCGATTACTTCTTCATCTGGCATCAATGTCTTTGCCCAGTGAATTGCTCCAGCTCCAATAAAGAAGAGTGATGCCGCAAGGCCGACTCCTAGAAAGAGTTGTTTTGCATTAGTTGTACCTAAGACTGGAAGGTAAATAAATAAATCCTGAGAAATCCAAATATAGGAATAGATGAATAAAATTGTTCCCGCTGCCGAGAGAAGAAAAAGAATCGCGACTTGTCGCTCTGCCTTTTTTTCAGCGATTGGATCATGATCTGCTTTGCGATGAACATGCGCAGGCAATCCTGGATCACTAATTGCTTCTAATTCATTCGACATGTAATTATCTCGCCTTCATTGCAAGCCATACAGCTACTCCGATGAGCAATCCAATTCCAAGAGTCCAAATAAGAAGTCCCTCAGTTACAGGTCCAACTCGACCAAGGGCTGCGCCACCTAATGCTGGTTCGGCTTGCGCGGCTTTGATCCATTTAATAATCGAAAGTTTTTCAGCAGGAGTAATAACTTTGTCGCCAAACACAGGCATTGATTGCGGACCAGTAAGCATTGCCTCATACATGTATTTAGGTTCGACACCCATAAGAGTTGGTGCGTATTTGCCCTGAGTAAGTGCTCCACCTTGCGCCGCAAAGTTGTGACACATTGCGCAGTTAGTTCTAAATAATTGTCCCCCTTGAGCTGTATTTCCATCACGTTCGTAATTCAAAACTTCGTCTGTTGGAATAGCCGGCCCAGTTGCTAGGGAGGCTACGTATTGGGCCAACAATGCAACTTGTTCTGCGTTGTACTTAGGAGGTTTGCGCATTGCTTGTTGACTCATATCGGCCATTGGCATGCGACCTGTGCCAACTTGGAAATCTACAGATGCGGCGCCCACTCCGATCAATGATGGAGCTACCTGTCCACCTTCGGCATTGAGCCCGTGACACGATGAACAACCTTTAAGAAATATTGCACGGCCTTCGTCAATAGCAGCAGTGCGAGCAAAAGTACTCATAGATTTTGAAGGCGTCGCACTTGCAACGGAAAAAGTTGTACCGATTGCTAAGAGAGCAAATAAAAGCAGGAGCGGGGCAGCTGCTTTATGTCTGCGGTACCTAGATAAATGTTTCACAAAGAACCCTTCAGTTCACTTTATAAGGTAGATCGCTGAAAAGAGGGCGATCCACACGACGTCGACGAAGTGCCAATAATAGGAAACCACGATTGCTGTTGTGGCTTGCTTCTGCGTAAATCTACGTGCTTTTGAAACACGAAGAATGACGATGAGAAATGCGATTAGGCCACCAGTTACGTGTAGTCCGTGAAAACCTGTTGCGATATAGAAAACAGAGCCGTACGCGTTAGATGAGAGTGTCAAACTTTCGCGCACAAGAGATGCGTACTCATAAATTTGTCCACCAACGAAAAACGCACCCATAAGAAATGTCAGCGAGAACCATTCACGCATTCCCCATTTACTTATTTTGAAAAATGAACCAGTGCGCTTATTTTGAAAACGTTCTGCAGCAAAAACACCGAACTGACAGGTTACAGATGAAAGAACAAGAACGGTGGTGTTGATTGCTGCAAATTTAATATTGAGAATCTTCGAAGATTCAAGCCAAATTGCTGGACCTTGCACTGCGCGCGTTGTGAAATAAATGGCGAATAGCCCGGCGAAAAACATCAGCTCACTCGATAGCCACACTATGGTCCCCACAGCTACAGCATTAGGGCGCGTGATTCTGTGGTGATCGGGAAGCGTTGTCGATGACATGGAGCAGATTATTCCCGAAAAGCGAGGCTGAGTCTCCTTAGAGCCGCCAAAAACCCTTGCCAATTCCTCCTATCTCGCGTGAAACAGGTCACTCGTTACTGCACGCCTCTAGTGGAATTGGAGAATACACTTGTCCCATGTCCGAGAGCGCTTGTGCAAAAAAGAGAATCCTTGTTTACTCCGATGATTCCACTATTCGCTCCGCTATTGCAGGTGCGCTAGGAACTCGACTATCTGAGGATTTGCCAGAACATGAAATTCTTGAATTTGCTACGGGCAACGCGTTGCGCTTATTTCTAGATCGCAAAGGTGCAACGGCTAATAATCACGTGGATGTATTTATTCTCGATGGCGAGGCTGTTCCAGAAGGCGGAATGGGCATTGCCCGTCAGCTCAAAGATGAGATTTTTGAATGCCCGCCAGTGTTGGTGATTACCGCACGAAAAGCTGATGCATGGCTTGCGGCATGGTCTTTAGCTGAAGCATCCGTTATGCATCCCATAGATCCATTCACACTTGCGCATACCGTTGCAGATTTATTGCGCGGAAAAAGCCTGACTACTGCTTGAGTTATTTGTGAAATGAGCTGGCGTACTCATATAGATCACCTTATACGTGGCCTTGATTTAGAGCCAGCCGATGTTCAGTGGTGCATGCGAGAAATTCTGGAAGATCGCGCCGATGTAGTAATCATTAAAGAGTTTTTGCTCGCCCTAAAAGCAAAGGGTGAAACTGCAGAAGAAGTCGGTGCATTAGTTGCACAAATGTATGAACACAGCGCCCCTATAACTATTACAGAACGCGCCGTTGACACTGTTGGAACCGGTGGCGATGGCGCGCACACCATAAATATTTCAACAACCGCCGCCATCATTGCTGCAGCCGCCGGTGTAAAAGTACTCAAACACGGCAATCGGGCAGCATCATCAAAATCGGGTTCAGCAGATCTCTTGGAAGCGTTGGGAATTTTTGTGGCCCTCGATGGCGCTGGAGTTGAAAAAACTTTTCAGGAACTTGGAATTGGTTTTTGTTTTGCGCCAAAGTTTCATCCCGCAATGCGCTTTGCCGCTCCTGCTCGAAAAGAGCTAGGAGTCCCAACTGTTTTCAATATTCTGGGGCCACTCGCAAATCCAGCCAGGCCGCAAGCGGCCGCCATTGGCGTTGCTAACGATCGAATGCATTTACTAATGGCCCAAGTTTTAGGTGACCGTGGAGTCGATGGTTTCGTATTTCGTGGCGATGATGGACTCGATGAAATTACATTGGCGACAACAACATCAGTACTCACCATAGGCAATGGAACTATTTCTAGCGACCTCATTGACCCACGCGATTTTGGAATATCTCTTTCACCAGTGAGCGCTTTGGTGGGAGGAGATGCAACTGAAAATGCACGAATTACGACTGCCATTTTTGCGGGGGAGCGAGGCGCGCCTCGCGATGCGGTTCTGCTCAATGCCGGCGCTGCAATCGCTGCCTACCTTGGTGAGTTTGAACTCTCTTTACATGAGCGAATGGAAATAGGCGTGGCTCGCGCAATTACTGCAATTGATAGTGGCGCCGCAACTCAGTTGGTTGCACGTTGGGCTGAGCTAAGCCAAAGATTGTCGGCTTCGTAATCTTTTCTCATTGATTCGTTTTTGAAGTAAGTACTACCAGCGCCAAAAATCGGCATTGACCATTCTCCCGCAAGTGAAACCAAACGTATTCCAGGAGATTCGAGATAGCTCAGAAGTTTTTCAACTTCTTCATATGTAGATGCAGGCAAAATTGAATCACGAGGAGTCACGATTTCAGATGTCATCACCAATGACTCAATTGTCCTATTGATATCTATTCCATTAACGGATTGGGCACTTCCAACAAGGCGTCCGTATCGAATACACACAAACTCCCAAAGCCCCGATTCCTGTTTTGTGGCAGTAACTAATTCGGGCACCTGCGTGAGGGAGCGAATGCGTTGGCCACGTGAGACACCGCGAACGAAAGCGCTTTGTTGATTTCGCACAAGTGCTGCTTCTTCAAATTTTTCGTCAAGGGAAAGCTCGCGCATCTTTGTTGAAAGGTGCTCGATGAGTTCGCGAGAATCAGTATGTAAATGGTGTTGAGCAAGGGCCACTATCGAGAAATATTGAGTTGCACTTTGGGCACCGATGCAAGGAGCGCCACACTTTTGCATATCGAAGAGGGCACACGGGCTGGCATTTTTCTGACTTTTTTCATTTATTTTGGGAGTGCATTGGCGCAGCGCAATCATTGTATGAATTGCATCAATTGCTAATGTGGCATCGCTAACTCCATTGAAAGGTCCAAGCCATCCTTGTTGATCACGCAGAGTATGCGCACCTCGTAGCGTTACCAATCGAGGGAAGTTCTCTTCATTGATTGCCACCCAGACAGCTTTTTCTTGATTGCGAGATCGACGATTGAATCGTGGCTGATAGTCACTGATAAGACGCAGCTCGCGTACTTGGGCTTCCAAAACTGTTGCGCAAACAATGGTGTCAATGTGATCTGTGAGTGCAAACATCTCATGCATTCTCCTGCGGGTTTCACTGGCCGTGAAATAGCTTCGAACGCGATTTCGTAGGTTCTTAGAAGTTCCCACGTAGAGCGCTACATTCTTAGAATCGCGAAATATATACACCCCAGGTGCGGCTGGAATATTTGCTGCTAAATGCTTCTTAGCGATTTGGGCCTTGGTGATTCGATTACTAAATGAGGAGACTTCTTCCAACGTTGAAATACCTAGTGTGCCCAATCTTTCAAAAAGGCCGTGTAATACATCAACAGTTGCGCGGGCATCATCGAGTGCTCGGTGGGTAGGCGAAGTTCTTGCGTGAAAGAAATGTGACAATGTTGAAAGTTTGCAGTTTCTAACTTCGTCTTTACTCAAAACATTACGCGCAAGTTTTGCCGTATCGAGTACTGGAAATTTCGGCCACGAATACTTATGCATCGATGCGGCCGATTTGAGAAAGCCAAGATCAAAGGGTGCATTATGAGCAACTACCACCGTTTGATCAGCGCTTCCTAAAAACTCCAAAAAGGTAGGAAATGCTTCGGCAATTGTCGGGGCATTGATAACCATTGCATCTGTAATCCCAGTGAGCACCGTTATGAATGCAGGAATTGATTCCTGGGGATTGATAAAGCTTTGAAATTCTCCAATGATTTCCCCGCCACGAACTTTGACCGCACCAATCTCTGTGATTCCCGAGCCGAGCCGCGATGAAGCCCCAGTTGTTTCTAAATCCACAACGACGAAAGTTATTTGGTTGAGGAGGCGACCAATATCGTCGAAGGAACTTTGCCAAGAATTCATAATTGGCGATGTTAGGTCATTGAACTGACAATCGCACCTGGCGTACCTTTATCTCATGAGTACACATGGAGCACCCGCTGGATTAATCCAAAATTTCGCTGCGCAAGGAAATGGCGAGAATGCAAAAGTGGGAATCATTTTGGTCCACGGCTTTACTGGATCTCCCGCAGCGATGCGACCATGGGCCGAATTTCTCAATGCCCGCGGATACACAGTGCGAGTTCCACTCCTACCAGGTCATGGAACCCACCCCAATGATTTGAATAAAACTAAATGGCAACAGTGGCCGGCATGTGTTGAAGAAGTTTTGAACGAACTTTCAGAAAAGTGCGACACAATTTTTATCTGCGGATTATCTATGGGCGGAGGAACAACCCTGCATATTGCTGAAAAGCATGGCGAACGTTTGGCCGGAATTATTTTGGTCAATCCGATGATTCATGTGCCTTTAGTTCCAGTTCCACTTGCATGGGTACTTTCTCGCTTACAAAAAATGCGCAAATCAGTTGGCGATGACATCAAGCGACCAGGAATTACCGAATGGGGATATGACGCATTGCCAGCATTTGGTGTTGTTGAACTATTGAAAATGTTAAAAATCACGCGCGAAAAACTCGGCACAATTACTTTGCCAGTGCAGTTGTTTCATAGCGTTGACGATCACACTTTGCCGGTTTCAAATACTGAAATCGTGATGAAAGGTATTTCTTCTACAAATAAGAATCGCATCGAGCTTACAAATAGCTATCACGTAGCCACTCTGGATTACGACGCCGAACTAATTTTTCAGAACTCACTTACTTTCATTGAAGGTCTGACTAAATAGTCCATCACTTGGCGAGCACTCCACCCATGTGGGTAGCGTTGCAATAATTCTTTTTCACCGCTTTGGTCTGAGCCCAAAGTTATCAGCGGTGGTTCCACGTATCCATCGATTCGATGTTGGGCCATTCCCACATTAGCCATAAGGGCATTGCATAAGCATTTCTTTTCTAGAGTTCCACCGGGTTGACCTTCTTTGAAAAGAAAAGTTTTCTCTGGTTCCCCTGAACACCGATAGGCAAGGCGCCCATCACTCTTTTCAACAACGCTACGTAAATAACCTAGATCGCACAGTCGCCGTCGCTCTTCAAATAATTCATGATCTGAAATCGTTCCCGCCAGAGCCACATATTTAAAAGGGAAGGATGTTGGAGAACCCAGTGGATCTGTAATTACTTCTAGCTTCTCATCTTCTATTTTTACTAATACCTCATTGCGTAATTCTTGTGTCAAACCTGATTCTTGCGAGAGCGCAAAAATAGATCCAACCTGCACGCCTTGCGCGCCAGCATCGATTGCCTCCTGGACTTTCTCGGGAGTTGAATAACCACCTGCTAACCAAAAGGGAAGACCAATAGCTCGAACTTTCTCAATGTCGGCACTATCTTTTTCGCTAAAGAGGGACTGACCATCTTCGCCGATAGGAGTTTTACCGCGAGGGGGAGCGTTATGACCACCGGCACTTGGACCTTCAATAACAAAACCATCGGGCCTGGTTACCTCGTCTTTATTGAGATAAGCAGCCAAAATATGTGAGGAAACTATTGCTAAAAATATTGGTTTCCCTAATGTCCGCGAAGATGCACCATCAATAATGTCAGGATTAAAACGAAGTCGATATTTTTGCGTCGGATTTTCAACAGCAATCGGCATATCCGTTTTCTGATGCTGCACCAAATCACGAAGCATCCGTGGAATTTCACTTGGGATTCCTGCACCCATCAATATGTAATCAACATCAGCTAATAAGGCCCCATACATAGAAGCCGGTGTTGCCAGTTGAATCTTTTCTAGGAAGTTGATTCCGATCAATCCTGGGTGATTTTCTTTAGCCAGCCACACTTCAACAAAGTTTGAAAGTACGAGCATCTGTGCCGAGAATTCACTGGGGTACAAACTCAATTTGGGTACGGGCGAATAACTCTGGTTTGGATCTCGTCCGCCATCTATGAAATATCGCTCAAGGACATTGGTAGCAAATCCCTGATCGGGGAAATGTACAAGAGCTCGTCTCACGCTTCCATCCACATCGCCATCTTGTAAACGACGCGCGATAACCGAATCGATGGATGTTCCAGAAACAACTCCCAAGCCACCTGCTTGGGAAACCTCACGAGCCAATTTCCATGAGGAGATGGCAATGCCCATTCCACCCTGAATAATCCTTGGATATTTCATACTCTCCATGGGCGCAATTCTAAGAAAGTTAGCAACGAGTTCTTTTTGTATCTCAGGTGGCACCTCTCACTAGAATATGAATATGACTACACCTTCGACCCTCAAAACCTTTCTTTGGTTTAATCAAACTCTCGAAGAGGCGCTGACCTTTTATCAAGAAACTTTCAAGGATGTTGTAATCCATTCATCGGGTCGACCTGAACCAGGTGGGAAATTGATGACCGCTGATTTCTCAATATTTGGCCATGAATTTATTGGAATGGGTTGGCCTGGAGGTCCAGAGTTCAATGATTCAATCTCGCTCTCTATTTCATGTGATGGCCAAGATGAGACAGAACGCCTTTGGGATGCAATTACTAGAGAAGGAAGTGCAGGCCAGTGTGGTTGGTGTAAAGATAAATTTGGAGTTTCGTGGCAAGTGAGCCCTATACAGATGCGCGATCACCTACAAAATCCTGACCCTGCAAAATCTGCCTATGCCTGGAATGCGATGCGTGGGATGTCGAAGATAGTTATCTCAGAGCTTCACGAATAACTTTTATAGACCAAAACCCCCGGCTCCAACACCCCCTCCACGCTTGACATGGGGCAACCCCTCCCGAAGACTCACCTCTTATATCTAAGTGCTACCACTCACGTTGAGAATGGAAACCGGGACATGACATTCAAGGACTTCAGAGAGAACGCTTACTTCAAGATTCGTAAGGCGCTGGTCTTTATGTTGGTGATTTCCGGTATTTCTCTTTACTCAACCTCAACAGCGCAATTCGCGCATGCTGACGAGGTTGTTTCCCCTATTGCAATAGGCACACAATCAGGAACTGATTTGTTTATTGAATTTGACCGTATGTTGAGCTTTGATATTTTTGATGGTACAAATTTTCATATATCTAAAGATGGCACTGACTTATCTTTAGTTGTTAGTGACGCAAACTCATCCACAGAAGCAAGTGATGGTCGAATGTTTATCAAGTTACAAACAGATGCCCCCGCAGACGCGTTTCTAAGTGGCGATATTTCAGTAATATATACACCCACACTGGGAACTGATCAATTGAAAGATTATGATACTGGACTTCCTCTAAATACTTTCACTGAATCATTCAATGTAAACACCTCTATAAACACAATAAAAGATTATGCGTCTGATGGGTTAACGCCAGCCACTAATGAATCTCCATTTGCAGATATACATCGACAACTTTGGGCCGCTGGCGGTGCAATAACCGCAACGACACAAAATTCGGACAGGTATAACTATGCATTGGGACAAACGCCATCGAATTCATTTAACAGACCCTCTGACATTCAATTCTTTATTAGTTATATAAATTTGTTTCCGAGCTCGGTTTTGAAATCAGATAGTTTTTCAACCGTAGGTTCTTGGAGTTTTGACCCTCAAGCTTCAACTTTTTCTGGCACGGTTCCTTACGATTTGGGCTCGAATGATGAACCTTACGTATTGAGAATTCATCCAGATTTGACTAATGCAGCATCGACTTATGTATTTCGTGATTCGGGATCTTATGTAAGTGTCAATACTCCCTCTTCTAAGTCATTTGATGTGCCGTCTTACTTGATTGGACAGGGTATGAATATGCCCTACTTCCTCGATGTGGTTTCCAGTGATGGCAATGAGACCGACACCTTCCAAGTAAATATTTTTCGCACTCCTCAACTAATACCAAATATCGCCAATCACAAAAGCGACGTATCGATGCTTTACAGCAATAGTTTAACAATCTCTCCGGCGCTATCCGGGCTACTTGATGACGAGACCGCTACCTACCAGTGGGGAATTATTGAAGGCGCTGGGTTTTGGCATGACCTATTAACTGGGGGTGAGTGGCTAACAGCTCCGCCTTTAGAAACATCTACAGTAGTGATCACGCCAGGAGACCTTTGGAGCGGATACAACTATGGTGGTGTAACCGGCGGAATATTCCATACAATTCTGAGGCTGAAAGTTACAGCGCATCGTGGAGAAGCTACTCGTGACGCAGAATCATCTGTGACGCTTCATGCCTTCGACACAGTTCCAGTGGTAACTTTCGAAGAATTCAATCCTGAAATCTCGGGGTATATGGGTGATTCTGAAACTATTACGCCGAATATTATTTTGCCAAATGATGGCAATGGTTTCTATTTTGATTACTTGAATTACACCTACCAATGGGAAGAAAGCAGTACTGCCACAAACAATGATTGGGCCTCATTACAAGGAGCCACAGATGCCGAACTGACTTTCCAAGACCTTTCCGAAGCGCAAAACGGAGCTCAATATCGCTTAGTCGTGACTACCGCTTTAGATGATGGAGAAACGGCGTCAACTACTTCGGATCCCTACACATTGACAGTGATGGCACCGTCTTCAAATGCCGATTTGACGAGTTGGTCAATCGGAGGAATTGAACCTGTTTATGGCGATACAGTGTTTGAGACTGCAACCGCGGAATATTCTTTTACTCGTCCTTACCAGAACAATCAAATAGATTTTTCAGTACATAAAGATGGGCGATACCAGTCAATCCAGATCTGGAGTTCGGCCAATAATGACACACGCACCGTCACGTCAAATGAAAACAGCCAGTTAGATCTTCCTGTCGGCGCTTCGACATTTTATGTTCAAGTTACAGCGCAAGATGCGACTACTGTGAAAACTTATACAGTGAATTTTAATCGCACTTGCTACGATTTCGATCACCTAGGAAATGGTATTGGCTCTAACGCCGCACATTGTGGCGGCGATGTGATAATTGGAAATGAGATAACCGCTATTGGGTGGTTTGGTGATCAGGATCCAAGTTATTCGCCTATCACGAGTGTGGTTCTCCCTGAAAACTTAGCGATTTGGAATCATTACCCATTCGAATATCAATATCAGCTTGCTAGTTTTTCCATAAGTGACCAGAATCCAAATTTCGCAGTCGAAGATGGCGTCCTGTATAACAAAGATAAAACCACTCTGTACGCCTACCCAGCGGGAAAGACAGATGCAATCTTTGAAGTTCCATCAACAGTTACCAGAATTGACGATGGCGCGTTTTCATCTGCGCAATTCCTACACACATTGATTCTTTCAGAGAACCTCAAAACAATTAGCAGTTGGGCATTTGAATTCTCAAGTCTAGAAACAATCACAATCCCGAGTTCGATTTCGTATATCGGAGATGCAATTTTTTGGGCTTCGAATAGTTTAGCTTCAATTCTATTGTCGGGTGGAAACGACACATACACTGTCATTAACAATGTGTTGTATTCAGATGCCGGCGAAACGTTGATGGCGTACCCAGCAGGCATCAAGAGAACGACGTTTACAGTCCCTGACGCAGTAACGAAAATTGGTTACGGTGCTTTTGTGAATGGCTTGACTCACTTATCTTCGCTCACGATACCCGACACAGTCAGTAGTATCGGTGATTACGTGTTTTACTACGATAACTGGCCACATGATTTATGGAACGCACCGTCCCCTAAGAAACGTTCAATCACATTAAACATTAATGACACACTGGCTGGATATCTACATGATGGGGCCAGCTACATTGATAACTCCATCACCTGTGTGAAGTCTGATTCAACGATCTCAGTTGGTGCCCGTGACCTTCTAAACCTTCATTCATGTTCTACGGACAGCTCCATAGCAAATCTGTTTGCCTCTACAGATTCTTCAGAGATTGCTATCTCCGGTGCCAGTCCCTATACGGCAACAGTGGCGCATTCCGTGAATCACGTGTTTCTCAATGCATTCGCAAGTGATTCAAATGCTTCAATAAGTGTCGGTAATGGATTAGAAACGACCACGGCCACATCTGGTGAAACCACAACTGTTTCGTCCTTGCATGACGGTGCCAACACAATATTTGTTGTTGTGACATCGGAAGATGAATCAACATCCACGACTTACTCGCTTGTGATTACGCGAGATGTCGCCGCTGTGGTTGATAGTGGACCTAGCGAACAACAACTTAGAGATATCGCACGTGCTCGCGAAGCAAGAATTGCGGCAGCACGCCAGATTGCATTGGAGAAAGCAGCCGCAGATAAAGCAGCAGCAGCCGACGCGGCGAGAGCAGCAGCAGATAAAGCAGCGGCAGCCGACGCGGCGAGAGCAGCCGCAGATAAAGCAGCCGCAGATAAAGCAGCCGCAGATAAAGCAGCCGCAGATAAAGCAGCCGCAGATAAAGCCGCCGCAGATAAAGCAGCCGCAGATAAAGCCGAGTCCACTCGAAAAGCTGCAGGCGCTCTACCGATTGTAGAAAACGCCTATGTGGCACCACCTGCTGCAGGTGCACCGGCTCCCAAAGTTGTCAGTGCCACTGCTAACTCAATTACAACTAGCATCACTGTTGATAAGCCTTTGGAATTGAAGTTGCCTTCAGTGGCCAAAGGTGCGCCGATAACGGTGACTTTGAAATTACCAGATGGCACGACTATCAAAGTTGCAAAAACCACTGCAAAAAAGAGTGGTGCGTTCACTGTCCCAGCTTTGCAGTTTGCAGCTCCTGGTACCTATGTAATGACCGTCAAGGTCGGTGGGAAGACGAAAACGATCAAGATTGTCGTAAAGGGCTAAGAAGTAGGGCATTGGCCACGTGGGAAAACCTGCGTGGTCTATGTCATTTAATGACGGGGTTACTTGGGTACTCGCCTAATATTGCGAAGTGATATTTAGATTAGCACTCTTTGTAGCCAAGTTTGCTGGTTTAGTGTCAAGAAATATCCTTGGCAAAAGCGGGGAGACAATACCGGGCAAAGTTTTACTCACCTTTTTTCCTGATGCAATTGGCAAACTCTCGCAGGGCAGAATCGTGATTCTGGTTTCTGGCACTAACGGTAAATCTTCGACAACTCGCACGCTGGCTTCGATGGTCTCAGAAATTGGACCAACAACTTCAAATTTTACGGGTTCAAATTTAGATTGTGGAATTGCAACGGCACTGATGCGCAAATCAAAGTATGCGGTGTTGGAAATTGACGAACTTTTCTTGCCATCCATGATTGTTGCAACCAAGCCAGCAATGGTTTTGCTGCTCAATCTCTCACGCGATCAGTTGCACCGCATGCTTGAAGTCAGGAGAGTGGCATCTCTTTGGCATGAGGCTGTAGCAAAGAGTCCGCAAACTCTTTTTGTTGGAGATATTGACGACCCATTTATTGCCTACGCATTATCGGCAAGTGCGCGAAATATTTCGCTTTCATTTGGTGGACGTCGACACATTGATGCCTCTGCCTGTCCGTCCTGTGGGATTTATTTAGAGTGGCAAGGTAATTCTTTTTCATGCCACTGTGGATTGACTAATGCGAACCCAACAAAAGTTTTATCTTCTGGCAATGCCGCATATCGAAATTATCAATTAGCGACATTTGCGAATAAGGAATTGGGCGGAAAAGAGCGCGCATATGTTCAAGGTGATTTTGAGCGAACAATTGCAGCAAAGGAAGATGGTATTTCTCGAATTCGGTTAGTGAAAAATCCTGCTTCGTGGAGTGAAGCTCTCGCATCCATTGAGAGCAAGGAGTTCATCCTTATTCTCAATTCTCGCCAGCAAGACGGATTAGATATTTCATGGATTTGGGATATCGATTTTTCAGCTTTGGCGGGAAAGAGTGTGCGAGTTACAGGGGAGCGCGGTATAGATATGAAATATCGCTTACATGTCGCCGGCATTGAAAGCTCAATCCATTCGAATTACCAGAGCGCTCTATGGAGCGTGGATTCCAGTGTCCAGGTGTTAGCTTCGTATTCGGCCTTCCATGAGTTGGCGATGCGATGAAAAGACTCACCATCATCAGTTTGCATAAGGAACTTCTCGGTACCTATGGTGATCAAGGAAATGTTGAAGTCCTTGCGCATCGGGGTGGGTTGCTCGGTTACGAGGTAAAAGTTGAAGAGATTTCTTATCGGGATTTAGTTCCAGATAATGGGGATATTTATTTATTGGGTGGAGCAGAAGATTCAGCTCAAATTTTGAGTGCCGAAGCTTTGCGTCGCGATGGCGGACTACAGCGGGCGAAAGAGCGAAGTGCGGTAATACTAGGAGTCTGCGCAGGTTTTCAAATATTAGGCAATAGTTACTTTGCAAATGGAGTGAAGCATCGAGGTCTAGGGCTTTTAGATGTTGATAGTTATCCAGGAGAGAAACGCAGTGTCGGTGAAATTCGAGTCACCAGTCTTTTGAATGAAGAGGAGATGAGTGGATTCGAAAATCACTCGGGACAAACTCGCTTGGGTGGGCGAGCACTTCCACTCCATAGAGTGAAAACAGGAATTGGTAACGGCGATGGGCACTATGACGGGGCAATGAACACCAATGTTTTTGGAACTTATTTACATGGCCCAGTACTTGCCCGCAATCCGCATTTTGCTGATCATTTGATAGCCAGAGCTACCGCCCAGTCTTTGCAATTCGCGAAGGATGTTCTCGCTGATGAATATGCATCAGCGGCCCTAAAAATCTAAATATATTTTGAACAAGAAAAGTTTGTTCAAATACGATTTTTGTCGAGATAGGAACTCCAAATTGCTGACAGAGCGGCGCAATTACTGTATTTTTTAGCAATTACGTCAGCGGAAATTGAAGGAGTTAGGGTGAAAATCACGGTCGATCGCGATGCATGCATTGGTGCTGGACAGTGTGCATTAGTTGCTGGAGCAGTCTTTGATCAAGATGATGAAGGCTTGGTCGTTTTACTCAACGTTAGCCCCGGTGAAGATATGCACACATTTGTTCATAAAGCTGCGAAGTTATGCCCTGCTTCAGCTATTGCAGTTGAAGATTAATCTGAACCAGTCGGAGGACTCAATGGAGCAAACATCAGCTGCGCAATGTCCGATGCATGAAGTACGTCGTATTCCTAATGACGGAACTCCATTGTGCCCATCTCCTACATTTGCGATTTGGCGCGAAGAGGGTTCCGCAACTCCACTTGAATATTCCGATGGTCATCAAGGTTTAATTATTAATCGCTACGAATTAGCGAAAATGATTTTAGAAGACAAGCGATTTAGTCAAACTCCAGCGCGCATGCCGGCGCATCATGGCGAAGAACTCACTGCGCAATATGGTTTGAGTTCGGGCAGTGATTTGGATTTAGGAAATGTACTTGGCCTAGATGGCGAACAACATGCGCGCATACGCCGCACAATCCTCAATCGATATTCAGTGCGATCGGCGCGCGGGTATGAAGCAGATATGAAAGCGATAGTCGCACAACAACTCAAACATTTAATGGCGCAACCAACCCCCGTAGATCTCACAAAACATTACGCACAGCCAATTTCAGCGGCGGGACATGTGCGAGTCTTGGGAATTCCAGAGCAATTCCGGCAGGAATATTCACAGCTCTTTGTTGGCGAATCAACGACGGATGAAAAAGTTGAATTTATTCGCCGAGTGATTGCTGTAAAGAAAGATTGCTTAGCCGAAGATGTTCTTAGCGATTTATTGCGCTCGGACCTTCTTGTGCCTGAAATTGAAGGTTTATCACTTTCATTATTCGTCTCCGGTCGCGATTCTGTTGCCTACATGATCGCCACTTGCATGACCGCACTTCTCAATAATCCTGATCAACTCAAAGCTTTGCGCGATGATCCAACTTTGATTATGGGCGGCATGGAAGAGTTCATGCGAGTAGGAGCAATGTTTCTCACTCTTTTTCCACGCACTGCTACCGAAGATCTTGAACTTGGGGGAGTACGCATTGCTGCTGGACAATCAGTTTCAGTTTCACCGGTTGCAGCCAACCATGATCCAGCGCAATTTCCAGATCCCGATAAATTTGATTTATCTCGCGATGCTTTTGGTCATGTTGGTTTTGGTCACGGAATTCACGGATGCGTTGGACAACAAGTTGCCCGTGTTGAAATTCGCGAAGGCGTTATGCAATTGATTCAAGGGATCCCAAGTCTCTACCTTGTACATGCAGAACAAAATGAACCTGGTCCTTTCGCCCACCCTGTTGCAACCTATGAAGCGGGCGAGGTAATTGTTGGATGGAATTAAAGCCACTCTCTCATCCAGTTGATTGGGAGATACTTTTTGCCGGCGATTGGAAAGATGGCTGGATGCATTCTGGTATCGGCGTACTCAGTGATGGCCGAGTTGTCTTTGAAGCATCTGGTGGTGGTGCACTTTTATTTCTAAATCCAACTACTCATGAGGCCCAACGTATTGAAGTAGATGTGGCCGTCTCTCACGGAATCGCAGTTGCAAGTGATGACACTATTTGGATTTGTGATCCGGGAGCGCAAGCACCGGGCCAAGTTGTTCAGATAGATATAACGGGGAAAATATTGCGTAGGATCGAACAACCGATTCGAAGTAGTGATGAAGCAGGAAAATGGAGACCAACATCGGTTGCCCTGGTAGATAATGGCGATATCTGGATTGGTGATGGATACGGTTTGAGTTTGGTTCATGTTGTGCGCGCAAATGGTTCAATTGAAACACTTGATGGATTTGCCAGTGGAACAAAGTTTGATTGCCCTCATGGAGTTGCCATCGATACTCGAGGCGAAGAACCAGTACTTGTTGTAGCCGATAGAAGTAATAAGCGAATAGTTTTCTTCACTCTGGCGGGCACAGTTATTCGCTCAGTAGTTGCACCAATAATGACGAGTCCTTCATCCATAGCAATTCGTGGAAAGTCACTTCTTATTACAGATTTACTCGGCGCGATCCTTGAAGTTGATATCCACGATGGAGTCAGCGCGCTCATCCCGTCTTCGAATATCCATGAGCGAGAGGGTTGGCCCAATAAGTTATCTGGCACCGATTCTGTCGGCCCAGATGTTGTAGGCAATGAACTCAACAGTCCGCACGGAATTACAGTCTCAGGACAAGGTGATGTGTATTTTACGGAGTGGTATCTGGGTGGACGAGCAGTCCACATTTCATAATTTTGCGAAAGCTAAGTAGCCCGCGATAGAGAACATCACGATTGCAATAATTGAATCAAGAATTTTCCAAAAAACTGGTTTTGACATAAAACGTGAGGCAGCCTTTGCGCCATAACCTATTGAAACAAACCAGATTAAACTTGCCAGCATCGCTCCTGCTGAGAAAAAATAGCGATCAGATTTAAATTGATTGGAGATACTTCCTAGCAAAATTACTGTATCTAAATAAACATGTGGATTCAGGAATGTAAAACCGAGAAGTGAGGTCGCAACTTTTTTAGCACTGGGGGAGATGGTGGTAGTTGTATCGAGTATTTCATTACCAAATACCGACCTCACGCTTTTGATTCCAAACCAGATGAGATACATAACTCCAAACCAACGAATCGTCTCGAGAAGCGAGGCGTGAGATTGCAAGATTGCTCCCAAACCGGCAGCCCCAAGGGCAATGAGTAGAGCATCAGAGGCAGCACAGATAGCAACAGTCATGAGGACATGTTGTTTTGTCAGACCTTGTTTTATAACGAAAGCATTCTGCGCACCAATTGCAATGATCAAAGAAAGACCGGCAAAGAGCCCTGGAATAAATGCAATCATGAAGTTTCCTTCATGAATTAGTGGAGTTGTGCGTGACGCTCTTCGGCAGTTGGCTTATTGAAGTAAGCAGCACCTTGTGACCAGTAGATAGCCATTGGAATAACTCCGATAGCAACTGTTCCTACTCCCACCCATAGTGCAAGGTGAGAAAGCGTTGGAATCACTTTGATGAGTACTGCAATGAGGAAAAGACCCGAGAGTGCTGGCCAAACGCCCACCATGATAAATGTTTGCACGTTACGAAATAGATGGCGACGGTAGAGAACGATTACCGAGATTGAGGCCAATGCGTAATAGAAACAAATCTGGATACCAATTGCTGCAACACCTGCTTGGGCAATGTCATTGACTGACTTTATGAATTGAGATCCGATGAAGAAAAGAAGTACAAATACGGTTGTGAAAATCGTTGCATTCCACGGTGTTTGAAACTTCTTGTGGACTCGTCCAAAGGAAGTAGGCATTGAGTATTCACGGCCCATTGAGAAAAGTGTACGTGTCACCTGAATCATCTGAGTTTCGATAGTTGCAACCGTTGAGAGCAATACCGAAACAATAATGAATTTTCCAAACCAACCTGGAATGAGAACTGCGGCAAAGTCGGTGAGAACACTTCCGCTTGAAGAAAGTGTTGCATCGCTGAGCACCATATTGATAGCAACGAGAGTCAAAAGGAATGTGAAGAAAACGAAGAAGATTCCATAAATTCCACCTTTGCCGGCATTTGAATCCCCATCTTTGGTCTCTTCATTGAGGTTCGCTGTTACATCCCAGCCCCAATAAAAGAATGCACCAGAGACAGCGCCTATAAGTACTGCGCTTAGACCTGTTGCGACAACGTATTTAGAATCAAAACTTCCAGCGGTTCCAAGTGCGTTATCAGGAATTGCGTATGACTTAATTTGATTCAGTGAAAACCAGTTCCAGCTAAATTTATGTGTATGAGGGTGATGTAGCAAAGCAATCACATCGAAGATCCACAATAAGCCCAATTCAATAACCGTCATGATGACTTGAGCTTTGGCGGTGAACTTAATTCCGTAAGCAATAATTCCAACCATAAAAACAAATATTGCAGCGCCCACCAAAGTGGTCCAGTGAACGTTGCTAATAATGTTGTCATTAGAGGTGAAGAGTGAAAGCAAACCTGTTGAAGCTGGCACCGTGGATACGAGACCGAAAATAATTGATGCGGTAACAAGTGACCAACCAGCCAAATATCCCAAAACTGGGTGCAAGGCATTGCGTACCCAGATATATGTAGCACCTGCATTTTGACGAATCTTGCTCATAAAGTGGAATGCGACAACAACACCAAACATTGCAATGCCTGAATACAAAAGTTCACCCGGACCATAGAGACCAACAGTGATTGCAAGAGTGACAGTAGTTGCCGCGATTGAATATGCGGGGGCTGATCCAGCAATGCCCATGATTGTTGATTCGAATAAACCTAAAACATTCGAAGCTAATTTTTCCTCTGTGTTAGCTGCTTTGCCTTGATTTTTACCTTTGTTTGTCATCAATTACCTCCGGGTGGGAGAGGGCATCACATGATGCGTGAACGATTCGATGGGATAAATTAGCATTAGACCAAGCAAATGGGGAGATATTCCCCGAAGATTTTCGTGCTCAATAGCACTATGTTCTGAGTGGACCGTACTGGGATCGAACCAGTGACCCCCACAATGTCAATGTGGTGCTCTACCGCTGAGCCAACGATCCTTGCTGGGAAATCATACCCCACGGTAATTCACTTTATTTAGCGGCCGAAATCGTCCTCGATACGCTCGATATCATCTTCTCCAAAGTAGGTTCCTGTTTGCACTTCGATAAATACAACATCATCATTTCCAACATTTCCGATGCGATGTAAATCGCCGATAGCAATTGTTATGGATTCACCTGCGCCGTGGTGTGAAACTTTTCCATTTAGAGTTACCTCTGCTTTTCCAGAAACAATGAACCAATGCTCTGCGCGCTTTTGATGACGTTGATATGACAAACGTTTTCCTGGATAAACCCAGATGCATTTTGTTTTATGGTGTGCGCCTTCTTGCAGAACTTCATAACGACCCCAAGGCCGTTCTGATTTTTCTAGTTCCATCGCGCCCTCACAATTTCTTGTGTCGTTTCATACTAGAGGTCGGGACGGGATTTGAACCCGTGTAGCAGGATTTGCAGTCCTGAGCCTCGCCTCTCGGCCACCCGACCATAGAAAGAGCGCCACTGTGACGAGATGAATTCATTTCGTTTACAGCGGCGCTTATTCAGAGCGGACGACCGGGTTCGAACCGGCGACCTGAACCTTGGCAAGGTTCCGCGCTACCAACTGCGCTACGTCCGCGAGGAAGCGAAATCTATCGCAGGAAGGCCCTAAGCGCCAAAGTGCGGGAGTTCTCACTAGCGTTCTCTCTTATGAATAGCGCATCCAAAGGGGACGAGTCCTATTTCTGGATGGGTGGGCGTTTAGCGACGCAGTTGGAAGGGATTAGTCATGATCCAAAAGATTTAGACGACGGTGGATTCTGGGCTGTATCGACAACATTTGAAGGCGAATTTCTTGGCGCCCGATTTGCGAATGTAGTTGAGGCGCCATTTCCAAAATGGCACCAACCATGGAAAAAAATTGAAGGTTGGTGGAATTCCTCAATGGATGAAAATGAGTATAAGAAATACGTGAGTGATATTCAAGAAGAGATAGCACAGGGATGGGTATATCAAGTCAACGCTTGTCGAGTACTTACGACGCAATGCGATTCGAATTTAGATTCCTTATTTGCAAATCTTTTAGAGAAAAATCCTGCACCATATGCAAGTTATTTACAAATACCTGGGCTGATGATTGCTTCTGCATCCCCGGAATTATTTCTATCGCGCGATGCTTCAATCGTGCGGACTTCACCAATCAAGGGAACCAAGAATTTATCTCGATCGAACGAAGATTTTAGCGAGAAGGACTCTGCCGAAAACGTCATGATTGTTGATCTCATGCGCAATGATTTGGGACGAATCTGTCTCGATGGATCTGTCTCTGTCCCACGTCTACTTTCAACTGAAATACATCCAGGACTTGCACATTTAGTCTCTGACATTTCTGGCCAATTGCGAAGCGATATTGCGTGGCCCGAACTTTGTAGAGCTTTGTTGCCACCCGGTTCCGTTAGTGGGGCTCCGAAATCTTCGGCACAAGAAGTTATTTCGCGATTAGAAGCAGCTGCTCGAGGTCCATATTGCGGAGCACTCGGTTGGGTTGAAGATGATCAAGCTTTGTTATCAGTGGCGATTCGAATATTTTGGAAACGAAACGATGACCAAGTGCATTTTGGAACTGGCGCTGGTATTACGTGGAGCAGCGACGTTGATAACGAATGGCAAGAGACTCAACTCAAAGCTGCGCACTTACTCGCTATTGCCGGTGGGCGCTTCAAATGAAAGTTTGGTACAACGATTCACTCGTTGATGCTTCACTTGCGCCACTAGATAAAGGGTGGTTACGTGGTGAGGGAATTTTTGAAACCATTCGCACCGTTTCTAGTGAGCCCCTAGCCCTGTCGAGACATATGCGCCGCGCGCTAAAAAGTGGGATTGAGTATGGAATTACTATTCCTTCGCAAGAGCAGATTCTCGATGCGGTGGAGCAATTAATTGCATCGCAACAATTTGATAATGGTCGATTACGAATATCATTTTCTGAAAATGCCGATTGGCTCGTCACTCACGATGAATATGTGGAGGTACTTACGCCTGCGACGCTGGGTATTGAGGAAACTCGAATCGATTCTGAAATTACGCCTCCCAAGAGATTTCCATATTCTTATCGACTAGACATTCTTGAGCGAGCACAGCTGGCGGGCTTTGATGACGCGATTGTGAGTAACTCAAAAAACCATATTTGCGAGAGTTCGATATCAAACCTACTTCTATACATAGATGGAGATTGGATTACGCCCCCACTCTCGGATGGATTACTAGCCGGAGTAATGCGCGCCCTTGTCATCGAAGAGCTTTCCATAAAGGTTCGAACAGTCCGATCGGATGAATTAGAAAGCGTCACGGGAGCAATGCTTTTGAGCAGTCTTAAAATTGCGCAACCTGTTGGCGCAATTGCCAGTAGAAAAATGCAAGAATTGCCAATTTCACAAATTTTGAGCGCTCAAATACGCGCGATGGTTATCGCCTCTTCGATAAGGTAGGCACATGGCATTGTTATCAATTACCGTAGATGGCGCAGCGCTATCGGTTGATTCTGAGCAACGCCCAACGCATATTTTTGCCGAGAACAAAGAAATAGTTGTCTGCACTATCAATGGTGAACTCAAGGATCTTTGGACTGATCTCAAAGATGGCGATGTAGTTACAGGGATATCCATATCTTCACCTCAAGGTCTTTCTGTACTTCGTCACTCAACAGCTCACGTTATGGCACAAGCGGTGCAAAGTGTTTTCGCGGATACAAAACTTGGTATTGGGCCACCGATTACTGATGGTTTTTATTATGACTTTGATTCACAAAAGCCCTTCAATCCAGATGATCTAGAAAAAATTGAAAGTGCGATGCGCAAGATTGTTAAAGAAGGCCAACGTTTTAAACGTCGAGTGACAACTGAGAAAGATGCTCGCATTGAACTTTCGGCCGAACCATATAAATGTGAACTCATTGGTTTGAAATCTGGTGAAGGCGATGAAGCTAACGTTGAAGTTGGGGGAGCCGAACTCACCATTTATGACAATTTAGGTCGTGATGGGAAACCTGTGTGGAGCGATCTTTGTCGTGGCCCACATCTACCTTCTACAAAACATATTCCAGCATTTAAATTAATGCGAAGCGCAGGGGCATATTGGCGAGGTTCTGAAAAGAATCCAATGTTGCAACGTATCTATGGAACCGCATGGCCATCGCAAGATGAACTCAACGCATATTTGGAATTATTGGCCGAAGCTGAAAAGCGCGATCACCGCCGACTTGGCACAGAGTTAGATCTTTTTTCATTTCCAGAAGAGATTGGTTCAGGACTCGCTGTATTTCACCCCAAAGGTGGAATCGTGCGTCGTGCGATGGAAGATTATTCGCGCAAGCGGCACGAAGATGAAGGCTATGAATTTGTCTATTCACCTCATATAACAAAAGCGGCCCTCTTTGAAACTTCTGGACACCTCGATTGGTATTCCGAAGGTATGTACCCGCCAATGATTTTGGATGAAGAACATCACGCAGATGGCACTATTAAGCGCGCTGGTCAGCAGTACTACATGAAGCCGATGAATTGCCCCTTCCATAATTTGATTTATCGCTCACGTCAGCGTTCATACCGCGAATTACCGTTGCGCCTCTTCGAATTTGGAACTGTGTATCGCTATGAGAAATCGGGAGTGCTTCACGGTATTACACGTGCGCGAGGATTCACTCAAGACGATGCACATATCTATTGCACAAAAGTGCAGATGCCAGGTGAGCTCGATTCATTACTCACCTTCGTACTTAACTTGTTGCGTGATTATGGACTCAATGATTTCTATCTAGAGCTCTCAACTCGCAATCCGGAAAAATCTGTCGGTGAAGATAGTGAATGGGTTGAAGCAACAGAAGCGCTTCGACTTGCTGCTACAAAGCAAAATCTTGAATTAGTTCTTGATGAAGGTGGCGCAGCTTTTTATGGCCCAAAAATCTCGGTGCAAGCCAAGGATGCAATTGGTCGCACATGGCAGATGTCTACAATCCAAGTGGACTTCCAGTTACCGCAACGCTTTGAACTCGAATATGTCGCAAATGATTCAAATCGTCAGCGACCAGTCATGATTCACCGAGCACTCTTTGGATCGATTGAAAGATTCTTTGGTGTTTTGACAGAACATTATTCAGGTGCATTTCCACCGTGGCTTGCACCAGTCCAAGCAATTGGTATTCCGGTTGCAGATTCATTTACGGATTATCTTGATGGTGTTATGAAAGCAATGCGCGCCGCTGGTATTCGTGTTGATTTAGATACCTCTGATGATCGTATGCAAAAGAAAGTACGCAACGCGCAGTTACAAAAAATTCCATTTATGGTCATTGCTGGTGAAGAAGATCAAAGCGCTGGAGCTGTTTCATTCCGTTATCGAAACGGCGAACAGAAAAATGGAATTCCAATTGCGGAGGCGATTGCAGAAATTCAAAAAGCGGTACAAGAGCGTATTCAGGTCTGACCATGTCAGAAATTAACAATGGCCCAGGAATGCCAGATGGTTGGCAGCGTTTATGGGCTCCTCATCGCTTAGATTATTTACGCGGAGAAAATAGGCCACTTGAAGGCAATGATGTCGAATGTCCTTTTTGCAGAATTCCAAAGGGTGGCGATGAAGAAGGTCTCATTGTTGCTCGAGGTACATATGTTTATGCAGTGATGAATCTGTATCCATACAATCCAGCTCATCTTCTCATCTGCGCCTTTCGACACGTTGCAGATCTAACGCAACTCACTATTGAAGAGCGCACCGAGATGGGTTCATTTACTGCCCACGCCATGACAACTATTCGAAGCGTCTCTGGTGCACATGGTTTCAATTTAGGAATGAATCAAGGCGCAGTTGCTGGCGCTGGAGTGGCAGATCATATTCACCAACATGTAGTTCCTCGTTGGTCAGGAGATGCGAACTTCATGCCCATCATTGGAAAAACTAAAGTGATGCCACAATTACTTGCACAAACTCGCAGCGATCTAGCTGCTGCTTGGTAGCGCCTCTTCTATTTCTCGTATATACGAACGAATTATCTCAACACCAATATTTCTTTCAATCCACAATGGAATTGCAGGAAAGAGAAGTCCTGCAGGAAAGGCGCCTTCACCAGCTGCTTCGACATGCTCTAGATATTCAGTTCTAAATTCACTCACAAGTATTTGATGTTCTTCACTACTCTGACTTACTTCATGTATGTCGTTGGAGTAATCAGTTGTTTGCAGAGTTCCTAAATCAATAAGGGCGCAAGGCAGACCAAGATCATCATGGAGAACAAGATATGGAGTTACAACTTGATCAAAGACTCTGCTGGCTAACATCACCGCATCATCAAAATCTGCAATCTGATTTTCTAGGTGATTCACAATTATTAGTCGTGGAGTTTGATATTCATCGAGTGCTTGCCAGATAGCAATTGTTTCGGGAGCTATTCCAGCAGATGGATCGACTACAAAAATTGCTAACTCGGATTCGGCGATAGCGCTCTCACTATAGGTAGCGCCAAAGTACGCGGCTACATCGCGTGGGTCGCAGCTTTCATGACCGTAGATATGAATTCTCACGCTAGAACTATGAGTTGGCACGCGCTCAGCCTACGATGGGAGGCGATGATTAGTGCAATTATGAAGCCAGCAGTGACGAAGGTGATTACGCCTATCGCATCTACTGCCTTGCGTTTAGGCCTAACGCCGAATTCGGTGACCTGGGTTGGTGCTATCGGAGTAGTAGCTTCATCATTTTATTTTTATCCCCGTGGCGATTTTTTCATTGGAACGATAATCATCTGCGTTTTCGCTTTGAGTGATTTATTTGATGGCACCATGGCACGTATCTCCCATCAGGGCACCAGTAGATGGGGAGGATTCCTCGACTCAACTATTGATCGGATAACGGACTCATCAATTATTGTGGGTGTATCGCTCTATTTAATCAGTCATCACAATCGACTTGCACCGGTACTTCTTTTCACACTGGTCACCGGAATGCTCATCCCATATATCCGTGCGCGGGCAGAGTCGATGGGAATCGATTGTTCTGGTGGCATAGCCGAGCGCACCGAAAGATTAGTTATTGCATTAACTGCAATTGGTCTCGATGGTTTAGGTATTCCTTACGTGCTCACTGGCGGCATGTGGTTATTGGCAATTTTAGGGATAGTTACAGTGACGCAAAGAATTCTCAAAGTTTGGCGTTCGACCAAATGATTGGACAGAGATTGACCGCCTGGTTTTATTTTGCGGCCTGGCGAATTTTGCGTTGGCTACCAGAGAACTTTGTCTATACGAGCGCATATAAATTGGTGGATCTTGCAACTAAAAGAAATGGCAGTGGAGTCAAGCGTCTGCGTTCAAATCTTGCTCGGACACAAAAAGATATTACAGATCTTGACTTAGAACTTTTGTTGTACAAGGCGATGCGATCTAGTACTCGTTATTGGGTTGACACTTTCCGATTGCCTGATTGGTCCGTAGAACGTATTCAAAAAACCGTCACTACTACGGATGAGCACTTACTGATGGATGCAATCGCAGCAGATACTGGCGCGATTGTCACCTTGCCTCACTTTGGTAACTACGATCATGCTGCCGCATATTTTTGTAGCAGAGGTGCTCGAATTGTCACTGTCGCCGAGCGATTGAAACCAGAGGCGCTTTTCAAGAAGTTTATGGCTTATCGAGCAGCATTTGGAATGGAATCCTTACCAGTAGATGGTCGAGTTATTCCAACTCTTTCGCAACGAATTAGGCAAGGCTGTGTTATTGCATTAGCAGCCGATAGAGATTTATCGCGTACTGGAATTGACGTTACTTTTTTTGAAGGTCCTGCCAGAATGCCTGCCGGACCTTCGCTATTAGCGATTCGTACGGGAGCGCCTCTGATCTATGCCTGTATTTCTTATACCGATATTGGAATCCATATTGATTTTGAAATGGTGCCAATCCCAACGCAAGGAAGTGAAAACGAAAGAGTTGCCGCAACCGTTCAAAATAGCGCAGATCTTTTTGCCAAAGGAATTTCCCGGTTTCCCTATGATTGGCACAT